>LSQX01175327.1_pt1 | contig 21931 bp, 7 predicted proteins | sample 654561 | NCBI WGS metagenome assembly LSQX01 (sample SAMN04489861, study PRJNA283612) | anaerobic digester metagenome | isolation source: 4 biogas reactors fed with cattle manure at either 37C or 55C with and... | place: Denmark: Kongens Lyngby | collected 2014
CCCACGTTGGAGCAGCCGTAGCATGCGTGCGCCGCGGGCGTTGCCGGTGATCCGGCCGCGGCGCGCGGCGCAAGGGAATTGAGAAAGGGAGTTATGATGCGCAGAAGCGACAGGCGGGGTCAGGCCTTGGTCGTCGCCATCTTTGTGCTGGCGTTTCTGACGGCGATTGCCATTGCCTTTTATACGAGCACGACCATGCAGCTCCGCCGCGCCGTCAACGTGACCAACCGGGTGCAGGCGGCCCAGGCGGCGGAGGCGGGCATCGCCATGGCGCAGGCGTTCCTGCGGCACGACGCGGTGATTCACAACACCTACACCTCGTACGACTTTGCGTTCAGCACCTATTTCAACGGCGCGGCGTTTGCCGCGAAGCCCTGGGCATTCCCGGCGGGATCGACCGTGCCGAAGGTCCCGCGCGACGTCGCGGAGGATCTCGGCGACCGCTTGTACATCCCGAGGGCGCAGGGCGCCGATCCGGTGGTCGACCCGTACGATTTCACCGGCATTTTCGCCGTGAACCAGACCTTTGGCGCGCTGACGCCGGCCGAGCAGATCGATGCGTGGGCCGACGTGGACAACAATGAAGACGGCCTGCGCGACTCGGTCTGGCTGCCGCTTCCCATGGACCTGTTCTTCCTGGACGACGGCATCGACAACGACCTCGACGGCCTGATCGATGAAAGCCAGCGCATGGGCGAGGACGGGCTCGACAACGACGGCGACGGGGTGATTGACGACAGCGTGGAATTGAATCTCGCCAGGCAAGTTGAACCCGAGCGGGCGCTCTTTGTGTATTACGGCGGGGACGATGGGCTCGACAACGACGGCGACGGGCTGATCGACTACCCCGACGATCCGAGCTGCTACTCGGCGTCGGCCACGTCCGAGGCGTGCCCCGCGTTCGACGGCATCGAGCCGCTCGTCGATGCGGTGACGANNACTTTTTCACCGCACCGTTGACCGATGGCGCGGGCAACCTGCTGGGCCCGATCAATGTCCGGGTGAACATCGACGCGCCCAATTTCCCGACGGCGCTCGCCGTGAACGGCGTGCCGCCCAACACCACCGTGACCGTGAGCGATGTCGACGTGCTCGACAACGATTTCGACCTCGTGATCAACAACAGCCGGGAGTATGTGTTTGAAGAGCCGTTTGATCCCGTGTCTGGCACGACTACGTACCAGCCCATGCGCGAATGGAGCGTTGCCAAGCGGAAGTTGATTGACCCCATTACAGGGCGGCTGTATGTAACGAACGTATTCAACGACATCAATCCTTCTTACTATGGCGCTATCGCCGGCTACACCATTCCGCACCTCACGTCGACGGGCGAGCCGGTGTGCCGGGTGGTGGGGCGTGTGGCGGTGCTGGTGGAAGACGCCACGGCCAAGGCCAACCTCAACATCGTCAACGGCTATGCGCCGCACTACGGAAGCCCTGCGGGTGATGGGTTCAACCAGGACCGCATGGCGTCGGGCGGCAGCGCGGCGGGCCCGCCCATCACGCGCAACCTGGACCAGGGTCTCGACCCCAGCGAGTGGGACGCCCGTATTCTGCCGCTCAGCGGGTCCGTCAAGGCGGGGAGCCTGGCCCAGATGCGGACGGGCGCGCCCGACGGCGTGGGGCTTTCGGTCGCGGGCGCGTTGCCGGGCGATCCCCTGGCGCTGGACGCGGGGTTCCCGGGCTACGGCCGTGTGGATGACAACGGGAACGCGCTGTGGGCCTCGATCTCGGGCATCGACTGGGACGGCAACGGCTGGCCCTACGACGGCGTCATTCCATTTGACTACAACTTGGACAATGCGTTTGAGTTTCCCAATCTCCAGGGGATCGACGAGCCCCAGGAATTCTCGCCGTACCGGACGCCCCGCAATCTCGTGGCGGAAAACGACGGCCTCAACAATGACCTTATCCTCAATGCCAGTACGAGCGACGCGCTGACCGACGAATTCGGCGAGCTGGGCGACTGGTACTACCGCACCAAGCGCCAGTTGGATCTGCCGGCCGGCATCGGTGTGGCAACCAGCGTCCTGTGGCGGCCATTGACGATTGCCCACAGTTTCAGCCGGAATGATCGCCACCGGTTTTTTGATGCGGACGGCGAACTGCTCGATACGCCGTATGTGTCCGGTCTTCGCCTTGATTACAACTACGCGCTGGCCGGGCAGATTGAAGAGATGCTGTCCCAGGACTGGGGCTACGAGTTCGGAAATACGCTGCTCCCGCTGGCTCTGCCCGCCGCGGCGGAAGCGTTCAGCCTGGGCCTGCTGCGCGAGAACGTGGCGGTGACGCCGGTAGGGATGGGCGGGAACGCCGAGCCCCTGCCGCAGGGCATTCTCGGCAACCTGATCGGCGACAACGGGCGTTTCCCGGCCGATACCGGCTTGCGGAGCCTTCAACTGGCCGCGGATCTGGTCGACCGGCGCGATGCCGACCATGCGCAGACCGAGCTGAGCGATGGCGTGCCGGACCGGTGGTGGAACGATGTCCTGGGCGCCCTCCCCGGCGATGAGAGGCGTATCGAATACACGGCGGCGGGGCTCGAGAGCATCCGCATCAATGAGATGATGGTGCGGCCGGTGCGCCGTGTCGAAACGGAAATGACGGTGGATCCGGCGAATCCGACCTACCAGGCCCTGTTCAAGTTCGATCCCGCGGACCCGCCCGGGTACACCACGTATCTCGATCCGAACGGGTTCTCCTATCCCGGCGCGCCGGATTTCCTGATGCTTGCGGAGAATTTCCAGACGCATCCCGACTATTTGAACAAGATCGCCGACTATGAGGCGCTCACCGGGGTCACGTTCGCGGCGACCACGTCCGGCTGGACCGCCGGAGGCAACGCCGCGCCGCTCTTCCTGGGCAACCGGGCGTACCTGTATACCGCGTCGCGCTATCTCGGGAATGCCCCCGACACCGCCTACGAACTCGGTCTGACCGAAGACCCGCCGGACGTGGTGCAGTTCCTGTTTGCGCCCAGCGTGCAGTTGCCGCCCGGCCGCTACTACCTGTTGATCAGCACCCTGGACGGCGCGGGGGCGCCCACCGTGCCCGAAGCCTGGAACCTCGAATACGCGGTGAAATACTGCGTGCGCAATCTCACGCCGCCCGCCGCGCCCACCTATCCGACCGATTACCCGGTGTTTGGTTCGGGCAAACGGGCCGACTGGGACGACATCCTCTACGACGTGTTCGACCAGTTCTATCCTTTCAGCGTGGCCGCTCCGAACCCGCCCGTGCCGTGGCAGCAGCTCGATCCGTATGCCATGGGCGATTTCATCCAGGGGCCCGACGAAGCGCAGCTCGACGGCAAGGTCTTCCTGCCGACGCGGCTGACGCGGAATCCCGCGCCCGCGATCCCGGGCTACGAACAGGACGAAGCCTATACCGTCGAGATTCCGCCGTTCCCCGCGTCGGGCGATCCGGCGGAGCAGATCTTCCTGTGCGTGGCGTTCAAGATGGGGTCCGCGCCGCCGCCGGGGGCGGCGATAGCGCTCAATTTCTTCGAGTTCAGCCAGGAACCCGACCATGAGTGGGTCGAACTGGTGAACATTGCCGAGCCGCCGGATTACGCGGATCTCGAGAACCCCGCCCTGATGGGCGCGACGCTGAGCACCGCGGAGCGCGCGCGCTGGGCCGAAAAGGCGTCGGTCGACGTTTCGGGGTGGCAGCTTGAAGTCGGCTACGAGCAGAACGTCGGCCACACGACGCTGCGCATTCCCGAGGGCACGTTCATCGCGCCGGGCGGCTCGCTGCTCGTGGCGGTGAACAAGTATGACCGGCTGGAGAGTCCGGAGGCCGTTACGCCGGATCCCACCGCGCCTCCGGGGCTCGCTCCGCTGATCTTCCAGAACGGCATCGGCCTGGCCGGGGGCCCCGTAGTGCCGTGGCTGGCCAACGTGACCGTGCCGCCCATCCCGAACCCGGTCTTGAACGGGCTGCTGGGTCTGGGGCTCGAAAGTGTGTTCTACCGCACGGTCAATGTCGATCTTATGGACTGGCCCGACCCGTTCTGGGAAAACCAGCTGCAGTCGACGAATGACCTCCTGCTGGGCGCGGTGTCCGACAAGGCCTGGGACCGCATCGTGGAAGCGCAGGTGTCGGTGAGCGGGCACAATGATCCCTACTCGATGATTCTGGCCTCGGGCAATGACGGCACAGCGGCCGGACAGACCTTTACCCCCATTCCGCCCATGATGCCTCCGGGCCCGTGGTATCCGAACATGTACGTGGGCGCGTATCTCCGCCAGATCATCGCCGGCGAATTCGTCTACTGGCGGATCGTGGCCAACACGGTCGACACCCTGAGTCTGGAGACGATTCCCGGCTACGAGTATCCGGTCCCCTGGCCGCTGAACGGCGCGTGGGCCATCGTGCCCGAAACCGCGCTCTCCGACCTCCGTCAGCTCGCGATGGTGCTGTTGCGGGGCGGCGTCTTGCCCAACTATCCGGAACACGACGGCATCGACAACGACGGCGACAACGCCGTACTTGTCGCTGACGGACTCGACAATAACGGCAACGGCGGGGTGGACGGAGCCGGCGAAGGCATTGACGAGGGCCGCCGCGAACGCTGGCAGACCACCCAGAGGACCGCGCCCGGCGAGTTCAGCATCTATTCGCTGGAGTACACCACGACCCTGGAGACGTTCTTGCCCGGGGATCCGACGGTGGCGGGGTATCCGGTCGACTATCCGCTGTATCTGGGCACGTGGCGGGATCATCCGGAGTGGAAGGCGCTGGTCGAACGGCGCATGTATCCGGGCGATCTCGTCGTGGTGACGCTTTACGACGGTCCGGGTGAAGACCGCAAGGTGGTCGATCGCGTGACCTATTCGGAGAAGGATGTGGTTAACCGCGCGGTTGACGACGTGCGCGCGTGCCCCTACGTCGTGGATTTGAACGGCGACGGAGGCGCCTCGATCGGCTTCAACGGCGGCGCGCTTCCCGAGACGCCCGGGCTGGACCCGCGGTTCCTGTCGTGGTGGCCCGACAATACGATGGGCATCGACTTCTACCGCTCGCTTCCGCGCAAACACCCGTTCTACACCGGCGACCGTTTTGGCCATGCGAACCGCTGGACGGCCACCGACGGCGCGTACGACGACTGGGCGCCCAGCTTCGGGCCCTGGAAAGACGCCGCGACCCATTGGCTGGACGTGGCCGGCGGACCGGCGGAATACGGACATGCTTTCTGGGGCACACCGTTGCGGAAGAACGTGTTTGAACGGCAGCTCAACCTCGGACCGACCGGCGGGGTCCTGGATCCCGTGCCCCTGTCGCCCGACTGGGATGTCGCGTTCGGCGGTTGGGGCCTGGACTGGCAGACGGTGCGCAATCGCAGCTTCTCGTCGCCCCAGCAGGTGCTCGAGATGCCGCACCTGATGATGCGCGAACAGCTGTCCACGTCGGCCGGCGCCGGGGTCGATTACGCTTTTGCGCGCAACGTCGCGGAACGCGCGCTGGCCGGGCAGCCCGAGCTGCACGCCTACAACACCACGACCGGCACGCCCAACGTCGCGCTGAACACCGACGCGGTGGCGCTGGCGGGCAGCATGACCGGCGATTCGATCGTGCTGACCTGCGCCCAGGCCGATTTCTACCCGCTGCTTCCCGGCCCGGGCGACATCGAGACCGCCGCGGGCGGCGCCGATTACCACCGGTGGGGCTCCGGCACGACCTATCTGCCGAATGCGTGGGTGCCCATCTTCCTGCATCCGCTCGGCGAAGCGGTGACGGCGCCCGCGAACGACGTGTTTCTGCAACCGTACCACTGGCAGCCGGCGATCAATGCCGGCGGCATCCCGGATTGGCGGGTGCAGCTCAACTTCCTGCTGGCCCAGCCGCAGAATTTCCCGCCCGGCGTGACCGCGGCCGATCTGGCGCAGCGCTGGCCGCTCTGGGACCGCCCGGTCACGTTTGTCTCGGCCAACATGCCCAACTTCGACCCGCGCATGGACCGGGATGATATTGGTCTGGCGGCACTCGACGCGAGACCCGCCGAAGCGCTGTTTGTCTGGGATGCGGACGACGGGCTCGCGGACGGGGAGTACGACGTCTACGTGGTGACCGGCGACGTCGAACTCGACCTGCTGCGCTGGGGCCAGGAAATCGTGAACGCGCGGCCCAACCTGACCAACCTCATCGAGCCGACGTTCGGGAACGAGTTCATGAATACGCTGAACACCGATGCCGCATACCTGGACGACCTCGCCGTCGACATCGAGTTCTTCACCGACCGGGGCATCGACATCGACGGCGACGGCATACGCGACGTGGGTTTTGGCGACGGCAAGGTGTGGGAAGACGCGAACAACAACGGCTTCCCCGATCCGGGTGAACCGTTGCTCCGGGCCGAGAACCAGGAGTCGTTCGGGATGAAATACGGGGCCACGCCGAATCCCGAAGGCGTGATCCATTACGGCATGGTAAAGGTCGAGAACAACTACCTGGCGCTGTTCCTGCGGAACTGGGCGCGGCCGGGCATGCTGAACCGGTTCTCGCGCGTGGTGCTGGCGCCGCGCGCCCGGTCGCACGGCCGCATCAATATCAATACGGCCCAGATGTCGCCCTACGTCATCAGCGTGGCGGGAGTCGACACGCGGTACGAGTACAACCCGATGATGGGCATCCCCGGCGTGCTGGCGGGGTTCAATGCGGGCACGGGGCTGTTCGGCTTCCTGGCCGACACCGACAACTACGGTCCGAGTGATCCGGATGTGGTGGCCGCGCGCACCCTGGCCGCCCGAATTGTCGAGGGGCGCTACGCCTGGCCGGACGGCCGGTATTACCGTTCCGTGGCCGACCTGGTGGCGTACGACGCGGACACGCTCGGCTCGCCGGAAGGCGCGGCCGCGGCGCCGCCGCTGGTGACGGCCGCCAGCGCTGCCGCCGGCCCGGAGGCGCAATTCCTGGAAATGATCGGCCGGTACGGACGGATGGCCAACCTCATCTCGACGTATTCGGACGTGTTTGAAATCCATGTGACGGCCGAAGCCGGGTACATCTCCAACGAAGATGTGAACAGCGACGGCCAGCGGGACTGGCGTTACGATTTCGTGACGACCGCCCAGAAAAAGGTGCGAACCATTTATGAGCGGTAGGTACCTCACGGCCCGGACAGGCGGGCGCCACGCCGCGTGCCAGGATACTGGAGAATGGCCGATGACGAACAAATTGCATCGCCGACGGTTCCAATGGCTGGCGGTGGCGGTTTTGCTCGCCGCCCTGCCCGCCGCCGCGCAGGACGTTCCCAACGTGCTCGTGGTGGTGGACACGACGGAAGCGCCCCCCTATTGGAACACCTACGTGCTCGATATCAACAGCGCCTACAGCGACGTGCAGGCGGCCATCAACGACGCGGTCACGCTGTCCCGCCAGGACAACGAGCCGTACACGGTGCTGATCGTGGCGCGCAACAACAGCGCGCCGTGGCCGGGCGGCGTCGAGATGCCCGCCGATGCCAACGTGCGCCTGATGGGCGAGGCGCGCCCGAACGGCACCGACATCTTCCAGCCGGTGCTGGACGGCGGCGGTCTGGACGTCATCACCATCGGGACGCTGTCGCCGATGTTCGAGAATGACCTCGATGACCTGAATAATCCGCGGGTGGAGGGGTTGCGCCTTATCAACGGCTTCAACGGCCTCCGCGTCGTGGGCGACAATCCCAACGCCTACCGGCCGACCATTAACCGGTGCTGGATGGACTCGAACGCCGAGCATGGCGTGTCGATCGAGGGCGACAATGCCCAGGCGCTGCTGATTAACTGCAGCATCTCGGACAACGGCCGCGACGGCGTGCATGTCGACACCAATCCACTCGAGGGTTCGTCGACGTTCACGGACATTCTCCATTGTTCCATTATCGGAAACGGCGAGCGCGGCGTGTGGGTTAATCGCACGTGGTCGCCCGCCTCGGGCACCGAACCGCCGGTCTACGCGCGCGTGCGCAACAGCATTGTCTACAACAACGGCACGGCGGGTTCGGAGGAGCGCAACAGCGGCGGGCTCGTGTGGTCGGGCGGCATCACGATCATTCCCGAATACGACGTGGTGACCGGCGGCACGACCGCGACCATCTACGGCAAGAATCTGGCCCAGGCGGGCACGGATACGCGGGTCTATTTCGGCCCGCGCGACATCGGCGATCACAATCCCGCCGTGGTATTCGATCCGTTCACCGCGCCCGACCGGCTCGTCGGGTATGTCCCTCCCGCGTACAACAGCGCGCCGGGCAAGGTCGACGTGCACATCGTGCGGGCCTACGGTACCGACGACGAGCGGACGTACACGCTGCAGAACGCGTTCACGTATGTCGAGGATCCTTCCGGGGAACCCCAGGTGACGCTGGTGACGCCCGCGCATGGCCCGGCGGAGGGCGGCAACTGGGTGCTGGTGGAAGGCCTGCGCTTCAACGTGGACGGCGAGGTGTGGTTCGATTTCAACGGCAACCGGCGGATCGACGCGACCGGCACCGCGGTCGCCCAGGGCACTAACGGCACGGTGGGTCCGAATACGTTCGCGCCGTACAACCCGGTCCCGGCCTGGACGCCGGGCCAGTTCCGGAACTACTACCTGTTGCAGGGATCGACCCGCTGGCTGATCTCGGGGAACACGGCGGACACGCTGACGCTGGTCGGCTCGACCGCGACCCTGTTTGACGGGACATGGGCGATCGTGCGGCCGGCGGACCTGCGGGCGAACGAGCGCACGTGGCTGTCGTCGGCGCTGCTGCATGTGGAGGCGCCGGGCGCCCCCTCGTGGTACGACCCGATCTTTCACAACAGCGCGCCGATGGACGTCCTGGTGCGGAACCTGTATCCCACGGGCACGTCCGTGGACAGCCCGGCCGGCGACGACCACATGAGCGAGTACCAGTACCGCGACAAGGATTCGACAGCCAACGCCGGAGTGCGCCAACCCGACATCGTGCAGATTACGCCCAATTTCTATCGCCGCCTGAACACCGATGCCCCGTCGGGGAACGTGTTCCGGGTCGACATCCTGGGCTGGAACCTGGACGACGGGTGCTCGGTCCGCATTGGCGGCGAGGAGTGCCCCTACACGTCCGTGTCGACCCTGGTGAGCGGTCTCCCGCAGGGCGACTGGCGCAAGATCATCGATGTGGAGGTGCCGCTGTCGGAATTCGGCGCGGGCGGCTCGTATGATGTCGAGGTGACCAATCCGAGCGGACTGTACGACCTGTTGCCCACGGGTTTCACGTATTTTGCCGACAGCACCCCCAAGGTGGAGAGCGATTCCGGGCTGCCGTTCCTGACCACGTCGGAGTTCGACTGGTCTCCGTCGAATTTCATGGATTACAACTCGGGCGCCCTGCTCAATTCGGCCGCGCTGACGGCGCGCACGCTGTATGGCGACGGGTTCGACGCGGGGCTGCGCATCACGTTTGACGATCTGTTGGGGAACACCTACGTCATCGACGACCCGCTCAACAATCCGGGCGATGCGGGGGCCGACGGCGTGGCCATGCCTCACGAGAATGTCGACCAGCATGTGCGGCACACGCAGCGTTTCATCGAGTTTGCGCTGCCCGCGCGGCCCGACGACATCACCGTGGCGAATGCGTTTATCGACCGGACCGCCGGTCTTCCCTATGTGCCCGCGTTCAACACGGCGGGGCTGCACGTCGTGATCGAGAACGTCCGCGATGCGGATCTGGGCGACAGCTACGGCGCGGGCCCGTTGAACGTCCTGAAGCGGACCTCGTCGCCGTTCTTCTGGATCGAGAATCCCGATGCGTACTTTGAACTGAAGGCGGCGGCGGCCAATTGCGCTGACGGCACGGTGATTCTCTCGGTGATGCCATCGACCTCGGCGGGGCCGGGCGCCTATGTCTATTCGTGGACGCTCGACGATGTCGCCGTATATGTGGACAATCAGGCGATCCCCGCGTCGGACATTCTGCAGATTGTGCCGGCTCCGGCCCTCTTCGGCGTCACGTTCATCCAGTGCAGCCTGGGCAGCCTGCCCAACGGGTTCCACGGACAGAAGGATGTGACGGTGGTGTTGCGCGCCGGAAGTGCGTTCAACCCGGTGGGACGCGACCTGTATTTCACGATGAAGGACGGGCTCTACGTGCCGCCGTCCGCCGCGAACTGGCGCACATACGGCCGGGTGGTAGCCCCGCGCACCGTGCCGGCAGCCCCTCTGCCCAACGAGGCCTTCCAGGTGCGCGTGCTCGGCAGCGGGCTGGCCGGGCCGTATCCGCGCGACCCCAGCAGCGATTGGCCGTGGACCGACGTCGAATTGCGGTGGGGCGCCTCCGTGCTCAGCCTGGCATCGGTTCCCGAGGCGAACTACACGGTGTTCTCGTTCTTTGAAGCGCTGTTCACGGTGTTTGACGTGACGGCCTACGGGGTGCCGGTCAGCTCGCCGGGCAACGTGAATCCGGTCGATGTGGCCCTGGTCACGTACGACGGATGCACCGGATTGCCCGTCCAGGAAGACGTCATCGAAGACGGCATCATCTTCTGGGAGAGCCTGCCGCGCATCCTCGCGACCAACGTGTCGCCGCGCACCGAAGCGTCGGGCGCGGGCGGCATCAGCGGCCCGGGCACGTTTACGGTGGGCGCGGGCACGCTGGAGCCTGGCGCGTATGGCGGCCATTACCTCCTGGACGCGTCGTTTAATGCGTTCATGATCCTGACGAATACCGACAGCGAGCTCACCCTGTACGGCGGTTCGCCGGTCAACGGGGCGTGGCGTATCGAGCGCGGGGCCTATCCGATCGATTCGGGCCTCGGCGGCACGTGGAACGCCGTTTCGGAACGGTTCACCGCCGCGCCGGATCCGGGCTGGGGCGCGCTGGCCGGGCAGTACCTGATCGACGTCAACAACAACAGTTTCCTGATCACCGGCAACACGTCGAATGCCCTGACGCTGCATCACACGTCGGCGCCGCCCGCAAACGGCGGATGGCGGATCGTGGAGCCGGTGCACTGGGGTCCCGCCAGCGGCGGCGACGTGCTGAATGTCGAAGGCGCCGATTTCCCGATGGCCAATATGCCGCACATGCGGATCGGGCCGGTTGAAGCGCGGGTGATGACCTACAACAGCGGGTACATCAGTGTGCGCACGCCGCCGGCCCCGTTCGATCTGCCGGGCACGTATGACGTGAGCTCGGTGTGGCTGGTCACGGCGACCGGCAACACCCAGCCCGCCCCCGTGGAAGCGCGCGCCCCCAGGAGCGAATGGTTTACCTACGTGATGGACGGGCCGCCTGAGATCGTCGAGATCGAGCCCAACCAGATCTTTGTCGATACGTCCCGGGTGACGGAGCCGATGCAGGATCCCGAGCAGTTTATTACCATCACAGGCTATAACTTCGACGACCGGGTGATCGTGACGTTCACGTTCACCGACGAGAGCAGCGCGGTTCCCACGCCTATCAGCGTGGCGGTCGAGCATTTCAGCGTATCGCCGAACATGATCGTGATCGCGGCAGCCGATTTCATGGCGCTGCTCGACCCGCTGCTGCATCCCGAGCCGGATTCGACGCTGGATCTGCTCGACAACCTGACCGGCGCCGCGCTGCCCGACGGTTTGCCCGATCCGACCAGCGCCGGCAGCCATTACGAGGTGTCGGTCACGGTCACCAACTACATCGATGATTCCGGCGACTTGCCGGTGGGCGTGCTGCTGGGCGACAGCGAGGTGACCAGCAACCCCGACAGCATCTTCTATGTGGTGGACAACGGCGACCTGATGGACCCGTCGGATGCGGACTTGCTGTTCAACGACGTGTATCTCAACTACCGCGACTACGTCAACGTGAACCCGGGCACGGGCAGCATCGCGAAAGACCCGCTGCTGCTGCCCGAAGGCGCGCCGTCCACGCTGCCGTGGTGGCGCGGCAAACTCGAGGTCGTGGGCGACGGCAGTCTCGATGGCTGGGGCCGCAACGAGCTCAATCCGATGCGCGACAAAGCCGGCAAGTTCATTGAACGGCCGTTTACCGAGACCGACTACGAGCTGGAGGGCCGTCCCGACCTCGGCGAACCCGAGCATGTACAGGGTACCGGCGAGTATGACGACGAGCCCCGCCTGCCGGACATCGGCGCGGACGAAATCCTGGGCGGTTCGGGCGCCGGCGTGTTGCCTTACTGGTACTACGCCGAGGTGGTGCCGAACCCGGTGCCCGCCATGCCCGCGCGCACGCTGCAGGTGCAGATCCGGGTCTACGGCATCCTCGTGCCCGAGATCATCTATATCGTGCCGCAGGGCGTCGAGTTCTACCCCGGCTACGTTGACCTCAGCCGCTGCATCGCCATCGAACTCGATGACTATGGCGACGGCATCTACTTCGGCACCAATATCGATCCGATTGAAACGATGATTGAGGACGTGGACGGTTCCGGCACCCCGACGCAGGGCGATTACCTGAGCGACGGTCACGCGGCCATCGTGATCCCGGTTGGCGCAGGCTACCTCGGGGACGACCCGAACGACCTGACCGACGGGGGCATCATTGTGGAGCAGGCGATCCTCGGTCGGCATTTCCTCATCGACACGGTGCCTCCGCGGCCCGTGTTGACGGTGGCGCCGTCGCGGCCCTCGAACCTCGTGACCCTGAATAACGCGCTCGGGCCGTACGCGGCGCAGGGCGTGGGCCTGCCCAACGCGGGCCACCCGTACAATCCGATCGCGGGCGCGTGGCGTCCGCTGACGGAACCGTCGCCTCCGGGCGGGCCGTACGACCAGTTGCTCGCGGAATTCCCGACCGTCCTGCCAGCGCCTCCGCTGCACGGCGGCACGCAGGCATTCTTTAACGTCGGGTCGTTCTCCAATGGGTATGTCGCGGAAAGCCTCGACATCACCATCGGGTACGGGGATGTGCTTCAGACGAACCCGGATTACGGGCTGGCGTTTATCGACGAACCGCCCAAGGATGCCGTGACGGGCGCCTTCATCGAGGGCAATCTGGCCGACCTCGACTACTACGCGAACGAATACACGCGCGAAGCCGCGGGGTTCCCGGAAACGCTTTCCGGGCCGGTCACGCAGGCCGATTACACCCTGCCGCCGACGGTGGCCCTGTTCAGCGACAGCACGTATGTGCCCGCCATCGGCGAACTGGCGTACGAATACCGCGTGTCCAGCCAGTTGCCTCCGTACGACCCGGCCAACACGCCGGGACCGGTGGTGCCGAACCGGGGCTTCGACCGGAACGCGCCGAACGGGCCGTATCTGGACCAGGAGAACAACGTGGTGGCCTCGCGGTGGACGTTCAATGACGGCGGAACGGCCGGCGTCGGCTACGGCAAGGTGGCCTCGGGGTCTGTGCTGCACATGGGCATGCAGTTCGTCGGCGAAGACGAAGCGGGCAACGTGACCGGACTCGGCTTCGACGAGGGCGACGCCCTGGATCCGCTGCACGTGTGGTGGATGACCCGGGCAGAGACGGCGCTCCTGCCGAATATCGACGGCGAGGAAGTGGGCGTGCTGCCCTTCTACTGGTATCTCGACCGGGCCACGGCGGAAGACCCCGAAGCCCAGGATCTCGAGGCGCGGCCGCGGTTCACTTACCGCTTGTGGGCCAGCGACGACTTCACCGGCATCTACTCGCCGGTGGGGGTCTGGAGCGCCTGGACCTTGGAGACCCAGCTCGCGGATCTGGCCCCCAATCTGGCCGAGACGCTGCGTCAGAGCGGATACGGCGATAGCTGGATCCTGATGGTGGTGCTGGCCGCCGACGAGTCGGGCAACTACGAGTTGTGGCCGGCCGCGGACCTCACCCTGGGCGGCGGCGACGAGGTCGAGGTCATTGACCGGACCCGGAAGAACTGGGTGCGGTTCAAACTCTCCAGCGGCGAGATCGACACCACTATCGCGTACGAGTTGTGGCACAACGCTACCGATTATGCCGCGCTCAGCGTTACCGATGGCGACATCAACTTCGGCGCGGCCGGGGTCGTGGCGCGGCCGGATCCTTCCAGCGGCCTGCGCGTGGAGGGCCTGTTCCGCATCGGCGTGGTGCTTCCGGCCAGTCTCGAGAGGGACCCCGGCGAGGTCGCCGTGCGGTGGTCGCTCCAGCGCGAGGGTGAGGTTCTGTTCGAAGATTTCCTGCCTGAATACTACTCCACGTCGGGCGAGATCCAGGCGCTGCAGTATCCGGAACAGGTAACGGCCAATCCGGACGAATTCCTCGACTTTATGGAGCTTGGCCGGAATGAGGTGTCGTATGTGCTGAATGCCCAGGCCTTCTGGGATGTCAACGGTAACCTCGTGTGGGATTCCGGCGAACGGATTGACACCACGCCGGCGAGCGTATATTTCAAGGTTGTGCGCGATGCGAACGTGGGCGATTACATCGGGCGGGAACGCCAGCGAGGCAAACAGCAGATCATTCTTCGCGAAGAATAGCGCGCGTCCGAAGGACGCATACGCGCAGGGTTGTGCGACAGTACAGAGGACCGGGCTTCCCGTCGAGGAGGGGAGTCCGGTCCTTCTTTTTCCGGCCCTGTGGGGTCGATGGCCCGGGCACGCGCTACCCGGTTTCCGGCAGAGACTTGCGGAATACGCGCGGATACGCTTTAATGGAGTAGAGAAGCGAGGATGTCGCCATGGGGAGGGAAGCCCCCGTGTCTCGACGCCGCTTCTGGAGGGCTTGCCCGGGCGGTTCTTCTGGGGGTGTCTGATGCGTGGGCCGTGGAGCGCAATCGTGAGCTTAGGGGCACGCGGATGAAGAGGTATCTGCAGAGCTTGCCGGCAACGCAGGCGCCAGCGGGACTGGTTGCGCTCGTGCTTGTGGCGACGGCTCTGTGCGGATGCGGCGGGGGGCAGTACGGCGGCACGTTGATCATTGAATCCGCCCCGGAAGCCGGCGCGATTGTCGTCATCAACGGCGAGCCGCGCGGTCAGACCCCGCTCACCATTGAAGGCCTGCCGCAGGGCCGCATTCTTATCCAGGTTACGAAGGAAGGCTACCGGGATGCCATGACCAACGCCGTGGTGCCCGAGCGTGGCCGGGAACAGCGGGTGGTCATCGACATGCATCCGCGCACCGGCTGGCTCACCATTGATTCGCAGCCCGAGCGGGCCCGGGTGGTGCTCGGCGACGGCACGGAACTGGGCATGACCCCGATCCTCCGGCGCAGCGTGCCCTCGGGGGAGATCAGCTATACGGTCGAACTTGAGAACTATGAACCGTTTTCAGGCACGATTACGATTCATGAGGACCTTCTGGCCTCGGTCAGCCACAAACTGGAACCGAAGCCGGCCCGTCTGGAGGTCACGTCTATTCCCGAACGTGCGCAAATCATTGTAAACAAAAAACTTCAGGATGCTGTAACCCCCTCAACGTTATCGCTGCGCCCGGGCACCTATGTGGTCGGGCTGAAGGTAAAAGGCTTTGTGGAGGCCGAGAAATCCATCGAGCTGGGGCCTAACGAACAGCAAACCATGCATTTTGAGCTGAATGTCGGCGAGGCGCCTACGGGCATGGTCCTGGTGGCGGGCGGGGAGTTCATCTGCGGGGTAAACAACGCCGCCCCGGACGAGCGTCCCCAGCGAAAGGTCCATCTGGACGCCTTCTTTATCGATAAATACGAGGTCACCAACGAGCAGTATCAGGCGGTCGTGCCTGCCCATACCTTTCCGGAAGGCCAGGAAAACTACCCCGTCACGGGCGTGACCTTCCAACTGGCCACGGCGTACGCCTCGGCCATCGGCAAGCGGCTGCCCACCGAACTGGAGTGGGAAAAGGCCGCCCGGGGTACGGATGGCCGCGCCTACCCGTGGGGCAACGAATTTGACCGGAAAAACTGCAATTCCCAGTCCGCGGCCGCCCTTGAATTGCGCGAAGTGGGCCAGTATCCTGGCGGGAATTCGCCCTACGGCTGCGCGGATATGGCCGGAAACGCCATGGAATGGACCTCGAGCTGGTACGAGGCCTATCCCGGCAATCCGGACGTGACCAAGGATTACGGGCAGATTTATAAGGTCCTCCGGGGTGGTTCCTATACCAGCGAGCCCTTCGACGTGCGGTGCGCGCGCCGCCATTTTGAGCGGATGGATGTGGCGCGCAAGGACTACGGATTCCGGTGTGTCATGGACATGGAGGCCTGGGATGCACAGAACCGGCGCTAGGCGGAACGGGTCTCGGGTATCTGTTGTCAGGTGCGATTTAACTCTTGACACATATGGCTTTCTTTATTACAATCATTTGTAAGGGTTTATGACGTTGGGCCGATCATGAGGGGGTGCAAATTTCGCGCCGCCTCGCGCGGCAAAACGAGGTGGGCTTTGTGCTGGAATCAGGATTGCGGCTGGTTACCCGGCACTGCTGCCACAAGTACGGCGGAAAGTAACGAATGGCGTCTTTAAAAGGTCCACGGCTCCAACGGCGGCTGGTACTGGACATTGGCTCCAGTGCGGTGCGGGTGTGTGAGCTCACTAAGACAAAGACGGGCTTTCAACTGACCAAGTACCTGCAGCGGGAACTTGATCTGCCGCCTTCCACACCCGAGCCCGATCGGGCAGCCCGGGTCTCGGAGGTGCTGAACGACTTGCTCAAGGAGGCGAAGATCCGGGCGCGGAAAACCGTGTTCGGTGTGCCGGGGCAGTCGGTGTTCACGCGCACGCGCGCGTTGCCTCCCGTTCCGGAACACAAGGTTCCTCAGATCGTCCGCTACGAGATTCAACAGCAGATTCCCTTCTCGCTCGATCAGATCGCGCTGGGCTACCAGGTGCTTGCCCGCACGGAAGCGGGCGGCTATGACGTGTTGATGGCGGCGATCAAGGTGGATGTCGTAGACAAACGCCTTGACATCATCAAGACGGCCAAACGCTCCGTCGGCATCGTGGATGTATGCCCCATTGCGGCATACAACTGGCTGAAGACGACCGGCGAATTCGGCGCGCACGGCGAGTGTGTGGCGCTGATCGATCTCGGCGCGAGCACGACGGACATCGTCATCGAGCGCGAGGGGCAGTTCCGGTTTACGCGCAGTCTGAACCTCGGCGGCAACGACATCACGAACGCGATCGGCAACACGTTCAGCATGAGTTTTGAAGAAGCCGAACGCCTGAAACGGCAGCGGGGCTTCGCGCCGACGGGCGATACGCAACGTGACGGCAAGGGCGGCGAGGTTATCGGGCAACTGTTGAACCGGCTGGTCACGGAGATCAACCGGTCGTTCGCGTATTTCCGATCGCAACCGGGCGGGGGACCGGTGTCGCGGGTGGTCATCACGGGCGGCGGCGCCTGCCTGCGCAACATCGTTCCGTATCTCCAGCGTCAATTGAACATGGAGGTCCGGATCGCGCAACCGCTGGCCGGCCTGGCCATCGCTCCGGCGGCGCAGGCGGTGAACGAGCACCCCGAACAGGCGGCCGTAGCGCTGGGGCTGGCCCTGCGCAATTGCGGCGACGTGCCGATCAGCATCAATCTGATCCCGCCGCGGATTATTGAAGGGGCGCGCCGCAAACAGCAGTATTTCTACTGGGCCGCGTCGCTGCTCACGGTGCTGGCCATTTTCGCCACGATCATCCCCGACATGCAGAACAAGATCGTGGAGGTCGAACGGCATACGAACATGGCGCGCGATGTCATCGGGAAATACGACCCCAGGCTCGTCGACAATCCGGCCTCGGCGTGTCAGTATGACGATGACCTGAATATCGCCAAGAACTACATCAAAGGCATCCAGGACAATATCGCCAGCATCGACACGTTCTACAACCGGCGGCGGCCCTGGCTGCAGTACCTGAATGCGCTGAATGACGCGCGCCAGCGCGACCCGGTGTGGTTCACGCGGGTGTTCAGCACGACGCTCTCCGTTGACGATCCCACCATGGCGGGGAGAGCGTCAGGCGCGTTCGACGACGATGACGAGGATAGGGCGCGGCGGCCAGGACTGGCCAGCGCAATTCAGCGCCGTCCGATGGCGGGTCTTGCCGCCACGGGCGAGGAGACGGACGTGGCCCGGATTCTCGACAGTTCGGGATTCCCGGGCATCACCGCGGACCAGGCACGCGGCGGGTTCCGGGGCGGCGGCCGCCTCGGCAGCGGGCGGTACAGCCGCGACGACGACGAAGAGGAAGACAGCGGGGTCAGCGCAAGCGTCTTTGTCCCCCAGAGTGCGGGCACAACGGGCACGGCGGGCGCCTTCGGCCAGATGGGCCGGCCGGGCGCGATAGGCCCGGCGGGAACCGTGGCTCCGGAGGATCTCGATCCGATGCCGTTGCCCAATGGGCTGGAGATACACGGTTACGCGGCCGATGAGGGCGTGGTGCTGAATTATGTGGAGCGATTGAAGGCCCGGGACGAGTTCATTGAAGTGTATCTCGACGGCCGCAGCGTCAATCCCGTGCCGAACACGGACCTGGGCCAGTCATTCACGGTGGGGTTGCCGGCCGCGGTTGCGGGCAGCCCGACGGTGGTCACATTTGTGATTCTGGTTCAAGTCGACGGCGAGCCTCTGAAGGCTACGGAGGTGGGCAGCACCGGATTCATGAGCGGCGCCGGGTCCGCGGGCGACTTTGGCGGGCGGCGCACCGGTCTGCGGGGCGGCACTTCGGATGGCGGCCGGGCTCGCCGCACGACGCCGACTCCCAGGTCGACCGGCGGCCAGGGGGCCAGGAGAGGGGACCGCTGATGAAGAAGGAATACGTCATATTCATCGGTGCCGGCATCTTGTTGCTGCTCGTGATCGGCAGCGGCTATCAGTTCTATCTGAAGCCGACGGCCGAAAAGCTGGATCAGAAGAAGACGGAATACCGCAGCTACGATACGAAACTCATGGATCTGGAAGAACGGTACGGGGGCTATGTGCCGGAAGACGTGGTGTCTGCGTGGATGCTCCAACTGACCCCCTGGTACAACACCATTGACTCCCGGGGAGAACTCTTCGGTCTCGGGCGGGTCGAGTTTGAAGAGGTGCCCACCAACACGCTGCCGAAATTCCATTATGCCGCGCAGTATGAGGCCATGATGGAAGAGTTGCGCGTGGAAGCGCTCGAAAAGGGGCTGTATCTGCCCTATCTGGATCTGGATGTTCCCACGACGCAGATAGAGAACATGACGATGACGAAGGAGGAGGTGGAAGAGTATCTCCGCCAGATCGCCATCGGGTGCAACATGGTGCGGCTGCTGCTCGAACATGAGCCGCTTGAAATTCAGACCGTATACCTGTGGCCGGAACGCGTGCCGGCGCAGCGGATGAAGGCGGTCAGCGTAGGGTATGCGTTTACGGCCCGTATGAGCTCGGTGGCCGAGCTGATGGATGAGATCTGCACCCAGCAGCGCTATGCCAGCATTGATTGCTTTCAGATTGTCAATGAAAACCTCCTCGTGGGCGCGGATCCGCCGTTGATGGTGGAAATGGTGCTCACGCAGGCCACCTATACCCCCATGGAGCAGCAGAGTCCGGAAGCCATTCTGGCGCAGGCCAACGATCCCACGAGTGAACAAAGCAATATTCTTCAGATGCTGCGAGGCCAGTCGAGCGACGATGAAGATGATGAGGCGGACTACCTGCGGCGGAAGCCTCCGACGAAGTGGCAACGGTTTCGAAAGATGTACCTGCCCTTCTAGACGCGGTGGGCGTCGAGGGGGTGCGTACCGGGATGATGGATAGGGTGAAGCGTGGACATATTTCGAAAACTCGGTGACTGGGCGTGGATGAACAAGGAACGGCTGGTGCTGGCGATCCTTGTGATATTCCTCATCTACCGAATCTACGTTGTCATGAACCCGACTACCATCGAGGAACAGACCGCGCAGGCGGCGGCCGCACAACGAAACGCCGCCGCACAAGCCGCCGTGTCGGGCGCCGCCGCGGCGCCGGGCCTGTTGAATGCGGATGGTTTGGATGAGGACGGCGATGAGGATGAGGATGCGGACAGCCCCGGGGGCCGCCTGAGGAACCTTCAGGGCAGCCAGGGCGGCCAGGGCGCGCAAGGGCAGCGACCGCCTTCGGGCGACCAGCCCCTGGTATTCACCCAGCACATGCCGCCCAAGCGGATTCCTGACCCAACGAATCTGCCGGAGGAATGGACGGTGGAGCAGGGGCGGCCGCCGGCGCCGGAGGCGAGCCCGCTGCCGCCGTCCCCGGTGGCGTACAATGCCCTTGTTAAGGATAACCCGTTTACGGCAGCAACCACGCCCACGGATAGAGGTCGGGACACTGACCAGCCCAAAATCAGTCTGCTTGCGATCAGGGAATGGGGGGACACGTACCGCGCTCAGATCCAGACACGGACACGGAAGTGGTACGAAGCTGGGGAATCTTTTGAGACGTACCAACTGGTCTCGATCGATCCGGATGCCGGAACGGTGGAGATATTTTCGGAGCAGCATGGCCGGTCGTTTACATACGCTCTGAATCGTTGAGTCTCCGGAAGTGTTGTTCTATAATCTAGCGAACTCTAGCGGGAGGAAGCGAGCGCAATGGATACGCAAAAGCAGCGGCGTAAAGCCGTGCGAATGAGTGCCGCCACGGTAATGTGTGTGTGTGTGACCGCGTTGTGGTGGTGCCCAGGAGCATTCGCACAGGCCGGTGGTGGCACCGAGGCTGGCGGAGACGGGGTAACAGCCGAGGTGCAGGCCGGACAGGTGGAGGTGGTGGAAGCGCCTTCGGCTGCTCCGGGCGACTCGGCCAGCGGCGAGGCCGAAACCAGCGTTCCTCCCGAGCAACTCCATTACCGCCAGGGGGTGTCTCTGTACAATCAGGGGCTCTACCGGGAGGCCTTGGAGAGTTTTGAACGCGCCCTGGCGATGAACGAGGGCTACGAACTCGCGCGCCAGATGGCCGAGAAGTGCGAGGCCAAGCTGAATCTGGAGGCGGCGGGCGCCGACCCGAACGCGGTGCCCAAGATCGAGACCCTCGTTCCGGCCGAGCTCGAGACCTTGGCGGCGGAGGGCGGCGAGACGCTGCTCAGCGTAGAGGAAGTCAAGAACCGGCGCGTGCGCGACCTCATGGACGAGGCGCAGGTCTACATGGAAAACCAGATCTTTGAAGAAGCGGTCAAACGCTATGAAGAGGTCTTGCTTATCCAGCCCAAGAACCGCATGGCGCACGAGATGCTCCAGAAGGCCACGGTGGGCATGTATGAAAACCGCCGCATCGATGCCCAGAAGCAGAACGAGATTGACGCCGAACGGCGCCGCGAGTATCTGGAGCGCATGAAGAACCTCCCCGAAGGCGCCGATGCCGGCGGGATCAAGCCGTTCAAGGTTCCGGTGGACGTGACCGAAGAGGAATTTGAAACTGTTGAGGAGACCAAGTCGGTCATTGACGAGGCTCTGGACGACCCGGTCTCCATCGAGTTTGAAGGCGAACACATCAACCGCATTGTCGAGTTCATCTCGGAGTATGTGGGCATCAACATTGTCGTAGACACGCGCGTTGTGCGCCCCCCGCAAGACGTTCTGCCCGCGCCTACGGCGGTATACGGCGCCCCGACGGTGGGGACGCCCGGCACGTATGGGATGGTTCCGCGTTCCACGTACGGCACGGCGCCGGCGCCGATGCCAATGCAGATGCAGATGCGGCCGGGGGGGCAGAGCGCCCGGCGCAGCGACGACGATGAAGACGGGCCTTTCAGCGTGGGCGCCATGCCGATGGGCGCGACGCCCGCGACCGCGTACGGGCCCTACGGCACGACAACCACCGGGCTTGTGCAGGAAGAGGATGAGACGGTCACCGACGGGATCGTCCCCTATATCAATCTTCGGGATGTGACTCTCCGCGATGCGCTGAACGCATTGCTGCGCTCGCTCAACCTTACGTTTGACGTCCAGGAGAATTTCATCTGGATCAGCACGCCGGAGAAGATCCGGACCGAATCGTTCGAAGAGTTGGAAACACGGTATTACGAGTTGATTAATGCCGGCGCCGAGAACCTCGATATTGATCCTCCGCCGTACTATGGCGGCGGCGGCTACGGCGGCTACGGCGGCGGCGGCTAC
>LSQX01088459.1_pt1 | contig 21925 bp, 20 predicted proteins | sample 654561 | NCBI WGS metagenome assembly LSQX01 (sample SAMN04489861, study PRJNA283612) | anaerobic digester metagenome | isolation source: 4 biogas reactors fed with cattle manure at either 37C or 55C with and... | place: Denmark: Kongens Lyngby | collected 2014
ATATGGCGTACGGGAAGCCCGGAGTCGAGTAAACGCTCTTCGACCTCATCCGCAAGCGTCTTTATCTGCGTGACACTGCCGCCTGTGCATATTACAAAGTAATCTGCAATAATTGTTTTTTCTTCAACATACAAAAGTTTTATATCGCGAGCAAACTTTTTATCAAGAATTTTTACTATTGATTCGGCAAGCTCCCTTGGTGTTCCAACTGGATATATGATTTTTTCTTTTTCGCCGTCCATTACCGGCTCCTTCCATATTTTTTGCTGTTGCATCACTTACGACGCGGTATATCTATTGAATTTTCGTTAACATCAGAGGCAACATACACCTCCGCTTTTACAGTTCCGAGCGGCGATGAATATATGCTTGATACTTTGCTGTTTGTATCGTCAGTTAAAATTCTATACGGATCAAACTCCGAATCCTTAATATCCTCATTAAAAACATTTAGGTGATTATTGATTACATCAAGCACGTCTGCACGGCAAAGCACATAGCATGAAGCTCCATTTACCATAAGCCCCTTACCCGGCAGGGTTACCATATATACTTTTGAAAGATCAACCGATAATGCATTTTTTGCAAAGTATATAAAGTCTCCGAGCTCAATGGTTGAGCTCATGTTTGATAAAATCTCTGTCGCACATTTGCTCAGCGTTGATACATTCATGTTTTCTTTAACCTGCTTTAAAAGAGCCGACATGAAAATTTTCAGTGCGTTTGTACGACCAACATCGGCGTTAACATAACCGGAGCGATAACGCACAAACTGCATGGCTTTCTCGCCGTCAAGCCACTGCTCACCCTTCTTCAGATCAATATACAGGTTCTGATATTTGTCGGTATATTTCATGTCTGCTGGCACGCTCATATAAACGCCGCCGATTGTATCAATGATTTTTACAAAGCCATCGAGGTCTATTATAGCTGCGTGATTTATGCGTATATGGAAAGTTGTCTGAAGTAATCCTGCAAGCTGAGACAGGGCATCCATTGTAGGATCTTTGCTTCCCGCTTTCTTAGCGCTGTTATAATATGCGCCATACAAAGCGTTAATTTTATGCGATTTTTTCCCGCTAACGTTTACATATGTGTCGCGGGGTATTTGGACTATCGAAATAGTATTCTCATCTATATTACAGCGAACGATCATGATAATATCTGTGTTTTTCGCTACTTTATCATGTCCAAGAATAAGAAAATTAAATACTTTCTTATCGTTATCAACCGGCGGTAATGTCACAATGCTTCCCTCATTGTCAGTCGGCAAAACAATCTCTCCGTCTGTATTTGTCTCGTAATAGCCCCCGAAATTACTCTTATTAGGATCCGGTTCGTATAGAAGAACAAACGCACCGCCGACAACAATAGCCGAAAATACGAAAACTACAAGAGAAATTAATACTATAGATACAGGCGAAAGCCGTTTTCTTTTTAATTTTATATCATCAGTCATAATAAAATTATAGTTTCATCAAATCCGGGTGAACCCGGACGGCTCCTTCCGTTATGTACATTAATGTTTTATGCATTTATACGTTGTTCCATGTATGGTCATTTTGTTTGCCATTATCAACAACAACGGGCAGACCTCATGTAAAATCACCGCCGCGGCTGAAGTAGCTAACGGCGGCTTCCGTGTCTCTTTCTATTCTCACTTTCTTTGACGTCAGATACGCAAGCGTAGAACGCAAAACCGATAGTATCGTCTCTTTGAGAATCACAACACGTTCTTTTTCATCACCGGCGGACTCAAGCTTTTTATAAAACGACCGCCGCATTTGCATACATATGTCTTCATCACGCGTCGGCTCGATAAAATCGGCAATATAAATAATCGCATCAAATTTTGTCATCCCGGCATATCCGGTTGTATGATAGCGGACGGCTGACAATATATCGCTTGTTGCAAATTCCGGGAAGTCCCGCTTTATTATTATAGGTGCTGTGACCGCGTGAATAGCTGCCAGCGCGATATCTTCGATATTATTATTTATTATACCAAATTCAGCTATTAAATTCAATTGTTTTTCATAAGTTAATTTCTTAGTTATGTCATGAAGCAAAGCAGCGGCGCGAAGCTCAACTACCCTCTCCGGTAAATAAATTGCACCAAGCGCTGCTGCTTCTGTTTCAACGCTAAGAGTATGAGCGTAACGCGCATCTGTCAAATAAGGCTTTACTTTCACGCGCAGCTCATCTATCATCTCAGGTGTTATCATCGCAGCTGCTTCTTTTTTTTGTTCCATAAAGCCCATGCTCCATTATATAATCGTAAACATCGCGCCCGAGGAAGGCACCAACGTCAATTCCCCGGGAAATAGCCGCCCTTATATCCGTTGACGATATAACAGTCGGTTTAATGTTAAGCATCACAACGTCAGCTCCAAAACGCTCTTTGTACCGCCGCACGGCATCGTTAAGAGCTTTCTTTGTCGCAGTATCATCTTCGCGTCGGACACATACAATGCGCGCCATCCTAAAGATTACGTCAGGTTCGTGCCATATGTCAAGCGTCAAAAACATATCCGTGCCAACGAGCAGTGAAAGCTCGGCATCGGGGTTTTGCTCGGCTATTATACGGAGCGTGTCCGACGTGTAGCTTGGGCTTTGTCGCATGAGCTCAATATCTGACACAACAGCATTGCCACCCGCTGTTATCTCTGCAAAAGCAAACTGTGCCATGCGCAGCCTATGGCGCGGGTCGTCGTCTCGCGACAGCGTCTTATGCGGTGGCGTCGCTGCTGGTATGATGTAAAGAAAATCGACATACCCTTGTGCGAGCAGCTCACGAGCAGCGGCAACGTGACCTTTGTGCGGCGGTGAGAACGTGCCACCATATATTCCGATTTTTTTAATTTTTTCGCCCCCGCATATGCTTTTTTTATCTTCAAACATACTGCAAAAAACCTTTATGTGTGGCGGTTTGCCGTCACGGCAGTATTATCCTATCTTTTTTATCTTGCCTTGTGCTCGGGCGGTACAGAACAAAGCGTGAGCCGACAACGGACACCGGTACTGCACCTGTTTTTTCTGATATTATATTTGCTGCCTCGCGGCTAGTATGCGGACATGTGTCGAGAACACGCAGCTTTATCAGCTCGCGTGCTTCAAGTGTGTTATCAATTTGGCGGACAATTTCATCGGTTATCCCGCCCTTGCCGATTTGAAATATTGTTTCGTAATTGTTCGCCATTGAGCGGAGTGCTGCCCTTTGGCGGCTTGTTAGTGTTATCATATTGATTTTATCTCCTCAAGATCACCTAAAAGCGACGCTATTGCTTCGGCGAAAGCGCGGAGCGCACGCCCTCTGTGGCTGATCTCATTTTTACGCTCGGGCGGTATTTCTGCAAATGTTGCTCCCCCTGACGGAACATAAAATAGCGGATCGTAGCCAAAACCGCCCTCGCCATGCTCTTCGCGCGTGATTATTCCGTCGCACCGGCCCTCGCATATAATCGGGGATATACCATAAGACTCTGGAAAAACGCACGCTATAACGCAAATAAAGTGAGCTGTGCGATTTTCATCCGCAACTCCATCAAGCTCACGCAAGAGCTTTGCTTTATTAGCCTTATCGTCGTGGCCATCACCCGCATATCGAGCTGAATATACGCCAGGAGCACCTCCTAACGCGTCAACGACAAGTCCTGAGTCGTCTGCGATGCCGATATAGCCGAGCGATGCCGGAATCCTCGCTTTTATGAGCGCGTTTTCAGTAAAGGTTTTGCCGTTTTCTTCAATATCATATATATATCCGACATCGGCGAGCGATAAAAGTTCCACGCCCGGCACAATTTTTTCAAGAATCCGCCGCATCTCCGATATTTTTTTGATATTATTGCTTGCTAAAACAAATTTCATGTTTATTTTACGCGTTTTAAATATTTATATTAATTTTAATAGCAAACAGACACATCACGATTCATCGAAAAGAGCATTAACGAAGTCGCGGCATGAAAACGGCTCCATATCGTCTATTCCCTCGCCGACACCGATAAATTTAACGGGGATTCCAAGCTCTTCCTTAATCGAGATAACAACGCCACCCTTTGCCGTTCCGTCAAGCTTTGTTAAAATAATCCCCGTTATATCGGCTGCACGCTTAAATTCTTTTGCCTGAACGACGGCGTTTTGCCCTGTCGTTGCATCAAGGACAAGAAGCGTCTCGCGGCTTGACTCCGGAAGCTCACGGGATAAAACACGGTTTATTTTCGCAAGCTCTTCCATCAGGTTCTTTTTATTGTGAAGGCGTCCGGCTGTATCGACCATTAAAACGTCCGCGCCCCGCTTTCTTGCAGCTGCCGCCGCATCAAAAACTACGGCAGCAGGGTCGCTGCCTTCGCTGTGGCGTATGAGATGTGTACCGGCGCGCTCACACCAAACGGCAAGCTGGTCGATAGCTGCCGCACGGAACGTATCAGACGCTGCAACAATGACGTTTTTACCTTGGGACGTCAGATTTTTTGCTATTTTACCGATTGACGTCGTTTTTCCAACACCATTTACGCCAATTATCAGTATGACAGCAGGTTTATTTGACAAGTCAAGCGGCTCGCCTTCGCCGATCATTTCACTAATTATATCGCGCAGAGCCTCTTTCGCCTGTTTTGCCTCTGTCAGGCGCCCATCGCGTATGCGATCACGAAGGCGATCAAGGATTATCTCTGTCGTTGCGATACCCACATCAGCGCATATAAGCGTTTCTTCAAGCTCGGCGAGCATGTCCTCGTCTATTTTAACAAAGCTTTTGAGTATATCGTCGATTTTGCCAACGACAGCATTTTTAGTCTTTTTTATGCTGTTTTTCAGTTTTTCATAAAACGCCATCGATTGTTCCCTCATAGGCAAATTTATTCTTCGCTTCGACGTCACTTGGGTCGAGCGTGAGCACTCGGGAAATACCGTGACGCGGCATTGTTATACCATAAAGCACGTCCGCTACTTCCATCGTTCCGCGTCTGTGTGTTATGGCTATGAACTGCATTCTGTTTGAATAGCGCTTCAAATATTGTGCAAAGCGGTCGACATTGACTTCATCAAGTGAAGATTCAATCTCATCAAAAATACAAAACGGCGTCGGGTTTACCTCTATCATAGCAAAAAGCAAAGCTATTGCAACAAACGCCTGCTCACCGCCTGACAAAAGTGACATATTTTTAATAACCTTGCCTGGAGGCGCAGCTTTTATTTCAATTCCGCTTGTCAGCACATTATCAGGATCTGTCAGGTAAATCTCCGCATTCCCGCCACCGAAAAGTTCACGGAAAACATTTGTAAATTTCTCGCCGATTTTCTTAAAAGCTTCCATAAAGCAGCGTTCCATCTCGCGGTCAAGGTCATAAATGATAGTGGTCAGGTCATTTTTCGCCGTGCGAAGATCCTCCATCTGACGCGACAGGTAATCATAACGCTCGCGAACCTCTTTATACTCGTCGATTGCCGACACATTAACGCCGCCTATTGCACGAAGCTTATTTCTGCATTCTGTCAGCTCGGCCATGACAGCGCGCCTGTTTTCCTCAGTGACAGGGGGATAATTAAGAGCTTCCGCCGCAGAAAGCGACAGCTCGTAATTGTCCCAAAGGCGCGACAGCGTTCTACTTACCTCCTCCGCAAGATCGTTTTTGTGCTGTTCATTTTTCATATGGACGCGGACAGCGCGTTCTTTTTCTTCTGTTTTTTCCCGTATTTTACGGCGCAGCTCCGCCTGACGGCGCTCATATTCAAGGATGTTTGCTTCAAGCTCACCGCGTTCATGCTCAAACTCGGCAAGCTTGGCTGCTACCTCATCGTATTTATCTTTTAGTTCAGCCGCTTTCTTATGCGAAGCCGCCACCGCCGCCTCAAACTCTGCAATTTTTTCTTTATATGAAGCAAGCTGCGCTTCATATTCACGAACGCGGCGCAATTTTTCAGCGTACATTTCTTCCGCTGCCGCAACTTCGCTTTCTATGCGCGCACTTTCTACAAGTGCCGCCGATAAAGCGGCAGACGCCGCATCGCGTTCATCTGCTATTTCGTGGCGAAGAACATCAAGCTTATCACGAGCATCGCGTAACTCATTTGCTTCAGCTTCAACGCGCTCGCACTGCCCAGCAAGCGCTTCTATATCAGAGCTGCTGCGCTCATTTTGCTCGATGCGCGTTGCAAGGTCTTCCTTCAGCGACTGTGCAAGCGAACGCGACGCTACCTCCTGTGCGCAGAGCGTATCAGCTGCTGACGCTGCCGCGCGCATCATCGTTTCAAGGAGTTCGCGCCGCTGTGCGCGCTCTGATGATGCCGACACAAGCGTCGAGCGGCGTTTTGTTGCAAGAGAGAGCGCATCAAGAGACGTTTTTAAGGTTAGTTCAATCTCGGCTTTTTTATTTTGAAGTGTTTTTATTTCTTCAGAACGAGTGAGCATACCGCTCTCGCGACGTGCCGACCCGCCAGTGAAAGAGCCACCGACATTAATCTGCTGCCCGTCAAGTGTAACGGCACGGATTTTATACCCGGTTGCTTTCGCAGCCACTGTTGCCGTGTCAAGATCTACGAACACACACGTTCTGCCAAGCAAATAACGTATAATTTCAGAAAAACGAGCGTCCGTCCGGACAAGCGAGTCCGCCATGCCTACATAACCCGGGTATTTTGACGCTTCAAGCGTCTCGCGACTCGGTTCCTGTGCCTTAACGGATGCTACCGGATAAAAAGTGGCGCGTCCGGCACGTCCCTCTTTGAGGTAATTAATCGCCTCTTTCGCTGTTTCTTCGTTATCGACGACGATGTTTTGCAGATTTGCACCAAGCGCCGTCTCAATCGCAGTCACATACTGCTTGTCCGTCGATATTATGTGTGAAACCGGACCATAAATAGTGCCGTGGATAGCACCTGACACATACCCGTCCATAACATACTTGACACTATACCCGTAGCCCTCGAAATTCTCCTCAAGACGCACAAGAGCATCGATTTTTTGAGAAAGAGCCTCTATCTCACCGCGAATACGTCCGCTCTCCTCGGATAGGCGCGATATTTCACGCTCGACATCGGCAAGCTCTTCATCTGACGCTCGCCCTTCCCCATCAAGCTCCGCTATTGCCGCCGCGTATTCAAAGGCTGTTTTTTCTTCAGCGGCAGCTTTTTTGGCATAATCGTCCGCGGTAGATTCATATTTATCAATTTCGGCTAAAACCGATTCCCGCTTGCGTTCATCGTCCTCGCGCGACTCGCGCAGGACGTTTAAACGAACTTTTAAGTCAAGCGCGGCGTCCTCGCGTTTTTTCATTTCGCGGAAAAGCTCGTCAAGCTTTGCTTCAGTATCAGCTAAACGCCCCTCAATCTCCTCAAGGGCTGCGCGTTTAGCCGAGACTGCCGCATTTGCTTCATCTAAACCCCTCTTTGCATCAGCAAGGCGGGCGGCAACGGCTTCTGCGTCGGCCTTTGCCTCCTCGATTATGTGAACCGTCGTTTCCGAACTTTTTTTATATTCCTCCGCCTGTTCTGCAGAGCGTGTGGCAGCCGCTTGTTCTGCACGATATTCGCCATCTATGAGTGCAAGCTCTGCTGTCATTTCACGGATGCGAACGTTGGTGCGCTCGGATGACGCTCTTCTCTCCTGCGCCGCTTCGCTTATGCGCTCGCTCTGCGCTTCAAGCTGTGCGACTGTATCTGCTACCACTTCAAGCTCATGCTCGGAGAGAAGGTAAGCGTCTTCTGCATGCTTAAGCTCTTCTTTCATGCGCTTAACATCGTATATAATAAGCGCTATATCAGCACGGCGTTTGCGTTCATAAAGTTCAAGATAACGGCGAGCCTTTTCAGCTTCTTTTTCAAGCGGTCCAAGACGGCTTTCAATCTCCGTCATAATGTCGGCCACGCGAAGGATATTATCTTCTGTCTCATCAAGCGCCTTCATCGATTCCTGCTTTTTATAACGGAATTTCGATATGCCCGCCGCTTCCTCGAAAACTGTTCGCCTGTTCTCGCTTTTGCGCGATATTATCTCTGCTATTTTACCCTGTCCGATGATGGAATAACCCTCGCGGCCTATTCCGGTATTCATAAAAAGCTCGTGAATATCTTTTAAGCGGACAGCGCGTTTATTTATAAAGTATTCGCTTTCTCCGTATTTATAATAACGGCGCGTTACGGTGATTTCGTCGTACGGACTGTTCAGGCGCCCTTCAGCGGCGCTGTTATCAAAGGCAATCGATACCTCTGCATAGCTCATCGGACTTCGTCCGTCGGCACCAGCGAAAATGACGTCCTCCATTTTCGTGCCGCGGATATTGCGTGACGAAATCTCACCAAGCACCCATCTCATGGCGTCAGCTACGTTTGATTTTCCGCTACCGTTAGGCCCGACAATTACCGTCGTGCCGGGATGAAATAATATCTTTGTCCTGTCGGGGAATGATTTGAACCCCTGCATCTCAAGATGTTTTAAGTACACTTTATGCCTTTCTCCTATTTTACGGAGTTGCCTTAATACTATCGTTTATTATTTTATTTTTTCTTTAACTTCGTCTTTTTGTGCCTTTTGTTTGTCACTCAAACTCGACCAATACGCGCTCACCCAAGGAAAGCTTTGCACTGCCTTTTATTTTTATGGAACGCAGCCCGTATTTCTCAGCTAACATCATTTTATTTTTCCCTCTTTGTCCTGCCGCTTTAGACTGCGCGCCTTCTGATACGTGTAAGACAGCACAACGTCCGGCGGTTTTAACGCCACGGGCAATCGCACGGTCAATCGCGCTGCATATATCTTCATAATATAAAATACTCGCTGCAATCTCACCGATTGCCGGATGGTTCGGGCCTGCTATATATTCGCCTGTGTGCAGGTTTTCACTCTCGCAAAGGCCAACGCGCAAAATTTTAACGCCGGCATCCTCAAGAATCCTCATAACGCGAGCCGTACGATACGCGGCTTCATCTACTGTCAGCGGTGTATAATCACCTGCCGCTGTCATATCGACAAGCTCAGTTCCGGCGAAAACAACAGTCGGGTATATCCTTGCTTCAGCGCAGCCGAGGGAGCAAATAGCGCGAGCCGTTTCCTCCTCATCGGTAATGGTAGAGCCAGGCAGACCTATCATCATCTGACCGCCAAGTGTTACCCCATGCGCCCTAATAATGGCACAGGCGCGGCGCGTATCGGCTGACGTGTGTCCCCGCTTTGATGCTGCAAGCACGTGGTCACTTATGCTCTGTATTCCGAGCTCAACGGTTTTGACACTGTATTTTGTCAGTATATCCATCACTTTATCGTCGATATAATCAGGACGCGTCGAACAGCGTAGGGACGCGACACGCCCATCGGCCACATATTTATAGCCGACCTCAAGCAGTCTTATCATCAAAGAGCGGTCAATTCCGGTGAAAGAACCACCGAAAAACGCAATCTCACACTGAGCGTCGCCTGCTGTCGCAAGCGCTGCTTCAATTATACCGGGAACTGACTGCTCATCAAAGTATTGTCTTCCGGATATTGTGCACTGATTACAAAAAACGCACATACATGGGCAGCCGAGGTGCGGTATAAAGACAGGTATGTTAATATGGCGCTTCTTTGTCTTGCTGGTAATAGTGGCACAGCCCGAAGTGCTGTTTGCTATCCCAGTTTCATTCCCCGTCATTCTGTGCCGACCCCGAACAGTTTTACAGCTTCGGCCGCCGCTGCCTGCTCAGCAGCTCGCTTTGTCCGTCCGACACCGCGCCCAATGACATTGCTGTTCATGCGTGCCTCGACCTCAAATGTTTTATCATGGTCCGGGCCTGACTCTGCAATGACGACATATTCAAGCCGCTCCCCTTCAGCCTGCTGTATGATCTGCTGGAGCATTGTTTTATAATCAAAGTAATCGATAGCATCGCTCTTTTCTTTGAGCTCCGCTTCCACATAAGGCAATACAAAGCGGGCGACGGCGCTCTTGCCATCCCCGCCGTTGTTTTCATCATCAATGTATATGGCCGCAATTACTGCTTCAAATGCGTCAGACAAAATCGAGGCGCGGTTGCGGCCGTTGTTCTTATCTTCACCGTGCCCAAGAAGTAAGTATTCCCCAAGCCCGAGTTTGCGCGCATAACGCGAAAGCGCCTCCTCGCATACGAGTGATGCGCGAAGACGTGTAAGCTCACCCTCCTGCATCGTATCATAGCAACGCATTAAGTATTCGCTGACGACAAGTGATAAAACAGAGTCGCCAAGGAATTCAAAGCGTTCGTTATTGCGCCACGGCATAGTAGATTTTTTTTCATTTGAATAAGATGAATGTGTAAGCGCACATAAGAGCAGGTTTTTATCGTTAAAAGTATATCCTATTGCACTCTCAAGCCGCTCCGTGTCTGCCGGCGTGCGCATACCACCGCGGCGACTCATGATTTGCTAACCTCCCTTGCGTAATCGGCAAGCCCCTCTGATATCGCATCCGTTATCCCGGTTTGAACACAGCTTACAGCTTGTCTGATGGCGCTGGCTATCGCCTTTGCATCAGAGTTGCCGTGAGCTTTTATAACAGGACGACTCAGTCCAAGAAGCGGTGCTCCCCCGTGTTCGGACGCATCGAAATTCTTCTTAAACTTTTCAAACTCCCGTTTAATAAGTAAAAATGATATACCAGAGCGAGCGTTTGCCGAATATATATTGCGCATCGTATCCAACATGAAGCGTCCCATTCCCTCAATGAGTTTTAAGGCAATGTTGCCCGTAAAACCATCACAGACAAGGACATCGCACGGGTTGAACGGTATTTCTCGCGACTCAATGTTGCCGACAAAGTTCAAGTTTGATGCGCGAAGAAGCCTGTGAGCAGCAACAAGTATGTCAGTGCCTTTGCCCTCTTCGGTTCCGTTGTTGAGAAGCCCGACGCGAGGATTTTCGATGCCGAATATTTTTTTCATGTATATCGAGCCCATGATCGCCCACTGGACAAGATATTCTTCGGTTATTTTCGGGTTTGCGCCCGCATCCATGAGGAAAAGCGGATGCGAAAACGGCAATATCGTTGCAATACCGGAGCGCCTTACTCCCGGCAGTTTATGGACTATCAAAGTACTGCACGCATGAAGCGCTCCCGTGCTGCCAGCCGACAGAAAAGCATCGCCTACCACACCGTATTCATTGTCAGGCAACAGCATTTTCAGCCCAATGCACATTGAGGCATCAGACTTGTTTTTCAGCACCGAAATCGGGTTATCATCCGGCAACACAACTGTTTCCGTATGAATAATGTCAATGCCGCTAAGCGAAAGATCCTCGTGTGCAGCAGCCGAATAAATCTGACGACGGTCACCAACGAGCGTCAGATCAACTTTTTGTTCAGCTCTTGCGCGTATAGCGCCCTTTACTATTTCCGAGGGGGCGTTATCGCCGCCCATCGCGTCAATTATGATTCGCATTTCAATCGACTCCACTGATTCCGCAAAAGCGGCTTATTATACTTTGTGCTTTGACCTCTATTGCACATCGGTACTTCTCTTTATCTCAGTCAAAGGCTGTTTTAATTATTTCGTCTATCTGTGCAAGCGAGCGCTCGGCAAGCGCTGCGTTTTTCGCGCGCTTTCCACCCTTAACTTTGTACCCGAGCGGCTCAACGATACCGAAGTTAGCATTCATCGGTACAAACGAGCCGGCGCCGCCCGTGGCAACATAATGTGCCATAGCACCGCAGACTGTGCGCTCGGTAAAATCTATGTCCAGACGACCGAAGAGGTGTCTTGCTGCATTAATACCGGCAACAAGGCCTGACGCTGCCGATTCAACGTACCCTTCAACTCCGGTTATTTGTCCGGCAAAGTATAAATCGTCGTTTCCGACAACCGAATAAAACGGCGTTAAAAAGCCGGGAGAGTCTATATATGTGTTGCGGTGTATGACACCATAACGCAAAAATTCGGCTTTTTCAAGGCCGGGTATCATTGAAAAGACGCGCTTTTGCTCTGGAAAAGCCAAATGCGTCTGAAATCCGACTATATTATACATCGTGCCGGATTTATTTTCACGCCTGAGCTGTACTATGGCATGCGCTTCCCTGCCCGTTCGCGGGTCAATCAGCCCAACCGGCTTCATTGGTCCGAAGAGCAACGTGTCACGTCCGCGTCTTGCCATAACTTCAATAGGCATGCATCCTGAAAAGACATTGAGCGATGCTTGAGCTTGCGCTTCCGCATCAAAGTCGTGAAGCTCTGCCACCCTCGCGCTTATAAGCGCGTCGTAAAAAGCATCGTATTCCTCGCGCGTCATCGGGCAGTTGAGATAATCGTCTCCACCACCGCGCCCATAGCGCGAAGCGGCGAACACTTTAGTATAATCAATCGTCTCACCGTCAATTATCGGCGCGACGGCATCAAAAAAGTACAGCTCACGACGTCCGAGGATGGTTTTTATATAATCTGCCATTGCGCCGGAGGTGAGAGGCCCTGTTGCGATGATATTTATGCCCTCAGATGGCCCTTCAGCTTCGCGCTCAACAACCGTAATGGCAGGATGAGATCGGATTTTATCTGTAATGTAAGAGGAAAACGCCTCGCGGTCGACAGCAAGAGCTGAACCGGCAGGAACAGCCGTATTGTCAGCTGCTTCAATAATGAGTGAGCCGAGACAACGCATTTCCTCCTTCAAAAGCCCGACAGCGTTTGTCACATCCGCGCTGCGCAGCGAATTGCTGCACACAAGCTCTGCCATAAGCGGGCTTCTATGCGCCGGCGTCATCTTCCGTGGCTTCATTTCGACAAGAGTGACTCGCGCGCCGAGTTTCGCCACCTGCCATGCGGCCTCACACCCTGCAAGACCAGCCCCTATCACCGTTATAGATTTGCTGCTGTACTCCATCAATTTTCAGCCCCGGAACTGTTGCCTGCAGTATTATTGTTTTCTTCCGTTATTTGGAGTTTGTAGCCGCAGGCTTCATTATGGCATACAAGAAGGTCTTTGCCCTTCTTACGGTACAATATCCCGCCGCAACCAGGACATTTTTCCGCTGTCGGCTGATCCCACGATGAGAAATCGCACTCGGGATAACGGCTGCATCCGTAAAACAAGGTCTTATTTTTGCCGTATTTTACGACAATATCTCCATCGCACTTCGGGCACTTTACACCGATTGTCTGATTTTTCTGCTTTGTGAACTTGCACCTCGGGTAGTTAGTGCAAGCGTAAAAGCTGCCATAACATCCTGTTCTAAGCACCATGTCGCCGCCACATTTCTCGCATTTGAAGTCTGCGTACTGAGGCTCAGCGGATGCTGCCGACGCTGCATCTTTGGTACTGCCGCTTTTTGCAGATGTGCTGTTAAGCGGCTTTGTATTTTTGCATTCTGGATAATTAGGACACGCGGCAAATTTGCCATAGCGCCCGCTTTTAACTACCATGCGCGTGCCACACTTATCGCATATGATGTCAGTTTCCTCTGCGGGAACTTCAACCTTCACCCCATTCGTGGCCGCAAGCGCTGCATCAAGTTCACGTTTGAAGCCTTCATAAAATTCCGATAGAACCTGCTGCATCGTGACCTGACCGTTTTCGATTTCGTCAAGTCGCGTTTCCATGTATGCAGTGAATTTATAGTTAACGATATCAGGGAAACTTTTTACCATTAGATCTGTTATTATTTCGCCAAGGGGTGTCGGCACAAACGATTTCCCCTCGCGCTTCACATAGCCACGGGATACAATCGTCGTTATAATAGGCGTGTATGTGCTCGGACGTCCTATCCCCGTTTCTTCAAAGAACTTGATGAGCGATGCTTCAGTGAAGCGCGGCGGCGGCTCTGTAAAATGCTGAGTTGGTATAAGCTCGTCGCATGTTAGTTTTTCATTCTCCCGCAGTTCGGGGAGAGTGACGGGGTCGGATGAGGTGCCATTCTTCGCATCGTCCGTTGATTCCTCGTAAAGAACAAGGAAACCTGCGAATTTAAGAGTGCTTCCATTTGCGCGGAATATATATTCTCCAGCGCTGATTGTCGCAGACACTGTGTTAAACTCTGCTGACACCATCTGGCTTGCCATAAAGCGATCCCATATGAGCTTATAAAGCTTATATTGGTCGCTTGTGAGATATTTGCGAATTTTCGACGGTTCAAGCGCTGTATTCGTCGGCCGGATGGCTTCGTGTGCATCCTGTGCCGTTGCTTTTGATTTATATACCCGCGGCGTCTCGAGTACGTATTTTTCGCCAAAGTGCTCTTTTATATAATCAAGAGCCGCACGCTGGAATTCAGATGAAACGCGCAGCGAGTCAGTTCTCATGTATGTTATAAGTCCCTGAACTCCACCATGCTCATGGCCGACGTTGACCCCCTCGTAAAGCACCTGTGCGGTGCTCATCGTGCGCGCAGAATGGAAGCCAAGCTTACGCGACGCTTCCTGCTGCATTGTCGATGTAGTAAACGGCGGTGCGGGTGCGCGTGTTTTGACTGAATGCTTAAGCTCAGTCACCCTAAATTCGGCATTTTTGAGCTTATCGATTATTTTTGAGCACTGCTCACCGCTTTCAAGCTCAATTTTCCTGCCATCTGCCATGCCGCTGAAGCGCGCTGTAAACTTGTCACCTTTCCCCGCCGTAAGAGATGCGTCGATGACCCAGTATTCACGCGGAACGAAATTCCGTATTTCCCTTTCGCGGTCTACGATAGCACGTGTTGCTGCAGATTGTACGCGGCCAGCCGACAGTCCGCCTTTGACAGTTTTCCAGAGGTACGGGCTGAGCTTATATCCAACGATTCTATCAAGAATGCGACGTGTCTGCTGTGCGTCTACAAGCTGCATATTGATTGTACGCGGATGCTTGATAGACTCTTTGACGACAGATTTTGTCACTTCGTTGAAAGTGACTCGCTTCGTCTCGTTTATAGGTATACCCAAAGCCGTGGCAACGTGCCATGATATGGCCTCACCCTCACGGTCAGGGTCTGTCGCCAGATAAATGCGGTCGGCAGCTTTCGCTTCGCGCTTAAGCTCCTTAATCAGATCACCCTTACCACGGATGTTTATATATTTAGCTTTGAAATTATCTTCTAAGTCAACGCCAAGGGTGCTTTTCGGCAGATCACGGATATGCCCAACAGTTGCTATAACCTTATAATTGCTGCCGAGGTAGCTCTTTACCGTTGCAGCCTTGGCCGGAGATTCCATTATTACGAGATTCGCCATACATTTTCCTTAATGTTGTTAATGTTGTTTTTATAAATTACAATATAACATACAATATAACATTTAAAATATCATGTCAAGATCACAGGTATTACATCACACTTACCTTGTTCGGACGAAACGCCCTCCAGGAAGCGCTGTTACATAACCGAGAATCTCAAGTACAGTCAGAGCGCTCATCACCTCGTTTGCGGTGAAGCCTTTTGACGTAAGCTCATCCGCTGTCAGCGAGCTGCTCCCCAGCGCAGCGAGCACAGCACGTTCGTTTTCATCTAACGGAAGTTCTGTCATTGACAGCGGTTTTGAAACCATGTCGGCTTTTTGTTGTGCAGCCTCTTCGCGAGCTTTCACAAACGAATATGAGCCAAGAGAATCGGAGTCTGCGCCGGTGTAATCATTATTTGATTCCACTGAGGTGCTTTTTGCTTTCATTTTAGCATCTTTTTTAGATAAGATATGATTTTCTTGCCCACCCCATGTTTTTTCTTTGCTATTTTCGTGCTTTTCTTCCTTGTTTTTTTGTATCGAACGCGACGCAACTCCACGCAGCTTCGCGGAGGCGTGACCAGCTTCGTCATTGATTCGCCGCTCTGCCGCTTCCGCTGCCTCGACAGAAACAGCATGCGGATAAAGAAATTCGTAAAGCCCCAAAATATCACAAGCTGACGTTACTATCCGCGCGCCATCACGTATGAGCGCATTTGTTCCGACGCCGCTCTCACCGCCAAGCTCACCCGGAACAGCGAAAAGGTCACGGCCTTGCAGCAGCGCCATGCGCGCTGTTATAAGCGCTCCGCTCCCGCGGGGAGCTTCAATAACGAGCGTACACTGCGAAAGCCCGCTTATAATCCTGTTTCTCACCGGGAAATTTGCTCCCGCAGGCGGTGTCCCCGGCGGATACTCAGTCAAAATTACTCCATTTTTTATTATGTGCTCTGCAAGAACCTTATGCTCCGGCGGGTAATAACGGTCGATGCCACAGCCAAGTACAGCTACAGTCGCCGCTCCAGCATCAAGAGCGCCGTTTGCTGCCATAGCGTCGCAGCCAAGAGCCATTCCGCTGACAACAGTAGCGCCGCCGGCTGATAGTGCGTATGAGAGACGATAAGCCTGCCGCTCACCGTAAGGCGTCATTTTACGTGTGCCGACAACGGTAACGTAAACGCCGTCGTCGAAATCAGGCAAGCGTCCTTTATAATACAGCACAACAGGAGGATCTGTCAATGTGCGAAGCCGTTTTGGATAGCGCTTATCACCGTAAGTTAATATGCCCCATCCGCGTTTGATACAGAGAGAAAGAATATTTTTAGCGCGCGTCATATCTTTGTCTGCAAGAGCTCTTGCAGTTTTTTCGTCGATACCTGCAATCTCAAGAAAGCGCTCAATCGGCGCTTCATATATCTCGCGCAAAGTGTCGAACGATGTGAAAAGGCGGTTATATACGCGGCTTCCTGCGCCGCATGCGAGTGAAAGCCAGATCCAAATCAGCCTGTCAGACATAGCAGTACCTCCGCTTTCTGTTTTATGCTCTCTTCTGTTGCTCTATTATAAAGTCACTGCCGCTACTCTCGCCTTTATTTAAACTACATTAATATTCTTTTGCACTGACGCTTAATTGTAATCTCAGTTTAATCTATATCCCGTAATGTTCGCTCTTATACCGCTCCCATAGTATAACCGTCGCTGCACAAGCTGCGTTCAGTGATTCCTGCCCTTCTGACATAGGCACTGTAATGCGTCCTGTGCACAGCGAAAGAATATCATCTGAAATACCATGCCCCTCGTTGCCTATTACAATGCAGTCAAATGGTTGAAATCCGCCCTCCGGCTTAAAACTTCCGCCACACAGCTTGTCACCATCAGGACAAGCAGCGAAAATCCGGCGTCCTGCAAGCAAAAGCTTGCGGCAAACGTCGGAAAGGTTATCTATATAAACGCTCATTAAGCGGAGGGCAGCTCCCATCGAAGCGCGCATAACACGCCTGCCATATACATCAGCGCAGCCAGGCCCACATATAATCGTATCGATCCCGAAAGCGCGTGCGCTTCTCATAATTGCTCCCATATTTCCGGTATCCTGTATTCCGTCAAGAATAAGGATACGGCGTCCATCATAAAATTTCGCGTCGAAGTCAGCTGCGCTCTCTTCTCGCTTTATAGAGTTTGAATATTTTACGGCTGACACCATTCCCTCCGGGGAACGCTCTTCCGTAATTCGATCCATAACGCTCTCTGGAACTACAATGACCCGCGTCCCTGCTGTAATCCCACCTGCTGATGAGATGAGCTCGTCGGCTGCGTCCTCTTTTACAAATACAGCGAAAATCGAAGAGCCTGCCGCCTTTGCCTCACGATACAGCTTTACTCCGTCAATGAGGAAAAGTCCCGCCTCGTCTCTGTGTTTTTTCTGACCCAGCTTTGCCATAGAGACAATAAGGGGGTTGCTGCGGCTCGTTATTCTCTCAAACTTACAGCTTTTGCTGTTGCTGTCTGTCATTGAAAGTCCTTTCGCGCCCGCCTTAACGTGCTCGGGCTATGATGCTTATTATAGCACAAAAAACCGGTCACCGCCGGTTTTTTGACATCTTATTTACTTAAAGGGCAGATTTAGCCTTTTCGACAATGACTGCAAAAGCTTCTTTGTCGGATATTGCGAGCTCAGAGAGCATTTTTCTATTGAGGTCGATACCGGCGAGCTTAAGCCCATGCATAAATCTGGAATAGTTTATTCCATACGGTTTTACCGCTGCTGATATACGAGTAATCCAAAGAGAGCGAAAATCGCGCTTTCTTTGCTTGCGTCCAACAAAGGCATAATTGCCGCTCTTCATAACGGCTTGTTTTGCTACCCTGAAATGTTTGCTTGTAGCGCCCCAATATCCCTTCGCGCTCTTTAGTGCTTTTTTTCTTCTTTTACGCGACATTACCGCGCCCTTAACTCTTGCCATTTTTCAAGATTCCTCCATATATTCGTGCGATTAGTGTCGCAGATTTATTCATTAATCAACCGCCTGATGTTTTTTGCCATAGACTCGCTCATAATAGCTCCTTTGCGGAGATGCCTTTTACGCTTTGCATTTTTCTTTCCAAGGTTGTGACGGTGTTCACTGTGGTTCATCTTCACCTTACCGGTAGCCGTTAGGCTGAACCGCTTGGCTGAGGCCTTGTGTGTCTTGATTTTTCCCATTGCGGTACTCCTTCTATATAGTTCGTTTAGATATAATACGAGCGCACGTCGTCTGGACGCCAAAGCTGATGCTGTGGCGCCTTGCGGCAGCTCCTAGGTATTAAACATTTGTTACAGCTTCACGCTGTTAATCTCACTATCCGGACATATTTTATGTTTTATGTCAAGACAGCACAAACATCGCTTTTACTGCGGGAATTATTTTGCCCCGCTTCATTTTCTCACTACTTAAACTCCGGTGTTTTTTTATTGCGCACCAACAGTTTAAGCTTACTTTGATCCTACTGTTTCCTTTGATCCTTTTGATCCTTTTACGCCCTTTGCATCCTTATCGCGCTGTGCGCGATTAGGACTGATGAACATAACAAGCTGACGCCCCTCGAGTACCGGGCTTTTATCGGCTGTGCCGTATTCGCGGCAGTATTCCTCAAACCGCAGTAAAAGGTCGCGTCCGATCTGCTGATGTACCATCTCTCGGCCGCGGAAACGCAGCACTACGCGCACCTTGTTGCCATCTGACAAGAAACCAATAGCGCGCCTTGCTTTCGTCTCAAAGTCATGAGTATCTATTTTAAACGAAAGCTGAACTTCTTTTATCTCGACGGTTTGCTGTTTACGCTTTGACTCTTTTTCCTTCTTGTCTCGCTCGTAGCGGTACTTGCCGTAATCCATAATTCTACAAACCGGCGGGTCGGAATTAGGCGCGATTAAGACAAGATCCAAACCCTTGTCATACGCTATCTCCTTTGCGCGTTCGAGAGGCATAATGCCAAGCTGCTCAGTGCCTTCTACGACACGTACGCTGCTTGCCTTAATTGCTTCATTTATCTGCAGATCCTTTGTGCTGATAGTATTCCACCTCCGTAAAATATAGCGAACATTTCCGCTTATAATAAAAAACTGCGGAGAACATTTTTCTCCGCACCATATTACAACTCCCCGCTCTTAAAGCGGTAAAGTGCATACTACTTTTAACCGGCGCGCCGTAGCGGCTCGGTGAGGACGAAAAACGTTCTACTTCTTTTTTACAAAGGCGATTATATCACCACATCCATCGCTTGTCAACAGCATTTCTGCATATAATGCAAAATATTTTTACTTAATTAAAATGAAGGCAGTTTTTACAAATGCAATGGACAAAAAGACGAATATTTTTTTTATTTATCGTATAATATTACTATTTACAAAAATCGCTATACATTGTATAATAATTTTCGCCGCATAAATCTATTTTACTCCTACTTTATCACCTCCCGCGATGCGGGAAAAAGACGTGGCGGAGTGTGTACCGGAGAAATATCAATTTCATGATATCACATCTGACCGGCGATGCTCCGTCATGTCTAATTTTTTATGATATAAAAACATTGGGCGACAGCAATATAACCGTCGCCCTATTATTCGCCCAATTTAAACATTTGCTATTCTGTGTCTGTATCGGTTACTTCTGTAACATTTGCATTGTCAACAAGGAAAAGCATAACCTTGTCCCAGAGAAGGCTCTGCCGGACCGTATCCTCACCATAATATTCGACCAGCGCTTCCGCATCTTCGAAACCATTATCCTTTGCGTATTTCTCCGCTCCAGATTTAAACTCATCTTCTGTTAATTTTATACCTTCACGCTTGATAATAATGCGGAGCAGCATTTCCTCGACAACATATGCCTTTGCTTGCTCAGTTACCTGATTGACGAACTCTTCCTTTGTCATATTAAAATATTTTTCAAGGAAAGCTTCAAGGGCGAGGTTATACTGTTTCGCATAATTTGTATATGAAGCTATATAGTTATTTTTGTATGCTTCAACAACCTTATCCGGATATTTTATCACGGTCGAGTTGTCGACAATATACCTCCAAATGTCAGAAACAAGATTTGAAAGCTCGTCTTCCCCTGCCTCAGCCTTAAGTTTGTCCCATAAATAAGCTTCAAATTCTTCAACCGTGTCAAAATCCGTATTTTCTGCTATAAGCTCATCGTTGTATTCGGGCAAAACGTCGCGTTTGGCGGAATTAATTGTCACAACGAACATTGCATTGACGCCTGCAAGGTCTGGATTATTCTGATACGGAGTAGGAAATGTCACATCAACGGAAACCTTCTCACCAACATGGTGTCCGATGAGCCCCGACTCAAAACCGCTGATAAATTTCCCCGAACCGAGCACCAGGTCATAACCTTTTACGTCGTCATATTCGGTAAACTTATCACCGTCTTTATATTTTTCATAATCGCCTACAACATATCCGACGTAGTTTATATTAACTGTATCGCCGAGGGCAAACACGTCTTCCTCAGTAAGCTCCTGTTCTGTAGCAAGCTCATCAAGAAAGTCTTCAATCTCGTCGTCGATATCATCTTGAGTTATAGTTATCTGCTTCCTTGTGGCAGCTATGCCCTTATATTCGCAGATATCAACATATTTTTCCCAGTTGTAGTCATCAATGTCTTCAGATTCGGAGCACGCTGTAAGAGCAAGTGAGACAAAAGTAACAGCAGCAGTGACAAGAAGCGTTATTATTTTTCGCATTATAAAATATCCCTTCGGCAATCATTATATTTATATAATTTATATAATTTATATAATTTATAACATAAATACGGCACCAAGTAAATACCCCTCGCATCATTATTAATAAAAACGGCCTTTATAACACAAGAAAAAATGCTACACGAACATTTCCGCTTCAGTCGTTTGACAGAGTAAACCTATCTTTAAAACATTCCAACCGTCAATAATCCATTTATATAATACACCCCGTAGAGCACAGAAGAATGTTTTGTGCCATACAGGGTGTTTTATTTATTCCGCTGCTCTAATTTATATTACTTTTCGCATCAGTTATAAATTCTTACTGATCTCTGAGCTTTGCCGCACGTACATCGCCACCGGCAAAAGGCAAGGCTCGAAACTCTCCGAAAAGGCGGCTTGTAATACGCTCAGCATAACGGCGGCGTAGTTCTGATGGCGAGAGGTTCGTACTTATTATCATCGACGACGCACGATTAATTCGCGTGTTGATGAGATTATAAAGGCAGGAGAGCGTGAACTGGTTTGTCAGTTCAGTGCCAAGGTCGTCGATGATGAGAAGATCGCACTCAAAATAACGCTCTGTCGGGTCGTCATCCTGTGATATGTCACCAGTGGCGCGGAATTGCTTCTGCTCAAAATCTGTTATTATGTTTTGTATCGTGTCGTATTTGACGTCAAAGCCCTTATTTATAACCTCACGCGCTATCGATGTTGAAAGGTGCGTCTTGCCAAGCCCCGTCGCGCCGATAAATAAAAGGTTGCCATTATTTTTACCGGCTGCAAAGTTCTCTTTGTATGATTTGGCGGCTTCATATGTATGCTTCATTGTTGAGTACGCCTGCGGGTCATATTTATAGTAATCAAGGGAAAATGTCTCAAAACTCTGTGTCTTTAAAAGTTCGCCCATCCCTGAGCTTTCATAACCGGCGAGCACAAGCTCCCGGCGCTTGCATTCGCACATTTGCATACCATCGTAACCGGTGTCGGAGCACTTTTTGCAATAGTAGCGCGGTTCCGTATAGTCAGCCGGGTATCCGTTTTCAATTAGGATAGCAGCACGCCTTGC
>LSQX01232785.1_pt2 | contig 21921 bp, 16 predicted proteins | sample 654561 | NCBI WGS metagenome assembly LSQX01 (sample SAMN04489861, study PRJNA283612) | anaerobic digester metagenome | isolation source: 4 biogas reactors fed with cattle manure at either 37C or 55C with and... | place: Denmark: Kongens Lyngby | collected 2014
AAACGGGACTCGAACCCGCAACTTTCAGCTTGGGAAGCTGACGCTCTGCCATTGAACTACTCCCGCGAAACGTGCCATGGCGGCACGATTTAAAAGTCAAAAGCTTGTGCTACATCAGGCCGTCAGGCCTGCCGGAAGTCGCTCTCATGCTTTGGCGCGCCTTGCGGATTTCGTTGACGCTTGTGATAAGCGCGTCGTCAGCGCCCTTCATGATGTCCTCGACAAACTCGCTTGCCGCCGTGCGGATTTCGTTTGACCATTTGTTTGCCTTTGCCATCATGTCGTCAATGTGCGCCTGCGTTTGCGCCGTCAGCTCGTCCGCCTTTCTGCGGTTGTCGGCGACCATGTCGCCAATCCGCTTTTTCGCGGCCTCCATCATGTTGGCGCAGTCCTCGTCGGCCTGCGACCTTATGCCCGCGCTGTATTCCTTGGATTGTCTGACAATTTCGCTCTCCTCGACCATTGCCGCCGCCCTTTTTTCAGCCTCCGCGATTATGTTGGCGGCTCTCGTTTCGGCGTCGATTACAGTCTGCTTTGCAAAATCATCGGCTTTTCTGACAAGCTCGCGCGCCTTGTCCTCGGATCTTTCGGAAAACTCGGCGACCTTTTTTTGCGCGTTTGATATGATTGCGGCGGAGTCTCCCTTGGCTTTTGAAATGATGTTATTCCTCTCGGCGACGACGTTTCGCGCCTGGGATATCTCGACGGGCAGATTGAGGCGCATGTCCTCAATGCAGGTTTTTATGGATTTTGCATCGACAAGCGTTTTGGACGTAAAGGCGACATTTGTGCCGGCGTCGATAGCTTCCTCTATTTGTTCGAGTAAATCTTCAAACTCCATAACTTTCCCCTTCTTAGAATTTACAGTTTATTCTCTTAACCACATCGCCGCATATTTCTTCGGGCACAAACTCGGAGATGTCGCGGTTAAGGGCGCATATCTGCTTAACAATGCTTGACGACAGAAACATATATTCGGCGTTTGCAGTGACAAAAACAGTTTCAAGCTCAGGGTTGAATTTTTTGTTTATCAGGGCCTGCTGAAACTCGTACTCAAAATCGGAGACAGCCCTCAAACCCTTAACTATGGCTACCGCGTCGTGATCACGCGCGTATTCGGCAATAAGCCCGTCATACATATCTATGACGACGTTAGGTATATTGGCGGTGCTGCGTATGAGCATGTCGACGCGCTCGGCCGCCGTGAAGCAGCTGGCGGGCTTGACAAGGTTGTGCGCGACGACGACAATTACACGATCAAACATATTCGCGGTGCGCTTTATGATGTCTATGTGACCTTTTGTGACGGGATCAAAGCTTCCGGGACAAACAGCAATCTTCACGAAACCATCCCCTTCACGAATATATTACAGTATATCATATAATCGTGTCTCTGTAAACTGTTATTTTTGTTTTTCCGTGCTTATATTCCCTGAAAAGCTTAAAATTGCCTGCTTCTTCGGGCAAAACCTCGTTGTGCAAAGCTTCGCAAACAATGACCCCGCCGCGGTTTACCTTTGCCGCGATGAGCGGTATGACTTTGCTTTGGATGTCTTTTCCGAAAGGCGGATCAAGAAAAACCACATCAAATCTCTCATCTGTGGAGGCGGCGAAGGACAATGAATCGGTTCGGAGGACAACGGCTCGGTCTTCAAGCTTTGTCGACGCAAGGTTTTTTTGCATGACCTTCACAGCGTCTGCGCAGGAGTCGGCGAATGTCGCGCGCTTAGCGCCCCTGCTCAGCGCCTCAATCCCAAGCTGGCCGGAACCGCCGAAAAGATCAAGCACGTTCCTGCCCTCAAGCTCAAACTGAATTATGCTGAAAATTGCCTCCTTGACCTTTTCGGAAGTGGGTCTGACATCGATGCCCGACAAGGTTTCAAGAGCTCTGCCGCGCGCGGAGCCTGTTATTACTCTCATTTTTGATTGTCCTTTCGTGCGATTTGAAAAAACAAGTGACGCCGCAAGTATATTTTAACCGCTTAAGGCTCATAAATGTAGCGGTTCGACTCATATTCCTCCCTGTCAAGGAAAGGAAAAAGGTCTTCATAGTCGGAGGATACAATCTCGCCCGAAGGCAAAACCTTTGACGAAAGCTTCGGCACAAAAAGCTGGTTTTCATCTACAAAAACCTCACAAAGCACAGGGCCGTCCGCGTCAAGAGCTTTTGTTATCGTTTCAAGCTCCGAATCGTTTTTAAGGCTTGTATAGCTTATGCCGAACGCGTCCGCCAGCTTGCGAAAGTCGGGGAAAGACACGCCGTTGTCGGGCCCGACTCCGACTAAAGGAGGATCGAAAAAGCGTGACTGTGTCTGGAGTATTGACAAATATCCGTTGTTGCTGATCATAAAAATCTTTACATTGAGCTTGTTGTGAGATATGGTCTGAAGCTCTTGAAGATTCATCATTATGCTGCCGTCCCCGTCTATGCAGACGACTCTTTTACCGTCTCTCGCGACGGCGGCGCCAAGAGCGGCGGGCATTCCGTAGCCCATAGAGGCACAGCCGCTGTTTCCGAAAACCCTTTGTCCCTGCTTCGGCCTGCACGACTGAAAGGTCATGACACAGGCGCTGCCGTTGGCGCAGGCGACGACATCGTCGCTCCCGAGCCTGTCGAAAAGAGCCTCAAGGAACACATAAGGATTCAGCTTTTCGGTGCCCCTGTATTCGTCAAGAACAAGGGGGTATTTTTCGTTTATTCCCTTTGCCCACTTAAGCCAGCCGCTGTGCCGCCCGTCGGATTCATAGTCCTGCATAAGGAGGGCGCGTATGAAATCCCCGGCGTCAGCGCATATCGGCATATCCGGTATTATCGACGGCTTTTTAAGCTCCGCGTCGTCTATATCAACAACTATTTTGTACGCCTTTTGGGCAAATTCGTGCTTCGTATAGCCTATCATTCGTATGTTAAGCCTGCATCCGATGCTAAGCATCAAATCGCAGTTTTGAACAGTGAAATTGCCGCCGCGCGTCCCCATTGTGGATGGCACGCCCGCAAAATAAGGGCTGTCGGGCGACAATATGTCGTTGCCCGCCCACTCTGTGGCGACAGGAATCTTAAGCTTTTCAGCCAGCTTCAAAAAGTCTTCACAAGCGCCGCTTAATGTGATGCCCGTGCCGGCGACAATCATGGGCGCTTTCGCGGACTTGATTTTTTCAATGACAGCCGCGGCGGTTTCCTGAGAAACTGGAGAAAAAGCGTCGCTTATCTCATCCGGTGAAAAGTGCTTTAGATTTTCGGTGTCAACCATGGCGCCCTGGATATCGAGCGGAATATCGAGCCACACAGGCCCCGGCCTGCCGTGACCGCAAAGGTAAAGCGCCTTTTCAAGGTGATATGATATATCGTCGGCGTTTGTCACCATGGCGCAATATTTTGTCATGTTGGCGACTGTGCGGACGATGTCAAACTCCTGGTCGCCGAGCTGGCGGAGCGGAAGCTCCGGAACAGACCAAATTGTCGTTTCACGCTTGACCTGACCGCTGACGACAAACATCGGTATCGAGTCGAGCCATCCGCCGACTACGCCTGTAATCGCGTTTGTGCCGCCGGGACCGCTCGTCACGCAGCAGACAGCCGGCCGTCCCGTCACACGCGCGTACCCTTCGGCGGCAATGGCACTGCCCTGTTCGTTGTGGTTGTATGTGCAGCGCATGCCCTCCTGATGACCGAAAGCATCGTTAAGGTGCATCGCGCCGCCGCCTGTTACTGAAAATACGGCGTTGATTCCGTTGCGTACAAAAAAGTCGGATATGTAATTTGAGACCTTGATTTTCAATGCATAAACCTACCTTATTTTTCACAACTTGTAAACATATCTCAAAAGCGGCTGATTGCCAAAACGGCGCAAAAACTAAACATTAAACCTGAAAAGCACGACGTCGCCGTCTTTTATGACATAGCTTTTTCCTTCGCTTCGCACAAGTCCTTTTTCTTTCGCGGCGGCCATCGACCCGCACGCCATAAGCTCGTCAAAGGAAATGACCTCGGCGCGGATGAACCCGCGCTCGAAATCGGAATGGATTTTCCCGGCGGCCTGCGGCGCTTTTGTGCCTTTTGTGACAGTCCACGCACGTACCTCCGGCCCGCCGGCCGTGATGAATGATATCAGACCCAACAGGCTGTAGCCGCGCTGTATAAGCAAGTCAAGACCGCCCGTCCCGACGCCCAGCTCCGCCAGAAAAAGCTCTTTTTCAGACGGCTCAAGCGAGGCTATCTGCGCCTCAAGCTCCGCGCAAATCGGCAAAACCTCATCGCCATCCGCCGCGGCAATTTGCCTAACGGCATTGTATCCCGCGTTAGACTCGACGCCGCGCTGAAAATCGCTTTCGCTAAGGTTGCACGCGTATATGACCGGCTTTGCGGTGAGGAGAGACATTTCGGACATCAGCTCTTTTTCGCCGTCGTCCGCCGGGGCGCGTCTGGCGCAAACGCCTTTTTCAAGCTCCGACCGAAGCCTTTTTAAAAAATCGACTTCCTTTGAAAGTGACTTGTCGCCCTTCATCGCCTTGACGCTTTTATCAATCCGCCGTTCGATTGTTTCGAGATCGGCAAAAATAAGCTCAAGGTTTATTGTGTCTATGTCCCGCGCGGGGTTGACACTGCCGTCGACATGGACAATGTCGTCGTCCTCAAAGCACCTCACCACATGGACGACGGCGTCTGTGCCGCGGATGTGTGACAAAAATTTGTTGCCGAGACCCTCGCCGTGTGAAGCGCCGCTGACAAGTCCGGCAATGTCGACAAACTCCACGACAGCCGGTGTTATCTTTTTCGGATGGTGCATTTCGGCAAGCCTGTCAACTCTCTCGTCCGGAACAGGAACGACTCCGACGTTAGGCTCGATGGTGCAAAACGCGTAATTCGCCGACTGCGCACCGGCGTTTGTGATGGCGTTAAAAAGAGTGCTTTTGCCGACATTGGGCAGTCCGACTATTCCGAGCTTCATTTTGAAATTCCCCCGAAAAACTTTATTTCCGGCATTGATTATATCATCACGGTTAAAGATTTTCAACGATAAATAAAAAAGATTTGTTAATAAAAGGTGATTTTTCTTGCAGTCGGACGGGTATTATACTATAATATGATGAAACGGCGGTTTATCATTGCAAAACAATTAAAAGAATATCGGTGGTTTTATGAAGCGCAAAAGCTTTTTCAATATAGTGTGCGCTGCTGCCGCATTTTTAATCTTTCTGTCGCTGCCCGCTTGCGGCGGAGGCGACGGAGGCGGCGAAGCGGCGGACAGCGGAGAGGGCACGACAGGCACGGGAGATTTTGAGATAAAGTACAACGAACTTCGTCTGCCCTACTCAAAGTCCGACACACTTGACCCTTTCAAAGCCGAAAGCGCTATGAACAGAAGTATCGTGCCGCTCCTTTACGACGGGCTTTTCAGTGTCAATAAAAAATATGAGCCCGTTCCCCTGGTGGCGGAGAAATACACGCTTGACGGCACGGAGTTGACTGTGACGTTAAGCGGCGGGATAGTTTTCTCCGACGGAGTTTATATATCATCCGACGACGTCGCATACTCCTTTGACTGCGCGAAGAAATCAGCGGCTTACGGCGGCAGGCTTAAAAACTTTGAAAAGTCAGTGCGCATAAACAGCGGCACGATCATTTTCAAGCTTTACAAAAAGGACAAATACGCGGCGTCATGCCTTGACTTTCCCATTGTGAAGCAGGGCACGGTGCAGGAAAATTATAAAACCCTGTCCAAGGTAAAGCCCCCCACAGGCAGCGGAAGATATGTGTTCACGGACGGTTCGTCGCCGTCCCTTGCCGTCAACAATTCCCGCATGGGCAGCTTTTGGCCTGTCATTTCAAACATGCGTTTAGTCAGCGTCAGCGATTCCGCGGCGCTGTTTTACAGCCTTGAAATAGGAAACATAAGCTTTGCTTTCGACGATTTGAGCGGCGGCCGATACAAGCGCGCAAATGCCGAAAGCGCCGAATATAAGATGAACAACATGGTCTATCTTGGGTTTAACGCTGAAAACGCGTCCCTCGGAAGCCCGACGGTGCGCAGGGCGATAGAGCAGGCGATAGACAGGCTTGACATAGTCGAAACAGGTTTTCAAGGACACGCCTCACAGGCGTTTTCCCCGTTTAATCCGGAATGGTTTGCGGCGGCCGACGGTGATTTCACATTTAAAGGCGATGTAAAAAACTCAATAAAGGCGCTTGAAGCGGCGGGCTTTGACAAAATAAACACATACGGCATACGAAACGACGGCTCAAAAAGCCTCACGTTTAAAATGATTGTCAACAAAGAAAATGACTTCAAGCTTGCGGCGGCAAAGCTGATAGCCGCCTCCCTTTCAAAGGCCGACATACACGTCTCTGTGTCGGCGCTTTCCCCGAAGGATTTTGTCGAGGCATACGACGCGCTCGACTTTGATATGTATTTGGGAGAGGTCAGTCTGACAGCCAACATGAGCTTGGCACCTTTTTTCACAGGTTCGCTTTCAAGCGGGATTTACTCAAAGTCCGCCGAAGAAGCTTATTTCAGTTTTGCGTCGGGTGAGACGACGATTTCAGAATACGCCGCGGCGTTTCGCAAGGAAAGCCCGTTTATTCCGCTGTGCTTCAGAAAGGGTGTCGTCGCAAGCTCGCGGAACCTGATAGGCGCCACAGGCGCGTGGGCGGGCGATATATACGGCAATATTGAGGAGTGGAGATTTGAGTAGCGTCATTCGGTCATTAGCGGCCGTCGTCCGATATCTTAAATTTGGAGGTAGTTTTATGATTGGGTTGGAAACACATCTCGGTACGATCGAGATATCTCAAACTTATTTTTCAAGGCTCATAGGAAACGCGGCGTCGTCGTGCTTCGGAGTAGCGGGGATGGCAAACAGCAACGCGCGTCAAGGTTTGCGCTCGCTTATTTTTCGCCACAACACATACCTTGACAAGGGTGTCGGCGTCAAGGGCGACAATGAGGGGTTGCTCATCGACCTGCACATTATCGTCACATACGGGCTGAACATCTCGGCGATTGTCCAGAGCATCACAAACAAAGTGCGTTACACAGTCGAGCAGGCGACAGGACTTACCGTCAAAAAAATCAACGTGTTTGTAGACGGAATGATAACCGAATAAACGAGGTGTTTTATTTGAACGACTTAATAACCGGAAAGATGCTAAGAGACGCGATTATCTCCGCTTCAAACAACGTGTCGGCGCATCGCCGTGAAATAGACGCGTTAAACGTGTTTCCTGTTCCCGACGGAGACACAGGGACAAACATGTCGATGACGCTTGGCGCCGCGGCAAGAGAGGCGTCGGTTTTGCCTGACGACGTCAATGTCGCCGACGCGTCCGAGAGGATAGCCTCCGCCCTGCTAAGGGGTGCGAGGGGCAACTCCGGAGTAATCCTCTCCTTGATTTTCAGAGGCATTTCAAGAGCGATCAAAGGCGTCGGCGCCGCAGGCGCTAAGGACATTTCGCGAGCGTTGGCAAGCGGCAAAGACTCCGCTTATAAGGCTGTCATGAAGCCCACGGAGGGCACGATATTAACAGTCGTCCGCGTCGCGTCCGAGGAGGCGGAAAAGGTAGCCTCCGATGGCGGCGACGTCCGCGCGACTTGCGCGGCGGCATTTAACGGGGCGAAAAGGGCGCTTGCGCAGACACCGGATATACTTCCCGTGCTGAAAAGCGCAGGTGTGGTTGACGCAGGCGGACAGGGGCTTGTTTATGTCTTTGAGGGCATGAGGAGCGTGTTTTTTCACAACACCATCATAGGCGCGCCCGACGGGGCGGCGGAGGCGGCAGGGCATGAGGCGGCCGCTTTCGGTTCGGTGCGGATTGCCGCCGAGGAAATCAGATTCACTTACTGCACCGAGTTCATAATCAACAGGGACAGGAGCAGCGCCGAAAGCCCCATTAAGCTGCGGGCTTACCTTGAATCAGTCGGCGACAGCGCCGTCGTTGTTGACGACGACAGCATAATAAAGGTGCATGTCCACTCAAACGAGCCGGGCAACATCATCCAAAAAGCCCTTTTATATGGCGACCTTGTCAGCATAAAGATTGAAAATATGAAAGAACAGCACGAAAACGCCATGTGGGGCGCAGTTTCCGAGCAAAGTGAAAACGGCGATTTGCCTGCCGCCGAGGCGATTGCGGAGCCGCTCGGCGAAAAAAAGCGTTACGGCATGGTGGCAGTGGCGTCCGGCGAAGGCTTTGAGGAGATGTTCCGCGAAATAGGCGTAGACAAGGTTGTTTCGGGCGGACAGACAATGAATCCGAGCACGGAGGACATTTTAAGAGCCGTCCAGATGATTCCGGCAGACCATATATTCATTTTGCCGAACAACAAAAACATCATTATGGCGGCGGAGCAGGTCGCCCCCCTCACAGAAAAGGGGATAAGCGTTCTGCACACCAAAAGCCTGCCGCAGGGCATAACTGCCGCGCTGAATTTTGACGAGACGGCCGAGCCGGGTGAAAATCACCTTGCGATGATGAAAGCCGCCGAAAAGGTGGGCACGGGGCTTGTCACATTTGCCGCGCGTGACAGCGTCGTAAACGGTCAAAAGGTCAAAAAGGGCGAAATGCTCGGCATGGAAAACGGAAAGATAACAGTTACAGGCGCGGACATGGTAAACACTGCCTTCAAAGTCGCGCGGCACCTTTGCAAAAAGGATTCCGCGGCATCCCTTGTCACGATTTTTTACGGCGGCGGGGCTGACGAAAAAAGCGCGGATGAAGTCGCCGCCATGCTCAGGGCAAAGCACGGTTCAGATTTGGATATATCCGTTGTCGACGGCGGTCAGCCTGTTTATTTCTTTGTTATTTCAGTAGAATGATAAGACCTGACAGCGACATAAAATATTTAAAGGGTGTCGGCGAGCGGCGCGCACAGCTTTTTGCTAAGCTTGGCGTGCCGACAGTCGGCGCCCTTTTGCGCTTTTACCCGCGCGCTTATGAGGATTGGAGTAAGATTATTCCGATTGACGAAGCGCCTTTCGGTGAAAACTGCTGTGTCAGGGGCGTCGTCGTCAGGAAACCTGAGGCAAACCTGATAAGAAGAGGTCTTACGATATATAAAACAGAAGTCACCGACGGCAAAAGCTTGATGCGTATAACGATTTTTAACAGCCGCTATGCCGCCGACAAGCTTGTTCAAGGTGAGGAATATCTTTTTTTCGGCAAGGTTACGGGCAACTTGTGGGGCAGGGAAATGGCGTCGCCCGCCATCGAAAGGGCAAGCGGCGGCGACAGAATACGCCCGATTTACCGCTGCACCGAGGGCTTGAGTTCAAACGTGATTGAGATGCGGACGGCGGCGGCGATTGAGGGCGCCGCCGAAAGCTGCGCCGAGGCGCTGCCGCGGGATTTGCGTGAAAAATACGACTTGCTCGGCATAAAAGACGCTTTGACGCAGATTCACTTTCCGAAAAGCGGCGGCGAGCTTGAAGCGGCCCGCAAAAGGCTGATATTTGAGGAGCTGCTGACGCTTCGTCTTGGGCTTTCCCTGATGCGCTCCGGCAAAAGGGGCAGGGTGGGAGTTAAGATTGAGCGCGATCGCACAGGCGAGTTTCTTGACTTGCTGCCTTTTCGCGCGACAAACGCTCAAAAAAGGGCTGTCGCGGATGCGGCGCGCGACATGATGCGCGACGAGCCGATGAACAGGCTTGTTCAGGGCGATGTCGGCTCCGGGAAAACGGCGGTTGCGGCGGCGCTTGTTTACAGCGCCGCAAAAAACGCTGTTCAAAGCGCCGTAATGGCGCCTACGGAAATACTTGCGTCACAGCACTTCAAAACCTTTTCATCCTTTTTTGAAGGCACGGGGATAAAATGCGCGCTTTTAACAGGCTCGTTGAGCGCGTCCGAAAAACGCGCCGTAAAGGAAAAAGTCAAAAACGGCGAAATAAATCTTCTGATAGGAACACATGCAGTCATTCAAAAGGATGTGGAGTTTTTAAGGCTTGGGCTCATCGTCACTGACGAGCAGCACAGATTCGGTGTCGCTCAGCGCGGGGCGCTTTCAAAAAAAGGTGTGAACCCTCACACGCTTGTGATGTCCGCGACGCCGATACCGCGCACGCTTGCGCTGATGATTTACGGCGATCTTGACATATCGGTTATTGACGAAATGCCGCCGGGCAGATTGCCGCCCGAAACATACCTGATATCAGGCGACAAGCGTGAGCGCGCATACAATTATATAAAGCGTCACCTTGACAGGGGGCTTCAGGGATACATTGTCTGCCCGCTGATTGAGGAGGGTGAGTCGGAGCTTTTTGCCGCGCGTGAATATAAGGAGATGCTGGAATCAAGATATTTTGCCGACAGAAAGCTGGGACTTCTCCACGGCAGGATGAAGCAGGCCGAAAAAGAATCAGTCATGTCAAGCTTTGCGGCGGGCAAAATTGAGCTGCTTGTTTCAACAACAGTAATAGAGGTGGGCGTGGACGTCCCGAACGCCGCCGTGATGCTTGTCGAAAATGCCGAGCGTTTCGGACTGTCGCAGCTTCACCAGCTGCGCGGCAGGATAGGCAGGGGCGCGGCAAAATCCTCGTGTATACTCGTTTCCGACGCGCAGGGGAAAGAGGCGCTCCGGCGTCTTAAGATTATGGCGTCGACATCGGACGGTTTTAAGATTGCCGAGGAGGACATGAGGTTAAGAGGGCCGGGCGACTTTTTCGGCTCACGTCAGCATGGCCTGCCGGAGCTGAAAATTGCCGATATGATGACAGATACAAAGCTGCTCGCGCTTGCCGTAAAGGCGGCGGAGGAAATCCTCCGAGACGACCCGCGCCTTAAGGATGAAAAAAACAAAGGGATTCGGGCAAATGTGGCGGAGCTTTTCAGGAGCGGCGGCGTGAGCAACTGACAGCGGCCGTCAGCCCGAAGCCGCGGCGCGAAAGCAAAAATTATCACAGCACGGCTTGTCATAACATGACAGCTGTTTAAAACCGAAAGGAAAACACAATGAACATGAACTTTAAAATGCCGACGACACTTATAACGGGATTAGGCTGCGTCGGCAGGTCTTCCGCAAATCTGGCGGCGCTTGGGAGTGCCTGCCTTATTGTCACCGGCGCTTCTTCCGCAAAAAGGAGCGGCGCTTTGGCGGACATGGAAACGGCGCTTAAAAAGGAGAATATCCGATATGAGCTTTACGACAAAACAGAGCAGAATCCGACAGTCCTCACCTGCCTTGAAGCCGGGGAAAAAGCGCGCGCGGCGGGAGCTGATTTTATTGTCGGCATAGGAGGCGGCTCTCCTCTTGACGCGGCAAAAGCAGCCGCCGTATTTGCAGCCAATCCGGGAATGTCGGAGCGAGAGCTGTTTTCAGGCGAGTGGAAAAACAGTCCGCTGCCCGTCGCCGCGGTTGGCACAACTGCCGGAACGGGGAGTGAGGTCACGCAGGTTTCTGTTCTCACGACGTCTGACGGGCTGAAAAAAAGCATACGCGACGACAGGCTCTTTCCCGCTCTTTCGCTCGGCGACCCTGCCTATACGGCGACTATGCCCGTCTCTTTTACTCTTTCGACGGCGGCGGACGCCATGGCGCATTGTGTCGAAAGCTACTTTAACAGACTGGCAAACGATATATCAAGGACTTTTGCCGTCAGAGGCGTCTCGCTGCTTGCGGACACCTTTAAAAAGATTTTAAAAGGCGGCGCGGACTCTTTGGGGTTTGACGAGAGAGAGGCGCTTTACAACGCGTCGATATACGGCGGGCTTGCGATAAGCGTCACGGGCACGGCGTTTCCGCACGCTGTCGGATATTTTCTTTCGGAGCGGCACAATGTTCCGCACGGCACCGCCTGCGCTGTTTTTTTGCCGCTGTTCATACGCCACAACATCAAGTGTGAGCCGGAGCAGGCAAAGGAATTCTTTTTGAAAACAGGCATAAGCGGAGACGAGCTTATATCGCTCGTTGAAGCGGTGACGCCAAAATGCGATGTTTCAGTGACAGAAAAGGATTTGCGGGAGCTTGCGCCGAGATGGACAGACAACGCAAGCATCAAAAAGTCTTTTGGTGTGTTTTCGCCGGAATTCACAACAGACGCAATCCGACAGCTTTTTAAAAAGGATTAAAAATTGTCATCATCCGGTGAGTATTTTTCGCCGTCCGTCCGAATAATAAGTAACAGCCTCCGAAACAAACAGCTTTTGTGCTGCGCCTTCGGAGGGCAAGAAATATTTGGAGTGATAACCTTGAAAAAAGCGGCTTTTTTATCTTTGGCGGTGATAGCGTCAACAGTGACAATATTGTCGTTCTTACTGTCCTCTTGCGGCGGCGGCACGACATTGATTGATTGGGTTGATTTTGTCAGGCTGAACGACATTTCATATGAGTCCGACGGGACGCTGCTGTCCGGCGAGCAGATCGGCGAAAAAATCGGTGAGGTTTCGGGGAACGTTCCGAACGAGATTTCAGGAAAATATAAAGGAAATATAGAGAAAAACGGCGACGCGGCTTTCCTGCCTGTCGGCACGGAGCTTTACGAAATAAAGGGCTATTCGTCGGAAAAATATGTCGCGGCTTTTGTCGACGGGAAATACAAGCTTTATAAGGCGCGCGACAGCGAGGATTTGTCCGCCGCTGACGATTCTTCCGCAACCGAATCAGACGGGCGCGACGAGACTGGAGGCAGCTCTTTGACGCGTGACCCGCGCTCCGACTCGGCAAAATATTCCGGCACGATGGGCGGCACGGACGACGGCACGAAAAACAGCGCGTCATCCTCAAAAAACGGCGCCGCTTCATTTGACGCGGAGGTAATAAATTATGTGAGGACATTCGGGGAAGTCGGCTCATATGCTCCCGACGGCTCAATCATCTGTTCCGAAACAGAGGCCGAAAGCTTTTACAAATCGAAGGGCAGCGCGTCGTCGTTCGACAGCAGCGGAAGCCTTCGCGCCGCGCTCGTCAATTACGATTCAGACTTTTTCAAGTCAAAATGCCTTGCGGTAATAGATTGTGAGGAGCCGAGCGGCTCTAACAGCCATAAGGTTACAGATGTCAGCTCAAAAGGCGGCGCGCTCACAATAACAATAAAACGCATCGTGCCTGATGTCGGCACCTGCGACATGGCGCATTGGTACATATTAGTCCCTGTGGAGCGCGCGTCATACAGCACATTAAAAGTAATTGTTGACGGCAAGGAATACAAAATAAACTTAAACCGCAAAAATTCGTCGGCAGACGGAGAGCAAGCGCCCGGCAAGGGCGGCATAGAGCCTTTTATTGAAGACATAAACATAGCCGCCGTTTAGCCCGCCGTCGGGACAAAAGGAGTTTTAAGGCAACACCGCGCGCGGGCGAGTTTTTCCTTTTTACTAATATTTTTTGATTTCTATTGCATTGCTGTGCGATGTCTGATAAAATTAAATTAATCCCAAATAAAGAGAATCGGCTTAAATTTATATGATGCTCGCACTTGTGCGGTGTTGCCTTAAATCTTTTATATATGAATTGCGGAGTGTCAATATGTCCGACAAAAACTTGCTTGAGGCATATGCGCTGCTGCGAAGCGTGACGCCTTTTGAATTTGACTGCGGCAAGCTTTGCGGCGCGAGCTGCTGCAATGGCGACGAAAACACCGGCATGATTCTTTTTCACGGCGAAAGCGAAATGTTTTCAGGCGACGAGGGCTTCAAAATCAAATCAAACGGCGAAAATGACGTGCTTATTTGCTTCGGCAAGTGCGACAGGCAAAAACGCCCCTTGGCATGCAGGTTTTATCCGTTTTATCCTTTAATTCACGAACGCGGCGGGAGGATAAGATTTGACGTGGTTAACGACATTCGCGGCGCCGCTTCTTGCCCCGCCGTATATAAAGGGCTTAAGCCGAAAGCCGCGTTTAAACGCGCAGTCAAAAGGGCGGCGCTTTGTCTTGCGCGCGACGCGGAAAACCTTAAAATTTTGAGGGAGACAGCCGAAATGCTGCGTGATTTGACAAAGCTGCGCCAAAGCTTAAACGGCGGCCGAGGTTCCTCCCACCCTGTGCGTTTGACATGCCGCTTTTGCGCGCCGTCCTATCGGGACGGTTTCAGGCAAGTTTAAGGTTTTGATTAAAGCATAAAATCGCGTCGGAAAAATTCAAACGTAAAATTGTGACCGGCTGAAACAGCAAAGAAACTCAAAGCGAAACAGCAAAAGAATTTAAGGCAAAGCGGCAAAAAAGTCAATGCAAAATGGGAGTTCCTGTTTTCATATATTTTAAGGAGGTTTTAAAAGTGAAAAAAACAAAAAAGGTTTTTGCGGCTGCAACAGTATTTCTTCTTCTCGTGTCTGGGTTTTCCCTTTTTGCCCGCGCCGAGGCTGCGGAAACTGTCGGTGATTACATTGTGTCGTCAGGATACGACCAAGGAATAATGATAAGTAAATATATCGGGAGCGAAACAGACGTTATCGTTCCGTCCGAGCTGACATTGTCGTCGGGAGTGACGCTTAGCGTGTTTGGAATCGGCGAAAGCGCCTTTGCCTCAAACCACACCATAAAGTCTGTCACGCTTCCCGATTCAGTTACATATATAGGTCAAGAAGCGTTTTCAGATTGCATTAATATTGACAATTTTGTATTCGGCGGTGTCGAGGAGATTGGGATTTCGGCTTTCAGCTCCTGCGAAGGCTTAAAAGAAATACGCCTGCCCGACAGCCTTAAGGTCCTCGGCGCGGGCGCGTTTCAATATTGCTCCTTGCTTGAATCGGCTGATACAGGCGACGGAATAGAGACAATAACGGGCGGCTCTTTTTCAAGGTGTGAAAAATTATTTTCAGTAACCATCGGAAAAAGTGTTACGACAATAGCAGAAAACGCTTTTTTGGGGAGCCGCCGGCTTGAGGATGTTCGTTTCAACGACAAGGCCTCAAACATAAGCCAAAACGCCTTCGACAGTGAGTTCACAGGCGTGATATATTGCTATTTCGGCAGCGCGGCTGAATTATACGCGCGTGAAGGGTCTTATGAGTATGAGAATTATGTTCTTTCCGGCACAGTCGCGGAGGGGCCCGACAAAACTGTTTATTACGAAGGTGAAAGCGTCAGCACGGCGGGATTAAAGGTGACGGCGTCATATGAAAACGCCCCCGCGCGTGAAGTGACTGAAAACTGCACGGTCAACACCGCTTATTATGACGACGAAGACGGACACTTCATAGAAGTTATTTACACGGAATTGTCTAAATCAATCACCAAATATATCCCGCTCACATTTAAAAGGGATTCCATAACGGGCATTTCCATTATAAAGCCGCCGGACACTTTGACATACCGCTACAAGGACAATCAAGGCGTCAGCCTTAAAGGGATTAAGCTTGAAGTCTCACACGAAAGCGGCAAGAAAGAAACAGTCTCCGACACGGAGCTTATGACTGTTTCCGGTTTTAACAGCACAAAGAGAGGCTCTCAATCCTTGTCTGTCGCCTACGGCGGAAAAACCGCAAGCTTTGACGTCGAGGTCAAAGTTTTGTGGTGGCAGTGGATTTTGCTGATATTTCTTTTCGGATGGATATGGTATAAATAATGAGCCGTGACATACAAATCGCGGGACTTCAAAAAGTGTCCCTGATAGATTACCCCGGCAAGATTTGCGCCACTGTTTTTCTCGCGGGCTGCAATTTAAGATGCCCTTTTTGCCACAACGCCTCGCTGGTTCTGCCTGAAAGAGAGCGCGCCGCAATCAGCGAGGACGAGCTGTTCGAGTTTTTGACAAGAAGGCTTGGCCTGCTGGACGGCGTGTGCGTGACGGGCGGCGAGCCGCTTTCATCGCCCGGTGCTTTGCGGCTGCTCGGGAAAATACGCGGGATGGGGTATGCCGTAAAGCTTGACACAAACGGCACCTTTCCCGAAAGACTTTCCGCAGCGATTGGCGGCGGGCTTGTGGATTATATTGCGATGGACATCAAAAATTCGCTGCGCAAATATCCCGAAACAACAGGCACGGCCGACTTCGACATTGGAAACATCATCGAAAGCGCCGACGCGGTCATGTCAAGCGGCGTTGATTATGAGTTCCGCACAACTGTCGTCAAGGAGCTTCACACGCTTGACGATATCAGCCAGATAGGAGTTTGGCTTTCCGGCGCCGAAAAATATTGCCTTCAGGCGTTTTGTGATTCCGGCGACTTAATCCAAAGCGGCTTTCACGGCGTGACGGCCGGCGAGATGGAGATGTTTGCCGAAACGGCGCGCCGGCACTTTAAGCACGTATGTATAAGAGGAATTGATTGAAGCTTATCTGTATGCCGCGATTTCGCCGCAGCCCATCTTTCCTCCGGAGTCGCCGGCGGGCTGTGTTCTGAAATCGTCAGGTTTTTCATGGATTACCACAGTTCGCCCGATTACTTCCTCGGGGACAAACCTGTCAGTATAAAAAACAGAATAAGAATATCCGTTATTTGAAAAAATAACGGGCAAATCGCCCGCGTGGGCGGGGTGCTGTGCGCCGGAGGGATTATAATGCCCTCCGGTTTTTTCAAAGTTACAGCAGCAGCTGTCGCCTTCGTGAATGTGAAAACCGAAAGGCGAGCCGGACTTGGGCAGGTTTACAAGCTCGACGCAAACTACGGAGCCTTCGGCCCATGGAAAAAACTTGACAGTCCCGCTTAAATGGCGGTTTTTGCCGTTGCCGGTTATTACGGCGAACGCCTCGGGCGGCGAGCGGAGCAAAGAGGAAATGCTTTTGCAGTTCATATCAAAATCCCTTTCACTGTTATATTAAAAAATGATATATTGACCGGCGCGCGCCGGTGAGCGGCAAACAGCGAACAGAAGCGCGCCGTCGCTTATAAAAGCCTGTATAGCCGCGTGCGGAGACGTGATGAAACACGCGGATGAGTTGCTGAAATCTGCAAATAACGCATTGTCGCTGTCAATACATTTTATGCAAAAACAGCGGCTCTGCTACATTCCTTTTTGAAACAATGGGTGAAAAAAACATAATAAAACAGATTTAAAAGCGCGTTTTTTCAAAAACTTTTGTAATCCCGCACAAAAAACACTTGACATCGGCAGAAAAAGGTTCTATAATTAAAAACTGTATCATTATAATGGACGCTTATGCGCACCGGAGAATTACACGCTTTTCGGAGCGTCGTGTCTATGTAAAAATATATCGCGATTTTTTCTTGCGGAGCCGCATTAAGCATTGTAATCCACTAATATATTTGTAAGTTTTCCATGTGGTGATGGACGATTAAAATGAACGGAGTGATTAGCCTATGAAAGTTGAACCTGTGGTAAGGGGCAATGTTACCCGCATGAATTTCGGGCAGATCCGCGAGGTTATGGAGATGCCGAACCTCATCGAAATTCAAAAGGATTCCTACAGGTGGTTCCTTGAAACCGGCCTAAAGGAGGTTTTCAGGGACATTGCGGAAATTAAAGACTATAAGGGCAACTGGGTGCTTACTTTTGTTGATTACCGTATGGACGACAAGCCGAAGTATACGGTGCGCGAATGTAAAGAGAGAGACGCGACATATGCCGCGCCAATGCGCGTCAGGGCGCGTCTTCTTAATAAAGAAACGGGCGCGATAAAGGAAAGCGAGGTCTACATGGGCGATTTCCCCATTATGACCGAGAGCGGAACCTTTGTCATTAACGGCGCGGAGCGTGTAATAGTTTCACAGCTTGTCCGTTCTCCCGGTGTTTATTTCGACATGAGCCACGACAAGACGGGCATAAGGCTTTTCACAAGCACGATAAACCCCAACAGAGGCGCTTGGCTTGAATATGAGACCGATTCAAACAACTTCTATTATGTCAGGATCGACAAAAACAGAAAAATCTATATCACCACATTTATCAGGGCGATTTGCGACGAGCTTGGGACAGACAGCGAGATACTTGATTTTTTCGGCGACGACTTGAGGATAAAGGCAACCCTCGACAAGGACGAGACAAAAAACACAGAGGAAGCCCTCATGGAGGTGTTCAAAAAGCTTCGTCCCGGCGAGCCGGTGACGCTTGAAACGGCGCGGCAGCACCTTGACAACCTTTTCTTTGACCCATACAGATATGACATATCAAGAGTCGGGCGCTACAAATACAACAAAAAGCTTGCCATGTCCTCAAGGCTTGCGGGATGCACTTTGGCAGAGCCTGTTATCAACCCGTTCACGGGAGAGGTGCTTGCCGAGACGGGGGAAACTGTTTCAAAGAAAGCCGCTTACGACATCGAGCAAGCGGGCGTAAAGCGAGCTGTCGTCACTGTTGACAACAAGGAAGTCGTCATCATATCAAACGCCATGGTCGATCCTCTCACGTTTGTCGAGAGTTTGGGCATAACAAGGCAGGAGCTTCTTGAAAACGACATCAACGAAAGCGTCCGCGTAAATGTTATGCACGAGATACTTGCCGGCTTCGAGGGAACAAACGAGGAGATATTGGCGCTTTTAAACGAGCGCAGAGACGAGCTTATCCCTAAAAATATAATCATAGACGATATTTTGGCGTCTATAAACTATATCAACTGCGTCGCCAACGGGATTGGAAATCTTGACGACATAGACCACCTGGGCAACAGGCGTATACGTTCTGTCGGCGAGCTTCTCCAAAACCAGTTCCGCATAGGCATAGCAAGAATGGAAAGAGTTATCCGCGAGAGGATGACGCTTCAGGCGCAGGAGGACGAGGACAAAATAACACCGCAGACGCTGATAAACATCAGGCCGGTTCAGATGGCAATCAAGGAGTTTTTCGGTTCGTCTCCGCTGTCGCAGTTTATGGATCAGACAAACCCGCTTGCAGAGCTTACGCACAAGCGGCGCCTTTCGGCGCTCGGCCCCGGCGGACTTTCAAGGGATCGCGCCGGATTTGAGGTTCGTGACGTCCACTACAGCCACTATGGGCGCATGTGCCCCATAGAGACGCCGGAAGGCCCCAACATCGGGCTGATTTCATATCTTGCGACATTCGCGAGGATAAACGAATACGGCTTCATCGAGGCACCGTTCCGCAAGGTCGACAGATCAACAGGCCGCGTATTAAGCGAAGTCCAATATATGACGGCCGACACAGAGGACAACTTTGTCGTCGCGCAGGCAAACGAGCCGCTCGACGACGAGGGGCGGTTTAAAAACCAGAGGATTATCGCGAGGCATCTTGACGAGTTTGTCGAGGTTGACAGCAGGATGGCGGAATATATGGACATTTCCCCAAAGATGGTCGTTTCCGTCGCCACAGCGATGATACCCTTCCTCGAAAACGACGACGCCAACAGAGCGTTGATGGGCTCAAACATGCAGAGGCAGGCCGTCCCGCTTTTGAAGACAGAGGCGCCGATTATCGGCACGGGAATGGAATATAAGGCGGCGGTGGACTCCGGAGTAACAGTGATAGCAAAGAGTTCCGGGGTCGTAACGCACATAAGCGCCGACACAATAGAAGTCGTTTGCGACAGCGGCGAAACAGAAACTTACGAGCTTATAAAATTTCTCGGCTCCAACCAAGGCACTTGCATAAATCAGCGCCCGATAGTTGATATCGGTCAAAGGGTTGAGGAAGGCCAGGTGATTGCCGACGGCCCCGCGACAGACAAGGGCGAAATAAGCCTTGGCAAAAACGTTCTTATAGGCTTTATGACATGGGAGGGCTACAACTATGAGGACGCCGTCCTTGTCAACGAAAAGATTGTCCGTGACGATGTTTACACATCAATCCATATAGAAGAATACGAGATAGAAGCCCGCGACACTAAGCTCGGCCCCGAAGATATAACGCGCGATATCCCGAATGTGGGCGACGACGCCTTAAGCGACCTTGACGAAAGGGGAATAATCCGCGTCGGCGCCGAGGTTCATTCCGGAGACATACTTGTCGGCAAGATTACTCCCAAGGGCGAAACGGAGCTTACGGCGGAAGAAAGACTGCTGCGCGCCATTTTCGGCGAAAAGGCAAAAGAAGTCAGAGACACTTCCTTGAGAGTCCCCCACGGCGAATACGGCATTGTCGTAAACGTGGAAGTTTTTACAAGGGAAAACAGCGAGGAGCTGTCTCCCGGCGTCAACAAGGTCGTGCGCTGCTATATTGCCCAGAAGCGCAAGCTTTCCGTGGGCGACAAAATGGCGGGCCGCCATGGCAACAAAGGCGTCGTGTCATGCATCCTGCCGCAGGAGGACATGCCGTTTTTACCCGACGGCACTCCGCTTGACATTGTGTTAAACCCGCTCGGAGTTCCCTCGCGAATGAACATCGGTCAGGTGCTTGAGGTTCATCTGGGCTTTGCCGCGCGCCATCTCGGACTCAAAATTATGACGCCCGTTTTTGACGGCGCTCACGAGAGCGACATCAGGGAAGCCCTGCGCGAGGCGGGTCTTAGCGACGACGGAAAAACAGAGCTTACAGACGGGAGGACGGGGCGCAAGTTCGACGCTCCGATAACTGTCGGTGTCATGTATTTCCTTAAGCTTCTCCACCTTGTGGACGACAAAATCCACGCGCGCTCAACAGGGCCTTACTCGCTTGTGACGCAGCAGCCCCTCGGAGGCAAGGCGCAGTTCGGCGGCCAGCGTTTCGGCGAGATGGAGGTTTGGGCGCTTGAGGCTTACGGCGCCGCTTATACTCTTCAAGAAATTTTGACTGTCAAGTCCGACGACGTCGTCGGGCGCGTCAAGACTTATGAGGCGATAGTCAAAGGTAAAAATATTCCGAAGCCGGGAATACCGGAATCCTTCAAGGTTCTCATAAAGGAGCTTCAGTCGCTTGCCCTTGATGTAAATGTTCTGGACAGCGAAGGCAAGGAAATAGACCTCAAGCAAAGCTTTGACAACGACGATTACGGATTCAGAGGCGCTTCTTCCGACGACAAGGCGTTTTCTCATGTCAACGACGCCGATAAGGCTGAGGGCTTCACGCTTGAGGACGAAAACGGCGAGGCTGTCGAGGACGACCAAGAGGAGATCTCGGACGGCGATGAGCTTGACGACGACTTTGACGACGATGCGGACGAGGATCTTATTGACGATGAATACACGGCCGATTCAAGAGCCGCCGTCAAAGGTTCCGTTAATGCTGTCGGCGAAGAAGAAGACGAAGACGACGAAGACGAGGATCTTATTGATGATGAGTACACCGCGGATTCCAACGAGGACGATGATGAATAGTCCCCGCTTTGCGCTCAACGGCAAAAATACTGAAAAGGGGCTTAGATTATGGAAAACAACACCTTTGAAGCAATAAAGATAGGACTTGCGTCCCCCGAAAAGATCCAAGAGTGGTCATACGGTGAGGTCAAGAAGCCCGAAACAATAAATTACCGCACGCTTAAGCCTGAAAAGGACGGACTTTTTTGTGAAAGGATTTTCGGCCCCACAAAGGACTGGGAGTGCCATTGCGGCAAGTACAAGCGTATGCGTTACAAGGACAAGGTGTGCGAGCGCTGCGGAGTGACTGTCACAAAGGCGAAGGTTCGGCGGGAGCGCATGGGTCACATAGAGCTTGCGGCGCCTGTGTCCCACATTTGGTACTTTAAAGGCATACCGTCAAGAATGGGAATAATCCTTGATGTTTCCCCCAGAAACCTTGAAAAGGTTCTTTATTTCGCGATGTATATAGTCATTGATCCCGGCGACACTCCGCTCCAAAAATATCAGACGCTTGACGACAGGGAGTGCGCCGAATATAAGGAGAGGTATGAGGACGACTTCAGGGTGGGCATGGGCGCCGAGGCTATAAAGGAGCTTTTGTCCGAGATAGACCTTGACAAGCTTTCGGTCGAGCTTCACGAGGAGCTTGAAAACAGCACCGGCCAGAAAAAGCAAAAGGCACTTAAAAGGCTTGAGGTTGTCGAGGCGTTCCGCCAGTCCGGCAACAGGCCGGAATGGATGATCCTTGACGTTATCCCGGTTATCCCGCCCGATATCCGCCCGATGGTTCAGCTTGACGGCGGCAGGTTCGCGACATCCGATTTAAACGATCTTTACCGCAGAGTAATAAACAGAAACAACCGCC
>LSQX01288636.1_pt1 | contig 21920 bp, 11 predicted proteins | sample 654561 | NCBI WGS metagenome assembly LSQX01 (sample SAMN04489861, study PRJNA283612) | anaerobic digester metagenome | isolation source: 4 biogas reactors fed with cattle manure at either 37C or 55C with and... | place: Denmark: Kongens Lyngby | collected 2014
AGATGTGTATAAGAGACACAGTCAGATAACTGTCGGGTTTGGTGGAAATAAGCGGGTTCGAACCGCTGACCTCTTGAAACATTCAAGCGCTCTCCCAACATGACCGGTAAACAGCCCCCAAAAATAAAGGGGCAGTTTTGGATTGGACACCTGATTTTCCTTGAATTTTCAATGGTTTGCGAGGTTTGGCGGATTTCGAATAATCAATTGTTAAGATAATATTTTTCACATTAATCGATCGAATGAGCGTCCTTTTAATACAGGCACCAAAATGGCGCCATGCATCCCGCTCGAATGGCACCAAACAGTCACCAGAATGGCACTTAAGCTATATTGAAATCTTTTATCCGCAGAAAGCACAGCTCAAGGCTTCTAATACCATCTTTTTCGGTTAGTTACGCTTCCTGCGCAACCCATGCCCGCAATTATTTCTATAAGTTGTTTCAAACAAACATCTTTTGAATTCTGCGCTGAAGCATCACTAAGCCGCATCAGAACCTAAGTTGTCCACGCCCAGTATCCGCCCCATAAATTTGGCAATTTCTGTATTTTCCAATTCTTTTCTGTTGAAGAATTCCGTACCACTGCCAATCGCAAATACCAGGACATTGACACCGGTATGTTTGGTACTGGTATACTGAAATTCCCCTTTTTCTGTTTTTGTAAGCCCACCGGTCTCATGGTCAGCTGTTACGATCAGGACTGTCCCGGGAGTACAGATCGCAAAGACTGCCGCATAGGCTATGCTTTCGTTGAATCGTAAAATTGCATTTTTCAGCAGGTTAAGGTTATTATTGTGACCAGCCGCATCAATTTCCGTTTCCTCCGCCATAATGAAGAAGTTCTTGCCATCCTTGGAAATCACATTTAGTGCTTCTCTCAGGTTATCTATGTACCCCGGTTTGGTGAAATTCTCTTTTCCTCGTAGGAAATCAATTTTCCCTTCAATTAACAGAGCCTGTTGCTGTTTTTTAATATCTTCCAAATTATCCCGGCTGTCGGTATGTACAGTAAAGCCGGACGGAGTTGCTCCTGTCGCTTTGTCATTGGTAAGTACAGCGGTTTTATATCCTTTTTCATAAGCCAATTCCCGAATGTTTTTATGCACAGTTTTGTTGGAATCCATTCCTAAATATGTATTTTTTGTTTTATAACCGGATGAAATGGCAGTCGCAGCTGCGGCACTGTCTGTGACACCCGATTTTGACCCGGTTTTAATCACCCCTTTGTTTGGAAAACTGTCAGCATAAAATTTACCAAAAGTCCGGGCGTATGCCACCTGCTGAGGCCCCATTCCGTCGCCAATCATAAGTATGATGTTTTTCGCCTTGGTAAAGGTAAAGTCTTTCACTTTGGGCGTTGTGCTGAATCCATCATGAATTGGAGGAGACCAGCTTTTAACATGTTTGTTGATATAATCAGAAACGGCATATACAACTCCGATATCCTTGCCATATAACACTATTCGGTTATTCTCCTCGTAGACCATATATTGGCCATCTTTCAGGTTTTTTTTGGCTGCAGCTTTAGATTCTGGGCGATTTGTGGATCCCACTAAAATTTCTCTTTCGACCGGATCTGAAGAATCGTCAGTAATATTAACGTCTTTACCAGTATGTTGCTCAATATACTGAGCAAGATAGTACGCTGCGTATACTTCCCACCCGCCGTTAGAATTAACGACAATGGTATAATCAGTAATCGTTGACCCGTTAACAGGCTGTTTATTTTTTGAGGCGCTTGAATTGGTGGTTGACTTAGGGGTCGTAGTTATTGTTTTTCTTGTTGCTGTTGTGGTAGCGTTTGTTGTAATATCGCCTAAAGTAGTTCCAATTTGGGATGTAGTCTCTTCCAGGCTTTGCAATGTGGTGGTGTCATCGGTCAGCGGCAAAGAGGAGAAATTGTCCGAGACATTTGTCTGACATCCTGTAACTAAGCTAAACAATAAAGATAACAAAACAAGAAAAGCTAGGCTACGAGTAAAAAGCGTTGCTTTTTTCATTACATCAACCCCTTTTTTATTTGTTCTATTAAATCACCCAACGGGCACCTTATTTTGGTACCAACTGTTGTTGGAATAAAGTAAGCGATGTATGTGTACTCAGAGAACTAAGGACTGAAAAACTTTATGATTTACTCAATATACCACTCGCCGGACTTTAATACTTTATCTTTGATTTTTACCTCTTTTCCACTTCGGTTAATTATAACTTCAGCGCCATTACTGTAGGAAATGGTAACCAGTCCATTCTCGCGTTTATGGCGGATAATGTGTGACCCTGAAAGCTGCTGCACAGTTTGCTGATATTTCTTAAGAAGGCTGATAAAACCCTCTCCTACATCATCAAAACAGGTGTTAATGAGCCTCGACAGCGAAGTCTCCCTCAATTCCCTGTTACCAGAGGAAGTCAGCTGTATAGACGGAGCCAGCCCATACTCCAGACAGTCCAGCAATGCTTCGGACCAGTCGGTCTGAACGTTAAACGGGCGACTGCTCAGCTGTTTATACCCGAAAAACACAATGCTGTAAAACGGAACAGATTCTGACATGCAATCAAAATTAGAGGAACCTGCCGGCAAATCAGCTACCAGGGTTGCATTCAATGCAGCGTATAAATTTCCTCCATTTAGCATCACAGGATTATTAAACTGATTCAATGCATCAAAAATTAATTTAAGGGATGTCTGGCGCTCCATAAAATTATTTTCATAGTAATCAGAATATAACATATCCCCTACGTTTTCAAATCCAATCCCATATCCGGGTTCAATTTGTTTATCTATTCTTTTAATTGCTTTCACCATTTCATCAGGTCTGTTTATCCACCACCGCTGTCCGCCTTCTTTTAAAGCAAAGGTTGATGGAAGGTAATGCCCAAGTTCAATTGGCACATTGTTTAACCCTTTGATGACTTTACTCCTGTTGAAAATACTTTTATTGAATTGGCTTACAACGTCCTTTACCCAGTACAGGCTTGCAGCTCCATCCAGACTGTGGCTCAATTGATTTAAGTCCGCTTTACCCCCCAGTTTTCTGGATGGGCTTATTTTATAGTTAGTTCGCAATTCATAACCCTCACTGCCAAACGCCTTTAATACAACCGCAAAATTGCTCAAACCTGCGTTTATGAACTTATCTGAAATATCTCTAGCCTCGGACAGAGTAGTGGCAACCACACTTTTCTTAATCGGAAACCCGAGAAATGTAGCCTTTTTCCATCCACATCCATATATTTCGATACTACCGGTAAAATATCCCGTCAATTTTTTCCTGTTGTACTGTTTATTAAGCAAATCCCGGTAAGCCAGCGCCAAATCATTGTAGTCTTTCGCTTCTGGAAGCGGGTAAATCGCTACAACACAGTCATATGCGCTTCGCTGCTTTTCAGCAACCGGGTACTCCTTATATTTCCAATCTTTATTGGCAATGACAGCGGTATCCATCTGTCGCAGTGTAAACTTGACATAAGCATTGGCGCAGTCTGCATACTTCCCGGTGGGAAATGCAGTTAATATAGCAGCCGCATCATTCTGTTCAATTACTGCCAGTAGCCCCCGGCTGTCCCGTATCATTCCCAGAACCGGAAGGTAGGCATTCTCTTCATTCCTTTTTTTATACAACCTGGAAACTGCAATATCCCATCCATAAACTTTTTGCTGATATATGGCAGCATAAGGTTTAGGGTCATCGAACCGCATCAAAGCGCCAGACCCATCCGGCAGCAACACATACCCTTCCTGTGTCCGCTTGCCGGTAAGCATAAACGGCAGCAAGGCGACTTCACTGATATATGAGGTTCCCCATTCCTGAATTCCCCCAGCCGGTAAACTGACACGCAGGCAATCATCCTGAAGCTGATAAATCAATGTCAGGGAAAACTGCTGGTCATCACCCTCAAAGCGGTATTCAACCTGAAATCCGTTTTCAGCATACGATATTTCCACTGAATCATTGACAAAGCATTCTAATGAATTGACGGTTTTACTTACCTTATTCTCATCAAAGTATGTAACTATCAGCTGGGACCTCATTTCCTCCTCAACCTGAACGGTTGATGGGCTGTATTCTTCAGGGGACAGCGGGTTTGACCACCACATATATCCTGTCTGCTCATCCACAAGGCAAACGGCTGCTGACACAGTGTCAATCCATAATGAATAGCGGTCGCTGTCAGTATCCGCTTTAACCATATTTTCATTCTCCGCCAAAACGGTCGGAATCTCCCATGGTAATTCTGGTTCTTCAGCCCTGCTCACCTGTATAAAGGGGAAGATATTCATTATCAGTAAAATGCAACCGAAAAGTATGCTATTTATTTTTAATTTCATATGCATAACTCGTCCCTTCGGTTAGCGATTAAGTTCGGTTATCACTGTCGAGACAAAACCTACCATTTGCTGGAAGATGCTGAAAAACAGCACCAAAAGAAGTATCACCGAAATCATCATTGATGCTGTAAGCAAAACAGAAAGCATGGTATTTGAGACATTAAACTGCTGCATAATCATAACCCCGCAAAACAGCAATATAAACATCCAGCCCTGCGCAATCAGCATTCCGGTCTCGAACAGCCTTGCCTCGGATAAGGTAAGTACTGGCGATATCAGCACAAGAGGTACCTGAATTAATACATAAGGTACAGTAGAATAGCAGGTTATTATCCATATCTCCCGGAAAGTCCCTTCCCCTTCCAGAAAGGTACCTGTAATCCAGTTGCATACCGCCCACAGCAGCAGGATGCCTAAGGATGAAACAATGGTAGATAAGAGGCTGAAATCCGAAGGCTCATTAGTGGTGAAGAGGAAGCCTGTTTCAAAATAAGAAAATATATGTGTAGCTAGGAACGCCAAAGCCATAAAATTTGCCAGGGCCAAAGACCCCCGCTTCTCAAACTTTATTTCATCAAAAGTTCTCAAGGGATGGGTCATCAGTGAAAAAAGGGCTGTCACATGATATCTGCTCAGGGGGGTGCGTTCCCGTTCCAATAATTCGGGATAACGGAACCGGTTATATGTAAGCTGAAAGAATTTTTTCAGGTTATACATTTTGCCCTCTCCTCAGGAATTTAAAGGATTTTACCCATTTTTTTACCCGATCTCTTGCCAATACTCCGAAGAAAAACAGAAACAACATCAGGAATACCCAGTACCAGTTTGCCCTGATGAAACCCCGCCGGTATTCCTGCATGGCCAGGGAATAATAATAGCGATCATCGCCCTCTCGAAGGTATTCCAATGCCTGCCGGCTTTTTCCTTCCTGTAGCAAAGAGCGCCCAATACTCCGGTAGGCAATGGTAAAATACGGGTTTTGTTTCAATATATCCTGCCACTCGTCAACAGCGCCTGAATATTCACCCAACCTGTATTTAGCCAGCGCACTGCGTATCTTTCGGATATACGCCGTTGGCCACATACAGGTGATTGTATTTTTTTCAGCATCGGCAATGAGATATTCATTTCCACGTTTTTCAATACATGCGGCTTTCCGAAAATACCCCTTCTGGTCCCCGGTCCCTCCGAAAATGCATATCGGGTCCAACTCCTGATTGTACTGGAATACCTTCCCTCGAGCACTGTCAAGGACAGAAATAATCCCCTCTGAATCCACATGGACATCGCATATCTTGCTGACAATCAGCTGGCCTTTTGAATAGTCAAATTCCTGATCGCCGAAATTATTCCGGTTATATCCGGAAGTAAACAGCCTGCTATCATCATATCCGGGGTATTTTAAAATGTTCTCCCCTGCTGCGTTTAAACGGCGTACCTGCTTTGTATTAACTGACGACGTCACTGTATACACAAAATCTTCATTATCAATAAACAAATTGGACAATTCATTTGATATAATGCGGTACATACCCTCACGTTGTGCTTTGGTGAAGATGCTTTTCCAGATATTTTCCAGGAAAACGGCCAGAGTTATTTCCACCCTGGTGGCGCCAAAAAAGTTGATAAACTCACCATTCTGGTTATATTGGATCAGGCCCTGATAAATTCCTGAAGCGGCTACAAACACGCTTCCGGCAGCGTTGACCGCAACTTTGGACGGCTTAAACTCAGTATTTTCCGGAAGACTGGCACTCTCAGGGCGGACATAACGCATCAGTATCCTACCATTATCATCAGCAGCTAAAACTTCCTTTGCTCCGGTATTGCAAATATAAATTTTCCCATTTCTGTAATATACTCCTTCAGGTGAGGATAACTTTACGATATTGCTGCCGTCGTACAACTCAGTAATAATTTTTATGACAGCATTATTTCTGCCGATAATCACTATGCGGTTGTTGCCGGTATCAGCGATGAACAGCCTGCCGGTACTGTCAACGTATAAGTCGCTTATATTGTTAAAAGAACCAATCCCCAAAGATATCCCATCAATTACAGCTTCTGCGGTATAAGCGTCCGGGACATAAACAGATTCGCCTTTCCGGTTATAATAGTAACCTAATGCCTGTACTTTTGCAGTGCACAGCAAAGCGATAACCGATACAACCATCCCGATTCGCCGAAACATCTGAGCAGCCCTCCTTCCCTATTTCAAACCAGAATGAGCCATCGTCTCGATAACCGAGCGCTGGCAAATCAGAAAAAAAACCACCGGAGGTATCATGAGAACCACTGTTGCTGCGGCGGATATTCCGGCTCGGGACAGCCCCGCTCCGCTTAACTGCGCCAGCATTGCCGGCAGCATTTTCATTCTTTCGCTGTAAATAAACTGAGTGCCTGTGGTATTCCACAGCGATGCAAATGTAAATATCCCCAGGGTCAGCCATGCAGGGCGGACCATCGGCAAAACCATACTGAAAAACAGCTTGATTTCTCTGGCACCATCTATTCGGGCGGACTCAAGAGTTTCCTCAGGTATGACCTCCATAAACTGCATCATCAAAAATACCCCAAAGGAAGTCCCCATAGCCGGGAGTATCAGGGCGGCATATGTATCAATCAGCCGCGTCTTGACGATTAATATGTATTGCGGGACCGCTGTAACTTCCGTCCTGAACAAAATGGCAAATACAATAAGCTGGATTATTGCCCTTTTCAGGGGAAACCTGTGCTTTGCCAGCGGGAAAGCCGCCATTGAAGCCACCAATATATACCCTATCGTAGCCATGACAGATACTACTATACTATTAAATATATACCTCTCCAATGGAACTGGCGCCTGCCCCTGGATACGAATAAGTCCAATGAAATTATCAAGTGTAGGGCTTGTAACATAGAGGCGGGGCGGAAATAAGAACAGCTCATGGATTGGCTTAAGGGAATTAACAACAGCATAATAAATCGGCAGCAGCATGAAAGAACCAAGCACCATCAAAAACAATGCAACAAGGATATTTCCTGCTCTGGAACGGGTTACCCGTCTAGGTCTTTTAGCTAATATGAACACACTGTCAACCCCTTTGCTTTTCTTTCAAGCTAGTTCTGCCCAATCCTTCGAAGTGCCCGGTTCAGGATAGTCCATACAACTACCATAATGAAGAATAATACTACAGCGACGGAACATGCATACCCCATTTCAAGCCTCGTGTAACCATAGTCGGAGATATGGAGCACGACGGTATGGGTCGAATAATCGGTGCTAGGGTTGCCCGTCAGCACAGCATTCTGGTACCCAATGGCAAACGAGGTGGAAACCGAAAGGACCGCCCCGATCAGCAATTGTGGCACCATTTGAGGTAATGTGATGTACCATAATTCCTGCCAGCGGTTCCTCAGGCCGTCCATGGCAGCAGCTTCATACAGGCTGTAATCCAGCTGCTTGAATCCTGCCACAAAGGACAGGAAGCCTGCCCCCATGCTCATCCAGAGAATCACTGTAACCACAACGACAGTGTTATAATCCGGATCATTCAGCCATTGGATTGGAGCAGCAACCGCCCCGACCCGTAGCAGAAGGCTGTTTAAAATCCCGTATGAATCGCCACTGAATATATACTTCCATATCATGAAGACGTTTCCGGCAAGTGAGGGCGCATAGAATATCAAAGTCAGGACGGAGCGTGTTGTCCGCCCTGTCTCGTTAATCAGCCACGCCACCACAAAGCTTAGCAAATACCCGGCAGGGCCAGTAACCAAAGCGTAATACAACGTATTACCAAGAGATTTTATAAAAACATCATCATCCAGAAACAGACGAATGTAGTTTTCTATGCCTACAAACTCTGCGGGATTAACCATGTCAAAATCGGTAAGACTGAGTATTATTGCAGCAATAATCGGGATAAGGGTAAAAAACACAAAAAGTAACAGCCAGAAGGAAAGCAGAAAATAGCTGGCGCCATATTTTTCAAAGAATTTCCGTATCGCCTGCATATTTTACCGCCCTCCCAGCAGTTTAGCATTTTTACGTTCAAGTTCCCGGTCAATCTCTCGGGAATACCTACCTAGAACATCCCGGGGGTTTTCGTAATTGTAAACCACTCGGCGGAATGAATTTAGGATATTCCTGTTATAATAATACGATGCCGGAGTCAGCTTAACGTCCCACAGTTCAGAGCGTACAGCTTCCAGGTTTTTCAGTTCCTTATCTGTCCAGTTCAGTCCGGCAGCAGCCTTAATATTGGCAGTGTTATACCTGGCAGCCGCACCCAGTATAATTTCAATTTCCTGCCCGAACCGTTCCTGGACCCTGTCACTGGTCCACCAGTCCACAAAGTCAAACGCCTGCTCTTTCAACCTGCTGCTTTCAACCACTACACACCCGTTGACATTACATGGCTGGCACCTGTTTATCCTGCCGTCTCGTTTAAACCCGGGCACCGGTACCATATCCCATAGCCCTTGCAGTTCTGGTGCAGCCACTTGCAGTTGGTTATACAATGTATAGTCAGCCAAACCCAGCGGCATCTCACCGGTCCTGAAACGGTTGTAAAAGTCGTAAGAAACAGGGGTTGAATGTTTCACAAAAAAATCTGTCCAAGCTGTAAATGCTGATACTGCAATATCTTCGGTCAGTCTTGTAGCAGTCAAATCGTCGTTATAAACAGAGCCGCCCTGTTGCATCAACAGCATTTCAAAAACTCGCTGATCCTCAGGGATAGCCACCATCATATTTCTCTGCCTAAGCGCTTGCAGGGCATAGTACAGTTCATCCCATGTCTGTGGTATTGACAGCCCGCAGGATTTTAAAATATCTGTTCGGCAAAACAGCATGAACCAGTTCTGGGTTTCAGGCAGGGAGTATAGCCCACCGTTCCATTCGGCAATTACCAAAGCCGAAGGGTGGAAGCGCTGTTTAATCTCCTCGATATTTTCAACCTGCAACAGGTCTGCCAAAGCCCCACGCACTGCCAGATTTATCATGGTCTGTTCTGGTACAAAAAGGGCTACATCCGGGCCTTTGCCTGAAATTATCGCCTGGGTTATAACATCGTTTGTATTTACCAGTGAAAACTCCACCGGCTGATCTGATTCTTCAGACCACAAACGTTTCAGGACCTGCATTTGCTCCCGGCCTGCAGCGGAACCTGTCACCTGCAACTCTGAAACGCTTATCCAAACCTTCAGGTGAGGCTCGTTTCCTCCTCCGGTTTTAACAACGATATAGTCCTGTACAAAGGATTGCAGGAATACCTTTAACCGGTAAATAATTTTTTGAAACAGACCGTGTTTTACCCGCCTGCTCTGGGTTTCAGCCGGTAAAAACTCAATAGTATCCAGTTCCAGAGGCTGCTGCCTTAGATATACGCTTTGGTTTGCCACGGCATCCAGCTGCGACTTGTAATTTGTAAGCCGGTTGGGTATCCTGTGCGGCTTTTTTATCATTTCCTCAATAACCCGTATGGCTTCGTCAATAGCTGCTGTTTCGCTGCCACGGTGGCCAGCAGAAAGCTGTTCAATCTTTCTGGCTGCTGAATTTAAGGTGTCCCTGCAATACTTCAAATCATCAAGAAGGGTTGGTATCTCATCCTCCAGATAATAATCTCGGTAAACATCGGGGGTTGTCCCGGTAACCATAATAATATCGCGGTATACCTTGTTCATACGGCTGACTGCCTCGGCCAGTTCGTTAAGGGGAAACACTAATTCACCCAGATTTACCGTCAAACGAATGGTATGCTTGCCTCTTTTCAAATAAATCAAATAAGGTGAATCCCCGTCAGATGGGCAAAGGGTGGCAAAGGATTCTGTATAGGGAAATACTACCTCATCCAATTCATCAAAAAGTTTTTCTCCGTCCAGGGTTATCTGGCGACGCACTCCTAGACCCCTCATGCTGTTCTGGCGGTATCCGAAAACAATTCTATACCACCCGGCCTTTTCCGCATTAAATGTCCATTCAATCCACTGGCCTTCCTGAACCCCTGTAGATGTCAACCCCAAAACAATGCGGTCTGGGGCTGAGGGGCTTATGGCCGGGGAACTGTTGTCATAAGTTGCAATAATACCTGCCGATGACTTCCGGGAGGGCAACTCAGCTTCAATATATATTGGCTCCTCCTCATCCACTGGGTGGTCCCGATACAAATTCTCATATTCATGAGATGACCTGCCGGATACAGGCACCAGACCTGCATTAAACAGCTTTATGGCGCAGGATGCCATAGTCAGAGTCAGTTTATATGTCCCTTTATTTAAAGCAACAGGCTGTCCTCCACCTATAAAAGATATTGTAACCTTCTGTTTTTCAAAAATCTCCCTCTGGTGGGGTACAAATTCATTGCCTGCGTTGTCCGTGGCAAACCTCGAGCTGTCCCTGATATCCTCCCATATTCGCGGCAAAGTCGCTGAATATGATAAATTCAATGTATCCCCTTTAAGTTTCACTATCATCTGCGGATTTGTGGATTTGCTGGTAACAGTCATATATTCTAATAACAGCAGGTATTCATCCGCCTTTGTGACCTTTAAATCTAATTCAAAGCTTTGATCTTCCTCCATAACTATCGGAAAAGCAGTTTCCTGTGCATTTGCCAAGAAGGGCTGTAAAACCAGTATGAAGACTGAAACTGCAGAGATTACCCGCAGTATGCGGTAATACATACAAGCCTCGCTCCTTTATCTAACCTACCAAACCAGTGGTCTCTATGCTACGGGCAAAGGTCTTCTGGACAATCAGATACAGTATAAGCAGCGGCAATATGCTGGCCACGCAGGCTGCCTGCTCAATCGTAATGACTTTATAGGGATCTCTTGCTTCCATATAAAGAATGTGCTGAAGCGCATCGGGGATACTGCTTATAACACTCGAGACAATTTTGGTATTTGGAAGGTATGTAGTAAGGATATAATAATCGCTCCAATACCACACGATTGAAAACAATATGCTGATACGTATGGGACCTCCGGCGTTTGGCAGCATAATCCTGAAATATGTTCCGGCGTAACCACAGCCGTCTATAACTGCTGCCTGCTCAAGTTCCAAGGGAATCCCCCGGTAATACTGTCGGAAAATGAAAATAATCAGTCCTGATCGGATACCCTGCCCCAGCACGGCCAGCAAAAAAACAGTACCCATGTTGTCCAGCATATTAATTCCGGTCTCATGTCCGGTAAACATACGATAGATGCCGAAAAAGTCGAATGAGCTGAACAATACGTAGTTTGGCAGTGCAGTAAGCTGTGGGGGTATGAGAATACTCAGGATTACAATAAAAAAAAGCAGCCTGTTTCCCCTAAATTCAAACCGTGCAAATCCATATCCTGCCAGTGAACAGACAAAAACCGATAGAAAAGTTCCAAATAACGCCAGAATGCCGGAATTTAACATTACCTTTCCAAATTCCAGATTTTCAAAAACCATTTTAAGATTTTCCAAAGTATAATGTTTGGGTATCCATACCACCGACATATCGTAAATATCCCTGCTGTGGCGGATTGACAGGCTAAACATATAAGCCAGAGGATAAAATATCACGAAGGTCATACATACTAAAAACAAAAAGCGGACAAGGCTCCATGCGGCTCTGCCGAGATAAGGGAGGGGGGACGCTACAGATGTGACCCCTTTGCTGGATTTTTCCGGTTTCAATATTTTTTCCTCCTCTCATGTGACCTGCCCCAAAGGCAGATCACCCCCAGAATTGCACCCATGCAAGCCGCAACAATTACAAAATAAGACAGGGCCATGGCGGCAGCATACGACTTCTGTGTCCCTAACATCAAGTTGTTTATCAGCCGCATGACAGAATTGTCAAAGCTCACGAATATATCAATCATTGTATATACAAAGTTAAGTAATATATAAGGTTTTACCGATGGTATGATTACCCAGCAGAATGTTTCCCAGCCGCTGGCTCCCTCCACCTGAGCTACGCTGTAATACGTCTCAGGGATGGATAGAATCCCCATAAGGAAAACCAGAATCTGAACCCCGCTTTTCCATATTAAATCTGTGACATTGGAAACAAATCCGCCGATAGCATTAATAATCTGCCTGGGAAGCCCGAATCGTATCAAATATTCGGTAAGAAGTGCAGTATTAAAAATATTATTCGACACTTCCGGCCCCAAAGTCACATTCGTCATGCTTGAGCGGATAACCGACACAATGACCCCGGAAGTAATTATAACAGGTAGAAAGAATACTGCCCGCATAAAACCCCGGCCGTGGAAATTCTGGTTTAAAACAATCGCAGTAAATAAAGAAAAAACAAGGATTATAGGTATCTGATAAAACATGGATACAAGGGATGATGCCAATCGCTGAGGAAAATTAGCATCCTCAGTAAATACGTAAACAAAATTGGCAAAAAGCCCATTCAAAGGCTCCAGCACCATCCCCACGTCTTGCACAAAGCGCAGATTGCTGAAAGCATACTGGACAATCCGCACCAGTGCCTGAAGGAAAAACATGACGGTACCTATAAACCATGGCATGATAAACAGCCAGCCTGCCCTGGCCCTAAGTTTTTCCTGTCTGCTTCTTTGCCTGGTTTTCATACAAACACTCCAATATGCAGTTTGCAAAAAGAGGGAACGGGCAATTCCGTTCCACTCTTTTTGTTAACCGCCGATGGTCAGTTTCAGTTGAGTTTTAAGTATGGCTTCCATACCCGCAATAGCCTCTTCGGCTGTTTTTGAATTGCTCGGGCTTTCGGTAAAAATATCACCCCAGAATTGGCCCCGCAGTTGATTTCCCCATCCGGTTAATCCTTCAAGTTTGGTGGTTACTTTTGGTACCCTGCTGAAATATTGATCAAATATTTTCTTATGTTCATCGGACACTGCCCTCCTGCGCTGTGCAAGAACTAAGGTATTGCCGCTTGTTTCACCGTCAATGGCGCGGCGGATATTGTAGTACATCCATGCTACTCCGGCCAACGGATTTTTAGCTTTGTTCGGCACAAAGTATGCAGTCATGAGAGCCGGGGCATACTCTTTCGAGTTTTTATCAACCTTCGGAAACGGCACTACGCCGATTTCATCTTTCATTGTGTTATAGTAATCAAAATTGCCAATCAGGTTGATCGGGCGTTCTGCCACCATTGCAACGCCGCGGCTGCCAAATTCAGCAAAACCAGACACATTATCCATATAAGAGCCATCCATATACAAGCTGCGTATCATATTGATTCCTGTAATCGTTGCAGGGTTCTGCAAATCAGAAACATATGTATTATTCTGCTGTTTAATTATTGATCCGCCGGCAGCTAAAACAAATACCGGGAAATACCAGGTCGCAAACCCCCAGGTAGTAACGGTATCGCCTTTTTTAATCGTCATAGCTTTGGCTACCTTGCGGAAGTTTTCGAAGGTCCATTCCCCTTTCAAGTAATAATCATTATATGGATCGGACACTTTCTGCTCTTTGAAAAGGGTTTTGTTATAGTAAATCATGAACCCATTATATTCGTAGGTAGGCACCCCGTAGTAGTTACTTCCGATCATAAAGTGTTCCATATCTTTTTTATTCCATGTGGAAGAATTAAAATCCAGGTATTTATTAAGGGGCTGTGCTAGGTTACCATAGCACCAGCTTAAAAATGTCGCATCAGTCATGCAGGCTACATCAGGCGCTTTGCCTGTTGCCACCATGCTGGAAAGCTGGGAGGTAAAACTTGACCACCCCATGGTAGTCACTTCAACCTTAACATTATATCTTGATTCAAATTCAGCAATTATCTGATCTTCATATACATTGGACTTATCACTGACAAAACGCAGCGTACCTTTAAGGTTTTTAAATTTTTCCTCCTGTGAATCAGCCTTAATCTGCACCGAAGTCGCTTTTGTAGTACTGCCTGTTTTATTGGCACTGGAAGTTGTAGTATTTGTTTTTGATCCTGCTGAACGGATAACATTGCCTTTTGTTTCTCTGTCCACGGTAGTCTCAGTCTCACCATTTTCGGTTTCTTCAAGGGCAGTCTGGCTGCTGTCTGCTGAACTCCGTGTATCAGATCCTGCGGAATCGTTTTTCTTCCCGCAAGATATAAGGTTTATCAGAAATAAACAACAGAACAGTAAAGAAATCACTCGTTTTGTGGTAACCATAAACTCATCCCCCCTATCCTACCTGTACGGTTTCAAGAATATGAAAGCCGTTCTTAACCGTCATATTATTGCCGAATTTTACAAATTCTCCATTGGTGCTTCTTGCGTAGAAAGCGATATAATAAATCCCCTTTTGGGCAGGCAGTTTTATTTTTGCTGATACCGTATGTGTCATGCGGGTTTTATCTTCAAACCCCTGGAAACCGTTTGCATCCCGTTTAGCTGTGGCACCAGGTGTGCGGGAATGCCAAGTCGCAGGATTGCCGGCTTTAACGGTGCTTACCACCTTCCCGCTGGTATCCAGGATTGCAAACCCGCTCTCAATATTGAAAGCTGCAGAAAAGCCGTAGTTCGTTAGCTGTATGGAAGCATCAATTGAATTATTAGATTTCAGGTTCCCGCTTGCAGAAAAGCTCAGAAGCTCTAATTTATACCCAAGGTAATCCTGAAGATATTCAAAGGCATTCCTTGAGATTGTTTTCCCGCCTTTCTTAAACCAGCCCGGGGCATAGAATAACCCGTATCTGTCGAGAATCTCAGGGGTTACCTCACGTTTTTTCCATTTGTCCATTGAGTAGGAAAAGGGTCCAAGCCCAAGCCCACCGTCCGGTTCGCGGTAAGAATGGCGCAGGCTGAAGGATGTGTACCGGTGTTCAGCCAACATTCCGATTACATTTTCCCACTTAAGTTCCGTTTTATCTTTATCCGCCCATCCTCCGTCTACCAATTTGCCACTGTTTTTTATTTGATACCCCCAGAACAGCTCTCCGTCCTGAGGCATGAATGGCCCTTCTCTGGTAATCTGGTTATAACCTTCAGTGCCGGGGCTGAGGGTTTTTGCCCAGGTGTGGGGATATCCAAATACGGCATCATTGTGGTATCCTATCCGGCTGAGTTCTGACTGAGGTAAACCGATACCGTAGGTATTTTTATAGATCGGATCCCTAATCTGGACAAATAAACTTTTCGGGGTAACCTCCAATACCTTTTTCAGAATAGCTGCTTCATCAATCTGGTATTCCCCTGAATCACTATAGCTATGCCATTCACCCCAGGCACCTATCATTCCCACCTGAACCACATGAATTACGTCTTTATTCTTTTCAAGAAAAGGTTTCAGCTGGTTAAGATGCGCCAGCATTATTGATTGCTTGGCTTCCCCTTTTTCGCCTTCCTTTACAGGGCCTAAATTCTCCTGATCATACTGGTATGCAAACCGCAGGAGCAGCTTAAGCTTGTACTGACGGGCAGTGTCAAAAAATTTCTGCATTCTCGTAAAAGCCTCCTGCGGCAATGTAGGGGTGTCTCTGTAACCCGTCAGGTAAAAATATGCCTGAGCCAGTCTAGGGCTTTCCTCCATATAGAAATCCCATTGTTCCCGCAAATCAATGACTGGATCACTTTGTATCCTCGGATATTTTCCGTCAACTGATAATAAGGTTTCCAGTCTTAACCCCCGGTCAGGGTTATCTAAAAGCACCTGGTCATAACTAGAATCACATGCCTGGATAGAGCGGTTCTTAATATTTAGGCTCCCGGTGACAGCATCAATGTTATTATTTTTACTGTTAGTTGAAGTCCCAGTATTTAAAGTCTTTTGTTTAGTCCCTGTTGTTGCAGAATTCGTTGTGACCTCCTCCTTATCCACCCCGCTACCAAAGCTTTTCTCTGGCTCACTGCTGCTATCTTGCAGTGAGCCAGAGCTTTGCGTATCTGGAATGACAGATGATAAATCGCCTGTTCTTGAGCATCCGGTACATCCAACTAACAGCAATGCGGCAATTATTGAAACGCTGATCCGTTTTATAACGGATGACATAAAATCTTCCCCTTTATACCCAGCATTAATCCGTAACTCCTCAGCATATATTACGTCCTGCTCTGCCGCTTCCTGCGAATCAACAGGAAAGCAGTTATACCGCCGCCAGCTATAATTACAACAGCAACAGCTATAATAATCCATACTGCAGGAGACCCGTCTTTCTTATCAGTCTGTTTATCTTTGGAACCGTTGTCCTGTGGCTTGCCGGTATTATCACTGTCAGAAGGAGAGCCTTCATCTGAATCACCTGGAACATTTTCATCAGGCAACTGTTCCTCTTCCTGCGGGCTTTCGCCGGTTTCATCGCCGTCAGAGTAATCATAATCTCCACTGTTGTTTTTTCCGCCTTTACCAGCGCCTTCACCATCCGACGGTCCCGAAGGCTGTTCAGTATCGTCAATATCATCGCTGGAATCCACATCATTGGTCTGGAGAAGCATATTCTGATAAACGGCAATGGTATTATTTTCAGAGTCCAGAGCCTCTACCACAGCATAATACCAGTGAAGCGGCTGCAATCCTTCAATTGTGACAGAGGTACCCTTTACAACCTTCTCTGCCACAACCTGGTACATCATTCCCTTATTGGTGCCAACAGACTGATATATCCTGACACGGTATGACGCAGCGCCGGAGTAAGATTCCCACGACAGTTTGATTGACCTGTCGGTTATATCTTGCCAGTCAGGCTGATGGATCTGCTTGTCTGTTGTGGGTTCCGGCAGGGAATCAATTAGATCGTCATCGTCGTCAAAGGGACCGCCCAATTCAAGATCTTTCTTTAAAGCTAGGCGGTTTTCCGGCAGGAACCATACCTCTGCACCATTGTAGGTTAGCAGCAGGTTGTTTGACCCTTTATCAATCACCGACCAAATACCATCAATGGTAGCTGAACCTGCATCGGCACCGTAGCTTGAGAGAATAAATGTAGTTGAAACCAATTTGCGGCCAACCATGCTGTTAGCAATTGGATTGACAACGAAAGATTCAATCGGTGCGAACACATAACCTTCCTTGCCCAGTGGCAGGAATACGTGTCCGCTATGGGACTCAAGCTTTTTCCATTCGGTTGATCCCTTTTCAAGGAAATATACTTTTTCGTAGCTTCCCGTATTACTCCACACTTCCGTACCGTCTGCTCCAACAGTGCGCATATTGAAGAACAGCCTGCCGTTGAAGGTATCAATATCGTCATAAGGGTTAGCTACCGGCATTTTTACGTAGAGCAATAATCCCTGCATGTCATCAATAAATGTATTTGCAGGATACATAGTTTCAATATATGCCCACTCCTCAACTGCGCCGGGGCCGGGCCAGAAACTGCGTAGCGTGGCTGCATCAATATTGAGTGCAGGGCCGGGTATGATACCGCTGATCCCTTTAACAAACTTAATCGTTATATCATCCACGGCGTTTTTATTTGTATTGCTCACGTTTACAGCTTTGCGACCACGGGCATCTTCCCCGGCAGAATAACCCTTAAAGCTTTGCAGAGTCTCGGCTTTCATGGCTGCCTTAAACAGATCTTTATTGTCCTGTGTCGGTTTCTGCCCGTTGACCAGATACCTTTCACCCTTGCTGCCAATTAAGGCTGTAAGACCGCCGGTATCTTTTTTCACGCCATATATGGCGTCCACAAGCATCGGGCCAAATTCCTGGCCGCCGATGTAGCCGCATTTTATCTGCAAGCCATCAAAAACTGATGAGTTGCGAACAGCAGTTTGCTGGCTTGAGATAAGCTCAGAAAAGCTTATCTTAATATATCCTTCAAAACCTGCTGGCATTGAAACAAATCCTGTAGAGCCTACAGTGATGGGAATCCATGACTGGGATGTAATATCCAGATAGCGGAGTTTGGCATTTGCCAGCGAAACGTAGGTGCTATCCAGTCCCAGAGATAATGATAGCCGTACTGCCACATCTCCGGATTTATGGCGGGGCAGCCTTACGTAAAACATCAGGCCTTCCATCTTAGATATATCAGCACCGTCTTTGACAGGTACGCGGTAATACTGGGTATCCCCCACCGCTGTTTCGGCTCCAAGCAGCACGCCGTTAACTCCGTCAAGGGCAGAGCTGCCTTTCTGGACAACAGCGGTCATTGAATCGCTGCTGACTTCAACACCTTTCCCCACTATATTGTTGCCGTCAGAGTACCCTGAAAAATCCTGCAGGACCTCTAGTTCCATGGCGGGTTTATCCGCAGCCAGATCAAGCGGTATAACCTCCAGCCCTTCAGCAGCTTTTCTTAAAGATTTTGCTGCTTCATCAATCCTGGACTGAGTGGCGGATGTGTCTTTCAGCACGGCATGAGCGTTATTCAGGGCCTCAACAAATGCCGCCCAGGTCTTTTCGCTATACCGCCCCTGTCCCATGAAACGGTAATCCAGATATAGTTTGCGCAATTCATCTTTGTTCACAGGCGATACCCCGGTATACGGAACAACAACCTCATATTCTGGCAGCCAGTTTCCTGTACCGATGTCCCTTACCTGTAGCCTGATGACATTGTCATATACACTGACGTAGTAAACCAGTGTGATGCTCGTATTGCCGCGTTCATTCTTATCCATACTCGGAATGTCAACGAAAATGCCTTTGCCATCATTGATAACATCCGAATAACCTGCACCATTGTGCAGATGACCGGAGAAGAATACTACTTGGGGATATTTAGCAATAAGAGATTTAATTTCCTGACCGGCATTGTCCACTATACTGCTTGACGAATAAGTACCCTGATGAGTACTGGGCAGCGGTTGGTGCAAGACCACAAAAATCGGCTGGTTCGGCTTTTCTTCCGAAATGCTCTTTAACTTGGAAGAGAGCCATTGCACCTGTTGGCTGGAAATCAGCGCATCATCCTTTTCAGCATTCTCAGTACCTAGTATCAGGAAGTCATTCCCTCCGATTACCTGATGGTAATAAGTGGTTGTATAATTGGTCTTCAAATAACTGTTAAGGCCATTCAAATACCACTGCTTTGCATTGTTCCAGCGTACTTCCTTGGGATCCGTACTGGACAGTGGCCCTCGGGCATCATGGTTGCCAATAGCGGGCAGCACCACCGTGCCTTCAGGTGTATGGTTTGCAAGTACATACCAGAATTTTTCATATTCAGCCTTGGTACCGTTTTCAGTAAGGTCACCGCATATCAGCACTGCCTTCACATCAGAAGATGCCAATTTTACATCTTCCAGAAAAGCAATCAGCCTATCCAGATTAGCACCTGCTTCCCGGATATGGGTATCGCTTGCTACGGCAAATGTGAATTTTGCAGGCTTGCCTGCCATAAATTTCTTATATTCAGCATCAAACGCTGCAATTAAATCCTTTTTCTCCTGAAGTGTCCCGGCACTTTCAAGATTAGAAACAAGCTGGTTAAATTTCGCTAAGATTGCATCATAATCTTCCTGTTTATATAAGAACCCGTCGACATTAACCTTTGCCAGGCTTTCCTGATAGTTTCTGACAGCCAGCTCTATCCTAATAATATCTTTTGCCATGGCGATTTCTTCTGCTGTCAGCGCCCTGTTCCATACCGAGACTTCATCCACCAGGGCATCGTCAAGCCCGCCGGTGCCACTAACTCTGTCCCGTCCAATGGTCAGGAAACTTCCTCCAGCACTTCCGGTATGTCCGGAAATGTTAACAGAGAAAATAGCGATACCATCCAGATACAATACCGCCTCGCCTTTTCTGTCCACGCTGAATGCAATGTGATGCCATTGCTGGTCAAGTACGGCGCTGCCCCCAACATTTCCGCTGGCAGGTATATAAATTTTCTGCCCGTTAATTACTATTTGGGCAAAAACGCCGCGCTCGCCATTGACCGCAACATAAAACCCGTTGCCATTTGCATCCTTATTTGTGAAAATGATACCCTCCACTGGAGCAGCCCGATTAACCTTATACCAACCAGCAATAGTAAAGTTATTGTAATTAAACGCAAAGGAGTCCTCTGTCCCGAATTCAGCATAATTTATAGCCGGCTTGCTCCAAAGATGGTTGCCGTTCTCATCCCTGTTGTAAATTTTCAACGCCTTTCCTATTACGCCGTCAACAAAATCCACACCATGACCGCATGCAACGCCATGGTTTTCATATTCTGTAGAGTCTCTTAATGTTTCATCATCAAAGCTGGCGTGGAAAATCAAGCCCCTGCTCAAATCAGGTGCCGGTTCCATATCCTTTTCCATCATGGACTTTTTCACAGAACCGTTCAATGAAGCTAGGTCAGTACTTTTATCCACAGAACTCTTAATAAGGTATATATTATCCAATACTGCAAAACCATTGCTGCCTCCAACATTCTGAAATCCGAGTTCAATGGCTGTAATTGCAGTAAAGTTTATCGAGCTGTTTGTTGAACTGGACCTGTCTTTCAGCAATTCAAAAGGTACAAATATGTATCCCTCAAAATCAGCAGGTACCATGCGGAAACTGGAGTTATTGCCAGACCTAGCAGAATCCCACACCCCGTTTGCCACATCATATATCGGTATGGAATCCCAGTTTGCAAAGAAATCAGCTGTCTTTTCCTGATTCCCTACCAGTCCTTTAACTCGCAGGTGCAGGTTAAAGGTATTTTCTGTATTGTTTTTATACCCTTTTAGATAGAACATCAACCCTGTCGATGAAGTAATCTGATCAAAAGTGACATAAACCGGCACATGCAGAGCAGGATATTCCCAGCCATCCCCGCGGTTATTGCTATATTTTTCAATTTCAGGGCTGTTAATTTTAACGGCTTTGCCCCTGCCGAAAGCGCCAAGCCCCCCCACAATGCTGGCAGAAGCCTTCCCGGCGGCCAGCACAGGATAGGATTCCCCTACACTGTAATTTTCAAAATTTTCTAAAAGGGTCATTTGTATTGCCGGGCTTAAAGAGTTGAGATCGCAACCGTTTAAAACAACTTTATTAGTAGACCTGTCAATCTCATTGTGGACGAGGTAAACATTGTCAATTACAGCCTTTTCTCCGTTGTAACCTACCTTATGTAGACCGATGCTCAGGTTCGTTATGGAATCAAAGTTTATTCTCGTATTTGAACCACCCTCTTCCCTGAGCCTGTCAAAGGGTATGTAAACATATCCTTCAAAACCGTTTGGCAGCCTTATCAAAGGATTGGGTGTCCAGACTGAGCCAACCCAGCTGTCCGCCACTACATCGTACAGCGGGATTTTCGACTGGTCGGCAAAAAATTCTGCCTTCTTCGTCTCACCACCAACCTGCCCCGTTATGCTCAGGTAAATATTCAAATCTTCGCTATACCTTATCTCTTTCACATATACCATCAGCCCTGTCGCTTCAGAAGGGTTGCTGACTTCTATCGGTATGTCAATGTAAGGCACCGGCCAGCTCTCTTCCTTGGTGCTGCTGACCTCAATGGCATGCCCGCCTCCAACGGCACCAATGCCGTTGATTATCCGGGCAGTCGCATTACCGGATCCTCCCCTTACCTGGTACGAACTGCCAACAGGCTTGCCCGCAAAATTCTCTAACAGGGTCAGCTGTATAGCCTCGGAGTCAACCGTTTCTTTGGACAGGGTAGTCGGTTTACTGCCGTTTAAAACAACCTTGTTTGTGCTGCCGTCTATGGTGTTATTAACCAGGTACACGCTGCCTATTACAGCCTTTTCTCCGTTGTAAC
>LSQX01046585.1_pt1 | contig 21919 bp, 17 predicted proteins | sample 654561 | NCBI WGS metagenome assembly LSQX01 (sample SAMN04489861, study PRJNA283612) | anaerobic digester metagenome | isolation source: 4 biogas reactors fed with cattle manure at either 37C or 55C with and... | place: Denmark: Kongens Lyngby | collected 2014
ACAAGAACTCGATCAAGATTATCGGCGAGGCCACCGAGCTGCACGCTCAAGGCTATTTTGTTTACGACTCGAAAAAATCCGGTGCGATGACGGTTTCGCACCTGCGCTTTGGCCCACAACCCATCCGCTCCAGTTACCTGATTGGCGATCATCAGGCGCAATTTGTTGCCTGTCACCAGCCGCAGTTTGTCGAGCGCTATGACATGCTGGCCAAGGCAGCACCGGGTGCGGTATTCCTGCTGAATACCCCGCACAGTGCCGAAGAGGTCTGGGATGAACTGCCGCGCAGCATGCAGCAGCAGATGCTGGACAAGAACATCCAGTTTTACTGCATCGACGCCTACCAGGTGGCGCAGGAAGCCGGCATGGGCAAGCGCATCAACACCGTAATGCAGACCTGTTTCTTTGCCATTTCCGGCGTATTGCCCCGGGCCGAGGCGATTGCCGCGATCAAGGATGCAGTACAGAAAACCTATGGTGCCAAGGGGCAGCGCATTGTTGAGCTGAACTTTCACGCCATTGATGCCACCCTGCAAAATCTGCATGAAGTGGCGCTGCCCAAGCAGGCCAGCAGCAACTTTGAGCGCCCGCCTTTGGTGGCCAACCAGGCGCCAGACTTTATCCACCGCTTTACCGCCCGTCTGATTGCGGGCGAGGGCGATTCTATTCCAGTCAGCATGATGCCGGTGGACGGCACCTTCCCGCTGGGCACTGCCGCCTATGAAAAACGCAAACTGGCGCTGGAAATTCCCATCTGGGACAACGAGCTATGTACCCAGTGCGGCAAGTGCCCGATGGTTTGTCCGCACTCGGCCATTCGCAGCAAGCTGGTACCGGTCAGTGCGCTGGACGATGCGCCGGAGGGCTTTAAAACGCAAAAAGTACTGGGCCGCGACTTCCCGCAAGATCATGTAATGATCTATCAGGTGTCGCCGGATGACTGTACCGGCTGTACCCTGTGCGTTGATATTTGCCCGATTCGCGACAAGTCCAACGCCTCGCACAAGGCGTTGAATATGGAGCCAATCGGCCCGCATCACGAGCAGGAAGTGAAAAACTGGGAGTTCTTCCAGACCCTGCCCGAATACGACCGCACCCAGCTCAAGCGCACCACCATCAAGGGCTCGCAAATTATGCAGCCGTTGTTTGAGTTCTCCGGTGCCTGCGTGGGTTGTGGCGAAACGCCTTATCTGAAACTGGTATCCCAGCTGTTTGGCGACCGCATGGTGGTGGCCAACGCCACCGGCTGCTCTTCGATCTATGGTGCCAACCTGCCGACCACACCCTGGTCGGTCAACCCGGATGGGCGCGGACCGGCCTGGAACAACTCGCTGTTTGAGGATAACGCCGAGTTTGGTCTGGGCATGCGTGTCTCCATCGACAAACAAACCGAATATGCCCACGAACTGCTGGAGCAACTCAAAGAGCAGTTGCCCGCCGAACTGGTCGAAGGGCTGCAAAACGCCGACCAGCGTGAAGAGTCCGGTATTGCCGCGCAGCGCGAAAGAGTCGCCGAGCTGGAGGCGCTGCTGCAAACCATGGACAGCCCGCAGGCCAGGGCATTGCTCAGTGTGTGCGAGTACTTTGTGGTGCGCAGCGTGTGGATTATTGGTGGTGACGGCTGGGCCTATGNNCGGCGGGCTGGACCATGTGCTGGCCTCCGGGCGTAACGTCAATATTCTGGTGCTGGATACCGAGGTGTACTCCAACACTGGCGGCCAGACCTCCAAAGCAACGCCTTTGGGCGCGGTGGCCAAGTTCTCTGCCGCTGGCAAGCCGACGCAGAAAAAGGATCTGGCCATGCTCGCCATGGGCTATGACAACGTCTATGTGGCCAAGGTGGCCTATGGCGCCAAGGACGTGCAGACCCTGCGTGCCATGCTGGACGCCGAAGCCCATGATGGCCCGTCCATCATCATTGCCTACTCGCCCTGTATTGCCCACGGCGTGGACTTGTCGTTCAACCATCGCCAGCAGGATCTGGCGGTCAAGAGCGGCCACTGGCCACTGTTTCGCTATGAGCCGGCACGGGCGGCTGCCGGCAAGAACCCGCTGCGCCTCGACTCGGCAGCTCCTTCTATCGACTATAGTGAGTTTACCCGTACAGAAACCCGCTTTAACATGCTCAGACGCAGCCACCCGGAGCTGGCGCAAGCCTATGCCCAACAGGCACAGGATGGCGTCATTGCCCGCTTCTCCCATTATCAGGAGCTGGCTGACTTGCCGGGTGAGGCCGACCGGGCCGAACAACAAGAAAAGGAGCAGGACACATGACTGATCTACGCACAGAGTATCTGGGGCTCAAGCTGAAAAATCCGCTGGTGCCTTCGTCGTCACCGCTGACCGGCGCTGCCGATACGGCAAAACAGCTGGAGGACCAGGGCGCTGCGGCACTGGTGTTGCCCTCCCTGTTTGAGGAGAGCATCCGTGCCAGTGAAGAAGCCAGCATGCGTTTTTTGCTGGAGCAGGAAACCGGCTTTGGTGAGGCCGGCTCATTTTTGCCAGTGCATGACGACAGCTGCTTTCGCACTGAACTGGACGAATATCTGGAGTATTTGCAGCAGCTCAAGCAGAGTCTGGACATTCCCCTTATTGCCAGCCTGAACGGTATTTCTGCCGAAGGCTGGACCACCCATGCCCGGCAGCTGCAAGAGGCCGGAGCCGATGCGCTGGAGCTGAACGTCTATTATGTGGCAACCAATATTGAGGAGTCATCAAGCCAGGTCGAGCAGCGTTATATCGACCTGCTGACGGAAGTGAAAAAGCATGTCAGCATCCCGGTGACCATGAAGCTGGGTTCGCAGTTTAGTTCGGTCGGGCATTTTGTTCGCTGCCTGGAGGCGGCCGGAGCTGACGGGGTCTCCCTGTTCAACCGCTTCTATCAGCCGGACATTGCCTTGTTTACCCGCGAGGTGATGCCGATGCTGACGTTGTCATCCAGTTATGAAAGCCTGTTGCGCATCCACTGGGTCGCCACACTGTATGGCAAGGTCAAGCTGTCGATGGCGGTGACCGGTGGCATACATAGTGGTGAAGATGCACTCAAGGCGCTGATGGCGGGTGCTGACGTGACTCACCTGTGCAGCGTTCTGCTACGGGAAGGGCCGCAGATGCTGGGCCTGATTCTGCGTGAAATGCAGCACTGGCTGCAGGAAAATGAATACGAAGGTGTCAGCCAGCTTAAGGGCAGTGTCAGCCGCGAGTGTGCGATCGACCCAAGTGCCTATGATCGTGCCAACTATGTTGAGGTCATGCAGACCCATCGTGCTGCAACAGGCGTCTGGCGCTAGGTGTGTTCAGCCAGGCTGTTTGCCGGGGCTAGAGGCAGCAAGCGGCCATACACGGCCGCTGTGTGCCCGGCCGGGGGTTAAGGCGCGATTTTGCTGACAGGCTCTTGCAATGGACTGATGTTGACCGCATTAATGCCTTTGGGGCCTTGGCGGGTTTCAAACTGGACAGCCTGACCAGCTTTTAGTGACTTGTAACCTTCCATCTGTATGGATGAGTAATGGGCGAACAGTTCTTCGGTACTGTTGTCCGCTACTACAAAGCCATAGCCTTTACTGTTGTTGAACCATTTGACTGTACCCTTGAGCAGCATGGTGAATCCTCAACTTAGACTGGAACTGAGAGTTTTACATTGTGTGCTGTAACGTTAGACCGCATCACTGTGCATAGGCAGGTTATTGTAACTGCCGGCAAGTGCCGATAATTCGGCGTATGCTCAGCCATGTTTATATTGAGCAAAAATACAGTCAAGCCGGTCGGGCACTTTACAAGACCTGGATCAATTTTTGGCCGGAAAACAGGTACAATGGGCCAACTGGATCACTATTTTTTACGAGTAATCATGACTGACTATATTCAACCTCCCTTGTTTGATGAAGAATCAGAACATTCGCTGGCGATGGCGCCGGATGAGCCTGAGTTGCAACCGCCGCCCATGTTCCAGGTGCTATTGTTGAATGATGACTACACACCGATGGACTTTGTAGTTGAGGTGCTGGAGGACTTTTTTGCCATGAGCCGTGAAAAAGCAACCCAGACCATGCTAAGGATTCATACCAGTGGTCAGGCACTCTGTGGTATTTATACCCGTGATGTAGCCGAAACCAAGGCAATGCAGGTGAGTCAGTATGCACGTGAGTGCGAACACCCCCTGCAATGTGAAGTCAAACGCGACGACTGAGAGTTTGTTGTCCTGTCCAAAGCGAGGTGCCCATCATGTTGAACCTGGAACTGGAAGTAACGCTTAACCTGGCTTTCAAGGATGCCAGGGCACAGCGTCATGAGTTCATGACGGTGGAGCATCTGCTGCTTGCGTTGCTGGATAACCGTGAGGCCGCCCACGTATTGCGTGGCTGTGGTGCGGATATTGATGCTTTGCGCGCCGAACTAAAAGACTTTATTAGCCGTAACACGCCCCTGCTGGCCGAGCATTTGCAGGATATGGAAACTCAAGCCACACTGGGTTTTCAGCGGGTCCTGCAGCGTGCCGTGTTTCACGGGCAGAGCTCGGGCAAGGAGGAGGTTGGCGGTGGCAATGTGCTGGCGGCGATTTTTAGTGAGTCCGACAGCCACGCAGTCTATCTGTTGCGCAAGTACCAGGTGACCCGGCTCGATGTCGTCAGTTACCTGGCACGTAATGGGCAGGCCGACAACAGTCAGGATGACGAAGGTGCGCACAGCAGCGGCACGATGGCTGCGGCCGATAGCGAGCGCAATGACCCCTTGTTGGCCTACACCCAGGACTTGAATGCACTGGTTCGGCAGGGGCGCATTGATCCGCTGATTGGCCGTGAGCAGGAAGTCGAGCGGCTGGCACAGGTGTTGGCGCGCAGACGCAAGAACAACCCTCTGCTGGTAGGCGATGCCGGTGTGGGCAAAACTGCGATTGCTGAAGGGCTGGCCTGGCGCATTGAACAGGGCCAGGTGCCCGAGCTGTTGCTGGACAGCCGTATTTACGCGCTGGACATGGGTGCCCTGCTGGCCGGCACCAAATACCGCGGAGATTTTGAAAAACGTTTCAAGGATTTGCTCAATGCGTTGCGCAAACGTCCGGATGCGATCCTGTTCATTGACGAAATTCACATGATCATTGGTGCAGGGGCCGTGGGCGGTGGCGTCATGGATGCTTCCAATTTGCTCAAGCCGCTGTTGTCCAGCGGGGAAATCCGCTGTATTGGGTCGACTACCTTTCAGGAGTATCGTGAAGTCTTCGAAAAAGACCGCGCACTGGCGCGCCGGTTCCAGAAAATCGATGTACTGGAGCCAAGCATCGAAGAGACTGCCAAAATTTTACAGGGCCTGCGCGGCCGTTTTGAAGAACATCATGGCCTGCCTTACACCGATGAGGCGTTGCAGGCGGCTGCCGAGTTGTCGGCGCGCTATATCAGTGACCGCCTGTTGCCGGACAAGGCTGTGGATGTGGTTGACGAGGCCGGTGCCTACCAGAGGCTGAAGCCTGTCGATGAGCGTGCCGAAAAAATTGATGTGGGGCAGATCGAACAGGTGGTGGCGAAAATCGCCCGGGTACCCGGACGACAGGTCAGCCGCTCAGACAAGACTCAGTTGCGCAACCTGGAGCGTGACCTGCGTCTCACCGTATTTGGTCAGGACGCTGCAATTGAGGCGTTGGCTTCGGCAATCAAGCTGGCGCGGGCCGGTTTGCGTGAGCCAGACAAGCCGGTGGGTTCTTTCCTGTTTGCTGGCCCGACCGGTGTCGGTAAAACCGAGGTCGCCAAGCAGCTGGCGCGCTCGCTGGGTATCGAGCTGGTGCGTTTTGACATGTCCGAATATATGGAGCGCCATACGGTTTCACGGCTGATTGGTGCGCCGCCAGGCTATGTCGGCTTTGACCAGGGCGGTTTGCTCACTGAAGCAATCACCAAGCAGCCGCATTGCGTGCTGTTGCTGGATGAAATCGAAAAAGCCCACCCGGATGTGTTCAACCTGCTGCTGCAGGTGATGGATAATGGCAGTCTGACCGACAACAATGGCCGCAAGGCGGACTTCCGGCATGTGATTCTGGTGATGACCACCAACGCCGGCGCCGAGTCGGCATCGCGGGCATCCATGGGCTTTGCCGAACAGGACCATAGCAGTGATGCCCTGGAAGTGATCAAAAAAGCTTTCACGCCAGAGTTTCGCAATAGGCTGGACGCCATCATCCAGTTTGGTCGCCTGAGCCCGCACGTGCTGGCCTCGGTGGTGGACAAGTTTCTGGTCGAGCTGCAGGCGCAACTGGAAGACAAACAGGTGCAGCTTGAGGTCAGTGCCGAGGCGCGTCAGTGGCTGGCTGATAAAGGCTATGACCCGGCCATGGGTGCCCGTCCGATGGCGCGGGTGATCCAGGAGCACATCAAGAAACCATTGGCTGATGCGATTCTGTTTGGCGAGCTGGCCGGGCAGGGCGGGGTGGCACACTTTGATGTAGGGGGGGACGGGTTGGAGCTGTTTTGCGCAGTGGAATCAGCACAGCCGCTGTTGCCAAGCCTGTAGGAAGAATGTCATCCGCCTGTTGCGTGGAAGCCTCTTCAGCTGTGATCCTGATCGCCACTGAAGTGGCTCGTAAGGTTTGCTGGAGCGGCTTTGGCCGCGACCGGAGGCTGCCTGGTTTGCGCCACGGATCGCCACCGAAGTGGCCCGTGCGGTCCGTGACGGCACAGGCGCATTGGTATAGTGCATAAAAAAACGACCTGCTGCCAGCATCTGGCTGCCCCGGTCGTTTTTTGGGAGTACAGTGTATCTGATGCGTTAGCGGGCGCGGTAGGTGATGCGGCCCTTGCTCAGGTCATATGGGGTCAGCTCGACACGTACCTTGTCGCCGGTCAGGATGCGGATGTAGTTCTTGCGCATTTTTCCGGAGATGTGCGCAGTAACAACGTGCCCGTTTTCCAGTTCAACGCGAAACATGGTGTTAGGCAGGGTGTCGATGACAGTACCTTCCATTTCGAAGCTGTCTTCTTTGGACATGCAGTCAAATCCTCAAGTGATAATCATCGCCTGTAGATAGCCTCAGGCTTAAAAAGGCGTGCATTATAGCTGCTTTGTGCGAATAATCGCAAATGGCAAAGTTCAGCCTGCAATATAATCACTGTTGCCAGCGCCCGTTGATGTATAGCTCCAGGGGTTGGTATTCGGTTTTGTAGTTCATTTTCTGGCAGTCGCGGATCCAGTACCCCAGATAGAGGTAAGGCAGGCCCTGTTGGCGGGCATGCTCTATTTGCCACAGGATGGTTTGCCGGCCAAGGCTGAAGTAACGGTCACGCGGATCATAGAAACTGTAGACTGCCGAGAGTCCGTCTGGCAGTACATCGCTAACAGCTACCGCCAACAAGCGGTTATTCAGACGGAATTCAAAAAAGCGGGAAAAAGGCAGGCTTTGGCCAAGAAAGTCCCTGAATTGTTGCGGTGAGGGAGGGTACATGCTGCCATCGGCATGCCGGGCACTGATATAGCTTTGATACAGTCGATAGTACTCGTCGGTCAGTGCCGGGCTTTGCTCAATGACTTGCAGTTGCTGGCCACGCTTGAACGTACGCTTCTGACCCCGGCCGGGACTGAACTGCTGAACCGGAATGCGTACCGGAATGCAGGCGGTACAGGAAGGGCAGTGCGGCCGGTAAACCAGTTGGCCGCTGCGACGGAAGCCTCGGCGTGTCAATGCGCCGAGCAGTTCGGCGTCAACTTTTTGGCGCGGATCAAGGCAGGCTGACTGACTGGTTTCGGGCAGGTAGCTGCATGGTTGCTCATCGCTCAGGAGAAACAGCAGCCCGGATAACTGGTTGCTCATGACCGGTGCCAGATCATGGCTGATGGCTGGTCCAGATAGCGTTGCAGATAGTGCTGAAACTCGGTGCGGGGAATGTCCCTGGCGCCAAAGCGGGCCAGGTGTTCTGTCCGCATTTGGCAGTCAATCAGGACAAAACCGGCTTGCTGCAGGTCGTGGACCAGAGTGACAAAACCGGCTTTGGAGGCATTGCTCATGCGTGTGAACATGGACTCGCCAAAAAACAGCCGTCCCAGGGCAATGCCATACAGCCCGCCGACCAGTTGCTGCTGGTGCCAGACTTCGACCGAGTGGGCATGGCCCAGCTGGTGCAGCCGGGTATACGCCTCCTGCATTGCGGGGGTTATCCAGGTGCCGCTGTCAGTGCTTCTGGGTTGGGCGCAGGCATGGATCACCTGTTCGAAAGCGTTGTCATAGGTGATCCGGAAGCGCTGTTGGCGTAGTATCTTGCGGAGGCTGCGGGGGGTGTGCAGTTCCTTTGGGAGCAACACTGTGCGCGGGTCCGGGGACCACCACATCAGTGGCTGTCCTTCGCTGTACCATGGAAAACAGCCATGGCGGTAGGCAGCTACCAGGCGCTGTGGCGACAGGTCTCCGCCCAGGGCCAGCAGCCCGTCGGGTTCGCGCAGTGCGCGCTCAAGTGGCGGAAAATCGCTTGAATGTCGGTTGATCCAGAGAGGCATACAGGGTCCGTAAACAGCAATGTTGCGCACAGGTTAGCAGAATGCCGGTATGGGTGCCGGGAATGAAATAAATCTGCACAGGCCGTACAATGAGCATCTTTATTTACTGATCAGCAAGAGTATGGAAACAGGATTGAAACAGCAACAGATGCACTTACCGGAAGCTTCAGACCTGCCCAAGTGGCAGCAGCAAGTACGTTTGCGCCTGAAAGAAGGCGTGCTGATCATGCTGGCTGCACTTTGTGTATATTTGTGGATGATTTTGCTCAGTTTTGATGCCGGTGACCCAGGCTTTAGCAGCGCAATAGGGCAGGCCACGGACATCAGTAATGCAGGTGGCAGGGCGGGTGCATGGCTGGCAGATTTTTTACTGAGTGTACTGGGCTACTTTGCCTGGCTGCTGCCCCTGGTGCTCATGCTGAAAACCATCCTGGTTTTTCGCCAGCGCTATCAGCCAATGAGGTGGCGTTCGGGCTTGCTCCTGGCTCGCGGTCTGGGGCTGGTTTTGGTTATTGTCTCCGGTGCCGGGCTGAGTGCCCTGCACTTTGGCGAGCCACAGGTCAGGCCGCTCAATTTCAATATCCTGGGTGAACAGCTGGTCCAGCCGCTGCAGCTTTGGCTGAATCTCGAAGGCTCAACCCTTGTGCTGCTGGCGGGATTCATGTTTGGCATTACGCTGTTTACCAATCTGTCCTGGTTCCGCATGATGGAATTGCTGGGACAGGGAACCCTGCAACTGGCCGACTGGCTTGGCGGGCAGGTACAAAAAGCCTGGGATGGCGTGCAGAACCGCAAGCATCGCCAGGAGCGCGCGCGTCAGCTGGATGAGCGGATGAGCGAAGTGGTGGTGCCGGTAGTGACTGACAAGGTTGAGCAGCAGCGGGTGCGTGAGCGCGTTGTTGAACGTGAGCGCAAGCTGGAGCAGCAGGTACAGGCGCGGGCTGCTCGCCAGGAGCCGGCAGTCGCCGCGCGGGCCAGACAAACCGAGCCCAGCAAGCGGGCACTGAAAGACAAACAGGTCGCATTGTTTGTTGATGAAGCACCGCTGGACAGCTTGCCATCGCTGAGCCTGCTGGACCGCCCACAGGCCAAGCAGCAAAGCTACTCGCCTGAGTCACTGCAGAACATGTCACGCTTGCTGGAGATCAAGCTCAAGGAATTCGGGGTCGAGGTGCAGGTAGAATCGGTGCATCCGGGCCCTGTGGTGACCCGTTTTGAAATCGAGCTGGCACCGGGCGTCAAAGTGAGCCGCATTACCAACCTGGCCAAAGATCTGGCCCGCTCCATGGCAATGATCAGTGTCCGCGTAGTGGAAGTGATTCCGGGCAAGACCACCGTCGGTATTGAGGTGCCCAATGAAGACCGCCAGATAGTGCGCTTTGCCGAGGTGCTGGAAAGCGAGGCCTTTGACGAGGCCAGGTCGCCGGTTACTCTGGGGCTGGGACATGACATTGGCGGGTTGCCAGTCATCGCTGATCTGGCCAAGATGCCGCACTTGCTGGTAGCGGGTACCACAGGCTCGGGCAAGTCGGTCGGGGTTAACGCAATGATTCTGTCGATCCTGTTCAAGTCTTCGCCAGAGGATGCCCGGCTGATCATGATCGACCCGAAAATGCTTGAGCTGTCGGTATATGAGGGTATCCCGCACTTGCTGTGTCCGGTGGTTACTGATATGAAAGAAGCGGCCAATGCTTTGCGCTGGTGCGTGGCCGAAATGGAGCGCCGCTACAAGCTGATGTCGAAGCTCGGAGTGCGCAATCTGGCTGGCTATAACCGCAAGGTAAAGGAAGCACAACAGGCGGGCGAGCCTTTGCTGGATCCGTTGTTCGTTCGGGAAAGTCCGGACGATCAGCCGGGTGAGCTGGAAAAACTGCCCACCATCGTGGTGGTGGTGGATGAGTTTGCCGACATGATGATGATTGTCGGCAAGAAGGTTGAAGAGCTGATTGCCCGTATTGCACAGAAAGCAAGGGCGGCCGGCATTCACTTGATCCTCGCGACCCAGCGGCCGTCGGTTGATGTGATTACGGGGCTGATCAAGGCCAATATCCCGACCCGTATCGCGTTCCAGGTGTCCAGCAAGATCGACTCGCGTACCATTCTTGACCAAGGCGGGGCCGAGCAGTTGCTGGGCCATGGTGACATGCTCTATCTGCCACCGGGCACCAGTCTGCCGATCCGTGTGCACGGCGCTTTTGTTGCCGATGATGAGGTGCACCGGGTGGTGGATGCCTGGAAGGCCCGTGGGGCACCGGATTATATCGAGGAAATTTTGGCCGGGGTCGACGACGATGAACCGGGCTTTGGTGGCGAGTCGTCCGGTGTCAGCGGCAGTGAGTATGACCCCCTGTTTGATGAAGCCGTACACTTTGTCACCGAAACCCGCCGTGTTTCAATTTCTTCAGTGCAGCGCAAGCTGAGGGTGGGGTATAACCGTGCAGCCAATATTGTCGAAGCAATGGAGGCTGCGGGTGTAGTCTCTTCTGCCGGGCACAACGGTTCGCGCGAGGTGTTGGCACCGCCGCCGGTGAAGGATTGAGAGGCAGCTTGCAGGATTTACTCTGGCTTTACCTGCGTTCGGTGGTCGCCATCCGGCTGAAAGGCGAGAATATCAGCCCGAACAGTCAAATGATGAGGTTTTTATGCTGACAAACAGAGTTGGAATCTTGCGCAGCGGGGTGCTGGGGTTGCTGCTGGCTGTATTCGCCGCTTCATTGCTGGCGGCACCTGCCGATCAGCAAGCAGCACAGAAGCTTGCCGCCTTGCTGGGTGACGCACAAACCCTGCAAGGACGCTTTTCCCAGCTGACACTGGATGCCAGTGGTACCCGGTTGCAGGAAAGCACCGGGTTGATGGAGCTCAAGCGTCCCGGCATGTTCCGCTGGGTCACCGAGCCGCCGCTGGAGCAGGAACTGGTGTCTGATGGCAAGAAGGTCTGGCTGTATGACCCTGACCTGCTGCAGGTAACAGTGCAGACAATGGATGAGCGCATGACCCATACACCGGCCCTGTTGCTGTCCGGCGATGTTGAGCAAATCAGTGCAAGCTTTGAGATTGAGCACACTGAAAGTGGTGCGACCAGTGATTTCATGCTGACCCCCAGGGCCAAGGATACGTTGTTTGACAGCCTGCGCCTGTCATTTCGTGATGGCCGCATCAATGACATGCAGCTCAATGATGCTGTCGGTCAGCGCACCAATATCCTGTTTATGAGCATCCGCATGAATGAGCCACTGGACGACAGCCATTTCCGTTTTCAAATTCCCGCCGGCGTGGATGTGATTGAGGAGTAAGCTTGGACCTGTTCGCTCCCGAACCCTTGACCCAGCCGCTGGCGGCCCGTTTGCGGGCGCGATCGCTGGAAGAATATGCCGGCCAGCAGCATATTCTGGCCCCGGGCAAGCCGCTGCGCGAGGCCATTGAGCAGGGCGTGCTGCATTCGATGCTGTTCTGGGGGCCGCCCGGCGTGGGCAAGACCACCCTGGCCAGGCTGCTGGCACAGGTGAGTGATGCCCATTTTATTACCCTGTCGGCGGTCATGTCAGGTGTAAAAGAAATTCGTCAGGCGGTGGATGAAGCCAGAATGCAGGCGGCCCAGTACCAGCGTCGCAGTATTCTGTTTGTTGACGAGGTGCACCGTTTCAACAAAAGTCAGCAGGATGCATTTTTGCCCTATGTGGAAGATGGCACCTTCATCTTTATTGGTGCCACCACGGAAAACCCTTCCTTCGAGCTGAACAATGCCCTGTTGTCGAGGGCGCGGGTCTATGTGCTAAAAGGCCTGGATGACGCGGCACTGACTTTTTTGCTCAATCGTGCCCTGCAGGAAGAGCGCGGACTGGGCACAAGGAACCTGAATCTGACCGGCCAGGCCCGACAGTTATTGCTGCAGGCAGCTGACGGGGATGGCCGGCGTTTGCTTAATTTGCTGGAAAATGCCGCCGATCTGGTCGAAGACGGCCAGCAGATTGACGAGCAGCTGCTGGTTGAGGTTCTGGGTGACACACCGCGCCGTTTTGACAAGGGCGGTGAAGCCTTTTATGACCAGATTTCCGCCCTGCACAAGTCGGTGCGGGGCTCCAGCCCGGATGGGGCCCTTTACTGGTATGCACGCATGCTCGATGGTGGCTGTGACCCCCTGTATATCGCCCGCCGCGTGGTGCGCATGGCCAGTGAGGATATTGGCAATGCCGACCCCCGTGCACTGGCCGTCTGCTTGGATGCCTGGCAGGTCATGGAGCGTCTCGGCAGCCCGGAAGGGGAGCTGGCCATTGCGCAGGCCATTGTCTATTTGGCCTGCGCCGCCAAGAGCAATGCGGTCTATATGGGTTATAACGCCGCCTTGCGTGATGCCCGTGAACTGGGGTCGCTGGAGGTGCCGCTGCACCTGCGCAATGCCCCGACCAAACTGATGAAGGAAATGGGTTATGGCGATGAATACCGCTATGCCCATGACGAGCCCAATGGCTATGCGGCGGGTGAGGACTACTTCCCTGACGCCATGGAGCCGCGCAACTATTATCAGCCGGTGGCCCGTGGTCTGGAAATAAAAATCGGCGAAAAACTGCAACACCTGAAACAGCTGGATGCACAAAGCTTGCGCCAGCGCCGGAACAGAGCATGAATGCTGTTTTTGTCGTGGCCCTGGGGGGTGCGCTGGGCAGTGTGCTGCGTTATCTGTGTGGGCTATGGGTTGAACAGCCCTGGGCGACACTGACGGTTAACTTGCTGGGCAGCTTTCTGATCGGTGTTTGTGCGCTGTATCTTGCCAGCGGCGAAAACCCGCTGCTGCGTTTGCTGCTGGTCACTGGCATACTAGGCGGCTTTACCACCTTTTCGTCTTTTTCACTGGACAGCCTGCAGTTGCTGCAGCTGGGTGAATGGGGCAAGGCATTGCTATATGTCTCTGGCAATGTGGTTGGTGGTTTGCTCGCCTGCTGGATGGGCTTTTTGCTGGCCGGGCTGATTAGGTAGGTTTTGTTTTGGGGCGTGCCGGGTGGTCGTTTTGTGTTTGCAGCAGCGGGGTACAGGCTTCGCAGGGTCGCTGCAAGTACGTCCATACAGGCCCCGTGATGCCATCCGCAGTGACAAGGCCCTGCCCATGTCCCGCGGCGGCTGTTCAGGCTTCGTGCAAGTTGCCAGGATGGATACTGGGGCCGGGCGTCACTGCCGGACTGGCTCAGGCAATGCTGGTTGCAGCTTGAACTGCCGGCGGCACAATGCTTTCAGCGAAGCAGGCACGCAACCATAGGCCTTACCGCTTCAAGTAATAAAAGTTAAAAATAGAAAAGAGAATTTTATGCTGGATTCAAGACTGGTTCGTACCCAACCCCAAGAAATAGCTCAACAGCTGGCCACCCGTGGTTTTGAACTGGATGTGGCTGCGCTGGAGCAACTGGAAACACAGCGCAAAGAGGTGCAGATGCGCACCGAACAGTTGCAGTCCGAGCGTAACAGCAGCGCCAAGTCCATTGGCCAGGCCAAAGCTCGCGGCGAAGATATTGCACCCTTGCTGGCAGCCGTTGAACAGCTGGGGGGCGAGCTGGATACAGCCAAACAGCAACTGGCCGAAATCCAGGCAGGTCTGGATGATATCTTGCTGGGCGTTCCCAATATCCCGCATGAGTCGGTGCCGGTAGGCGCGGATGAAGACGGCAACGTGGAGGTTCGCCGCTGGGGTGAGCCTGCTGATTTTGATTTTGAGGTCAAGGATCATGTCGAGCTCGGCGAGCAGCTGGGCGGGCTGGATTTTGCCAATGCCGCCAAGCTGTCCGGTGCCCGCTTTGCCGTGATGCGTGGCGGTATCGCCCGCCTCCACCGTGCACTGGCGCAGTTCATGCTGAATATTCATACCGCCGAGCACGGTTACCAGGAGCATTACACTCCCTACCTGGTGCAGGCGTCCGCGTTGCAGGGGACCGGCCAGCTGCCCAAGTTTGAAGAAGACCTGTTTCGTATCGACCGTGACGGGCAGGCTCCCCTGTATCTGATTCCCACCGCCGAGGTTTCTCTCACCAATCTGGTGGCAGGCGAGATCCTGACTGCCGAAGAGCTGCCGATCAAAATGGTCGCGCACAGCCCCTGCTTTCGTAGTGAGGCCGGAGCATCCGGTCGTGATACGCGCGGCATGATCCGTCAGCATCAGTTTGACAAGGTGGAGCTGGTGCAGATTGTTCATCCAGACAAGTCTTTCAAGGCACTGGAAGAGCTGACCGGCCACGCGGAGAAAATCCTGCAGCTGCTGGAGCTGCCTTACCGGGTGATGACCCTGTGCACTGGCGACATGGGCTTTTCGGCCAGTAAAACCTATGACATTGAGGTCTGGGTACCGAGTCAGGACAAGTTTCGTGAAATTTCTTCCTGCTCCAACTGCACCGACTTTCAGGCCCGCCGCATGCAGGCCCGCTTCCGCAATCCGGAGAGCGGCAAGCCGGAGCTGGTGCACACTCTGAACGGCTCTGGCTTGGCTGTGGGGCGCACACTGGTAGCTGTTATCGAAAACTATCAGCAGGCGGATGGCAGCATTCGTGTGCCGCAAGCGTTGATACCCTACATGGGGGGGGTTGATGTCATCACTGCTTAACGGGTACTTAATCCGGGCATGACGGGCGTGCTTCTTGATTTGGCGCATACGCGGGCTGTCATTTTGTTAGTACAGTGCCAGCCAGAATGATTTACATGGGCAATCAAAGCCATTAAGGAGTATTAATGGAATACTTGCCGTTATTTCACCAGCTACGCGAGCAGCCTGTTTTGCTGATTGGTGGAGGTGAGGTTGCGTTGCGCAAAGCCCGGCTTTTGGCCCAGGCCGGTGCGCGCTTGCGGGTGGTTACGCTGAAGCTGCACCCCGAGCTGGAGAAGCTGCTGGAGCAAACAGGGGGTGTGTACCAGTTACGCGGCTGGCAGGCAGGGGACTGCCAGGGGCACGTGCTGGTGGTGGCTGCGACTGAAAACAGCATGCTCAATGCAGAGGTGGCAGCAGAGGCGAAAGCACTGCATGTTCCTGTCAATGTGGTTGACACGCCAGAGCTGTGCAGCGTGATTTTTCCGGCTATTGTTGACCGCTCTCCTTTGGTTGTTGCGGTCTCCAGTGGAGGGCATGCGCCGGTTCTTGCGCGGCTGGTGCGGGCCAAGATCGAAACTGTCCTGCCGGCGGCTTATGGCAAGCTGGCCCGGCTGGCGCAGAAATATCGTCAGGCGGTCAAGAAGCGTTTTGGTGATTTGCAGCAGCGCCGGGTGTTTTGGGAAGAAACCTTGCAAGGACCGATTGCCGAGCAGGTATTTGCCGGCAACTTCGGGCAGGCCGAGCAGATGCTGCAGGACAAGCTGGCAGGAGAAGCAGCACAGGTGACCGGCGAGGTTTACCTGGTAGGTGCTGGGCCGGGGGATCCCGACTTGCTGACCTTCAAGGCGTTACGTCTGATGCAGCAGGCAGATGTAGTCCTGTATGACCGCCTGGTTGCGTCGGAAATTGTCGATATGTGCCGTCGCGACGCAGACCGTATTTATGTAGGCAAGGCGGCATCAAACCACAGTTTGTCACAAGAGAAAATTAACCAGAAACTGGTCGCGCTGGCGCAGGAAGGGAAGCGGGTACTGCGTCTGAAAGGAGGGGATCCTTTCATTTTTGGTCGTGGCGGTGAAGAAATTGAAGAGCTGGCGCAAAACGGCATCCCGTTCCAGGTGGTTCCCGGCATTACCTCGGCTTCGGGCTGTTCAAGCTATGCGGGCATTCCCCTGACCCACCGGGATTATGCGCAGTCGGTGCGGTTTGTCACCGGGCATCCAAAAGATGGCAATCTCGACTTGCCCTGGAGTGAACTGGTGTCTACGACCCAAACCGTGGTGTTCTACATGGGCCTTGGTACCCTGCCTGTTATTGCCAGCCAGCTGGTGCGCAACGGGCGTGCAGCCGAGACACCGGTTGCAGTAATTGAACGGGGAACCACGGCACAACAGCGGGTAATTTTGGGTACTCTGGATGATATTGCCAAGCGTATAATGGACGAGCAGGTGGAAAGCCCGAGCCTGATCATTGTGGGCGAGGTTGTTGCGCTGAAAGAGCGCCTGGCCTGGTTTGCCGGGCAACAGCGCAACCTGTAAATGGGGTGACCAAGCCCCGGCGGAGCAACAGCCGGGGTTTTGTTTTCAATGTGGTGCAGTCCCTGTGTTATCCTGACCGCCCCTTTTGGGCGGTCTTTTGGTTTTGTCAGGCAAGGAGAATCCGGATGTCTATGCAACAGCCCCGCGTGGAGCGGGCTGACTTTGACCGGGTCATGGTACCCAATTATGCCCCGGCAGGCTTCATTCCCGTGCGCGGAGAGGGTTCGCGAGTATGGGATCAGGGCGGTCGCGAGCTGATCGATCTGGCAGGCGGAATTGCGGTGAATGGTCTTGGGCATTGTCATCCGGCGCTGGTGAGTGCACTAACCAAACAGGCCGGCAAGCTCTGGCACATGTCGAATGTCTTTACCAACGAGCCGGCGCTGCAACTGGCTCGCAAGCTGGCAGAAGCCACCTTTGCCGAGCGGGTGTTTTTTGCCAACTCGGGAGCGGAAGCCAACGAGGCAGCGTTGAAGCTGGCCCGCAAGGTGGCCAGTGATCGCTTTGGGGGCAACAAGCACGAGATTATTTCGACCGTTAACAGCTTCCACGGCCGTACCATTTTCACGGTCAATGTGGGTGGGCAGCCCAAGTATTCCGAAGGCTTCGGTCCACGTCCTGAGGGGATAACCCATGTGCCCTATAACGACATTTCTGCCATTGAAGCGGCCATCAGTGACAGCACCTGTGCTGTGATTCTGGAGCCGATCCAGGGTGAAAGCGGTGTGCTGCCAGCTGATCAGGCGTGGTTGAAGCGGGTTCGCGAGCTATGTGACCAGCATGATGCGTTGCTGATTTTTGATGAGGTGCAGACCGGCATGGGTCGCACCGGCAAGCTGTTTGCCTATGAGCACTATCACGTAACACCGGACATACTAACTACAGCGAAAAGCCTCGGCGGTGGTTTTCCCATATCGGCAATGCTGACCCTTGAACGCTGGGCCGGATACCTAAATGTAGGAACCCATGGCACCACTTTTGGCGGTAACCCGCTCGCCTGTGCGGTGGGTGAGGCGGTACTGGACACCATCAACACGCCCGAGGTGCTGGCTGGCGTGGCCGAGCGTGAGCAGCTTTTTCGTACGTATTTACAGGAAATAATTGAGCGTCACGGGGTGTTTGACAGGGTGCGTGGCAAGGGCTTGCTGATTGGTGCCGTGCTGAACGAGAGCTGGCAGGGCCGCGCGGCCGACATTCTGGCCGCTGCCGAGGCTGCCGGAGTGCTGGTTCTGATGGCGGGGCCGAACGTAGTGCGCTTTGCTCCGAGCCTGGTGATAGAGCCGGATGACATTCGTGAAGGTATGCAGCGCTTTGCTGCCGCAGTAAAAAGCCTTTGTGATAACTGACTCACAACGGGACTGGAGAGGTTGATGAAACTGCAAACCATGACACTGGTGCTCGAAAGCGAATCTGGCGAGCAGCAGCTGCAGGAATGTGCCCGCGTGGCTGTGATCTGGCAGGGCAAGGAGCTTTGGTTGCAGCCGGTTGACAACCAGCTGATGCTGGGTGTGGACTTGGCCGAAGACGACGTGGAGTATGCCAATTTGCTGCTACGCCCCATGGCAACCAACCTGGTAAGTGTCGAACTTGAAATGGAAGCTGCTGATACAGACGGGCTTGTGGCCTCGCATGTTCATGGCCCGGACTGCCAGCATTAAGCTGCCGGCCAGCATAGTCATACTGCCAGTGTTGAAAAGCTCTGGTGGTATAGTTTTTGTTTATCGTGGTGTTTAGATCAATTCATGAGCCGCAACGGCGAGAATTGTTTACTGTAAACCACGCTTGTTGAAGAGCCATCATACAAGGATGGCCACGTATGGATACTGTTATGAAAAGCGCTGAAATTCGCGAAGCTTTCCTCAGGTTTTTTGAAGGCAAGGGGCACACGCGTGTGCCTTCCAGTTCACTGGTTCCGGACAACGACCCAACCCTGCTATTCACCAACGCCGGCATGAACCAGTTCAAGGATTGCTTCCTTGGCCTGGAAAAACGCGACTATACCCGTGCCGCCAGCAGCCAGAAGTGCGTGCGCGCCGGCGGCAAGCACAACGACCTGGAAAACGTCGGCTATACCGCGCGCCATCACACTTTCTTCGAAATGCTGGGCAACTTCAGCTTTGGCGACTATTTCAAGCGCGATGCCATTGCCTATGCCTGGGAGTTCCTCACCAGCGAGCAATGGCTGAACCTGCCCAAGGACAAGCTCTGGATCACCGTTTACCACACCGACGACGAAGCCTTCGAGATCTGGCGCGATGTTGCCGGTGTGCCAGCGGAGCGCATTATCCGCATTGGAGACAATGGCGGTGCGCCCTACGCCTCGGACAACTTCTGGGCCATGGGCGATACCGGCCCGTGCGGCCCCTGCACCGAAATTTTCTTTGACCACGGCGAGCATATCTGGGGCGGACTGCCCGGTTCGCCGGAAGAAGACGGTGACCGTTACATCGAGATCTGGAACAACGTATTCATGCAGTTCAACCGCACCGCAGACGGTGTACTGCATCCGCTGCCCGCGCCCAGCGTGGACACCGGCATGGGCCTTGAGCGCATCAGTGCGGTCATGCAGCACGTCAATTCCAACTACGAGATTGACCTGTTCCAGAACCTGCTGGCTGCTGTGGCCACAGCCATTGGCTGCGCCAATGACGACAATCCGTCCCTGAAAGTAGTGGCTGACCATATCCGCTCCTGCAGTTTCCTGATTGCCGATGGCGTGCTGCCATCCAACGATGGCCGTGGCTATGTGCTGCGCCGCATCATTCGCCGTGCCTGTCGCCACGGCAACAAGCTGGGCGCCAAAGGCAGCTTCTTCCATAAAATCGTTCCGGCGCTGGTGGCGGAGATGGGCGAAGCCTTCCCCGAGCTGAAGCAGCAACAGGCACAAATCGAACGGGTGCTGAAAAACGAGGAAGAACAGTTTGCCAAGACCCTGGATCAGGGCTTGCGCATCCTTGAGTCTGACCTGGCCGGGCTGGAAGGCAGCGTGATTCCCGGTGACCTGGTGTTCAAGCTGTACGACACCTATGGCTTCCCGATGGACCTGACCGCCGATATCGCCCGCGAGCGCGGGTTGACTGTGGACGAAGAAGGTTTTGAGCGCGAAATGGAAGCACAACGCGAACGTGCCCGCGCTGCCAGCGCCTTCGGCGTGGACTATAACAGTCTGGTCAAGGTCGATGGCAAGACCGACTTTCTTGGCTACAGCGCACTGTGCAGCAGCGGCAAGGTGCTAAGCTTGTTGTGCGACGGCCAGGAGGTCGAGCAGGCTGCAGCCGGTGATGAGCTGGTGGTGGTGCTGGATCAGACTCCTTTCTACGGTGAGTCCGGTGGCCAGGTGGGTGACTGCGGTTATCTGCTGGGCGAAGGGCTGCGCTTTGAAGTACGTGACACCACGCTCGCCGGCGATGCTGTGCTGCATCACGGGGTATTGCTGGAAGGCACCCTGCAAAAGGGGCAGTGTGTAGAGGCCGAGGTGGATGCCAATGTGCGCCAGGCCACCGTGCTCAATCACTCGGCCACCCACTTGTTGCATGCGGCGCTGCGCGAAATCATTGGTGAGCATGTCACGCAAAAAGGCTCGCTGGTGGACAGCCAGCGTCTGCGCTTTGACTTCAGCCATTTCGAGGCGCTGAGCGCCGAACAAATTACTGCGCTGGAAGACCGCGTCAATCAGCAAATCCGCCTGAATACAGCAGTAGAAACCTGCCAAACCGATATGGAAACGGCCAAGCAAATGGGTGCCATGGCGCTGTTTGGTGAAAAATACGGCAATGATGTGCGGGTATTGAGCATGGGTGACGGTTTCTCGGTCGAGCTGTGTGGCGGCACCCACGCCGAGCGTACCGGGGATATCGGCCTGTTCAAAATTGTCAGCGAAGGCGGCATTGCCGCTGGCGTGCGCCGTATTGAAGCAGTTACCGCCGAGCTGGCTTGGCAGTGGGTCAAAGACAGCGAAAACACACTGCGCCAGCTGATGGGGCTGGTGCGTGGCAATCGTGACAACCTGCTCGACAAGTTGCAGGCCGTACTGGAACACAGCAAGACACTGGAAAAAGAGCTGCAGCAGGCCAAGGCCAAGGCAGCCAGTGCTGCTGGCAGTGACCTGGCCGGACAGGCAGAAGAGGTGGGCGGAGTGAAAACCCTGGCTGCTCGTGTTGACGGACTGGACAACAAGGCGCTGATGAACCTGATAGACCAGCTGAAAAACAAGCTGGGCAGTGCTGTCATCCTGCTGGCTTCCGAGTATGAAGGCAGGGCAGTGCTGGTGGCTGGTGTCACCAAAGACCTGACCAGTCAGTACAAGGCGGGTGATCTGATGCGCCAGGCTGCAGCAGCAGTAGGCGGCAAGGGTGGCGGACGGCCCGATATGGCCCAGGGCGGTGGTGCCGATGCCGGTAAACTGGACGATGCGCTGGCGCTGGTCAAAGTGTTTGTCAGCGCTGCGGGAGCCTGACCTGATGGCGCTGTACGTACAAAAATTTGGCGGCAGTTCTGTGGCCAATATTGAGCGCATCCAGCAGGTGGCCGACAAGGTTCGGGATTTCCATCGGGATGGACACCAGGTTGTAGTGGTGCTGTCGGCGATGAGCGGTGAAACCAACCGGCTGCTTGACCTGGCCAGACAGGTCAGCAGTAATCCGTCGCCGCGCGAGCAGGATATGCTGGCTTCCACGGGCGAGCAGGTGACTATTGCCCTGCTGGCTATTGCACTGGAAGAGCGGGGTGTGCCTGCTGTTTCAATGACTGGCTGGCAGGTTCCGGTGCGCACTGATTCGTCTTTTGGCAAGGCGCGTGTGGAAGAGCTGAATGACAGCCATATCCGTCATTATCTGAACGCTGGCAAAGTGGTCGTGGTTGCAGGCTTTCAAGGTGTGGACATGGAAAACAACGTCACCACACTTGGGCGCGGTGGTTCGGATACAACAGCGGTGGCGCTGGCGGCGGTGCTCAAGGCCGATGAATGCCAGATTTATACAGATGTTGATGGTGTCTACACAACTGACCCACGCGTTGTTCCTGAGGCTCGCCGCATGAGTGTTATTTCTTTCGAAGAAATGCTCGAAATGGCCTCTCTAGGCTCCAAGGTTTTACAAATCCGCGCAGTTGAATTTGCCGGTAAGTACAAGGTACCGCTACGCGTTTTATCGTCATTAACTGATCCTGACATTCCTGTAGAAGAAGAAATTATGTCAGGTACCCTAATTACTATTGAGGAAGATCCGAGTATGGAAGCAGCTGTTGTTTCTGGCATCGCATTTAGTCGCGATGAGGCAAAAATCACGATCCTAGGCGTACCTGATCGCCCTGGCATTGCCTTTGGTATCCTTGGCCCTATTGC
>LSQX01117793.1_pt1 | contig 21919 bp, 13 predicted proteins | sample 654561 | NCBI WGS metagenome assembly LSQX01 (sample SAMN04489861, study PRJNA283612) | anaerobic digester metagenome | isolation source: 4 biogas reactors fed with cattle manure at either 37C or 55C with and... | place: Denmark: Kongens Lyngby | collected 2014
AACTTGTTTGTAGGTATGTTGAAAAAGTGTCTATTGCAAAAAGTGTCTGACACCAAATACAACTTTCTTGTGCCTTTGGTAAAAAAGAGATATACTGACAGGGATAGAGGCGTGAAATAAACTGTTGCTGACAACAAAATATTTGATCGGAAAGGAGGGCGGCACCATGGGTGAAAAAGAAATTAAGTTGACCCAATTGACTCAGAATGCCGGTTGAGCGGCAAAAATCGGGCCTGATGCCCTGGCACAAGTTTTGTGTCAATTACCCAAGTTCGACGATCCAAACCTGGTAGTGGGCTTTGAAAGCAGCGACGATGCGGCTGTATACCGGATTGATGACAATACGGTCCTGGTTCAGACTGTCGACCTGTTCCCTCCCATGGTGGACGATCCCTACCTATTTGGGCAAATTGCGGCGGTCAATGCGTTGAGCGACGTTTACGCCATGGGCGGAACGCCCAGGCTTGCCATAAATATCCTCTGCTATCCCGAGGACTTGCCCAAAGAAATTGTCAGGGACATCCTGCAGGGGGGATATGATAAGGTGAAAGAAGCCGGAGCCGTCATAGCCGGCGGCCACAGCCTCAAGGATCATGAGCCGAAATACGGCCTGTGCGTGACCGGTTTCGCAAAACCGGAAGAGATTCTGACCAACAGCAACGCAAAGGCGGGAGATCTGCTGATCCTGACAAAACCGTTGGGAACAGGCATCCTAAATACCGCCGCAAAAGCGGAACTCCTTTCCAAGAAAACGGAAAAAGCGGTAGAAGCTTCTATGGCGATGCTGAATAAGAAGGCTTGCGAAATCATGAAGCGTTACCCGGTTAACAGCTGCACCGATGTGACAGGCTTCGGACTATTGGGACATGCCTATGAGATGGGCGCCGGCAGCGGCGTCACCATCCGGCTTGACGCCGCCGCCATGCCCCTGCTCCCCGAAGCCAGGGACATGGCCAGGATGGGAATCATCCCTGCCGGCGCCTACGCCAACCGAGCTTTCCTGGAAGGCAAGCTCAAAATCGAGGCTGACGTTCCCCTGGATCTGCTTGACATCTTATTCGATCCTCAAACTTCCGGCGGTCTGCTTATCGCCGTCCCCGAAGAACATGCGGCCAGACTGCTCGCCGATCTGCAATGCGAGATCCCTGCAGCGGCCATCGTCGGTCGGGTTATTCCTCCCGAAAACCACACTATCCATATTAAATAACCGGCGAACCATAGGACCGCACAATCCGCATCAAATGAAAATGAGACGGGGAGCGCCAAGGGCGCTCCCCTGCTTCAGATATCAGATGTAGATTATGTTTAATCTTCATCAAATAATTCATCCTATAAATTCTTCGTACCTTAGAAGGGGGTTTGAGCTTGGACAGAAAGTCATTACTTGCTTTATGTTTATCAATTCTTTTGGGATTTGCTACTCTGGGCGCATTTATTTTTTTCGGTATACAAGCAATAAATATACAGGAAAAAGATCCGATTGATAGATATCAAATAATTTCTCACGGTGACAACATTATAATTTTTGATAAACAGACAGCAGATTACTGGCAAAAGTACTTGCCTCAATTCGAAGGGCCAACGGAATGGAAAAAGCATGAAGCCCCAATCGATTAAATAAGCAAGACAGGAGACAAGCCATGTGGGAATATAAAACCGAAACCTTCAGTTCACTCTTTGACACTAAAATTCATCGAAAGAAAAATGCGACGCCGTTCTTGAAAAATACGCGAAGGACGGTTGAAAACTCGTAAATTTTCAATGTATCGGCGCTTCCGGTTCAGTCATGATATTGATTTTTAAAAGGCAGAAATAAAGAAAAAAGAATCCGCGCTTGCTTGGGACTCTATGATTTTGCTCATAGAGTCCCTTAAAATTAACAAAGGCTTTGAACGCTCAATCGCGCAATATCTGTTCTATGGCGTCAATGGCGCACTCCACTTCTTCCACAGTATTCTTGTGTCCGAAGGCAAACCGCACGGTGCCCTGGGGGAAAGTTTTCAGAGTCTGATGGGCCAACGGAGCACAGTGCAGGCCGCATCGGGTCATGATCCCAAACTCCTCATCGAGGTGAAAGGCCACTTCCGCATTGTCCATGTTCAGGAAATCCAAAGAGACAATGGGGCACCGTTCCTCTTCTGCAGGAGGACCTACAACCCGCACATCGACCCGGCCTTCCAATGCTGACATAAACAATTTGGCCAGCTTCAATTCTTCAGCCCTTATGGCATCGACGCCCTTCTCCTTAACGTAATCCAACGCGGCGGACAAACCTAAAATCCCAGGCAAATTCAAAGTTCCCGGCTCCAACTTGTCCGGCAGGAATTCAGGCATAACCATGGAATCGGAACGGCTTCCGGTACCGCCGTCAATAACCGGCGAGATCGCTTCAGCCAGCCTTTCATCCAGCAGCAAACCGCCGATTCCCTGGGGCCCAAGCAACCCTTTGTGCCCCGTAAAGGCAAGCCCGTTTATATTCATCTCTTTCATATGAATGGGAAAAACCCCTGCCGTCTGCGCAGCATCTACAATAAAAAAAATATCCCGGTCCCTGCAAATCTTTCCGACCTCTGCAACGGGCATCAAGGAACCGCAGACATTGGATCCATGAAGCATGACCACAGCTTTCGTATTGTCATACCTGATCTGCTCCTCAAATTGATCAAGATCAAGGCGGCCCTTCTCATCACATTGGGCAATCTTTAAATGCACGCCCTTTCGCTTTGCCGTTTCAGCAGGCCTTGCCACCGCATTGTGCTCCATAGAGGTGATGACCAACCCGTCGCCTGCATTAAGCAACCCATGGATGACGTAATTCAGGCTGAAGGTTACGTTGGGCGTAAATATCACATTGCTCTCCCTATCGAACCCAAAAAAATCCCGCAGCTTTTCCCGGGTATCCAATATCCTTTCCGCCAGATCATAAGAAGAGCGATAGCCGCCTCGACTCACATTGAAGCCCGCGTTCTCAATATATTCGAACATGGCCTGACCCACACCCGGAGCTTTCGGGAAAGATGTACTACCGTTATCCAAGTATACTCGTCTCATTTTTTTGCTGTCTCCTCTACGGCAATAGTAGCAAATCAATAGCATGAATTCAAACAGTATAGAATTCTGCTATATGAGTCCGGCTCCGTATAAATGCTTTATATATTACAAACTCCTGCTGAATTCCACCGCTTCTTCCGCTGCCCGCTGAGGGAAAAACTCGTGAAATATTTTATAATATAAAAACTCCTCCTTACTCTTGAGCTTATGGCCCGCCTCAGTTACACGATTCTTTTCAAACTCCTCATCGCTGATCTTCTCCTCGGCCACCTGAGCTATCAAGTCGAAGGACCCTGCTCCTATGCTGAATTTCTTCTTCTTCCTCGAAACGATCTCCCGAGGCAGCAAATGGCTGAAGGCCTTTCTCAGAATCCATTTTTCCTGGCCCAAAGGTCCGTATTTCATGGAATCGGGAATCCTCAGAGCAAAATCTACCAGGTTCAGATCCAGGAAAGGAACCCTGGCCTCCATCCCGAAAGCAGCCGCCATCCGATCCCCTCTTTGCAGTCCGGTGCTGTGCAACGTCTCAAGCAAATAATACGCTTCCGACTCCCTTTCCTCTTCCGACAGGTTTTTCATATAAGGGTAACCGCAGAAGAGTTCGTCGGCACCTTCCCCGGAAAGCGCCACCTTACCGGGCTCCGATGCCATCCTGGCAAGAAAATAGTTGGGGATGGAGCTCCGCACCAGTGCGGCATCATAGGATTCAAGGTGGTAGATGACCGTAGGCAACACTTCCAACATTTCTTCCAAAGTGTAAACGTATTCATGGTGCTTCGTTCCGAGGTATTTGGCGCACATCCGGGCATGAAGCAGATCTTCGCTCTCTTCCATGCCTACGGCAAAGGAATCCACCCCGTCCCACTCCTGCGCAGTCAGCGCGGCTATGATGCTGCTGTCCAGCCCGCCGCTCAGATAGACGCCGAAGGGGTGACCGCGCTCGATTCTCTTGTTTACCGCATCCTCTAACAGCTCCTGCAATCCCGATTTAGCCTCTTTGAGATCTTCGATAGGTTCCACATTGACGAGCAGCTTATCCGGTTCTTCATTTTCTGCCGGATTCACAGGCTCGGTAAAACTGTGAAATCGAACGAATTTTTTCCCCGTATCTGCGCGCTTGCTTGCGTAATAATAACTTCCGATAGGAAACTCCATGAAATCCGGAGTAATGTTTGTCAGCGCTTTAAACTCCGAAGCAATACACACTCTTTCCTCATTTTCACTGATGTATAAAGGTTTCACACCCAAGGGATCACGGGCGATGAATATTTCACCTTCCTTCTCCGAATTGACGCTCAAACCGGCACCTTCTTCCGGTTCACCCAGGTTTAACTCGCTTACGATCTCATGATTTGTGCTGTAAACCGCAAATGCATAAGCGCCTTCTAATTTATGTACGCATTCCTCACCCAACTCCTCGAATAAATGGAGCACTACCTCTCCGTCCTGGTTCGATGAGAAACGATGCTTTCGCTTAAGCATTTTTCGAATCTTCGGTGCGTCATGAATCCATCCGGTGAACAGAATCTGCAAGGAACCGTTTTCATTTGAAATGGGTTTTGTCGGCCTTCTATGTCTGATGTTTTCTATCATCCTGCTCAGATCTCTGTTTCTTTGTTTGCCGTGTCGCCTGCTAACTCCCGACAAGCTTCGATTCAACTGGCGCTTTGGCCCGCTGAAACCACTCAATTCATTCGGCCCTTTTGGTCCGTTTGATGCCTTTAACGTGTAGATGTGAGCAATTCCTCCCATAAAGGTACCTCCTTATTATATGTGATTTCTTTAGTAAACAGAGTCATGAGGCAGAGGATCCTCCAAAAAAACGAACAGGGGGTTACTAAGCCCCCTGTCCTCCGACCCCGTCTATACTAAAATCATAATGAACTTAAGATGTTGGCCAACCTCTCCTTTTCTGATATTCTATGCTCGTCTTCCCTGCTCCATGCATGGATTCCGCCATCGATGCAGCGGGTCTCCAACCGCCCGGCGGCATAGGGATTTCCTTTTAAATGAGGGGCATCGAGAATTCCGATGCGAATAGCCTCCGCCAATACATCCGGGTCAGTAAGCGGATCGGTTTCGACGTTACCGTCGGCAACCTCCTTCACCGGATCATTCTTCCGGTCTTTTTCCACCCTCTTGCCCAGCTGTGTAATAGCATCTAAAATTTCGGAAGCTTCCTCCAACAGTTGGTCTCTGCGTGCGATAACCGCAGGATCCGCCAGGGAATCCGCGTTGCCCGTAAAGCAATTCCTGATAACCCCCTGGACGATTTCACAACTCTCGATCACGTCCGCCGCCTCAGCAGCATGGTCGCCTTCGCAATACCCCACCACGTGGATGATATGGGGCTTGATCTGAAGCGCGTTCACCGTAGAAGCCGCAAGCTGGCCCTTAGCCACGTTTTCTCTCGGAGACAGGTGCAGTAGGCCTGCTCGCGCCTGCCTATATGAAGTAAAATCTTTATCGTGAAGGGATTCAATCAGCATGATCTTCGCCAGCATCTTGGCCAAGTCCATAGCCGGTGTAATCATAGGCGGCGAATTGAACATATATTGGGCTACGTAATGCTTAACCCCCATGGCTTTCGCATTGTAAGCGGCAAGGTATGCCATGACCACGGCAATAGCATCGTGGGCATCCCGGAGGCTCCAGTGATGCGCCTCATTAACCTCCAGTGGAATATCGTTTTTACCGTACCAGCGCATGGCTTCCTGGTTTTCCCGGATGGCTTCCACCGGCGTTCGTTTTGACCGGCCGTCAAGCACGCTGTACCAGCAGAGGGGTACCGCTCCCCAGGCGTTGTTTATGGTCTCACGGGACATCTCTGCCCAGGCTACCAGATCCCTGGTGCCGCTGTAGATGCGCAACATGGGATAGTTGCCAGCCCGGCTCGCCTCCTTGAAACCAATCAGATCCTCTTTACTGCGTATGGGAACGCCTCCCGCGCCGCTCTGCATCAGGTCCATCTCTTCCGGTCTGAAAAAAGATTCCTGAGCGTTTTGATCCGGCGCTATGGAGATGACATCCAATACACCGGCCTCCGCAATGGTCCGGATGCCTTGCCTGGTTTTTTCAAGATCGGGCAATCCGAAGTGGTGGCGAAGAATAGGCGCCGGCTGAGAAGACTCAATCCTTTCAAGAAGATTGTCGCTATACCTTCTCACCGTGCAGTTGCCTGAACTGCACCCCAAAAACTCCATGATGTCTGAAGTGTTTTCCAATCCGGTAAAGCATCGTTCGAATATCCCCGCTTTCTCCGCGACACGACAGACCGGCGGCGTTCCGCCGAAAACAAACCTGTATTTCTTGAGGGCGTCTTCTCCCATTTTTGCCTTAAAATCTTCGATGAGCTTTCCTGCCACCTCCGGCGTAAGCCGGAAACTAAGCCCAATAATATCCGGATCAAACTCTTTAATCTCGCGTATAAACTCGTCTACGGAAACAGCCGCTCCGAGGAACCGGGTCTCATACCCCAATTCTTCAGCCAGCGTCAGGAATCGCACCACGCCTGCCACGTGCACACAATTTCCCATGGCTCCTGCAATTATTTTACCTTTCATGGTGATTCTCCTTCCGTTGTTTCTTTTCAAAGCGCGGCCTTCTCCTGCCGCTATCTTAGTTGTTGCTATCTTAACTGATTCTTATTCCTTCTATGATAAAGGTGCGAAGTTCTTTAAGCGTCATGCCCGTGAGCCCCATCCTCTCAAACGTTCGCCCGCATGCCCAGTAATCTTTCTGGTGGAGTATGGAACCCAGAAGGATAATGGCATCGATGGTGGGCGTAGGTACATCGCAAAACCTTCCCAAGGATGCTATAGGGACCAGGCTCATGGGTACGTCTTCCGTTATGTATCTGTGCAAAATGGTCTTTGGCGCCATGATGCCGTCATATCCCCGGTTGTTGAGCATGGCCTCGAAGAGCGTACGTCCCGCTGCATCATAGGCTATATACAACCATTCCCTTGCGGTCATGGCCCTAAATCCCAAGGCCTCCGCAACAGCAATGCGCTCCTTATCCATATTTTCCAATATCAAGGAAACCGACGCCGTTATGCCTTCAGTATAATACTCGAAATCACCGTTGGTGCTCTCGATCCTGGCTGCATTAAGCACGGTGACCGCCGGGTGGAAAATGGAACCGATGTTATCCAGACTGGTCTTCATCACATTATCCCCCGGTATAAACTGGGGCAAGGCTGTGCGAAGCACTTTCACCACATCCGGAGTGCGATGAGCCGGAATGGCGGCTACCGGAACGCTGTTTTTAATGCGGAAAATCTGAGTTTGAGCCGGGTTGATTGACCGGCTGGCATAGAGCAGCGTCTGTGCTTCGCATATCACTACGTCTGCCTTGCAATTCTTTTCCTGCAAAACGTTGACCACTTCCAGCGCCCCGCCGGTTCTGCCCGGATTCAGTACGACGATCTGTCCGTCCTCCAGGTGAGGAGCCAGCTGTTCAGCAATGAAGCCGTGTCCGGTAGCGGGGAGCACTACCATTATAACATCTCTTCCCTCAATTGCCTCTTTAATATCGGAAGTTACGATTTTCAATTCCGCAAACCCGCGAGGCAGATTTTCACCGTTAGACAGGATCTCGATCCCTCCGCCTTCCTTGATGGCTCTGATCCTGTCCTCGCTGCGGTTGTATAGACTCACATCTATTCCGGACAGGGAAAGATGCCCGGCCATGGCCGTTCCTCCGTGTCCTCCGCCTAATACGGCAAATTTATACTCCTTTTTTCCCAGTATATCCATCGATGTCTCCTTCAATCTCCTTTGTCGCTCCGCCTCATTGCTCTTTTGTGCCATTATTTCCTTTTAAAGGATTTAATGGTAGTCATAAAAGAGTTGATTGTATTGGAGTATTAAAATTTTAATGCTTCAACGAATCAAGATATGTTGCTTTATAAGGTGCTCTAAATAATGGGGAAAAATATAGAATGTATTATAAACGCATTTTCTGTAGTAAAAGAATTATAACATTGCATTTCTGAAAATTCAATAAACAAACTTTTATTTCAGGCGATCAAAAGGGACAGTCCCTTTTGATCGCTCCTTTTTATCGCCTGTTATTTCAACACTTTGCTGTAATAGTCGAACTCAAGTATTTTGACGCAATATTCGAATGCGTTATTCACGCGCCTAAGGGTGTTCCTCGCATATTCGTCCCCCGCATTTACCCCCGGATTGGGCGTAAAGACATTCTCTGACGCATCGTATCTTCCCAAATCGGAAATCCAACTGCGATCGTTAAACTCCACCAGCCCCGGAGACGGTGAAAGTATATCCTGCCCCACAAGCAACCGGGAATCATAATCCAGCCCCATCAGATTGGCCAGGGTCGGCATCACATCCACGCTGGAACAGACCTTATCCACTTCAACGGGGTCCTCCATGGAAGCGCTCCAAATAATCAGAGTGCTCTTGAATTTCTCAAACTTTTTCTCCAGCTCATATCCGGCCAGCTCGTTCATTTCTTCATCGGTGAGCCCGTAGGGATAATGATCGCCGGAAAGCACTATGATCGTATTTTCCAACTGACCCGCAGCCGTAAGCTGCTCAATGAGATAGGAAACCGCCAGATCCAGCTCTACATTGCACGCAAGGTATGCCTTTGCCGCTTCCGAATAGGGAAGGTGCTCCACTTTGGATTTATGCCTCAGCGCCATGGAATTGCCGTAGAAATTGTAATTCAGATGCCCGCTTACCGTCATGTAATACGTGTGAAAAGGTATGTTTTTCAAATCTTCAGGCAGGGTAACCTGAAGCATTTCCAGGTCGGATTCCGGCCAAATCTCTGTTACTTTGAGCCCGTTCCCCAGTCCCTTGTATTCATAACCCAGATTGGGATGGGATTTGTGCCGGTCATAATAACTGTAATAGTGATTATGGTAAGCTTTGCATGTATAGCCTAATGGAGTGAGCATGTTGCCGAAGCCATAGGGCATGTAGTTGTCACCGGAACGCCTGAAGCTCCAAACCCCGGATTTGGGCAAGAGCCCCGTCAGGGTTACATACTCACCGTCGCTGGTAGACACGCTCCACACCGGGTTGTAGAAGTTGTTAAAAACAAATCCCTCTCTTGCCAGGCGGCAAAGGGTTGGCGTAACGGTTTCATCCAATGCCAGGCTGGAAAATGCCTCTCCGACAAACCATACCAGGTTTTTTCCCTCAAACATGCCCGTGTACTCGTTCTTCCTTGTCGGAGGCACCCTTTTGAAATACTCATGCATATCCCGTATCACAGCGTTGGTCTCACCGGCAATGAGAGCATCGAAATCGATCTCCAGTACATTATATCCGTATTCGATCTCCTCCGGTTCTTCCGGTTGTTCCGGCTCCGCCGGTTCCTCGGGCAACGGAGCCCCTCTTCCATCCTCTCTCTGGCCGAAAAGCAGGTATTTGGCATCCAGCCTCAGAGTCGTTACAACGCCGAAATTGGATACGGAAAGGTTCGGGACAAAGGCTTCCCGGTATAGATATCGCACCGGCATAATACCGGAGCTGTTGTTGTATATCAAAATAAACGCAATCAGATAGCAAAATGCGGTTCCGAAACCCAAGCCGAAGAGGACATCTTTGGCTTGGCGCCCTTTCGGCGTCATCCGGTCTCCCGCCAAAAGGAAAACTAAAATCGGCAGGAGCAGGAGCACTATATAAAGCATACTGTCCTTTATGCCGTCGAAAGTCGCCGACCAGAATTTCGTAATAGCATCGGTTCCGACAAAGAGAGAGTAAAGGGTTCCAAAGGTTTGGAACACTTGAAAATATACAATCTGTGCGATAAAAAGCAGGGTGAACAACGTCAATAAAACTACTGTCACAACCTCATTGGTTTTAGGTTTCCATAAGCTGGCCAACAGCGAACACCCCAGGCCGACGGAAACAGAAAAAAGACCTGTGTAGAGGAGAGCTTCTTTTGAAGTCTCATCAAAACAAGTCATCTTTACGATAATTTCCATATAAAAAATTGCTGCAGGAAAGAACAAATACAGCGGGTTCAGATTCTTGAGAATCACGTCTTTCATCCTGTCCGTTCTCCTGCGATTATAATGTGTTGCGGGCATTGTCTTTTCCTCGCCGGTTAAAGAATGTAGGTCAAAAATTGATCTTTTCCAATCGTACCAAAATCAATCCCCCTCTTCAAGAGTCCATATTTTGGAGAAGGATTTGTGTTCCTTTTCCCTGTCACACTTCCTTTATATTTTATATATTTATATCAGGTTTTTATCAATATATTTTGTCAGTCTTCCCAAGCAGTTGACATAGCATCCGTACTCATTGTCATACCAGCCGAATATCTTTGCATGGGTAACGGGCAAATTCAAATCCTGTGAAGTGTCGATGCCGTAGTTCCTGAGAGTTTCCGCATCCAATGACAGGAAACCGGTCCTGGTATGGTTTTCATGTCCTTCGATAATGACTGCCGCCTCTTTGCCCATCATATCCGTTGAAACGTTTTGATCTTCACTGTATAAAAGCAGCCCCTTCTGCGCTCCCGCAGCCGCCTTGCGATAGAGATCGTTGAGGAAATCCCGGTGGATTATGGGATCGCCGTTATCCGTAAGTTCGGTGCGGAAAGTCAGGTTGAGGGAAATCAATGAAACCGTACTGGTGGGCACCCGAATGGAGTCCGCCATGAAACCCACTCTCTTGATTTCCGGCAAAATCTCTTCAAGGGCAATGGCTGCTCCCGTAGTGGTGGGAATAATGTTGTTGAAGACGGATCGATTTCTGCGCAGATCTTTTGTACCTGACTTGGGAGGCGCATCCAAAATGTTTTGGTTGTTTGTAGCCGCATGAACCGTCGTCATAGACGCGGTGATGATCCTCGATGTCTCCTCCGTATCCAGCAACGGTTTCATCATATGGGCCAGTGCCGTAGTGGTGCAACTCGCCGCGGAAATGATGTGATGCTTCATCGGATCGTATACGAAGTGATTGACGCCATAGACCAGCATCACGCTGTCTTCCGGCATTTTTTGAGAGGAATTGGCAAGTTTGAAAGGAGCGCTGGCTATGACTTTCTCAGCGCCCGCTTCCAAGTGGCCCCGCAGGCTCCCCTTGGGATGGTCCGCAGGAAGAGTGGGGTCGAGAAACTTCCCGGTGCAATCTATGACAACGCGCACACCGTTCTTTGCCCAATCTATATCTCTCGGATTCCTGGCCTTTTTCAACACCTTTACCGGAATGCCTTCCATCTGAATGATGCATTCGGACTGGTCCAGAACCTTTACATCGCAGCTTTTTCCGGAAAAACCGTAAAGGAACCGATCCAGTGTTCCATAAGTGGAATCCGTGGTAAGGTATTGCACGATATCGTCGATTCTCTTTCCGATTTCTCTGCCGGCATTGATGACGATGCCGTCATAATGCTTCATGTTGATATGATTCCAAAGAGTTAATTTACCGATACGGCCTACGCCGTTGATCCCCAATATGCGCTTATTGGGTAAATTCATGTCCATTTTATCCCTCCTATAATGCTTAGTTTTGCTTCCAATTGTTCACGGTGTTGCAGTGTAAAACTTTATTTTGATAAAAGTTGTATTTGGTGTCTGACACCTTTTGCAAGATTTTTCGGAGCATAGGGTTGCGCTCCAGCGAGTACAAGCAAGTGCCAACCGGGCAGGACGGGCCGTCTAAATCCTACGGCACGCAGTGCGTAGCCGTCGAGCGGGAGAGTAACCCTATGCTCCGAAAAATTATGAGCGCCTTTCACTTATTACAACTCTTTTTATAACTTATTTACATCTCAGTTTGGATTTCGTAACGCCCTTCATACACATTTCCCAAATCCCCGTCAATAGAGATCTCATCCCCCGGGCCGAACACGTGGCCGTTTAAGACGCATATCTTTTTATCTTCGTTTACGTGAAGACCCTTACAGTTAACAATGCATATCTTACCCAGGCCCGCCGCTGCTACCGCCGCATGGGACGTGGTGCCGCCCTTTCCCGTAATCAATCCGTCGCAATTGAAAATTAACGGAATGTCATCGGGAACCGTATCCGGCCTCATAAGGATCACCTTGTTGTCCGGATCCGCTTTCTTCAGCTCCTTAAGATCATCCATATCGAAAGCTATGACGCCGGAAAGAACGCCGCTGCTGACGCCTATTCCCCGCCCCACAAGCTTCATCTCATGCCCGGCCTTAGCAAAGGAAGTGCCTGCTTCCTGCTTTTTGAAGTTCTGGTTTCTCGTCTGCAGGATGTACAGATCTTGCGGGTCATCCGACTCAAAGGTAAACTCTATCTCCTGGTGAACAAACCCGTACTTCTCGATGAGCTGGGTGGCGTAATCAAGCAGAGCTTCATATATCCTTGGAAACGCGGATTCCAGCGAAATGCTGCTGTCCGTATAATATTTCTTACGTTGGTACTCCGTAATGGGAAGAGTGTTAACCAATCCTGCCACCACGTCTTCACCCTGACTGCACAGCGCGAAGTCCCCGTAAAGGTTTATCCCTGAATGTCCGTTAAACGGGCTGTTGGTGAACACCACTCCGGTTCCCGAGCTGGTGGACAGATTACCCAGAGCCATCTGTTGAACCAGCACGGCGGTGCCCCATTCATCTGCAACTTGCATGTGGTTGCGGTAATATATAGCGCTCTTTGATGACCAGGAATCCAGCACGCTGATAATGGCCTGCTTCAACTGAAGGAAGGGATCTTCCTCGATATGAATGCCACGGTCGATGAGAAGCCGCTTGTAATCGTAAGCGATTTCCTTCATCTGTTCCTTTGTGAACTGAATCTTAAGATCCACACCCCATCGCTCTTTATGGCCCAAAATGATGCGGTCAAATGTATCTCTTTCGATACCGTAAGCCATTCCCCAGCTTTGAAGGAATCGACGGTAGCAGTCCCAAGTCGTCCATCCGTATCCCTTTTTACGGCTCAGCTTCTCTGCAATCTCGTCGTTCATGCCTACATTCAAAAATGTCCTCATGGCTCCGGGCATGGAGATGGACGAGCCGGACCGCACGGAGAAAAACAGCGGATTGTCGGGATCCCCGTATGTCTTTCCCGATACTCTTTCAATTTCCTTTATATTATTTTCGATCTTCCTATCAAATTCACTGCTGATGTGAGGATGTCTGAAAATCGTGTCCTTATGCCTGAACACCTCCGTAGTCAGCACGAATCCCGGAGGTACGGGGAAACCGTAGCGAATAAGCTTTTTCAGGAAAAACGCTTTAGCTCCCAGAAAGACGGGATTATCCATCTCTTCGGAAGTTTCGTTCAGCCTGCTGAAGGTAAGGTCCGGATCAAAGGTCATCATATTCTCAATAAACGAATGCGGATAGGTATCCAACATGCCTCGGAGATTGCTCAATGTGGTAGTGATGAAATTGTCCAGATCCTGCACTAAAAACGCTGATGCCAGGTTATCCCGCAGGAACTTTTCCGATTCCATATAGTAGAACTGTCGCTTCTCCACATCAGACCATTCCTTCGGAGCGGGATAAAGCTGGGGTATGATTCGTTTCAGCGAGTTTTCATAGACATCAAAGAAGTATTCATTGATAATCTGCTTGATGTCCTGAGCCATGAACTGGAAAATATTTATGTATTGATCCAGGGAAAAGCTTGGGGAAGTCAAGCTGAATTTAAGCATATCGATGTGGGAATTGAGTCCCGGATTGTAAATGCCGTCAAGAGCAAGACCCTCGCGAAACAGCTCCAACACATCGTAGATATGTCGGAATGTCTTTGCCGTTATATATTCCAGATTCACCGAATTCAACAGTTCAACCATGAGCTTGGAAGCCGTCTTTTCAAGACGGAACATCATGCCCAGCGACTCGAATTTGGGCTCGATATATTGGCCGTACATGGAAGGAATGCCCGCCGCAATGTGGCGTTTATAATAGATGTTTTCCAATGCTTCGCTGGGTTCGGGATCCAGTATGATTTCCTTCAGTTTGTTCATTAAATCATAGATCTGAAGTACGGCTTCTCTCGGCCTGTTATTTTCCAGGTTTTGCTCAAGCCTTGCCAGTTCTTCATCGGTACATAGCCTGCTGTTCCTGACAACGGAAATCACATCGTCGGTCTCCAGAGAATATTTTTCCAAAAGCAGGTTGTAGACTTGGAAAAGATAAAGCACCCGCTTTTTATGTTGTCCGGTTCCGAGGTTAATTTGAGAAAGAGCTTTTTCGATCTCCTCCGTATCCGCGGAAAGCAGTTCTTCAGGGGTGGTTTTCATCCTGTCGCAAAGCTCTTGTATGATCTGGTGAACGGGAACAAACCACTCATTTCCCCGATCCAGCCATTCGTAGACATCCTGGGGAATCAGGCCCTTCAGTTGTTCTTTGTCGCCGTCATACCAGTATTCGATGATCTTTCTCGTGAACAGTATATGGGTATTGTTGCTCTCCGTATGGGTCTGCTTTCTGAGGAAATGGATGAGCCTGTCCTTTCGCATGGACAGTTCGTCTATGGCGGTAGAAACCTCTCTCAATTTTCCTTCCGCGCCGATATCCCTGAAATACACGGGGAAAATTCTGGCCAACTGCTTCATTTCACGATATACAGGGCCTATATCCGCGTTAAGAAGCTTAGTTACATCCCGCTGGAACAAGTCCGTATCGGATATGAAAATACCGCCCATCTTCAGGTTGACGATAAGGGCCGCGAGAAGCTCCCGCATGGCTGAGGGCGCGTACTCAATCAGCTCCAGCCATACCCGGATATTCTTCACATGGTTTGTATTGACCTGAATCTGCCAATCTTTGTTTAAGGTGATGGTGCCGGGATAATGGAATCCCAGTTTTATCAATCCGTTTATGAAGTAGGTAATAATGGACGAATCCTTCGTATCGATGACTTCCTTTCCCAAGGTAACGATACAGTCCAGCACTGTGCCGCCGTGATCCGCATTGAGTTCCTGAAACTGATCCATAATCGTATCGAGGAAACCTGTGATGTCATCTACGTCCAGTTCGGTGAAAACGTGACGCAGATTCCGGTTCATGTCGTAGAGCAGGTGATCGTTCAAATGGGACATGCCGGGCAAATGCAGCAAATAGTAGAGGTAGTATATGGTTTCCAAATAGGAATCAAACTTCTCGGTGAAACTGCGGAAATAATTCGATATGTCGTTGTAGAACATCAGGTTGCTGATCTTTTCCCAGCTGTCCGCTTCCGCCAGGTCTTTGCGGAGCTTGTCGAAGAAAGGTTTCCCGATATTGCCTATAGTTTCTGCATCCATATGATGAAACAGATGCCTCTTGGATTGAAACCATTCGTCCGCCTTTGAGGTGGATTCCCAGTAATCGATACAGCGCCGCAGTAAGTCCGCGGAGAGTTCCGTCAGTGTCTGCGAAAATTGGGGAAACTGGGCTATTTTGTTGAAATAGGTTTTAAAATAGCCTGAATTTCGAATATAAAGGAGCTCATGCTCCGTAATAGTAGCCCGGATCAAATCGATGCAGCGCCGGATGATGGTTTCCGGAAAGTTCTCCAGATTTGCCAATCGATCCATGAATTTTATCAGAGTTTTTATAAGCTGCTCTCTCGGGCTCTCCTCCATTTCGGAATCAAAAAGATGCTCAAATATATCTAACAGAACAGAAAGCGCTCGCTCCGATTCGTCCACCGAGTTGTAGAACCACAGGTCCGTAAGACAGATATTATGAAGAGAGTCGATAACGTACGAATCGTTTCTGTATTGATGGTTCAACTCGGTGATGAATTCCTTGGTGCGCTTGTGGATACCCCATTTTGATTTGGAAAGATCTATCAGCCACTGCTGGTCTTCGGGAATGTGAATCTCCGCATCCCGCGTTCTCGCCAGGTTAGCTTCTAACGCTTTTGATGAAAAGCCTTCGGTCATTTCGAATTCTCCTGTTGCTTATGGAATTGCAATATTGTTACTGAAATTATTATATCATATCAGCACAAAAAAACCACGCAGACCGAGAGGAAATAAACGGTCGAAGACCTCCTGCGCGCGTTCACACACAGGAGGTCTGCACCTCACTTAACAGTCCATTCAAGCAGTCTGTAGCTGTATTATCCGATTGATTAAAACTGCGTCGATAGGAATGTGGAAAGACCCATCTGGTCGATCTGATCAAGATATTCTTCAAGTTCGTCCACGTGGCTGTCTTCGTCCTGCAGTATCTCCTGCAATAATGTACGTGTGGCATAATCCTTCACTTCGCCCGCCAATACGATAGCCTCGTTATAGGCTGCAATGGCTTCTTCCTCAGCCTTGTGATCATTCTCAAGCTGCTTCGGAACATTATCGCCGATGTGAATCTTGTTCAGTTCGGTTACAATAGGAGTTCCCTCCAGGAAGAGTATTCTTCCGATGAGCTTTTCGGCGTGTTTCATTTCGACGATGGCGCGCTTTTCAAAGCTTTCGTGTAACTTTGTGTAGCCCCAATCCTCGCACATTTCGGCATGAACTATATATTGGTTGATAGCGGTCAGCTCATCGACAAGCAGTGAATTCAAAGTTTCGATAAGTTTAAGATTTCCTTTCATGTTTTAATCCTCCTTTTTAAATGTTGGTAAGATCTGCTTGTCTATAGCTTATCATTCTCCGGAAACAGATGCAATTGAATCTTTTTACGTGTTCTTTTCATACAAATGAGCAAAAAACCGAGTTATGTGTGGATTTTCTCTTAAAATTTTAACGCAATCCAACTTTTTGCACAGAAAGGACCGTTTTGCAACTTTTGATCACACACTCCATTTTTTGCTCAAAATTTTAATTCCACGTATTCCCAAGATCTCTCAGGCAAATTGAGAGCGGGGACAAGAAGAGCGAACGGTAGGCCGGAAAGTCGGCGGACCACATGTCAGGCGCCCCTGCCTTTTTAAATCTATATTTACGCGTTTTCGGTATTTGTTATGAACCGGTATAAACCTAATGCCAGGTAATTTCCCGCGCTTTCCGAGCGCCTCAACAAATACGACATTATGTCTATACTCCTGTCGTACTCACCGGTTAAAAACGATGTGGATTCTTCAATCATATCTCGTAAATGACGGAATAGGCTGTTCCGCAATTCCGCTTCATCCCAGAAATTATTGATGGAGGCTAGGAAGGAAGCGATTTCTTCCGTATTTGCGTACAGTAGCCTTGTAATCTCGTTAACAGCCTCTGTATTGCCTTCAATCTGCGCTGTGATCAGCAATGTGATCAGGTCAATCTTCCTGTAAAACATCGGCATGTGCCCTTCAATGGCATCGGCCCCGAATACGATAGCCAACATCCTGCCGAACTCATCCACCAGCTCGAACAGCCGCTGGAGAACTATTTCTTCATTGCCGACGCCGAGATATCTGCTGATTAAGTATTGCCTGGTCCAAACCACCAGGTCAAACAGAAACATCCTCAACAGGAAAACGGCTTCTATCTGTTCCAACGTCATGCAGCGCAGCATTATGGGCAGTTCCTCCATCTGTTCGGGGCTCAGCTCCAGGCATTCAAGAACTTCCGGGCACATGGGGTCGTGGGATATAATGTCATATATCCCCTGGGCAAAGTAATCCGCCATCTGAACCGATAAAGCCGTAATCTTGTCATAATTGGCTACATCGCCGCTGTAGTTGCCCGTGATAAATGCATTTGCCATTTCAATCGTATAGTTCAGATATGTTTCAAACATTCCCCTCCATGTAGCTTCGTTCCAGAAAGGGTTTACTTGGGCTAGCAAACGCGCTCTTTCCGCTGCATTCCTATACATTCGCTCCAGGGTCCTGCTCACTTCTTCCCGGTTTCCTTCCTGCTGGGCGGAAACCAGTTCTCGGAGAGCAATGGTGTATTCATTCAGCAGCCATGTAAAATTTTCGGCAAATTCTGCGCCGAAAATCAATCTCATCATTTCCCCGTAATGCGAAAACTCATCGTACAACTTCGCAAACAGCGCCTCTTTTGTACCTACCCCCAAATACCGGCTGATCAGGTATGCCCTGCTCCATGCTGTAATAGTTCTCCATATCTGTCTCGAATTTGTAATCAAGTTCATCTGACTGAATGTAATGCATTGCTCATTGAAACCGCGTCCCGTTTCCATATTCATACCAACTCCTTCATATGATATTAATAGGATATTTCATATGAGGCTTATTGGTACCAGAAACCAGGCAACAGAAACCATAAGGGACGGTGTTGTATTTGGTCAATGCAACACCGTCCCCTGATACACTGCTATTGATTTACTGATTTACAGCTTTGACTCCCATTCCGATTCTCTGAATCCGACAAGTACTAAATCGTCCCGAATCAGCAAAGGCCGCTTTACCAGCATTCCATCAGAAGCCAGCAATTTAAGCTGCTCTTCCTCACTCATAGTAGTCAGCCTATCCTTCAAGTTCAGTTCCCTATACTTCTGTCCGCTTGTGTTAAAAAAGCTCTTCAGCGGGCGGCCGCTTTTCTGATACCACTCCTTTAATACCTCAATCGTTGGATTGTCTTTTGCGATATCCCTGAACTGATAGGTATAGCCTCTGGCATCCAGGCATTTCTGCCCTTTCCGGCATGTTGCTCACTTCGAATAGCAGATAAACAACATATCAATTACCTCCACATTCTACGAACCCCATTATATCATCCCTCGGTCAAATATTTGATGGAATTTTCGCTGTCTCGAATCTGGAAGGAATCCACCAGACCCTTGAGCATCTCCGCCTGTGCATGCATCTCTTCGCTGATTGCCGCGCTTTCCTCCGCAGTAGCTGAATTTGACTGGACTACGTGGGACACCTGCTCGATGCCCTTATTGATCTGTGCGATTCCGGCAGCCTGCTCCCTGGAAGCCTCTGCTATTTCATTGATGAGATTGGCTACCTGTTTTGCTCCGTCCACGATTCCGTACAGCGACTGTGCTGTGCTCTCGGCTATGGCCATTCCGTCCTGAACCTGATTGATGGAGCTTTGAATCAAGGCTTCCGTATCCTTGGCTGCAGCCGCACTTCTCGCCGCAAGGTTCCGAACCTCATCGGCGACAACTGCAAATCCCTGGCCGTATTTTCCTGCCCTGGCGGACTCAATGGCCGCATTCAGAGCGAGAATATTGGTCTGGTGGGCTATTTCATGAATTGCCCGTATAATCTTGGAGATGTTGTCGGATGCTTCGTTAATACCCTCCATAGACTTGAGCATCTCCTGCATCTGAGCGTTGCCTTCGATAGCATTGCTTTGCGCCGTATCCGCAAGTTCGCTTGCCAACCCTGCGCGCTCCGCATTTTTCTTCGTCTGCATAGCGATTTCATTTATGGAAGCCGTAAGTTCCTCGATGGCCCCCGCTTGTTCTGTCGCGCCCTGGGACAAGAGCTGGCTTCCTTCAGAAGCTTGTTTCGATCCCGCTGCCACCTGATCGGCTGCCTGATTGATGCTGACAAACATATCATTGAATGCATTAAGGGAGTGATTCAGGGATGTGCGAATCTTCTCGAATTCTCCCATGTACTCTCTGTCGATGCTCACGCTCAGGTTGCCCAGCGATACTTCATGGAGAATTTCGGAGATTTCAACGATATAGCCGCGTATGGAGCTGAGAGTATGGTTCAGCGCATTCTTGATAACGGCATGATCTCCGTTATACTCTCCCTCCATTATTATATCCAGATTTCCTTTTGACATCTCTTCCAGGACAATGGATGCTTCTTTAATCGGCGTTGTGATAGCGTCCAGCGTATCGTTGAATCCTTCAATGATGTCTCTATATCCTCCCATGTGTCTGTTTCCGTTAGCCCTTGCAGACAGATTTCCTGCAATGGCCGCCTGCACCAGCATCATGGAGTCTTCCTGCAGGTTATACAATGAGTTTCTCACCTTGTTCAGGTTTGTCACAATAGTCCTGAAATCGCCCCGATATCTGCTTTCGTCCAACTGCTCCGACAAGTCTCCGTTGGATATCTTTTCAAGCAGTTCCGATGCAGCGTTTAAGGGCGCCACCACCGCGTCCAGCGTCTCGTTGATGCCCTGAACAATCTCTCTGAAGCCTCCGTTGAATTTTTCCGCATTGCCCCTGGTGCTCAGACTGCCTTCCACGGCGGCACGAGCCAGATTCACATTCTCGTGTATCAGTTCCTTTAAAGTGTCCGCGATATGGCGCATGCTGATTCCCATAATGTCCTTATCGCTTCTCGGAATGACTTCCACCGACAAATCGCCGTCGGCAATTCTTTCTCCTATGAGAGCTTGTTGTTTCGTCGCTTGAATGATGCCGTTAAGGGCTTTTCCGAGAGCGCCAAGTTCATCCTTTGATTTTATGTCTATAGAAACGTCTACATTTCCGAGAGCCAGTTCTTCTGCCGCCTCCATCAAGTGATTTATAGGCTTCTTTATCATTTTGTTGGAAATTATAAACGACACTACAATTCCGATTACCAGCGCCAGAATAACGCTAATGAGAATGATGGTGCTGAGAGTGCGTATCGGCGTGCCTACTTCTTTTTCCGAAATGGTTACTACTACGGACCACTCCGTACCGTCTACCGGCGCATAGGCCATCAATTTGTCGTCGCCTTGATAGATATATTTACCGGCCCCCGATTCCCGCTGCTGCATTTTTTCTATGTAAGGTGTGAAAAACTGCAGCTCACCGTCTCCTGATCCGTCACCAGAGGTTGCAGAGGACACTCCATCGATTTCCTCGATATCCGAACCTGACGACGCAGTGGCGGAAGTTGTAGGCTCAGTAGAAGAGTCGGTTATGATAACTACATCTCCCGTCGCAGTGGCGGAGGTTGTAGCAGAAGATTCGGAATCTGAAGCTTCTTCATCGCTGCCGGTTATCAGGAGATCTGCACCCGTATGAGCTATGATTTCACCGTCTCCGTTTAACACATATGAATAGCCCGTTTCACCGACTTTGATCTGTTTGGCGTATTCACTTATGAGATCTCCCCCCACAATAGCCACGAGAACACGGTGTATGGCGCCTCCACTGTTCTTTATGGGAGCTGCCACAACAGTAACCTTCTCGCCGCTGGTCCTGCTAATTAAAGGATCCGATATGTTTCTTTCGCCATTCAAAGCTTTCTTAAAGTACTCCCTGTCGGATATGTTGGCGTAGGACCCTACGAAATCCATGTAATGGCCCCCCGTGTCGGAGATTCCCAACATTTCAAAGACAGGATAATGCTCGAGATATTCTCCGAGCACGCTTTGCTGCGTTTCCCAATCTTCAGGGCTGTCTTCCAGATGGCTTGCGACGCTGCCCACAAGTGCTAAAAGGCTTTCCACTTCCACTTGCATGATAGAAGCGGCATCCTGGGCTTTGTCCATAAGCCTCTCGTTGATACTATCGTATAATGAGTCCGATGCGATGTTAAGAGCGAAAGCTCCCATGCCGATCAAAAGAACTGCCATTACGCTTGATATAACTAAAGCCAATTTGCGGCCTATCGTTACATTTTTGAACATACCGGCTGTCTTTTTCACTGAATAACCTCCTTTAAATATGCCAAAATTACCTTGAGATTGTCTTTCGGGGTTTTGCCCTGAATAATATATATCGGCATTTTGGGAAAATTCTTTACTGCGTCAAAAAATAGATATAAACGTCGTATTAATACCCTTTTCTTGTCATTTGAAACCAAAAAATGCGTTTCATGATAATAAAATCTACCTTGTCGCCCCCGAAGAAGTAATCCGGTGCCTTAATAAAATAACTACGGGGTTCAAGTCCCCCGCACGCACCAATGCAAAAGACACCCATCTATGACTCTGATCTTGGGGGTCTCCACAAAGCCACAAGGCTTTGCGGGGAAAAGGAGGAGCAGGGAGGTGGACGACTGATTTTTTGTATTAAAAAAATCGGAGCAAAGCCGACCTTGTTCCGACGTGGTGCGCAGGTCGGGACTTGGTACAAAGGTAGGTTCAAGTTCCTCCGTGCACA
>LSQX01101506.1_pt3 | contig 21918 bp, 21 predicted proteins | sample 654561 | NCBI WGS metagenome assembly LSQX01 (sample SAMN04489861, study PRJNA283612) | anaerobic digester metagenome | isolation source: 4 biogas reactors fed with cattle manure at either 37C or 55C with and... | place: Denmark: Kongens Lyngby | collected 2014
GCGAAGTGGTCGTTGCCGAAGTAGGACTGGGAGGCGCCGGCGGCGACGATGAGGGAGTCGTACTCGAACTCGCGGGTGTATGCGCCGAGGGAGGTGGTGACGACCTGACGCTCGAGGTCGATGTCGGTCACCTCGCCCTTGACCACGTTGGCGTTCTCCTGGCCCTTGAGTACCTGGCGGGTCGACGGGGCGATCTCGCCGGAGGACAGGATGCCGGTGGCTACCTGGTACAGGAGCGGCTGGAAGAGGTGGTGGTTGGTGCGGTCGATGATGGTGACATCGACGTCTGCGTTCTTCAGCTCCTGGGCCGCAAATAGGCCACCGAAGCCAGAGCCGATGATGACCACGTGATGGCGGCCGCCCTCAGGACGGAAAGGGGTGTTCGTCATGAAATTAGAGTTCCTCATCTACTTCGCGGGAAACAACGGGCTCCATCGTATATGGTTCCCCGTTTGAACAAAGTCCCGGGCAGTGGACAGTTGCGGAGCCACCCCGGTTCCGGGCGTGGAGTCGGTCGCGCCTTCCCGTTTCCCGCGGGGGAGGGGGATAGGATCGGACGCTGTGAGACATCCACATCTGGCGGCGATCGACGCGGAGGCGTGGCCCGGCGTGGCGGACGTCCCCGCCGGGCGTCTCGTTGACCTGCGCGCACGCGTCGCGGAGGCCGGTTTCGCGCGGGCCTGCGCGGCCGCCGGACTGGATCTCGACCCGGAGGGCACCCCGGATCTCGTCGTCGAGCATGAGGCGCTCTTCCCCCGGCTGGCTGTATCCGGCTGGCTGGGTCTGGCGGAGAGTTTCATGGCCGGGGAGTGGCGTTCGGAGCGGCTCGTGGACGTGCTGGAGGCGCTCATCTCCACCGGGTACCGCCCGCAGCTCGGGGGCCGACCGCTGCCGCCCCGCCCGTACGGGGGTGGTGAGCTGCCCACGGAGCTGGTGCGGCTCAGCTCCGGTGACGGGCTGAGCGCCTTCGGCGGGGTCTTCGCGTCGGGCGTGCCGACGACCGTGCGCACCGCCGTCCCCAACCACGGGCGCGGCCCCGCCACACACTTCGTTGACCTGACCACGTTCTCCGCCCCGGCGGCCGTCGACAGGGAGGATCTGGGCGACGCGCAGACCCGCGCCGTCACGATGCTTCTCGACGCCGCCCGCGTCACCGCCGGCACCCATCTGCTGGAGTACGCCACCTCGGGTGGCGCCGTGGCGATCCAGGCGGCGCACCGGCGGGCGACCGTCGACACGCTCACCGCGGACCCCGCGCAGGCGCGGGCGGTGGGGGAGCAGCTGCTGCTCGCGGGCGTGGAGCCCTCGGTGCACGTCTCGGTGATCGACACCCCGGTGCCGGGCCCCCGCGAGTGGCGGGGCAGCTACGACGCGATCGTGTCGGTGGAGAAGCTGGAGATGCTCAGCGAGGGCCACCGGGTGCGCTACATCCGGGCACTTGACCGGCTGCTCACCATCGGCGGCTACGCCACCATGCAGTCGGTCACGGCCACGGACGCGCTGTCGCCGGTGGCCCGCCAGGCGCTCGGGGTGCTGCGCGCCTACGTGTGGCCGGGCCTGGACTACCCGACGGCCGAGGACGTCCACCGCCTCGCCGACCGGGAGTCGGGGCTGCGGGTCATCGCCCAGACGCACGTCGGCAGCCACCACGAGCAGTCCCTGGCGATGCAGCGCTCCCTCTTCGAGGGGCACACCCGGGAGGCGGCGGCCGCCGGCTTCGACATCGCGTACCGACGCCTGTGGATCTACCAGTTCGCCCTGCGTGAGGCCCTGTTCCGGCTGGGCATGCTGGACACCGTCCAGTTCACCCTCACGCACCGCAACCGGCAGGGACGCCGCTGAGCTGGCACCATGGGGACATGACCACACGTGAGCCCACCGGTTACCTGTCCACCGGCGTCATCGGCCCCGAGCTGATCATCACCCGCCGCATCCCCTTCGTCATCGACGCGGTCTGGAACCAGATCACCGACCCCGCGTTGCTCGGCACCTGGTACGGCACCTACGAGGGGGACCCCGCCACGGGCACCGTCGTCCTCACCACCCGGGAGGCCCCGGAACAGCCCGGTGACGTGCGGATCCAGCACTGCGAGGCCCCCAACGCCCTGGCGGTGACGCTGGAGAGCCCGGCGGGGGACTGGGTGCTGTCCGTCACCCTGAGCGCCGCGGGGGAGGAGACGGACCTGGAGTTCCGCCAGCGTCTCGACGACCTCGGGCACGAGGCCGCCGACCTCGGCCCCGGCTGGGAGTACTACCTCGACCGCCTCATCGTGGCGCTCGAGGGCGGCGACCCGGACTCGCTGCGGTGGGAGGACTACCACCCGGTCCTGTGCGCCCACTACGGTCGTGAGCTCCCCGAGGAGCCCGGTCAGATGCCCGCGGAGAACTAGACCTCGACCGCCACGGGGTCCAGGTACAGGGCCTCCGCGTTCCTGTGGAACACGGCCTCCAGGTGCTCGGGGCCGATGGTGTCCCGGAGCATCTCCAGGTCCGAGTCGGCGAAGGGCCGCTCGGCGCGCGTCGAGGGCAGGTCCGTGCCCGCCATGAGGGCCGTCGGGTCGACGTCCATGATCGCCCGGATCGCGTCAACCGCCGGGAAGTCCAGCCGCCCGAAGCCCGTGGCCTTCACCTTCACGCCCGCCTCGACGAGGCGCAGCAGATGGGGGAGACCCTCCCGGCTCATGCCCATGTGATCGATGCTCACCGACGGCAGGGCCGCCAGCGTGTCGTGGAGCTCGGGGAGATGACGGGAGTCGACGTAGAGCTCCGCGTGCCACTCGGCCACGTCGTAGGCGTGCCGGGCGAGGCTGTCGAGGGCCTCCGGGGTGACGGAACCGCAGCGGGCGAGGTTGAAGCGGACGGCGCGGATGCCGCGGGCGTCGAGACGCAGGATCTCCGAGTCGGAGATGTCCCCGGGCACCTGCGCCACGCCGACGAAGCTCGGCCCGAGCTTCCGGAGCGCCGCGACCAGGTGGCCCGTGTCGAAACCGTGGAAGGAACCGGCAACGACCGCGCCGCCGATGACGTTGAGCCCCTTGACCCGCTGCACGTAGTCATCGACGGAGAAGGGTGGCGGGGTGAACCCACGGTTCGGGACCAGGGGGTGCCGGGGGTCGATGATGTGCAGGTGCGAGTCGAACAACGGGGAGAGCATGCACCCATTGTTGCACTTCGTCGGGCATCTGTCCGGGTCCTGGGGGGGGGGGCGGCGGGTCTTGATGCGAAATGACATAATGTACATTATCGGCGCACTGGGAGTGGCTGGGGATTTAGCCGGAAACGGTGCCTCCAGGGCCTCCTGCATGTCCCGGTTCAAGGTCCGTGCGCCCTGATCCTTCGTGACGCGTCCGGCCGCTTGCCGACGCTCCGCGCGTCCCACGTGCTCCGGGCCGGCGCGGCGTCCCCGGTCCGGCCGGGCGCCGAAAAGCGAAATCTCCCTGAGGTCATACCCCGCCTCAGGGACGAAAAGGCCCGGTGGCCGCGTTTCTTCCGTGACCCCGGACCCGTCCCCGTTTCGTCACTGTGACGTAACTTACGTGGGAAAACCTATCTGCCGCCGCGCTGCCTGTACGCCATCCAGAGCTGCCAGATGGACACCAGGACCAGGACGCCGGCCAGGATGCCGATGAACCAGTACCCCTGCCACGAGACGAAGATGCCGAACACCAGCATCACGATGAGGCGGATCCAGATCGCCGGGATCATGCGGGACGGGTTCATGCGGCTCCCCTACTTCTCGAGCGCGAGACGGATGTTCAGCTCACCCGTGTCGTCGATCTTGGCGGCGACGAACTCCGGGGACTCCACGCCGTACTCGTTGCGGTTGATCAGGACGTCACCGGCGACGATGATGCGGTCGCCGTCGCGGAGGACGTCGAACTCGTGGACCAGCGGGCGGGTCTCGCCGCGGATCTCCATCTCGCCGGTGAGGGTCACCTTTCCGGGGGTGCCGTTGCCGGGAACCTCGGAGAGGTCGACGGGCTCGGTGATCGAGAAGGTGGCCGTCGGGAACTGGTTGGTGTGGAAGATCTTGTTGCGCACGTTGATGTCGCGGCGCTCGTTGTCGGTGGAGATCTCGTTCATGTCGACGACGACCTCACCGGCCTTGAGGGTGCCCTCCTCGATGGTGGCCCAGCCCTCGACGGCCTGGGTGGACCCGGAGGTGGAACGGCGGTCCGACGGCAGGATCTCGAAGAAGGTGAAGCCGACCGACGTGGTGTTCTGGCCACGGTAGTGGGCGACGTGCCACTCCCCGTTGACGTCGGTGGTCGCGGGCTTCGCACCCTGGGAATTCATCCCCTCGGTCTTGATGCCGGGGCCCATCGCCAGTGCGAGCAGGGTCGGCACGACCGCCACGAGGGCGAGCACCACGATGAGGATCACGAAGATCGCGATGACGACCTTGCTGGCGGACTTGTTCTGGGTGGTCATACCCGTAGTTACCTCAACTTCTCAATCGTCCGTGCGAGTGCCACGAGTTCGGAGCACAGGACGCGGATCTCCTCCGGTTCGGCGCCCTCCGCAGATGCGGTGGCGACGTCTTCAGCCGCGCAACGCAGCTCGAAGAGTGAGTCTCGCAGGGCGGCTGCGCGGTCCGGATGAATGATAACCGCTTCCGCCGGGATACTGGTACCTGAGACACTCTGACGTTGTTCATATGCCCGCTGTTTACAGGATCTGCTGCAGTACTTCCGGGGGCGGCCGCGGCCGGTGAGGACCAGCTCCTTGCCGCACCACGCGCAGGACACCGCGGGATTGGTCGGGGATATCGTCACGTGACCACCATAACTGATCTCCGGAGGTCTTGGCGGGAACAAAACGGGCGGCTCGTCCGTTATAGTGGTACGTCTACCAGTGAACAAACGAAAAGGATGATGCCGCAATGGCAGATCGCGTACTCCGCGGCAGTCGAATGGGTGCCGTCAGCTACGAAACTGACCGCGACCACGACCTTGCTCCGCGCCAGATGGTGAAGTACCGCACCGCGAACGGTGAGATCTACGAGGTCCCGTTCGCCGACGATGCGGAGATCCCCGAGGAGTGGATGTGCAAGAACGGCCAGCTGGGCACCCTCGTCGAGGGTGAGGGCGTTGAGTCCAAGCCGGTGAAGCCGCCGCGCACCCACTGGGACATGCTCCTGGAGCGTCGTACGCTCGAGGAGCTGGATGTCCTGCTGGAGGAGCGCATCGAGCTCCTCCGCAAGCGCCGTCGCGCGGCCTCCCGCCTGCTCAAGGAGCAGCAGGCGCAGGAGGCGGCTGAGCAGGGCTAGTCCCCCGCTTGTCGACGTCCCCCCGTCACTCCCCTCCCACCCCCGGGAGGGGAGTTTCTGTTTTCTAGCGCAGGCGGCTGCGCTTCCAGTGGCGGTACTCGTGCTGGAACATGCGGCGGGTCACGCTGAAGATGTCACACAGCTGCTCGAGGCGGTGGCGGACACCCCAGCGGGTGACCTCGGCCAGCGAGGACTTGACGAAGCTGCCGTCCAGCTTGGACTCGCCGATCTCCCGCTCGGTGAAGGTGATCGGGACCTCGCGGACGTCGAAACCGCCGGAGACGGCACGCCACGCCAGGTCGACCTGGAAGATGTAGCCGGCGTTGGAGAGCTCGTCGAGGTCGAGGGACTCGATGACGTCGCGGCGGTAGGCGCGGTAGCCGGCGGTCATGTCGGTGAGCCCGGCGCCCAGCATGAGCGAGATGTAGATGTTGCCGCCCTTGGACAGGATCCAGCGCTTCTTCGGCCAGTTCACGACCTTGCCGCCCGGTACGTAGCGGGAGCCGATGACGACGTCGGCGCCGTCGTCGATCTCGTCGAGAAGCAGGCGCAGCTGCTCCGGGGCGTGGGAGCCGTCGGCGTCCATCTCGCAGAGGACGGTGTACCCGCGCTCGAGGCCCCACTGGAAGCCCGCGACGTAGGCGCCGCACAGGCCGCCCTTGCCCTCGCGGTGGAGGACGTGGACGTTGGGGTGCGCGGCGGCCAGCTCATCGGCCCTGTCACCGGTGCCGTCGGGGCTGTTGTCGTCGACGACGAGGATGTCGACCTCCGGAGTGGCGGCGCGGACCCTGCCGACGATCAGCGGGAGGTTCTCCAGCTCGTTGTAGGTCGGGATGATCACCAGGGTCGCGTCACTGGGGTTGGTCACGGAGTCTCCTTCTTGGGGGTGGTCTGTCGGCGGGTGCCCACCAGAGCGGCAGCGAAGAGGATGCCTCCGAGGATTATAAGGGCATATTCGGTGCGATCACCGAAACGTGCCGCCGGGGTGAGGGAATCCCGCAGCGGCAGGGTCTCCACGAGCTTGCCGGACTCGAAGATCCCGGTCTCCTGGCTGACGGAGCCGTCCGGGTGGACGATCGCGGAGACTCCCGAGGTGGCGGCCACCACGACGGCCCGGTCGACCTCGATCGCGCGCATGCGGCTCATCGCCAGCTGCTGGTAGGTCATGTCGGTGAAGCCGAAGGTGGCGTTGTTCGTGGGCGTGGACAGGATCTGGGCGCTGTCGCGGACGGCCGTGCGCAGCGCGGGGTCGAAGGCGACCTCGTAGCAGGTGGCGATGCCGAGGACGACGTCACGCACCGGCACCGTGAACTCCGGCGGGCCGGGCTTGAAGTCACCGGCCTGGTCGACGTACTCGCTGAACAGGCGGAAGAAGTCACGCCACGGCATGTACTCGCCGAAGGGCTGGAGGAAGTGCTTGTCGTGCTGCGCACCGCGGCCGGTCTCCGGGTCCATGACGACCATGGTGTTGCGGTCGCCGACCTCGTCACGGGTGATGGTGCCCACCACGATCGGCGTATCGACGGCCCGCACCGCATGACTGACCAGCGCGCCGGCCTCCGGGTCGGCGAAGGGGTTGACGTCGGAGGAGTTCTCCGGCCAGATGACCATGTCGAGCTCCTCCCCCGCCAGCTCCTCGGTGACCCTCACGTGGTTGGCCAGGACGGCGCGGCGCTGGGCGTTGAAGTCCAGGCCCAGGCGGGGCACGTTGCCCTGCACGGCCGCGACACGGACCTCACCGACCGTCGCCGAGTCCCGGTCGACCACGGTCCAGCCGGTGACCAGGCCCGCCAGGAGGGCCACCAGGGCCGTGAGCGCCCCGGCGACGCGCACCCCCCGGTGGCGGAGGAACTGGACGGCCAGGCCAGCGCCGACGGCGGCCGTCGCCAGGCTCACCAGGGCCGGGCCACCCCAGACGGCGAGGTTGGCCAGCGGCCCGTTGATCTGCCCCCAGGCCAGACGCACCCAGGCGAAACCGCCGAAGGGGAAGGAGCTGCGCGCCCACTCGACCAGCAGGTAGACGAAGGGGAAGGCGAGCGCGCCGTAACGCCAGCGGGCGACGGCGACACCCCCGACGCCCATCACCAGGGCGTAGAGGGCGCAGAACACGGCGAGGGCGATGTAGGGCAGGTTGCCCACGAACACGCCGATCCACGGCAGCATGAACAGGTAGAGCACCAGCGCGTGGGTGAAACCGAGCAGCGCCCCGGACCTCAGCGAGGGGCCCTGCCCCCGCCACGGCATGAGCGCGGCGTAGAGCCCGGCCATGCCGACCAGGCCCGCCAGCCACCAGCCGAGCGGCTCATTGGAGGTGTAGGTGAGGAAACCGGAGGCTGCGGCCAGCAGCAGCCGCAGCAGGAGGATCACTTGAAGTCCTCCGGGCGGATGTCCTTGGTCCACTTCTCGATCTCGGCCTCATCGATGACCTCGGCAGGACCGGTGGGGCCGGGCCGGTCGGCGGGCGGCGCGGCAGGGTCGGTGAAGCTGCCGTAGCTGGTCCCCTGACGGCCCGCCTGGGTGGCCTCGAAGCTGCGGACACCGAGATCCTCGATCGACTTCATGAGCTTGCGTGCCAGCAGCCCGCGCACCACGGCACGGGTCGGCGGGAGGATGAGCAGCAGTCCCACCACCGAGGAGGCGATGCCGGGCGAACCGGCGAGGATCGCCCCCGCGGTGAGGAGCCCGTAGTCACCGGCGACGCGACCGGGGGTCACCTTCTGGCGGGCGGCCAGGGCACCGACGCGGCGCATCTCGAGGGGCGCGGCCAGCAGGCCCACGGCCATGAGGGCGAACATGAGGAACAGCGCCCATCCGATGCCGAGCCAGGAGGCGGCGGCCCAGAAGACGAGGGCCTCGATGATGAGGACGGGGAAAACAGCGAAGATCAACGGCACATGAGCCACCCTACCGGCGTAGTTGATCGAGCAACCACCCGACGTTGCGGGTGAGGTGCCGGTAGTAGGGACCGAAGTGGTTGGCCCCGGTCCGGCCGGGCACCCGCAGGCTGCGGTCCTCGTACCAGGTGACGTCGGCCCCGGCGGCGCGCCAGGTGTCGCGCAGTTCGCGGACCTGGGTGACGGGCACGACGTCGTCGTGACGCGACCCCCACAGCAGCACCGGCACCGACGGCGTGCCCCGGCCGAGGCGGCGGGCGTCGAACTCGGCGGAGACGTGGGGCAGGTCGTCGAGAAGCTCCCCGAGGGGCACGCCCGCGTGGGTCCAGCGGTGGGTGCCGCGCCAGCCGGAGGTGAACACGGAACTGACGGCGCAGGTGGCGAGGTCGGCGGTGACGTGGTCCAGGCCCTCCGGGGTGAGGGCGGTGAGGATCTCGGCGCGGATCTCCGGGGAGACGACGAGCAGCCCGGCGACCGCATAGGAGAGCACCCCGGTGACGAGGGAGCCGTCGACGTGGGCGAGGACGTCGTCGAGACGCGAGGGCGGCGCCCCGATGACCGCGGCGACCGGGCTGACGTCGGGGGCGTAGCCGGGACGTTCCAGGGCCCAGCCGACGGCTGCCCCGCCCTGCGAGAAGCCCCAGCACCCCACCGGGGCGGACTCCGGGAGGTGGAGCTGACGGGCGGCGCGGACGGCGTCGAGGAGCGCGTGCCCGCCCGAGGGGTGGTCGCAGTAGAGCTGCCAGCCGAGGTCCGGGTCACGCGGGTAGTCCGTGAGCACGACGTGTGCACCGGAGGCCAGCAGCGCGGTGACGGCGGGCAGCTCATAGGAGGCGACCACGTCGACCGGCCCGCGCAGGGAGACGCTCATGCCGACGGACATCGACCACGAGGGGTCGCAGTGCGGCGCGACGCCCTGCGTGGAGGGAGCGAACGCGATGACCGGGCGGGCCCCGCCGCGCCAGGCGCTGTGCGAGTGCAGGTAGGCGCCGGTGGCGGTGATGGTGCGGCCGCGGGCGTCGGTGGTGACGTACTCGATGCGCCACGCCGTCGCCCGGTTGATGCCGCCGGAACCACCCATGAGGCGCATCGGCGCGGAGGCGAGCAGCGTGCCGGGCGGACGGCCGATGACCCAGGTGGCGTCGGAGAAGCTGGGCTCGGACTCCCAGTCCGCGAACCTCGGCCGCGTCGGCGAGCGCGTGCCCCCGCGGAGGCGTCGCACCACTCCCCTGCCGACGTCGCCCATCAGCGGCACCCAGGCCCGCGCGGTGGCCGCGTGCACACCGGCCCGGTGGATCCGGGGTGAGCGGCTTCCGACCATGGGCCCCACCTTAACTAGAATGTCCCCCCATGACCGCCAGCGCAGACTTCTCCGACCTCATCCCCGCCGACCACTCGGTGCCGCCGGGTGGCTGGGAACCGCTCGCGACCTTCGCCGACGACCACGGTGACGGCCGCATCCACGTCACCCTCGAGGGCCGCGTGCGGCTCCACGGCGTCATGTGTGTCGATGTCCCCGGCTTCCACCCCGCCCCCGCCACCACGGCCGCCACGGCCGCCCCGGAGGGCGAGATCGGCTGGCTCGGGCAGTCCGAGGGGCTGGTCACCCTCGGCGCGGGCCTCGTGGAGGGCACGATGAGCACCCACATCGCGCGGATGCTCGACGTCATCGAGGCCCCCGTGCGCGTGTGCCGGGGCGGGATCATCCAGATCGAGGGGCTCAGCGAGGGCATCGCCGAGCAGGTCGTGCGCGTGCTGGCCCCGCTCGGGCTCATCTTCGACGCCGAGTCGCCCCTGCTCCCGGGCCGCAGCTAGCGGGGCATCCGCCGCCACACCGGCCGCGGCACCACGCGCATGACCCACGCCAGGAGGCGCAGCCGGCCGGGGATCCACAGCGTGGTGCTGTCGCGGCCCCCGCGGATCTCCGCGGCGACGGCCTCCGCCACCTGGTCGGGGGTGACGGACATGGGTGCCGGGTCCATGCCCTCCGTCATCGAGCCGATGACGAAACCGGGCCGCGCCGTGATGAGCCGCAGCCCGCTGCCGTGCAGGCGGTCGGACAGGCCCTGGCAGAAGGCGTCGAGGCCCGCCTTCGTCGAGCCGTACACGTAGTTGGCGCGCCGGGCCCGCCACCCGGCGATGGATGAGAACGCGACGATCTCACCGGCCTCCATGACGTCGGCGAGCACCGTCAGCACCGACACCTGGGCGGTGTAGTCGACCGTGGCGATCTCCGCGGCATGCGCCTCGTCCCGCTCCGCGCGCGCCTGGTCCCCGAGGATGCCGAAGGCCACGACCGCCGTGCCCACTCCCCCGGTCAGCTCCACCGCCCTCGTGACGACGTCCCGGTGGCTCCCCAGGTCGCCCGCCTCGAAGTCGAGGTGGTGGACGGCGGTGGCGCCGGCGTCGAGAAGCGGGCCCGGGTCGGTCTCCCGGCGGGCGGCGAGCACCACCGGGCGCCCCTTGCAGAGACGGCGGGTCAGCTCGAGGCCGATCTCGGAGGTGCCGCCGAGCAGCAGGACGCCGGTCACCGCAGCTCACGCTCCTGGCGGGTGAGGGACTCCGCGCCGGTGTCCGTGACGACGACGATGTCCTCCAGACGCATCCCCCACTTCCCCGGCAGGTAGATGCCCGGCTCGATGGAGAAGCACATCCCCGGCTCCAGGACCAGGTCGTTCCCGGCCATGATGTAGGGCTCCTCGTGCGTCGACAGACCGATGCCGTGCCCCGTGCGGTGGATGAAGTACTCCCCGAGACCGGCCTCCTCGATCACCGCGCGGGCCGCCGCGTCCACGGACGCCGCCGTCACCCCGGGACGCGCCTGCGCCAGCGCCGCCCCGTGCGCGTCCTGCAGCACCCGGTAGGCGTTGCGCACCTCGCGGGACGCCTCCCCGGGACCCCCGACGACGTAGGTGCGCGTGGAGTCCGAGTGGTAGCCCGGGCCACGGGTGCCACCCACGTCCACGACCACGACGTCACCGGCCACCAGCTCCCGGCGCGAGTGGCTGTGGTGCGGATTCGCCCCGTTGGGGCCGGAACCGACGATGACGAAGTCCACCACGTCATGCTCCTTGAGGATCAGCGCCGACAGATCAGCCGCCACCGCCGCCTCCGTCCGCCCCGGACGCAGCAGCGCCGGCACCCGCTCGTGCACCCGGTCGATCGCGGCGGCGGCCCAGGCCAGCTCCTCGATCTCCGCGGGGTCCTTCCGCATGAACAGCTCCTTGAGGGTGGTCGTGGCGGGGAGCGTGGGGGCGTCGAGAAGCTCCTGCAGGCGCAGCACATGCACCGTCGTCAGGGAGGACCCCAGCGCCACCGGACCGTGGTCGAGCACCGCGGCGGCCCACGCGTGGGCGTCATCGCCGTCGACCCAGCCGCGCACCACCACATCCAGGTGCGGCAACGCCGAACGCTCCAGGTCACCGATGTCCGTCGCCGGCGCCAGCAGCACCGGCCGCCCCTCCGCGGGGATCACCAGTACCGTGAGCCGCTCATGGGACGACACCCACGAACCGGTCAGGTACGCCAGCTCCGGGCCCGTGCCGATGATGAGACCGGCCAACCCCTCCTCGCGGCACAGTTCAGCGGCACGGGTGAGGCGCCGGTCGTAGACGTCGACGGGAAAGAGATCAGCCATGCCCCCATGGTAGGTACCCTGGGACACCGTGTCCGCCATCACCGTCCGCCTCAGTTCCGGCCGTGCCTACTGCTCCGGCGTGCTCATCAGCCCGGACCTGGAGGCCACGCCCGCCTCCCGCACCGAGTACGTGCTCACCTGCGCCCACTTCCTGCGGGAACGCTCCGGACCGATCCGCGTCGGCGGCGCGCACTTCCACGCCCGGGTCCTCGGGGCCGTGCGCATCCCGCGCACCGACCTCGCGGTGCTCCGCCTCGACCGCCCCTCACCGCCGAAGCGGCTCCTCCGCTTGTCGACGCACCCCGCCCCCTGGCTCGCCCCCACCGTCACCGAGGGCTTCGGGAAGAGCTGGCACAGGCTGCAGCACCGGACCGGCCGCGTCCTCGGGCGCACCCCGTTCGCGCTGGGCCGGAACCTGCGCACGCTGGTGACCTCCGCGGCGGTGCTGTACAACAACCCCCGGGCCGTGAAGGGCGACTCGGGCGGGCCGGTGGTGGTCGACCGGGAGATCGTGGCGGTGCAGTCGATGATCACCGACCCCTTCGGCTGGAACACCGGCCTGGCGACCGTCGCGCAGGTGGCTCCGCACCGCCGGGCGATCCGGGCGGCGGTGGCGGCGCTGGACGCGGCGTACTAGCGGGGGCGCATTTCACACGGTCGAGACCACATCGTCGAGACGGGGTGCCCGGAGGCGGCGCAGGTTCGAGAGGGCATTGACCCCGAACATCTCCTCTCGCACTTGCGTGGCGGGATCGCCTCAGCTGCCGATCGCCACCACACCACGCCGGATCGCGTCGATGGCGCGCCGGGCGTTGGCCTGCACGTCGTCGGTGTATGCCGTCTTGGCCACCTGGCCGAGCAGGTCCATGACCTGGCGGCACCAGCGGACGAAGTCGCCGGGGGTCATCTCCGCGCCGGACTCGGCGGCCGCGGCCAGGCAGTAGCCGAGCGGGGCGCCCGCCGCCCACTGGTGCATGGCCAGGGCGAAACCGGCCTCCGGTTCGCGGGTGATGGGCAGGCGGTGGCGCTTCTCGTCGGTGGCCAGCTCCTGCCAGATGCGGACGGTGGCGTCCATGGCGTCGGCCATCCGGTCGGTGGCGGCGTTCGCCTCACCGCCGAAGTCCTTGCGGTTCTCGAAGGTGCACAGCGAGACCACGCCGGCGAGTTCCGCCGGGTCCAGGTCGTTCCAGATGCCGCGGCGCAGGCACTGGGCGACGAGCAGGTCGGACTCGTTGTGGATCTGGGAGAGCAGCTCACCCTCGGGGGTGATCACCGGGACACGGTCCGGCCCGGTGCCCTCGAACTCGACGTAGCTCATCTCGGAGAGCAGGCCGATGATGCGCTCGAAGTGGCGGCCGAGGGTGTCGGTGGCCTTCTCGACGCGCGCGTTGAGCCGCGCCAGCTCCCGCTCGCGGCGGGCCAGCTTCTCCCCCACCCGGGCGAGCTGTTCGCGGTCGGTGGCCGGCCAGGAGTGGACGGGGTGGTTGCGCATGGCCTCGCGCAGGGCGACGACCTTCTTGGAGTCGCGGACGCGCGCACGTTCGCGCATCTTGTGCGGGCGCTTGAAGCGGGTGCGCTGGAACTGGTCGACGATGTGGCGGGTGTTGCGGCGGGGGTTGTCCAGGACGCGGCGCGGCAGCTTCATCCGGCCGATGGTCTGCGGCGGGTTGTGGAAGGAGGAGGCGTCGATGCGCCCGGACCAGCCCTGCTCGGTGGTCACCCAGGGGCGGGGGTCGCGGGTCTGGTTCGCGGGCGTCACCACGACCGCGAGCACCGGGTGCTTGCGTCCCGGGATGACGATGACGTCGCCCAGCTGCATCTTGCCCAGCAGGGTAACCGTCTCCTGCTGGCGCTGCTCGAGGGAGTGGACGCGGGAGGCCTTCTCCTCCTCGCTGAGGTCGCGGCGCAGCTGCATGTACTCCATGAGCATCTCCGCGGGGTCCTCGCCGTCGCGGGTGGGTGGGGCGAAGGTGCCGATGGCGTCGAGAAGCTGTGTCCGCAGTTCGCGCACGCGGTGTTCGGCGCGTTCGATCTCCCGGACGTCGTCGACGACGGAACCGTCGGCCTGGTACTGGGCGAAGGACTTCTCCAGCAGCCGCAGCGAAGGCTCGAAGCCGATCATGCCGAGCAGGTTGACGGCCATGTTGTAGCCGGGGGCGAACGTGGAGATCAGCGGGTACATGCGTGTCGACGCCAGCCCCGCCACCGCCCGCGGGTCCATCGCCGGGGACCACTGGACGACGGCGTGCCCGATGACGTCGATGCCGCGGCGTCCGGCCCGGCCCGTGAGCTGCGTGTACTGCCCCGGGGTGAGGTCCACGTGCCCCTCGCCGTCGAACTTCACGAGCTTCTCCATCACCACGGAACGCGCCGGCATGTTGATGCCCAGGGCGAGGGTCTCCGTGGCGAAGACCATGCGCACCAGGCCCTGCACGAAGAGCTTCTCGACGATGTGCTTGAACGCCGGGAGCATGCCCGCGTGGTGGGCGGCGAAACCCCGCTTGAGGGCGGCTTTCCACTGGGGGAACTGCAGGACCTCGAGGTCCTCCTCCGGGATGCCCTCGACGCCCTCGTCGATGATCTCCTCGATGCGCTGCGCCTCCGCGTGGTCGGTGAGCACCAGGTTGGAGCGCAGGCACTGGTGGAGGGCGCCGTCGCAGCCCGCGCGGGAGAAGATGAACGTGATGGCGGGCAGCATGTCGCGGCCCTGCAGCACCCGGATGACGTCGGGGCGACCGACCGGGCGCTGGCGGTCCTCGGGACGTTTGATCCCGGAACGGCGGCCCTCCGCGCGGGCCCGGAAGCCGCGGCCCGACTCGTAGTCGGCGCGCCCCTCCTCCGCCTGGTCCGCCTGGATGCGGGAGATGACGTGCTCGAGCTCGCGGTTGACCTGGCCGCCGGTGCCCGGCTCGAAGAGCGGGTAGATCTTGCGGCCCACCATCATCCACTGCTCCAGCGGGACGGGGCGCTTGTCGGTGACGATGACCTTCGTGTCACCGCGCACCGTGGACAGCCAGTCGCCGAACTCCTCCGAGTTGGACACGGTGGCCGACAGGCCGATGATGTTGACCGACTCGTCGAGGTTGAGGATGACCTCCTCCCACACCGCACCACGTTCCCGGTCGGCGAGGTAGTGGATCTCGTCCATGACGACGTGACTGAGCCGGTCGAGTGTGGCCGAGCCGGCGTAGATCATGTTGCGGAGCACCTCGGTCGTCATGACGACGATCTCGGCGTTGCCGTTGATGGAGACGTCACCGGTGAGCAGGCCCACGGCGTCCTCGCCGTAGTCCTTCTGCAGGTCATGGAACTTCTGGTTGCTCAACGCCTTGATCGGCGTGGTGTAGAAGCACTTGGTGCCCTGGGACAGCGCCAGGGAGACGGCGAACTCGCCGACGATGGTCTTGCCGGCACCGGTGGGTGCGCAGACGAGAACCCCGTGGCCCTCCTCCACCGCCTGGCACCCCTGGATCTGGAAGTCGTCCAGGGGGAAGGAGAAGCGGGAGGCGAACTCAGCGAGGTGGGAGCCGGGGGCGACGTTACCGTTCATGGGATCCACGTTACTGAAAACGCGGGCGCACGCCCGGCCCCCGTGACCCATGCCGGTCACCCCCGACGACAACACCCCGTGACCAGGCTGGCCACGGGGTGGGGTGCTACAGCACGTCGTCGAAGGCGCCCGGGGAGCCGGGGCCGCTGCCTCCCGGCCCCTGCTGCTCGAAGCTGCTGCGCGGGCGGGCGGGTTCCACCGGCTGCGGGGCTGCGATCGGGTCGGGGGCCGCCAGCCCACCGGGGCCGCTGCTCAGCGGCGAGGCGGTGTCGTCGTCGAGGTCCATCCACTCGGGACGCTTCCGCTCACGGCGCCTGTCGTTCCAACGCGCGAACTGCATGGCCATCTCGACGAGCAGGGTGAGCGACAGGGCGAGGACGACCATGGAGAAGGGGTCCTGGCCCGGCGTCATGAACGCGGCGAACACGAAGAGCACGAGGATGATGATCCGGCGCTTCTCCTTGATCGTCTCGTACTCGAGAACGCCGATGATGTTGAGCATCGCGATGATGAGCGGCACCTCGAAGCTCACGCCGAAGATGAGCAGCAGAGCCAGCAGGAAGTTGTAGTAGCGCTCACCTGTCAGCGCGGCGACCTGTGTCTGGTCACCGATGGTGAGCAGGAACGCCAGGCCGTAGTGGACGACGAAGTAGGCGATGATCGCGCCGGCGACGAAAAGCAGCACCGCCAGCGACACGAAGGTGAAGGTGGAGCGACGCTCCTTCTTGTGCAGGCCCGGGACGATGAACGCCCAGATCTGGTACAGCCACACCGGCGACGACAGCACCAGGCCAGCGAGGGCACCGACCTTGAGGCGCAGCATGAACATCTCGAAGGGGCCTGTCGCGAGCAGGCGGCACTCGCCGTCACCCGTGAAATCCGCGCGGCTCTCCGGCGGCAGGGCACAGTAGGGTCCCCGGAGGATCTCACCCAGTGGCATGAGCCCGAAAGGGCTGTGCTGGTACCAGAGGAAGCCGAGGATGGTGCCGCCCAGGAGGGCGAGCAACGAGATGATGACGCGACGGCGCAGCTCCTGCAGGTGCTCCACCAGTGACATGTCGCCGGTGGGCGACTTCTTCTTCCTGCTCCGCCGCGGGCGCCGCCGGGTCACGTCACCGGACTGGGACATTGTCGACGCTTACCTGCCCTACTGCTGGTTCGGCTGCTGCGGGTTCTGCGGGTACCCGGGGTCCTGCGGCGGGTACTGCTGGGGGTTCTGCGGCTGCTGCAGGGGCTGTGCCTGCGGCTGGTTCTGCGGCTGCTCCCAGTAGCCCTGCTGCGGCTGCTGCGGCGGAGCGATCTGGCCCTGCGGCTGCTGCGGCTGGTCGTCGTTGCTCATCTCCTTGACCTCGGACTTGAAGATACGCATGGAGCGTCCGAGGGAGCGGGCTGCATCCGGCAGCTTCTTGGCGCCGAAGAGCAGGATCAGCACGACGACGATGATGATGAGCTCGGTGGGACCGATGTTGGGCATGACTGCCTTTCAGTGGAGAGCAGGTGTATCAGGGCAACGGTAGCACTTCTACGGCGCTAACTGTCTGGCGTGCCATCATACGCGGCGAGGGCGGCGGATGCGCGGCGTCGCACCTTCGCCACCAGCTCCTCCGGCCCCGTCACCGTGAGCCGGTCGGACTGTCCGAGGGCGAAGCGGATGAACCACCCCTCGGAACCGACGGGCATGCGGGCGGGCACGGGTTCGCCGGGGACGGATTCGCCCAGTGTGATGGGGAAATAGTCGGCCAGCCAGGTGTGCTCGGGGTGGATGAGCAGGTCCGCCTGCTGGGCGATCATGCGGTAGCCGAAGGGGTCCTCCGGGTCGAAGGGGAGCTTCTCCAGGTGCGGCGACGCCTCCTGGTCAAGGATCTCCACCTGACTCATGCGATCGGCGCGGAAGTTCTTGTGCTGGCCGGCCTCCCCGTCCCAGGCTGTGAGATAGGTCTCCCCCTCGGTGACGAAGATCTTGGCGGGGTCGACCTCCCGGCAGCGGGTGGTGTCCGAGGAGATGGAACGGTAGGTGAAGGCCACGCGGCGGCCGGCGGAGATGGCCTCCCGGAGGATCTCCTGCGGGGTGGACTCCGCGGGGTCGTCGGCCGCCAGCGAGTCGAAGATCGCCACGGCCTCGGAGTCCATGATCGTGCGCAGCTTCGCCGCCGCCGAGAGCACCGCCTCCCGGTCGGTGAGCCCCGGCATGGCCTCCAGCGACTCGAGGGTGAGCAGCAGCGCGCCGGCCTCCGTCGGCGTGAGCCGCAGCGGGCGGTCCATGCCCTGGGAGTTGGAGATGGACACCCGCTGCCAGCTCGCCTCCAGGTCGACGAGCTCCTCCGGCCACGTGCCCACGCCGCAGCACTGCAGGCGCTGGATCTCCAGCTGCAGTTCCGCGGGGTCGCGGCCCAGGTCCTTCGCCGCCTCCATGAGGCTGCGGTCGGGGTGCGACTGGAAGTACGGGATGAGGTTGAGCGACCGGACGAGGCGGTCGAGTTTCGTCGAGGAGTCGACGTGGCGGGTCAACGGGACACTCCCTTCAGCAGCGCGATCACGTCCGCGCGCACGTCGGCGGGCTCGTGGACGATGACGTCCGGGGCGAAGCCGGCGGCGGTGCGCGCCAGCCAGGTGCGGTCGACGTCGAGAAGCTCGGTGCGCCCGTCCGCCCGGCGCTCACCCGCGGCGGCGAGCTCGTGGGCCATCCCCTCGGGGATGGTGAGCACGGCGTCGACACGCTGGTGCAGCGCACGCAGGGACTTCTCGACGACCTCCTGCAGGTTCGCCTCCGGGCGGGGGTGCGTCGCCGGGGTGCGCTTGCCGTAGACCTTGGCGATGCGCAGGACGCGGAAGGACCGGGGCGCGTCACGGTCGATGTCGTGGCCGACGAGGAAGAGGCGGTCCTGCAGCGGCACGAGCGCCCAGGGGTCCATGGTGCGGCGCACCGGCTCGGAGGTGGGCGTGGCGACGTAGTCGAAGGACATCCGCAGCCCCGCGCGGATGACGGTGAGGATGTTGTTGAGGACCTCCGCGGACAGACGGTGGCTGTCGTTCACCGCGGTGAACACCGGGGCCTCGGAGAGGTCCCGGCGCACGCCGGCGGCGGCCAGCTTCGTCCATCCGGAGCGGGCGAACACGCCGAGCTCGCTCGACTCCCCCAGGTCCCCGGCCATGCCGAGGACGGCGGCCTCCTCCGGGGTGAAGGAGACCTCGGGGAGTTCGTAGCGGTCGGTGAGCAGCCGGTAGGCGGTGCCGCCGTCGGCGCCGGCACTGCGCTGCTCGAGGGGCACGCCGGCGCGGCCCAGGGTGGTGATGTCGCGGATGAGGCGCCGCTGGAACGCCTCCTGGGTGCTGTCGGCGTAGCCGTCGACATTCCGTCTGATCCACTCCGGGGTGAGCATGCGCCCGCCCTGCCGGTCCGCCTCCTGCAGTGCGAACACGAGGTTGGTCAGGCGGTGCACCGCCTTGTCCTGCCTGCCCATGGGGCCTCCTGCCGTTAGCTCAGCCGCGCGCCGCGGCGCTCTCCTCAAGATAGGCCAGGAGCTCGTCGACGCGCGCGTCAACCGGCACGAAAGGATCGAGAAGTTCCACCACGCGCGGCTCCGGTTCATTGACCTTGAGGTTCACCCAGTCGGTGGTGACGGGCACGCCCAGCTCCTCCGCCCGCGCGATGAACTGCCCGCGCAGACGGGCGCGGGTGGTCTCCGGGGCGGTGTCCCGCGCCGCGTGGATCGCCTCGTCCGTGGTCCAGCGGTCGACCAGTCCCTTGCTCTCCAGCAGCGGGAACAGGCCGCGGCCGGGGCGGATGTCGTGGTAGGTGAGGTCGACCTGGGCGAGCTTCGGGTGCCCCCAGTCCTCGCCGAGGCGCTCACGGTAGCGGTTGAGCAGGTTGAGCTTGATCACCCAGTCGATCTCGCGGTCGACCCGGGAGAAGTCCTGCGTGCGGATCGCCTCCAGCTGGCGGGTCCACAGGTCGACGACGCGGCGCAGCTCCGCCGTCGGGGTGCCCTCGTCGGGGCGCTCCTCCAGCCACTGCGTCGCAGCGGCGAGGGTGGCCTCCTGCACCTCGAGCGCCGTGACGGTGCCGCCCGCCTTGAGGTCGAGCAGGGTGCCGCCGGTCATGTCGCGGGCGATGTCGCGGATGTGGCCGATCGGGTTGTGCATCTCGAAGTCCGGCAGCGCGACGCCCGCCTCGACCATCTCGAGGACCAGCAGCGTGGCCCCGACCTTGAGCGCGAACGTCGTCTCCGACATGTTCGAGTCGCCGACGATGACGTGCATGCGGCGGAAACGCTGCGAGTCGCCGTGGGGCTCGTCGCGGGTGTTGATGATCGGCCGCGCGCGGGTCGTCGCCGAGGAGATGCCCTCCCACACCTGGTCCGCGCGCTGGGAGATGACGAAGCCCGGCTGGTAGCCGCCCGTCGCCCGCCCGACCATGCCCGCCCCGCAGATGAGCTGGCGGGTGATCATGAACGGCAGGAGCTGCTTGCCCAGGTTCCGCAGCGGCAGGTGCCGACTGACCAGGTAGTTCTCGTGGCAGCCGTAGGAGTTGCCCACCGAGTCGACGTTGTTCTTGAACAGGTAGACGCGGCCGTCGATGCGGTCGGCGGCCAGGGCCTCCTCCGCGCGACGGGCCAGCTCGTCGACGACGACGTCGCCCGCCTGCTCGTGGTTGAGCAGCTGGGTGAGGCTGTCGCACTCGGCGGTGGCGATCTCCGGGTGGGAGCCGACGTCCAGGTAGAGGCGGGAACCGTTGCGGGTGAAGATGTTCGAGCTGGCGTACCTGTCGACGATCGGCCGGAACAGGTAGCGGGCGATCTCGTCCGGGGTCAGCGAGCTGCCGCCCTCACCGGCGACCGCGGTGATGCCGTACTCGGTTTCCACGCCCACGATGCGGCGGGCGAACACGGGGGAGGTCATGAGGGACTACTGTCCGCCCTTCTGCACGTAGGAACGGACGAACTCGGCGGCGTTGGTCTCGAGGAGACCGTCGATCTCGTCGAGCAGGTCATCGGTGCCGGTGGTGTTGAGCTGGGCCTGGCCGGCCTCGAAGGCGTCGTCGCCGCTGTTGTCGCTGCCGCCGCCGGCGGAGATCTGGGACTGGGGTCCGGTCATTGTTCTCGGGCTCCTTCTTGTGGGTTGTCTAGTGCTGGTGGGGCTTGTTGACGTGCGTCTTGTTGTGGTGCGTGACGTAGTGGTCCGGCGCGAAGTCGACGGCCGTGAGCTTCTCGATGAGCTCGTCGGTGTCGGCCGCCGAGTTGATGATCTCACCGACGTGGTCGCGGGTGAGCTTGTCCACCTCGTTGGTCTGGAAGCGGGCGGTGCCGCCGGAGTACCTGAGGATCATCGTCTGCCAGCTCGCGGCGATGACGTCGTCGGGGAAACGCGCGGACACGGCGCCGCGGAACCACGCGCGGGAGTCTGCCGGCGGGGTCTGTGCGGCCTCCGCGATCTCCTCCTCGGTGGCGAGGGTGACCATGCGGCCCTTGCGCACGAGTGCGTGGTACAGCGACTTCGCGGGGTCGATGTCGGAGTACTGCAGGTCGATGAGCTTGAGCTTCGGGTCGGAGATGTCGACGCCGCGGTCCAGGTAGCCCTTGATGAGCGACCACTTGGCGGTCCAGTCCAGCAGGTGGGAGGTCTTCAGGGGGTCGTCGGCAAGCAGTTCCATGACCTCGCCCCACAGGGCGATGACGCGCTCGTCGACGTCGTCGACCGGGGTGACGCGGTCCCGGTAGATCCGCAGGATCTCCAGGGCGGTGAGCTCGCGGCCGTCGCGAAGCGCCAGGCGGTGCGTGAGCGTGAGGTCGTGGGAGACGCGCTTGATCTCCGCCACCGGGTCGACCAGGCGCAGGTCGGAGAAGTCGACGTCGTTCTCGATGGCGTCGATGACCAGCTTGGTCATGCCCAGCTTGAGGAAGTTCGAGGTTTGCGACATGTTCGCGTCCCCGACGATAGTGTGCAGGCGGCGGAAGTGGACGGCGTTGGCGTGCGGCTCGTCGCGGGTGTTGACGATGCCGCGGTTGAGCGTCGTCTCCAGCGAGATCTCCTGGTGGAAGTAGTCCGCCCGCTGGGAGATCTGGAAGCCGTCCTGCTCCCCGGCCTCGCCGATGCCCAGGCGCCCCGCGCCGATGATGAGGTTGCGGGTGACGAAGAACGGGATGAGCGCCTGCGTGAGCGTCTCGAAGTCGGTCTGACGCGAGTACTGGTAGTTCTCGTGCGCACCGTAGGAGGCGCCCTTGCCGTCGACGTTGTTCTTGTAGATCTTCAGCGGCGGGCACGGCTCGTGGTGCTTGAGCACGCTCAGGCCCTGCTCGTAGAGCTCCTGCACATTCGCCACCGCCCTGCGCATGATGACGTCACCGGCGGCGTCGTAGACCATCGCGTCATAGGCGTTGGACACCTCCGGCGAGGAGTACTCCGGGTGCGCGTGGTCGACGTAGAAACGGGCGCCGTTGGTGGTGACCACGTTGGCGATACCCACCGCGTCCGGCTCCACGACCGGCACCGTGTGGTAGCGGCGCAGGTCGAAGCCGCGGGTGTCGCGCAGGGGCGACTCCTCCTCGTAGTCCCAGCGGGAGCGCGCGCC
>LSQX01153070.1_pt2 | contig 21916 bp, 19 predicted proteins | sample 654561 | NCBI WGS metagenome assembly LSQX01 (sample SAMN04489861, study PRJNA283612) | anaerobic digester metagenome | isolation source: 4 biogas reactors fed with cattle manure at either 37C or 55C with and... | place: Denmark: Kongens Lyngby | collected 2014
TGCACGTTGCGCATCAGGAAGACGCGGCTGCCCAGATTGGCCATGAGGCGGGCGAGGGTGCCGCGGTCGAGGCCGTCGCCGTCGGTGGCGCTGGTGAGGCCTTCGATGACCCGGGCCTTGTCGCGCTCGGTCTGGAGGCGGCCGATGAACCAGGTGCCGGTGTTGGAGAGTCCGCGGTAGTCGAGGTCCACGGGGTTCTGGGTGGCCAGGACGATGCCGAGACCGTAGGCGCGGGCCTGCTTGAGCAGGGTGAGCATGGCGGTTTTGGCAGGCGGGTTGGAGGTGGGCGGGAAATAGCCGAAGATTTCGTCCATGTAGAGGAGGGCGCGCAGGGCGGAGGTGCCGGTTTGGCGGCGGGTCCAGGCGAGAACTTCGTTGAGGAACACGGTGACGAAGAACATGCGTTCGGCATCGTTGAGATGGGAGATGGAGAGGATGGAGACGCGGGGTTTGCCGGCGGGGGTGTAGAGCAGCCGCTGGATGTCGAGGGGTTCGCCTTCGGTCCAGGAGGAGAAGCCGGGGGAGGCGGCCAGGTTGTTGAGCTTTATGGCGAGGGCGAAGCGGTCCTTGGTGGGGAAGAAGGCATCGAGGGGAAAGGCGCCGATGCGGTCCAGGCCGGGGTCCTGGACGGCGTGGATGAGGTTGACCAGGGTCAGGTCGCGTCCGGCGCGCCATTCGCGGTCCACGAGGTTGGCGAGGAGGATGTGCTCGCGCGACTGGATGGGGTCGGCGTCGATGCCAATGAGGGCGAGCAGGCCGGAGACGGCAGCCGAGACGCGGTCGCGCATGGCGGTGGGATCGTTGGCCAGTTCCGGAGGGGGGGCGGCCAGCGAGGAGAGGATGGAGAGGGGGCGTCCGGTTGGAGAGCCGGGGGTATAGATGGAGAATTCGGCGGAGGCGCGGAGGCGGGCGATGCGGTCGCCGTCCTGTCCCCAGGCGGCGAGGCCCTTGCGCCAGGTTTCGGCGGTTTGAGCGGCGAACTGGTCGGCCGGGATTTGTTTGCGCGCGGCTTCGTCTTCATCCACCCAGGGGCGGAAGTCGGCGGCGGAGAGCTCGGGGAAGGTGAGCAGGAGGTTGCCCATGTCGCCTTTGGGATCAATGATGAGAGTGGGGATGCCGTCAATGGCGGCTTCCTCGATGATGCCAATGCCGAGGCCGGTTTTGCCGGAGCCGGTCATGCCGACGCAGACGGCGTGGGTGGTGAGGTCTTTGGATTTATACAGGAGGGCTTCGTCGGTGGGGGTGAGAGTTTCGGAATCGTAGCGGCGGCCCAAATAAAACACGCCCAGTTTCTCGAAGTCGGTCATGATGTTTCTCCTGCTTAAATCCTGGGGGTAGTGTAAATATTTTTTGGCGGGGGTGAAGTCCTATATTGCGCGGGCCGGCACGGGGCGGCGGGGGCAGGAAATGGTTTGGCAGGGGCGGTGGGGGAAGCTATGATGAAAGGATGAGAGAGTGTCGCGGATGAGACGATTCTGGCACTGCGTATTGTGGGCGCTCCTTGTGCCGGTGTTGCCGGCGTTGGGCAGCGGGTTGGATTTGCCGGCCGATGAGGCGGGGCGGCCGGGGGCGCATTCGGAGATTCGGATCGGGGTGCCGGTGGATTCGCCGCCGACTTGCTTCAGGGATGCGGACGGGACGCCGGCGGGGTTGGGGGTGGATGTGCTGGAGGAGTTGAATGAGCTGCTGGGGGGGGCGTTGCGCTATGAGACGGGGACGTATGGGGAGCTGGTGGCGAAGTTTGAGGCGGGGGACCTGGACGGTTTGATGGACGCGGTGCCGGGCGGGCGGCTGGACCGGGTGGCGGCGTTTACGCCGGCGTATCTCGAGGTGCCGGCGGTGATGGTGGGCAAGCGCGATTCGCGTTATTACCGCGACGCGCGGATGCTGACGGGCAGTTCGCTGGGGCTGGAGAAGGGGAACGTGCTGGAGGGGTGGTTCGCGCAGCATCATCCGAAGGTGCGGGTGCGGACGTATCCGACCGCGGCGGCGGCGCTGGATGCGGTGGCACGCGGGCAGGTGGTGGCCTACGCGGGGAACCGGGCGGTGGCGTTGCATGTGCTGGAGCGCGAGATGCTGTCGAGCCTGCATTTGCAGGGGCTGCTGGAGGAGGCGCCGTCGGCGTTGTGCCTGGCCGTGCGGCAGGACCGCCCGGAGCTGGCGGAGCTGCTCGAGCGGCTGACGCGCGAGGTGCTGCAGCGGCACGGGAGGTCTCTGCGGGCGAAATGGTTTGTGCTGTCGAGCCGGGTGGGGGGGCGGTTCGAGTTGTCGGAGACGGCGGAGGCCTGGCTGGAGGGCCGGACGGTGATCCGCCTCGGGCTGCCGAACAATATGGCGCCGCTGGCCTGCGCGGGTTTGGATGGCGAGCCGCAGGGGTTGGCGATGGATTTGGCGGACCTGATGAACGAGCGGCTGGGGGGGCGGCTGGAGGTGGTTTTGGGCACGGAGGAGGAGCTGGCGGCGGCCATGCGGGCGGGGGAGTTGGAGGGCCGGATGGAGGTGTCGCCGGAGTGTGACGGGGAGCTTTGCCTGCTGACGAAGCCTTACGCGAACATCCCCAACGTGATTGTCGGGCGGCGGGGGGGACGGCAGCATACCGCGTTGGATAGTTTGGACGGACGGACGGTGGCGGTGGTGGCGGGGTCGCCGGCGGAGAAGCATCTCCGCGGCGAGCGGCCGAAGATCAAGCTGACGGTGTTTGAGGACACGCGCCGGGCGCTGGCGGCGGTGTCGGAGGAGCAGGCGGAGGCCTATGTGGGGAACCGGGCCGCGGCGACCTGGGGCATTGCCCGCGATATGCTGGCTGATTTGCATGTTCAGGGTTCGGCCTGGGACATTGACGCGTTGAGAGCGATTGGGGTGCGTCAGGATTTGCCGGAGTTGCGCGAGGTGCTGAACGCGGCGCTGGCCGCGCTGCCGACGGAGGCGGTGCAGAGTGTTTATGAACGCTGGGGGGGGCGGGACTGGCATCAGATGGCCGAGCTGTCGTGGGTGCAGTTGTCGCCGGAGGAGCGCCAGTGGCTCGAGGCGCATCCGGAGATTCTGGTGGGGAGCAACCCGCGGTGGGCGCCGCTGGAGTTTACGGACCACACGGGGCAGTTCCAGGGGATTGGCTGCGACTATCTCGAGCGGTTTGGCAAGGCGCTGGGAGTGAAGTTCCGGCATGTTTCGATTCCATCGTGGCGGCAGGCGCAGGCCAAGCTGCGCGACGGCGAGATGGACATGCTCAGCTCGCTGAACAAGGCGAGCGCGCGGCGGGTGGAGATCGAGTTCACGCCGCCGTATCAGGCGCTGCCGACGGCGATTTTCACGCATGAGAACACGCCGTATGTGGGGCGGGCGGAGGATCTAAAGGGGATGCGGGTGGCGGCGGTGGTGGGCTACGGCCTCGAGCAGTATCTGCAGGCGAAAGTGCCGGGGTTGAAGGTGGACACGGTCTATGACGTGCCCACCGCGCTGAAGCGGCTGGACTCGGGGGAGCTGGACGCGTTTGTGGGGAGCCTGCTGGTGACAGGGCAGTACATTCAGAAGGGGGGGCACACGCGCATCAAGGTGGGGGGGGAGCTGGATTTTGTGTATCAGCCGGCGTTCGCGGTGCGGCGGGACATGAAGATTCTGGCGCAGATTTTGGCGAAGGCGCTGGCGGGGGTGGATGAGCAGGAGCGCGCGGCGCTGGCGCGCAAGTGGACGGTGGTGACGTTCGAGAAACGGATTGACTACCGCAAGCTCTACAAGTACGCGGCCGGCACGCTGGCGCTGCTGGCGCTGTTTTTCTACTGGAACCGGCGGATGGCGGCGGAGATCCGCCGGCGCAAGGCGGTCGAGGCGTCGCTGCGCAAGAGCGAGGAGGCGCTGGTGGCGGCGAACAAGGAGCTGGAGGCGTTCTCGTATTCGGTGTCGCACGATCTGCGCGCGCCGCTGCGGCACGTGGCCGGGTTCGTGCAGTTGCTGCAGGCCAACGCGCAGGGCAAGCTTGACGAGACGGGCACGCGCTATATCGAGGTGATCGCGGGGGCGGCCAAGAAAATGGGCGAGCTGATTGATGACCTGCTGTCGTTTTCGCGAATGGGGCGGGCCAAGATGAATCTCGAGCCGGTGGCGCTGGAGGGGCTGGTGGATGAATGCCGCAAGGCGCTCGATCTCGAGATGGCGGGGCGGGACATCGAGTGGGTGATCGGGGCGCTGCCGGAGGTGCAGGCGGACCGGTCGCTGCTGCGGCAGGTGCTGGCGAACCTGCTGGGGAACGCGGTGAAGTATTCCGGCAAGCGCGAGCGGGCCCGGATCGAGGTGTCGGCCCGCCTCGAGGGCGAAGAGCAGATCATTTGGGTGCGGGACAACGGGGCGGGCTTTGACATGAAGTATGTGGACAAGCTCTTCGGAGTTTTCCAGCGGCTGCACAGCGACACCGATTTTGAGGGGACGGGGATCGGGCTGGCCAACGTGCGGCGGATCATCACGCGGCACGGCGGGCGGACCTGGGCGGAAGGCGCGGTGGACGAGGGGGCGGCGTTCTATTTCACCCTGCCGGCGGAAGCGGCGGGCGAGCCCGCAGAGGAGGCATCATGATCGAACGTTACATTCTTCTGGCGGAGGACAACCCCAACGACGCGGAGCTGACGGTGGCCGCGCTGCGCGAGAGCAAGCTGGTGTGTCCGATCGAGGTGGTGCGCGACGGGGCCGAGGCGCTGGACTTTTTGTATTGCCGGGGTGCCTACGCCGGGCGCAAGGGCGGGCCGCCGGCGGTGATTTTGCTGGATTTGAAGATGCCGAAGCTGAGCGGCCTGGACGTGTTGCGGACGATCAAGAGCGACCCGGCGCTGAGCATGATTCCGGTGGTGATGCTGACGTCGTCGCGCGAGGAGAAGGACTTGACGCAAAGCTACGCGAGCGGCGTGAACGCCTATGTGGTCAAGCCGGTGGAGTTCATGGAGTTCATGCAGGCGGTGGGGGAGCTGGGGCAGTTCTGGGGGCAGGTGAATGAACCCTCGCCCATAACGATTCCCCCGCCGGCCGGGTCCGGGGACGAGTGAAGGAGAAGATGATGAGCAAGGATGCGACCCCGAAACTGTTGAAGGTTTTGTTGATCGAAGACTCCGAGATGGACGCGCTGCTGCTGACGGAGCAGCTCCGGGCGGGCGGCTATGATCCGCAGACCCAGCGCGTGGACAACGCGGATGATTTGCAGGAGGCTCTGCAGCGGCGGAGCTGGGACATTATATTTTCGGACCACAACATGCCGCAGTTCAGCTCGACGGAGGCGCTCGAGATTGTGCGGTCGTCGGCGCTGGACGTGCCCTTTATTATTGTATCGGGCGAGATCGGCGAGGATGTGGCGGTGGCGGCGATGAAGGCGGGGGCGCAGGACTACCTGATGAAGGGGAATCTGGCGCGGCTGGTGGCGGCCACGGCGCGCGAGCTGCACGACGCCCAGGAACGGCGCGCGCGGCGGGCGGCGGAGCGGGCGCTGCTGGCGCAGGAGGAGGAGTTCCGGCTCGCGCGCGAGATCCAGCAGCGGCTGTTTCCAGCGGGGCCGCCGGAGCTGCCGGAGTTTGACATCGCGGGGGCGTCGCTGCCCGCGGCGGCCACGGGCGGGGACTATTTTGACTTTATCCAGACGCGGTCGGGCGAGCTGTATGTGGTGGTGGGGGACGTGACCGGCCACGGGTTCGGTCCGGCGCTGCTGATGGCGGATGTGCGCGCCTATCTGCGGGCGCTGACGGTTTCGGACGAACGCTTCGAGGATATTCTGGCGCGGGTGCGCGGGCTGATGATCGAGGATCTGGGCTATGACCACTTCATCACGCTGTTTTTTGCCAAGCTCGAGCCGACGAACGGGCACTGGACCTATATCAATGCGGGGCATCCGCCGGGGTATGTGATTTCGGCGGACGGGACGGTGCGCGACGAGATGATGCCGAGTACGCCAGCGCTGGGAATTGATCGCGACGAGCTGCCGCTGGTTGCCCGGGAGCTGACGCTCAAGAAGGGGGACCTGCTGTTGCTGATTTCGGACGGCATTCCCGAGGCGCGCAACCGCACGGGCGAGGAGTATGGCGAGGAGCGGGTGCTGGAGCTGGTGAAGAAGGTCCGGCATAAAACCTCGGCGGAAATCATCAAGGCGCTGATGGATGAGGCCCGGGCGTTCGCGCACTCGAAGTTTGAGCAGGACGACATGACCGCGGTCGTGCTGAAACTGTGATGGCCGGGCGCGGATTTAGAGCGGGGGGGGCGCGCTGGCTGCTGGCGTCGGCGCTGGCGCTGGCGGTTTTGGCGGGGAGCGCGCGGGAGGGGCGGGCGGCGGCCGGCCGGCCGCGGGCACGGATCGCGGTTGCGGCGGAGAGGCGGCTGGCCATTCAGCAGATTGATCCGGTGGAGCAGTTGTCCACGCTGCAATGCATCGAGGACGCGCGCGAGCGGCTGCCGGAGAAGTACCGGCGGCGCGGCAATTTTGCCTGGGCGCGGGCGGACATCGCGGGGCTGGAGAAGCGCGAGTATTTCGCGCACAGCGGGATTCACCGGATGGGCAAGATTACGGGGGAGGCGGCGGAGCGGATGGCGGAGATTTCGCTGCGGCCCAAGAAGGGGCGCTTCGAGGTGTTGTGCGTCAATCACGATGACGAGATCGAGGGGCCGAACTGCTGGCCGCGGCACGTGGACACGGAGTATAAGATTTTGGAGGATCTGGCGCGGCAGATGCCGGATGAGCGGGCGGCGGGGGAGGTGCTGCTCTATACGGATTTGTATCCCTGCGCGAGCTGCCGGTATGTGATGCGGCAGTTTTTGACGGTGTATAGCAACGTGAGTCTGCGGGTGTTGTTCCGCGAATATTGAGCGGGGGGGGCGGGGGGAAGAGGCGTCAGAGGATTTGGCGCAGGAGTTCGGCGCAGGCGGTCATGTCGGGGACGTGGTGGGCGGCGGCGGTGGGGGGGGGGTCGGGATCCACGAGGATGGCGCCGGCGAGGCCGGCCCGTTGGGCGGTGAGGACATCGCTTTCGCGGTCGCCGACCATCCATGAGCGGGCGAGATCGAGGTTGTGCTTTTCGGCGGCGGCGAGGAGCATGCCGGGGTTGGGTTTGCGGTCGGGGTGGGTGTTGTCGTCGGCGGTGCAGATGAAGATGTCGAGCAGTTCGAGGCCTTCGCGGGCGAGTTCGTCGCGCAGATGCCGGTGCATGGCGTCGAGCTGTTCGGGGGGGGTGATGCCGCGGGAGATGCCGCGCTGGTTGGTGGCGATGACGGCGGGATAGCCTTTTTCGGCGGCGGCGCGGACGCAGTCCACGAAGCCGGGGCGGATGTGGAAGTCGTCGAGATGGTTGACGTAGCCGGGGCCGGGGCTTTGGTTGGCGACGCCGTCGCGGTCGAAGAAGACGCAGGGGCGGGGGGGGGGGCTCACGGGGAATCAGTAGCCGGTGCCGCGCAGGACGGCACTGAAGGTTTTGAAGAGGATGATGAAGTCGAGGCGCAGCGACCAGGTGTCGATGTATTTGAGGTCGAGGCGCATCCAGTCGTCGAAGTCGAGCTCGTTGCGTCCGCTGATTTGCCAGAGGCAGGTGCAGCCGGAGCGCATGCTGAGGCGGCGGCGCTGCCAGTTTTCATATTTTTCGACTTCGGCGGGGATGGGGGGGCGGGGGCCCACGAGGGCCATGTCGCCCTTGAGGACGTTCCAGAGCTGGGGCAGTTCGTCGAGGGAGTAGCGCCGGAGCCAGCGGCCGACGGGGATGATGCGCGGGTCGTCTTTGATTTTGAAGACGGGGCCGGTCTGCTCGTTTTGGTCTTCGAGCTGCTCGCGCAGGTTTTCGGCGTCGGGGATCATGGTGCGGAATTTGTACATGTCGAAGGTGCGCCCGCCGATGGTGCTGCGGCGCTGCCGGAAGAGGATGGGGCCGGGCGAGGAGAGGCGGATGGCGATGGCGATGCCCAGCATGAGGGGGGCGAGCAGGACGATGGCGATGGCCGCAAGGATGATGTCGAGGGCGCGCTTGATCATGAGCGCCCAGGGCGATTTGGGACTGGTGCTGAAGAGCAGGAGGGGGGCGTTGGCCATGGAGTCGAGGCTGACCCGGGCCTCGGTGGCGTAGAGGAAGTTGGGCAGGAGCCAGGCCTCGATGCCCTCGGTTTCGCACTGGCGCAGGCGGGTTTCAATGACGGCGGAGGGCAGGCCGTAGGGCAGGAATACGACGGCGTCCACGACGGTGGAGTGGAGGATGTTGGAGAAGTCGTCGAGGGTGCCGAGGGGGGGGAGGCCTTCGGGGACGGGCGCGCCAGCGGGGGGCAGGAAGCCGATGATGTCGAAGAATTGCGCGCGTTTGGTTTCCTGGAGCCAGTCGCGCAGTTGGACGGCCTGGGTGGCGCTGCCGGCCAGGATCAGGCGGCGGCGCGGTTCGAGGCGGAGCAGCAGCGGTTGCAGATAGATGGCGCGCAGGGCGATGGCCGCGATGGTGTAGATGGCGTGGATGGTGAGGATGGCGCGGGGGATGGAGTGCAGCTTGAGCACGTAGAGCAGGCCCAGCAGGACAACAAAGCTGACCACCCCGCCGCGAGCCGCCTGATTCCAGACGCGCAGGTGGGAGAGCTGGATGGGCTGGCGGTAGAAGCCGGAGTAGTCGAGCACAAAGCTCCAGACGGGAATGATCAGCACATAGATCCAGGCATGGGCCGGGAACATGTCGAAGGTGGAGAACCAGTCCGGGAACAGCCAGCACAGGAACTTGTGGGTGATCAGCGCGGCGGTCAGGGTGACGGCCATCAGAGCCGCGTCCACGAGCGCGGCGAGCTCGGCTTGGAATCGGTAACTGCGCATCAACATGGCCTAGTCTCCGGAAGGGGGGGCGGGGGGCATGTCCAAGTCTTTGCGCAGGAGGGCCAGGACATCCTTGAAGCGTTGGATGTTGGCGGGATCCACGCGGGTCAGGGTTTCGTGGGCGTCGAACATCAGGGCGTTCATCTCCTGGAAGGAGTGGGGTTCGCCGGTGACCGGCTGCAGGTTGTCGGCGAATTGGGACAGGTCGCCGAGGCCTTCGGGGAAGGCGCCGGCCGAATAGCTTTTGAGGATGCGGTGGATGCCGAGATTGGTGAGCAGCGCGGCAAGGTTGGCGGGCAGATTGATCAGAATGGCCGGCGGATTGTTGGGGTCGCGGGCGGAAAAGCCCAGCGCGGCCAGCGCGCCCATGAAGGTGCTGTCCAGCGCGGTGCAGGCCTGCATCTCCACCACGATGAGTTCGGTGTCGGCGAGGCGGGCGGCCTGGACGGCCTGGCGGAAGGCCGGCGCGAGGCGGAAGTTGCCCGCGCCCCGCACCGCGATCATGGTGCAGCGGTCAACCGTGGCGGCCAACACTTGACTGGGGGCTCTGGGGGGCGGGGTCATGGCAGGCTCGCGGTTGTCCAAGTGGGGGAATGGGTGCGGGCCAGAATCCGGCCGCGCCAGGCCACGCTGGCGCGCCAGGCGTTCACGTAGCCGGACTGCTGGATGTCCCGGGCGGTGAACACGACGGTGGAATGGATGTCGCCGATGCTGACGGTTCGATAGGGCAGAATCTTGTTTTGAATGACAGGGTTGCGGTCGTGGATGACTTCGAGCATCAGAACCGCGCCGGGGGGGATGCCGGGCGGCAGGGCGTGCCAGTGGACGCGGATCTGTTGCGAGCCGGGCGAATCGGGCACGGCTCCATCGGTGGTGCGAACGCGCGCGCCGGGGTAATCAATCTGCTGATTCTGAAGGGTGAACTGTTCAACCCGCACAATTTCGGCCCGGGGACGCGGAGCGGTTTGAGCGTGGGCGGCCCGGGCGACCACAAGCGCGAGAACGGCCATTCCGATGAGAAGGCCGCGCCACGGCAAACGGAATCCCCGCGCCCAAATGTGCGTACACAACAACACGGGGTCAACCCTTATCAGATGATCGGGCGTTGTGTCAACGATCATGCCGGGAAGCGCGGCGGGCTTCAGGTGGCGCGCGGCCGGAAAGACGAGTCGGCGGCCAACTGCTCGAAGAGCTGTTTTTCGCGCGCGGTGGACTGCTTGGGCACCACGATGCGCACGGTGATGAGCAGGTCGCCGCCACGGCCCTGGCGCTTGGGCAGGCCCTGGCCGGCCAGGCGCAGGCGGGCCTCGCTGGAGGTGCCGGGGGGGATGGTGACCGAGGCGGTGCCGGACAGGGTTTGCACGGGGATTTTGGCGCCGAGGGCGGCCTCCCATGGGGTGATGGCCAGGGTGAGTTCAAGGTCGTGCCCGTTCAGGCGGTACACCGGGTGGGGCCGGACATGCAGCTTGATGTAGAGGTTGCCCCCGGCGTGTCCCTGGCCGGAAAGACGGATGCGGGTGCCCTCGGTGGCGCCGGGGGGGATGCGTACATTGAACGAGCGCGACGAGTGGGTGACAGTGCCGTCGGGGCCGGTCACGGGCACTTGCAGGCTCAGGCTTTTGGGCGCGCGGTTGTAGAGGTCTTCGATGGTGATCGAGAGGCCGGCCTCGATGTCCTGGCCGCGCGGCTGGAAGGCGTCGGCAAAATCCGCGCCCGCGCCGAAGTCGCCGAAGGGGCTGGCGCGGCGGCGCGACCGCGAGGCGCCGAGATCGCCGAAGAGCGCGGAGAAGAAGTCGCTGAATTCGCCGGCATCGCCAAACTGGAAGCTAAAGCCTCCGGGTCCGCTGCTGGCGCCCTTGAAGCCGCCGAAGCCCGGCGGCGGGGTGAAGGTTTGGCCGGCCTTCCAGTTGGGGCCGAGGGCGTCGTAGCGCTTGCGTTTTTCGGGGTCCGAGAGCACTTCATAGGCCTCGTTGGCCTCCTTGAAGCGTGCCTCGGCCTCGGGGGACTTGCTGACATCGGGGTGGTATTTGCGGGCCAGCTTGCGGAACGCCTTTTTGATGGCGTCGGCATCGGCCCCGCGCGGCACACCGAGGACTTGGTAGTAGTCGAGAAATTTCACGGTCGGGCGTGAGCGGGGGGGTTAGCGTTTCAGGCGGTTGACATCGCGTTCGAGGTCCTCGATGCGGCGTTCGACGGTGTTGAAGGGGGTGGGCAGATGGTGGGTGCGGCCGAGGCGTTGCTCGATGGTGTCCACCCGCTCGAGCAGCTCGTCCACCCGGCCGCGGGTTTTGCGCAATTCCTCGGTCAATTCGACCAGCTGGCGCTCGATGGCGGCCACGTTGGGGGCCTCCACGTCGGCGGCGGTGGCGGCCAGGGCGGGGGTCAGCAACAACAGGGCAAAGATGATTCGTTTCATGACCGGTAATCTCCTTATTTACGTCGAAACGACTATACGGGCTGGGGTGGCTCTTGGCAAGGCGCGGGGCGGAATCAGAAAAAGGCGTTTGCGCGCGTTGACTTGCCGGACGGGTGCTGGTATGGTTCGGCGCGTTGACACCATTGGTTGCACTCGTGGTGGAATTGGTAGACACGTAAGATTCAGGTTCTTATGCCGTAACAAGCGTGGGGGTTCGAATCCCTCCGGGTGCACCACTCTCCCTTTGGCCTTTGATTGGGCAAGAGGTGTCTGCTCCCGGCTTTTTGCACTTCGAGATTATGGAGGGGAGGAGCGCGCGCAGGGGCGGGGTTTTCCACGGCGTGGAAAGAAAGTTTCCATGGCGTGGAAAAGTTGGCGAAAAGTTTTCCATGGCGTGGAAAAGTGCGGTAAGCTAACAAGATGGCTTTGATTTTTCAGACCGGGGCGCGTAAGGCGGGCGCGGATGGACCCGTTGCGGCCCGCGTGTCGGGCGCGGACGTGGTTGGCCGGAGCGGGGGGAGCCTGGTGGGCGTGCGGCGGGCATGGCGCCGGTGGATGTGCTGGGCGGTGGTCGCTCTTTGGGGGGCGGCGGCGGCGGGGGATGTGGCGGTGAAGATTGGCAACCCGCTGCTGGCCAAGTTTCCGGCGGGCGGGAATGCGCGTCCGCGGTCGATCTGGGATTTGCAGGTTTTTGACGACAAACTCTATCTGGCGCACGGGGATTACTGGAGCGATGCGGGTCCCATTGATGTGTGGACCTACACGGGCGACGGCACGAACTTCGTGAAAGAGTACACGGTGCAGGAGGAGATGATCTGGGATTTCTTCGTGCAAGGGGACTGGTTGTTCATTCCGGGGGTAGATACGGAGGAGAATGGGCCAAACCTCGAAAGCGCGTATATGAAAAGAGCGGGGGCGACGAATGCATGGGTTAAAAAGACTATTCTGCATGGGGCGAGGCACTCTTATGATGTAGCACTTTTTCAAGACCGGTTGTTTGCGAGTGTAACCCTAACCAACAAAACGGGGCGCACGATGGTTTCGAGCAACATGGGGGATAGCTGGTCGGTGCTGACGCATCAGTATAGCGCGCTGATTCCGTTTGATGATTTTTTATTTCTGCAGGGGGGGACCAATTATGTGTATGACGGGACAAAGCTGACGAAGGTGACGCCGGATGTGAAGTTTGGTCAACTGGCCATGGCGCGGCGGGCGCGGGCGGAGGAGACGCTGGTGTATGCTTATCCGGCGAGGTGGGCGCTGGGGGAGACGAAGCTGTATGCGATTACGGCGGCGGAGATTTTGTCGGGCGGCGCGGCGGAGGAGATCGGGGCATTTTCGGGGACGTGCGTGCGGGATGTGCTGGAGCGCGACGGTTTGTGGTATGTGATGACGGCGGAATCGGTGCCGGAGCAGACCTATTGCGGCAGGATTTTTGTCTCGGACGACTTGACGCACTGGTGGCAGGCAACCGAGTTCACGGCGCCGGAGGTTCCGCTGTCGTTCGAGCTATACCGCAACCGGTTTTATGTGGGGCTGGGAGGGGTGTTGCCCGACCCTCGGGACAGCCTGGTGGCTCCTGAGGCGGGGAGCATTTGGCGCGTTGAACCGTCCGGGGTGGAGCTGGCGGCGGGGCTGGATGACGACCCGGGCGCGGTCTGGCAGGTGGCGGGTCCGCCGGGGCTGGTGTTTACGGTTGAAGCGACTTCGAGCCTGGTCGTGCCGCAGTGGGAGGCGATCGGGACGGTGCAGTCGGCCAGTGGGTTGGCGGGGTTCGTGGATCCGGAAGCGGATGAGCATCCCGTGCGATATTACCGGGTGGTTGTCCGATAGCCCGCGCGGCGGCGGGGGGCGGGCGGGGATTGCGGTGCTTGTCGTGAGCGGGCTTTTTTGTTTCACTGATGCGAATTCTTGACTCGGGCGCTATGTCGGAAAAACGAACAACAGAGGCACTGAACCGGGCGGACGCGGAGTTTGAACTGACGCTGCGGCCGGGTCGTTTTGCCGACTTTGTGGGGCAGGCCAAAATCCGCGAGCGCCTCGAGTTGAGCGTGGCCGCGGCCAGCGAGCGGGGCGAGTCGCTGGATCACGTTTTGCTGTGTGGCCCGCCGGGGCTGGGCAAGACCACCTTGGCCTATATTCTCGGAACGGCGATGGGCGCGGACGTCAAGGCCACGAGCGGGCCGGTGCTGGCCAAACCGGCCGACCTGGCCGGCATGCTGACCAATCTCGAGCGCGGCGACATCCTGTTCATTGACGAAATCCACCGCATCCAGAAGAGCGTGGAGGAATACCTTTATTCCGCCATGGAGGATTACGTTATTGATATCGTGCTGGATCAGGGGGTGCACGCGCGCAGTGTGCGGCTGAATCTGCCGCGCTTTACGCTGGTGGGGGCCACGACCCGCAGCGGGCTGCTCAGCGCGCCGATGCGCTCGCGCTTCGGCACCACTCACCGACTGGATTATTATTCGACGAACGAACTGGCGGAGGTGGTCGGGCGCAGCGCGCGGATTCTGGACGTGGATATGGCGGACGACGGCGCGCGCGAGATCGCCAAGCGCTCGCGGGGGACGCCGCGCGTGGCCAACAACCTGCTGCGCTGGGTGCGCGACTACGCCCAGATCCGGGCGGGCAACCGTATTGATCGCGAGGTGGCCGACCGCGCGTTGGCCATGCTGGACGTGGACCGCCACGGACTCGACGAGATGGACAAGCGCATCCTGCGCACCATTGTCGAAAACTATCAGGGCGGCCCGGTCGGCCTGAACACCATCGCGGTTTCGGTGGGCGAGGAGCCGGGCACCCTCGAGGAAGTGTATGAGCCGTTTTTGATCCAGCAGGGCTTGCTGGCGCGTACGCCCCAGGGGCGCACCGCCACGGCGGCGGCCTTTCAACTGCTGGGTGTCGCGCCGCGCGGCGGCCAGGAGGATCTGTTTTAGCCATGAAGATACTGGTGACCGGCGCGGCGGGGTTTATTGGGTTTCATGTGGCCCGGACTCTGCTGGAACGCAGCGACGAGGTGGTCGGGTTTGACAACCTCAACGCCTATTATGACGTGACGCTCAAGGAGGCGCGCCTGGCGCAGTTGACCCCGCACAACGCCTTCACGTTTGTGAAGGGCGATCTCGTGGATGCGGCGGCCGTTCGGGAGCTGTTCGTGGCGCACAACTTCGAGGTGGTCATCAATCTGGCGGCGCAGGCGGGCGTACGCTATTCCCTCGAGCATCCCGAGGCCTACATTGACAGCAACGTGTCCGGCTTCATGAACATTCTGGAGGCGTGCCGCCACGCGCGGACGCCGCATCTGGTCTATGCCTCGAGCAGCTCGGTTTACGGCCTCAACGCGAGCCTGCCCTTTTCCGTGCGCGACAACGTGGATCATCCCGTCTCGCTCTATGCCGCCACCAAAAAAGCCAACGAGCTGATGGCCCACACCTATGCCCACCTCTACGGCCTGCCGGTGACCGGCCTGCGTTTTTTCACCGTGTATGGCCCCTGGGGGCGCCCCGACATGGCCCTGTTCAAGTTCACTCGCGCCATTCTGGCCGGCGAGCCTATCGAGGTGTACAACCACGGCCACATGCGCCGCGATTTCACCTATATTGACGACATCGTGCAGGGCGTGATTCGCACGGCCGACCAGCCCGCGCAGCCCGATCCGGCCTGGGACCCCCACGCGCCCAATCCCTCGACCAGCCCCGCGCCCTACCGCCTCTACAACATCGGCAATCACACCCCGGTCGAGCTCGACCGCTTCATCGCGATCATCGAGGAGGCGCTCGGCAAGCCCGCCATCCGGAACAACCTGCCGATGCAGCCCGGCGACGTCCCCGCCACCTGTGCCAATGTTGACGACCTGCGCCAGGCCGTCGGTTTCGCCCCCGCCACTCCCCTCGAAACGGGTGTTGCCCGTTTTATCGAGTGGTATAAACAGTATTATCGGGTCTCCACTTGAACCCCGCCCAACCCATGTTTCCACGCCATGGAAAACTTTTTGGAGATTTTTCCACGCTATGGAAACTTTCTTTCCACGCTGTGGAAAAACTGGCCCCTTTTCTCCACGCCATGGAAAACTTTTTGGAGATTTTTCCACGCTATGGAAAGTTTTGCTGCCGCTGCGCTCGCCAAGGCTCGCTCGCTCGCCCGGCATTCGCCGTGCGCTATAGACCTCGCGTTCGCCATGCGTCCAACACGTTGGACTTTGGCTCTGCACTCGGCTATTCCCCGCCATGGAAAACCGATTATTTGCACGACGCTTGAAAGGATAGAGCAATGGCTACGACGGTTTTGATTGGTGCCCAGTGGGGCGACGAGGGCAAAGGCAAGATTATTGATGTGCTGACGGAGGGCGTGGATTGGGTGGTGCGGGCGCAAGGGGGCAACAATGCCGGTCATACGGTTGAGGTGGGCGAGGAGCGCTTCGTGCTGCACCTGGTGCCCTCGGGTATTCTGCACGAGGGCAAGCGCTGCGTGATCGGTAATGGCGTGGTGATTGATCCGGTGGCGCTGGTTGAGGAAATCCAGGGCATTGTCGAGCGCGGCTTTCCCGTGCGCGGGCGTCTTTTTATCAGTGATCGCGCGCATGTGGTGTTTCCTTATCACCGGATGCTGGACGCCCAGGGCGAGGCGCGCCGCGCCAAGGGCGAGCAAATCGGCACCACCCAGCGCGGCATCGGCCCGACCTATAGCGACAAGGCCGCCCGCTTTGGCCTGCGCATGGCCGACTTGCGCGATCCCGCGTTTCCGGAGCTGCTGCGCGCGCGGGTCGCGGAGAAGAATCGCGTGCTGGAGGCGGTGGGCGCGCCGGTGGTGGATGCCGAGGAGGTGCTCGCCAGCACCAAAAAGGCGCTCGAAACGCTCTGCCCGCTGGTCTGCGACACCATTCCCATGCTTCATCAGGCTCTGGCCAATGGCGAGAGCATCCTTTTCGAGGGCGCTCAGGGCATCATGCTGGATATTGATTTTGGGACCTATCCGTTTGTGACCAGCTCCAACGCGTGCAGCGGGGGCGCGGCCACCGGCTCGGGCGTGCCGCCGAACCGCATGGACCGCGTGGTGGGGGTGCTCAAGGCCTATACCACCCGGGTGGGCGAGGGGCCGTTCCCCACCGAGCTGTTTGACGCACAGGGCGAGGAGCTGCGCCGCGCCGGACGCGAGTTTGGCGCCACCACCGGACGCCCCCGCCGTTGCGGCTGGTTCGATGCCGTGGTGGCCCGCCATGCGGTGATGACCTGCGGTGTGGACGAGTGGGCGCTGACCAAGCTGGATGTGCTCGACGGCTTCGATACTTTGCGCCTGTGCGTGGCCTACGAGCTGGATGGCCGCCGCATTGACTACTTTCCCGCCAACATCCGCGAAGTCGAGCGCTGCGTGCCGATCTATGAGGACTGGCCCGGCTGGCCGGCCGACAGCACCCGCGGGGCGACGCGCTTCGAGGATCTGCCCGCGGCGGCCCGGCGCTATATCGCGCGCATCGAGGAGCTGACCGCCACGCCGGTGGGCATTCTGTCGGTCGGGCCGCGCCGTTCCGAGACCATCTTTCGCGAGGCCGCGCCATGACCCCCCCGCCTGCCAAGCCGCCTTCCCCGGAGGTGCCGCGCCATGTGGCCATCATCATGGATGGCAACGGGCGCTGGGCGAGTCAGCGGGGCAAGTCGCGGCTGTTTGGACATCGGGCGGGGGCGGAATCCTTGCGCGCGGTCCTGCGCGCCTGTCGCGATCACGGCGTGGACTATCTGACGGTCTATGCCTTTAGCACCGAGAATTGGGTGCGCCCCAAGGCCGAAGTGGACGGGCTGATGAGCCTGTTGCGCACCTTTCTGCGGCGCGATGAGCACGAGTTGCACGAGAACGAGGTGCGCCTGCACGCCACCGGACGCTTGGAGGGTCTGTCTCCCGGCGTGCGCAAAGAGCTGTTTCGCGTTATCGAGGCCACCCGCAACTATGACAAGGGCCACCTCATTCTGGCCCTCAACTATGGGGGGCGGACCGAAATTGTGGATGCGGCCTGCGCGCTCGCCCGGAAGGTCCAAGCCGGGGAGCTCGAACCGGAGGCCATTGATGAGGCGGCTCTCTCGGCTCACATGTATTTGCCGGAGATCCCCGATCCCGACCTCATGATTCGCACCAGCGGCGAGCTGCGCCTGAGCAACTTTCTGCTGTGGGAACTTTCCTACGCCGAGTTTTATTTTACGGAAACCCTCTGGCCCGACTTCCGCGAGGAGCAGTTCGCCGAGGCTCTCGCCGCCTACGCGGAGCGCTCGCGCCGTTTTGGAGCGCCCTCATGAGTCGGTTGCCCGCGATCAAACATCGCCTGGCCAGCGGCCTGTCTATTGCGGCGGTGCTTTTCGCGATTTTCTTTCTGGCACCGGACATTGTTGCGCCGTTCGTCTTGGCGGGGCTGGCGGCTCTGATGGCGTTCGAGTTCTACGCCATGATCAAGTCCGGCGGCATTCCCAATTTCAACTATTTCGGCGCGCTGTTCAGCGTGATGCTGGTGTTGGCGCCGTGGTTGGAGCCGCGCGGCTTCGCCAGCGCCGGCACCTGGGATGCGCTGATCCTGTTTTTGCTGATCATCGGGATTTTTCTGCGGCAGTTTCCGCAGAAGGACAATCCCGCGCCGCTCCAGACGATTGGCGGCACCCTGTTTGGCGTGCTGTACGTGGGTCTGCTCTGGAACTTCATGAGCAAGCTGATGGTCTATCAGCGTCCGGTTGATTTTGCCGGTTCCATCTACTGGCCCGGGCGCTGGCTGCTATTGTATGCGGTCTTTGCGGCCAAGTTCACGGACATCGGCGCCTATCTCGTGGGTTGCGCCATCGGTCGCCACAAGTTGATTCCGCGCATCTCGCCGGGCAAGTCGTGGGAGGGCGTGTTTGGCGGGATGGCGATCGGTACGCTGGCGGGTTTTCTGCTGGTTTGGGGAATGGAGCACACATCCGTACCCTTTAGCGCCCTCGGGTTGACGCCGTTGCGGGCGATTCCGCTGGGGCTGTTTCTCTCGGTTTGCGCCGTGGTGGGCGACCTGGTCGAATCGCTCTTCAAGCGTGCGGCCAACGTCAAGGACTCGGGCGGCATCGTGCCCGGGATGGGCGGCACGCTGGATGTGCTCGACAGCATTTTGTTCACCGCGCCCGGGGTCTATCTGTTCCTGCGGCTGGCGGCTTGAACCGGCGGCGCGGCGCTCATGCGGGCTGTTTGTTTTCGGGTGAGGACGCTTCCGGGTTTTGCGCCGGAGGGCAAAATGCCCTATCCTGGATTATTCATCAACATGGATGAAAGTATTGTTATTTACTGCAGGGCAGTATGATGCGGAAATAATCATGAAAAATTCGGTTTTCATCCATGTTGACCCAAGGCACGACGATTCCAGTCCATCTGCTTTGTTCTGCGGGGTTCGCTGTATGCCAATACAGCTTCACCCCGCCCGCCTCGCATCTGAACCGGACTTGTCGCGTGCATAATTCAGGCTATACTCCCGCGGCAGATTCTGAAATGTGGCAACCATGACGTTTGTATTCCCCATATTGGCCATCGTTTTTTTGTTCGGCCTGAGCATTTTCGTGCACGAGCTGGGGCACTTTCTCGCGGCGCGCGCGCTGGGGATGGTGGCGGATGTGTTCTCGATCGGGATGGGCCCCGCGCTGTGGAAGCGCAAGGCGGGCGGCACTGTCTGGAAAATCGGGGCGATTCCCTTTGGCGGCTATGTGGCTTTGCCGCAGATGGCGCCCAACTCCATTCTCGAGGGGGACGGCGGCGATGCCGGCTCCGAGGCGCGCGACCTGCCGGCCATCGCGCCTTGGCGCAAGATTGTGGTGGCGCTGGCGGGCGCGGCGGGCAATTTTGTTTTCGCTTTTTTGCTGGCCGCGGTGGTGTGGGTGGCGGGCAAGCCGTCCTCGCTGCAGGAACTCAACGCGGTGATTGGCTATGTGGCCGAAGACAGCTCCGCAGCCGCCGCCGGCCTGGCGCCGGGCGACGAAGTCATCGCGCTCAACCAGCGGCCGATCGCCACCTGGCTCGATTTGAGCGAGGCCGCCGCTCTCGCGCCGAATGACGAGGTGACCCTGCGGGTCCGCACGGTGGGCGGCGACGAGCGCGACATTGTTCTCGAGCTGGTCGCGACCGACTACGGCCTGCGTGTTTTGCCGGGCTTGGCGGGGCAGGACCCCTGCCATGTGGCCGCGCTCATGCCGGGGCTGGGCGCCGAGCAGGCCGGTATCCAGCCCGGCGACCAAATCCTGCGCTATGGCGATCAGGAGATCCACAGCCGCGCGCACCTCAGCCAATTGGTCGAGGGCGCGGGGACCGAGCCCGTAGAGGTCACCGTGCGGCGGGGGGGGCGCGAGCTGGTCATTCCCGTGGCTGCGCGCTACGACGAGGACAGCCAGCGCTATCTTCTCGGCATCCAGTTCAACATCCTGAGCGACCTTGATTTTACGACCCGCTCGCATCCGACGCCCTGGGCGCAGGTCAAGAGTCATGCCGGCAGCATCTTCCGGGTGCTGCGCGCGCTGGCCACTCCTTCGACTTCCGGTGCTGCGGCGGGCGCGGTGGGCGGCCCCATCTTCATTCTCATGATGCTGTGGCTGATGATCAAATCCAGCTTCATTTTGGGGCTGTGGTTCACCGGGCTGCTCAATGTCAATCTGGCCATCATCAACCTGTTGCCTGTGCCCATTCTGGACGGCGGCCATGTGGTCATGAATCTCTACGAGTGGATCGCGCGGCGTCCTCCGCCCGCGCGGGTGCTCAACTTCCTGGCCCACGCCTTCGCGGTGCTGTTCATCGCGCTGTTTCTGGCCCTGACCTTCCGTGACAGCGTCCGGCACCTGCTGCCCCCCCTGCGCCACTGGTTCGGCGGCTGAAGGCAACGGGTCGTTTGGGGGGATGAACCGCGACTGAACGCGGCGAAACGTCACGCGTCCGCTGTGAAACAACGTTGACGATTGGGCCCAAAGTCCAGAGAAATCACATCCTGTGTTTGGAGAGAATGCGGGTCATCAAGGGCAACATAGATTTGACATGAATTAACCTATAGGTTAAGTAAGGGGCGTCCGATTTGATTTGGTTTTGGGACCGAATCAAGCGGCACCGAGGAGGCGACCATGAACAACATTATTCGTGAACCAGATGGCTACCGTTTTGAGGAGGCGTTGGAATGCGCGAAGCAAGAGAGCGCTTATTGGGGGGAAAGCCTTCGACTTGCCATTGCCGAACGGATGGTTCGAGCTTTAGACGAACAAAATATTACGCGGAGTGAGCTGGCGGGTCGCATGGGGGTTTCCGCGGCGTACATCACCAAGATGCTTCGGGGGCATGCCAACTTGACCTTGAACAGCTTGGCTAAAATGGCATTTGCGCTGGATTTGAAGTGGGAGTTTATCTTGCTTCCTAAAGAAGCCAGTCTGGAACCTTATGTCCGGCGTGATGAGGAGGGGATGTCCACCATCCATGTGGCGGAAGCAGAGACGATAGAAGGACGGGGACAGCCGCTGGTTGTACAGCAAGATGAATATGGGCGAAAACGTCCTTTGGGAACGAGATATAAGAAGCGCAAGATTGCAGAAAAACCTAAAACGGATCGGGCTTTGCCGAAAAGGAAAAGGAAGCGCACAGCACAACGAAGTTAGACGCTGCGTTAGAACCCGCGTCAGTAGATGGTGTGTTGAGGAAAAAAGGGGGGGGTGGTACCCCGGGCGCGGCTCGAACGCGCGACCTGCGGATTAGGAATCCGCCGCTCTGTCCTACTGAGCTACCGGGGCGTGTGGCTGGAGCTCCGTGAGGGGAGTAGACCAGAAGCAGGGGCGGGCATCAAGTCCGCGGTGGCGCGCGCAATTGGCGTTGCGCGGGCGGGGGGGATGGTTTAGGCTCCACCGTGGATGAAAGCGATGGGATTCATCATGGCGGTTCTGCTGCTGCTGGCGGCGGCGGCGGGTTACGCGTCGCAGCCCAAAACACTGGAAGATTACCAGGTGATCTTGGACCGCAAGCCGTTTGGCGCGCCGCCAGCGGAGGGGTCGGTGCAGCAGGTGATCCGGGTGGAGGAGTCGTTCGCGGCGACGATGATTTTGTCGGGGATTTATGAGGAGGAGGACGGCAATTTCCGCGCGGCGATCGTGGACAAGAAGGACAACAGCTATTTTTCGATTTCGGTGGGGCACACGAACGCGGAGCGGCAGATTGAGCTGCTGGACGTGGACTATGACAATGAGGAGGCCGCGCTGAAGAAGGGGGACGAGGTGGTCGTGCTGCGGATGGGCGGCGCGGCGGCGTCGCAGGTGCTGACGACGGCGGAGACGGAAACGCGGATGAAGGAGGCTGCCGAGCGGCGCACTTCGTATGCAGAGCGGAGGCGTCAGCGCGCGCTGGAGCGGGCGAAACCGGTGGAGATTCCCAAGCCGATTTATACCGGCGCGGAGCTGGAGCGGCATCTGCAGGATTATCAGATGGAGACGATCCGGCAGGGGTTGCCGCCGTTGCCGGTGCAGTTGACGGCGGATCGGGACGCGCAGCTGGTGGCGGAGGGGTTTTTGGAGCCGGTGGATGAGGATGGGTATATTACGGAGTATGTGGATGATGAGGAGGAGCTCTATTACGATTACGACTACGATTACTAACTTGTAGTCGGTTGGGGGGTGGCGGTTGTCGGGGGGGCGGGTGGGGGTTAGAAGAGGGCTTGGGGCTGTCTCTTATACACATCT
>LSQX01260897.1_pt2 | contig 21915 bp, 18 predicted proteins | sample 654561 | NCBI WGS metagenome assembly LSQX01 (sample SAMN04489861, study PRJNA283612) | anaerobic digester metagenome | isolation source: 4 biogas reactors fed with cattle manure at either 37C or 55C with and... | place: Denmark: Kongens Lyngby | collected 2014
CGCGTACCCCAAGGTCTTTGCCAAATCTGCAGCATTTGTGCCAAACCAGTCCGTAGCCGTACGCATATCTGAAGGGCTCAGCGATACTTCGGCCTTGCACACGGTCTATTACTGCTTGCGCAGTATTTTCTCCATGGTTTTTCCCCGGGCCAGTTCGTCGATCAGCTTATCCAGGTAACGGATTTCCTGCATGGTCGGTTCGGCAATATCTTCGACGCGAACGCTGCAGATCACGCCCTTGATCAGCTTACGGGCAGGATTGAGTTTTGGAGCCTTAGCAAAAAATGTTTCAAAATCATCCTGACTTTCCAGCTGCTTTTCCAGGTCATCCTGGCTGTATCCGGTCAACCAGCGGATAATTTCGTCGACTTCGGCTTTTGTCCGCCCTTTTTTCTCGGCTTTTGCCACATAATGCGGATAGACACGGGCAATTTGCATCGCGTATATCTTGCTTTTTTCCATCTTGTATCCTCCGACACCGGTGCTCAAATCAGGTGAAAATAGGATCAACAACCGGATACGATCGATTATATGCCATTCGGGGTTCATCGGACACCGTTCGCCGGACAGGCCGGCATGGATAATCCAAGCCGAAAGTGGCAGCCGCCAGCATATGCGTTATGAAGCAGCGTCGCGCTGGGTGCCCCTTCGAAATGCCTCACTTGATTGCGACGGTATTCGTGATATGTAATTTTTTGCTGTGCTGTTAAAGCCATTGGCGAAGATATTGGGTTGCCAAAAGGGAGAAGACAGCAATATCTCCTCGTCTTCTCCCCTGGCACAACGGCATCTATGTCTGTCAACATGTCGATTTTTTGTGCTTTCGGGAACGATCCTCGCAAAATCAGATGATTCCCAGAATCGCCCGAACAGCCTCGAGATAAGCGTCCAATGCAGCGATGTACTTCAGCTCAGCCGTCAAGGCCTGATCGCCGGCAAGAGCCAGTTCTTTGGCCGCGTTGATTTTTTTCAGTTCATTTGCCTTCGTCGCCGTCGCTTCGGCCTCTGCGATGACGCCGACAACCAGGGATTTAGCCGACAGCGCGAGCAGCCCCTTGATGGCGCTCAAATCGAGCTGCGGATCAGCTTCTTCTGCAGCTTCCAGATAAAGCATGGCGCTTTTCAGCATCAAAATGGCCGCGAACGGGTCATCCCGATCCAGCATATCCAGTGCGCCATTTTCTGCCAGACCATCTTGCTCGCCCTGCAGCCAGTCCATCGCCGTCTGGATGTCCGGGTTGTCGGCCAGCGGCATGAGCAGATCGATGACACGGACGAGCGCGCCGGAAGCATCGACAACCGTCACAGACACCGACTGGGTGCCGATCCCACCGTCATCGTCCGTCACACGTGACTGGATTGTGTTAACCCCAGGCACCGTGTAGATGTGGGTATCGCTGAAAAAACCGGTGATGCCGCCGGTGCTGTCGCCAAACTGAGCCAGGTCCGTGTCGACGGTACCGTCACCCCAGTCGATACTGGCGCTATGCGTGTCCGCGCTGCCGGCATCGGTAAAACTGCCGGTCAGACTGGTCTTGAGCCCGACCAACGTCACCGGAACGTCGCTGCCGATTTCCGCGCCCAGCTCATCCCTGACATGATCGATCTGGACAACCGGTGCAACATTGTTGACGGTGATGACCACCTCATCGCTGCCTGAGGCCCCCCAATTGTCCGTGACCGTAAACGTAAAGGTGTAGACCCCGTTGTCACGGGGAATGAAACTCATATCCTGAGCATGGACATCCGGAACCGGTTGCCCGTTGGTGCTGCTGGCCAGGTGCCACAAGAATGTGTGCGTATCTTCTGTGTTGGGATCCTCGAAAGTGCCGTTCAGGAAAATGGTGTCCCCTTCGTTGTAGGTCTGGTCAGCACCCGCGTGCGCGGTCGGTGGCGTGTTGGGCAGCAGGATCCTAAACCAGATTTCCGAATACATCGATTCATCGGTGTTTCCGGAACAGTGAATCTGCTCACCGCACATGCCGCTCAGGTCGCCGCTAATCACACCGGTGTCGAGATCGACAACGAGATCGATATCCCTGCCCCCTGTAGGGTCGATGTCTGTTATTTGGTCTTCCTCCGGTTCGTCTTCTTCGAGGATGCGGATATACAGATTTTTAATTCCCGTCAGACCAACTTGCCTGCCATAGGCCCATCCGGGCGAAATGTCATTTTGGTCTTCCATCTTCTCGCCTTCATTGAAGAAGTTGCGTCCTTCAATATTGACCTGGGCGTAGAAATCCGCATCGCCGAGCATGTCATGGCTGCAATCGGTTCGTACGCGATCGATCACGACGGTCAACGCAGACCGGCGGGTGGCGGCGTCTTCGAACAGCAAGAACAAGGTCGCGGTGGCGCGAATGGCAAACTTGTAGCTGTATTCACGGATGACGGCACAATCCGCATCGTCGATGGGCTGGGAGATCGAATACATGCCAAGGTCTGCATAAACCTGATCCATCCAGCCATTCCGAGTATCGCTGTCTCCCTCGTATTCCGTGCCGCTCTCATCGCACGGATAGTAGTCGCCGATCTGATTCACCGTGTAAAACAAGTAATAGAGCGGATTGACCCCTTCTGGGATTTCCACAGGGCCCAGCTGCTGCAACGCATACGCTTCGGCCCCGCTCAGCATGCAATTCGTGTTGGAGAAGAGCATGTACTCTTTTTCATAGGTCTCGGTTTCGTGCACATCTTCATGGGCATGAGCCGGAACGGACTGATCTGCCAGCAAATGGGCGATATGCCCCAGGTATTCATATGCGGCAACGTAGTCGCCAGACATGTACTCACCAAGCGCCATGCCCCAGAAAATTTTGGCTTTTTGCCATGAATTGATGACATCGTAGGTCACTGCGATCATGTCAACCAGGTCGTCGTCGGATTTATCGGCATCCCAGAAATGGGTTTGGGTCACATACAACCAACCGCGATCCGTGACATGGTCAAACACATCTTCATGCCTTGCCCCTTCCTTGATGGTGTTGATCGCACTGGTGATCGCAAAATTGTTAGCAATGGCTGCCGCTTGGTCAACAATATACTCATGCACGGGTTCCCCGTCATCTATGGTAAGATAGGCGTAAGCAGGCTGTATGGGAAACAAAGAAACAGCCAGCGCAAATACCATGACACTGACAAGGCCCACTAACCTTTTACTTTTTCGCATACGTATCCCTCCTACTGGAGATGAATCGAACGCTCTTTAGATCTCTTTTATCGAAAGCAGATACAAATAATAGTCCATTACCCACTGCACACACGAAAGACGTATCCAATCGGCCATTGAATCCCCCCTTCAACCCCAAGAACCGGCCTTGAAAGCCGGTTTTGCAGTTTGCAGCTGCCTGAATAAGCATCCAAATACGCCAAGACAAAGATGACAGCCGTTATTCAGTTTTTTACCTTGATGCTATACCGTCATTATAGCACGCGCGAAACAGGGCAACAATGTAAACGGCCACATGAAATTTGCCGAACGGTATTTCTCAGGACGCGTCCGGAACGACTGCCGCCGCTTCTGGTGCAATGCCAGTCCTTTTGATACGATAGCTCTAACAGATTCAGAAAATAACGCGAGGTGGAACCATGCTGGACAAAAGCATCCCCTACAAGAACATCATCATGCGCATGCCATCTGACCAGGTCTCTTCTCTTGCAGCGCCTGTTTTGCCGGCAGGTTTTCGCTTTCGCCTTTATCAGGATGGCGATGCGGCGCACTGGGCGCGCATCGAAACCTCTGTGCTCGAATTTCATGACGAGGCGGCTGCAAGCCACTATTTTTTACGCGACTACCTGCCCTTTTCGGACGACCTCAAGCGGCGCTGCGTCTTTGTTGTCGACCAGGACAACCGGCCGGTGGCGACCGCGACAGCCTGGTACGCCCGGAGCGAACTTGGCTACCAGGCGTCGCTGCATTGGGTTGCCGTGATGCCCGCGTATCAGGGTCTCGGACTTGGCAAAGCGGTCGTGCAGCAGGCCCTTTCCCTCTTTCCGGCATTGGACCCGGGCGAGGATGTCTGGCTGCACACGCAGACCTGGAGCCATGTCGCCGTGCGGCTTTATTTTAAATTAGGCTTTCGCATCCTCAAAACCGGCCGGACCGCCGTCGTTACCGACGGCGGCGGCGTAAAAATATCCGCCAACGATTATGCCGAAGCCATCGAGGTTCTGCGCCCCGTTCTCGAACCGGATTTGCTATCTGACCTTGTCGCTTCGGCCCAGTGAGTGCTCGGTGCCTTAAGGCACCGGCACCTCGTCCGGGTTGCCGCCGCTCCGTTGCAAAATAGCCGCGACCGCGTCCCGCCTTTCATAGAGGGTGCAGCCGCCGGTATGCTCGCCGCCGACCAGGTTTTCCTGCTGCAGGTTTTTGAAAAAGTCCGACCGCAAGACATCGAGCAGAGACTGCCGGCGCAGGCTCCTGTCTGCATACGGTGAAAACGGGCAGGCCTGGGCTTCGCCAGACGGACTGATGTGGAAAAAGCCCCGCCCGGCGGCCAAACATCCGCCCATTTCGGCTTCGTCGCCGGGAAATGACAGGAAAAAGATGGACGGATAGCGCTTTTTCAGTGCAACTTGCCGGGCAGCCAGAAGTTTTCGTTCCGGATCCGTTATGGCTTGCAGCTGGCTGATCGGATCGACGGGCACATACTCGATGGTGAACAGCAGGCGGCAGCCGAGCTGGTTCAGTTGCCCGACATAAGACTCGCTGGTCACTTCCTCGAGGTTGTCTCGGGTGACCGTGATGGACACGCCATAAAGCAGATCGTGCTTTTTCAGGATCTGCATTTTCCCGAGGAGCATGTCAAACGTGCCCGGTCCGCGCCGCTGGTCCGTCTTGTCCTGGCCACCCTCCAGGCTGAGAACGGGTACCAGGTTGCGGTGTTTGTCCAGGAAGGCGCAAAAAGCCTGGTCGATCAAGGTGCCGTTGGTGAAAATCGGAAACAGGATGGACCCGAACTGTGCGGCTTCCTCCAGTACATCCTGGCGAATCAGCGGCTCGCCGCCAGCCAGCAAGATAAACTGGATGCCGGCTTGCCTGGCCTGCTCAAACAACCTGTTCCATTCGGCACCGGTCAGCTCATCCGCTTTTTCCGCTTCACGGCAAATACCGCCGGCCCGGGCATAACAGCCGCTGCAGAACAGGTTGCAGCTTTGCGTGATGCTGGCGATCAGGAAAGATGGGATATGATGGCCCTGGGCTTCGAGCTCCGTCCGGCGGCGTGCCGCCAGGCGGCTGTGATGCCGGAAACGCAGCAGGAACGCGGTTTCACGCGGATTGTTGAGCGTGTTCTTGAAAACGTCCTGAACCAATTGCCGGATCGCCCGGTTCATGTATTGTGTCAACGCCTGATTGTCCATACCAGATCCTTCTTTGCAGACCGATTGTGCATCCTGTACGGCCATACAGTACATCGCGCAAATACCGGCGTCAATCAGGCATTTTAAATCTTCCCATAAAAAATGGGCTTGTTTTCGCACCTGAAAGAAAAGGGTCTCTGCGTTTATTCAATCATGATATATAGCTATATTCGCATCGTCTATCGCACTTCGGCAGAACCGGCGCGCTAGGCCAGCGACTGGGGGGAATTGGGATTCAGCTGCATCACTTCGATGTCGACGCCGTCCGGATCCTTGATCCAGATCTGGTCATTGGTGTCTTTGCCCTGGGTCGGATGCTTGTCCAAAAACAGGCCCTTGGCGTGCAGGCTGTTCGTGAAGGCCTGGATATCGTCAACACCAAAACAGAAATGGTGGTAACCTGCCTGGCGGGTCTTCGGGTTGGCCTGGCCGGTACCATGGTAAAACAGCTCGATGAATTGCCTGTCGCATACTTTCAGGTAGACGATCCAGGGTTCGCCCGCATCGTTATGCAACTCGAACGCCTTGGTCAGCCCCAGGACGCCGCAATAGAACGCGATGGACCGTTCCATATCGGTGACATGAAACGCCACGTGGGCCAGGTTGGTCAGCATACGGTCTCCTCACTTTCCTGCGCGCGGTTCAGCCGAGCGCTTCCGCTGTTTCCTTGAGCTGTTTGCGGATCTGGATTTTCTGCGGACACTTGGTTTCGCACAAGCCGCATTCGGTGCAGGCCGCCGCGTTCTTGCCCTTCATCCAGTCGTTGGTGCCGATCGCCTTGTACTGATCGCGCGCGTACTGGGTCAAGCCGTAGACGCGGTGATAGTTCATGATCTGGAAATTGAGCGGGATGTTGACCTCGAAGGGGCAGGGCATGCAGTAGTTGCAGCCGGTGCAGTAGAGATCGGCCATTTTCTTGTTTTCTTCCATGGAGACGTTGATCCGCTCGACCTCGTCCGGACTGAGCGGCGAAGCGTCCGAAGCGACCGCGGCGTTTTCCTCGACCATCTGCAGCGAGCCCATGCCGGACAGGGCACAGGAGACGTTGGGGTTGGTCAGGACGAAGCGCAGGGCGAGTTCGGCGCTGCTCAGCCGTTTGCCCGGCAGGAGCTGCTCGATCGCCGCCGACGGGGCGCCCAGGCGGCCGCCGCCGACCGGCCCCATGATCACGACACCGAGGCCCTTGGCGCGGGCGTGGGCGATCGCCGCCTCGTTGGCCCGGTCGAGCAGGTTGTACTGGCAGAGCACCGATTCAAAATGGCCGGTGTCGACCAGCTTGATCAGGCTTTCCGGCTTGTCGTGGAAAGAAAAGGAGATGTGCTTGATCAGGCCCTCTTCCTTTGCCTTGAATGCGGCCGCGAGCGGGCCGTCCGCGACGTTGATGTCGTCTTCGTAGTCCTTCCAGCCGATGCCCCACATGTGGTAGAAGTCGATCCAGTCGGTACTCAGCTTGGTCAGTGATTTTTCCAGGCGGCGCCGCCAGTCGGCGCCTGAGTTGTTTTCGACCGGGTTTTTCGTCGACAGGTAGACCCTGTCGCGCCAGCCCTTCAGGGCCTGCCCGACGATGATTTCGCTGTCGCCGTCGCAATAATACGGGGCCGTGTCGATGTAGTTCACGCCGAGCTCAAACGCCCGGTGGATGATGCGGATGCCCTCCTGGGCATCGTAGACGCGCTGGCCGTTGATCGTGGTGGTCGGCAGCCGCATGGCGCCGAATCCGAGCGCCGATATCTGGATGCCCGTCTGGCCAAAGGGATGGTACTGCATAGGTCTATTCCTCCTGAATTGGAGCCACCAGGTCCTGTGTGTCCTCTTCCCGTGGTGCGACAGGCTCTCATCTATTATCCTGACGGAAGGCCTTGTAAAAGTCAACCGGTCTGGGAACCCCGAAAAGCTGGGGCCTTGCGAACGCGGCATCGGCGCTTTTGTCCGGTTAAGGGTTAAGAATCTTCAAACTGCAGCTGGTAGAGGTGGGCATACAGGCCGGCCTGGCGCAGCAGCGAAGTGTGGTCGCCACGTTCGGCCAAGCCGTTTTCGGTCAGGACGATGATCTCATCGGCATGTTTGACCGTGCTCAGGCGGTGCGCGATCACCAGCGTCGTCCTGTTCTGGGACAGGTCGGCCAAGGCCTGCTGGACCAGCCGTTCGCTTTCGTTGTCCAGCGAGGATGTCGCCTCGTCCAGGATCAGGATCGGCGGGTTCTTGAGGAAGACGCGCGCGATCGACAACCGCTGTTTCTGCCCGCCGGAGAAGCGGATCCCCCGCTCGCCGACCAGTGTGTCGTAACCGTCGTCGAGGCTCATGATAAAGTCGTGGATGTTGGCCCGGCGTGCGGCTTCGATGATGTCCTCGTCGCGGGTCCCCGGGCGGCCGTAGGCGATGTTGTCGCGGATCGTGCTGTTGAAAATGTAGACATCCTGCTGGACGACACCGACATTCCGGCGCAGCGAATCGAGCGTGTAGTCGCGCACATCGACACCGTCGATGCGCACCGCGCCGGCGCTGACATCGTAGAAGCGGGGGATCAGCGAGCAGAAGGTGGTCTTGCCGGCGCCCGACGGGCCGATCAGGGCCATGGTCTGTCCAGCCGGGATCTCCAGGCTGATCTCGCTGAGCACCGGATGCTCTTTCTCGTAGGCAAAAGTGACCTGGTCAAACGTGATGTGGCCTTTCAGCTCGCCCGCTTCGACGGCACCGGGCCGGTCACGGATATCCGGTTCCATGTCGATGATCTCCAGCATCCGCTGAAAGCCGGTGTAGCCGCGCTGGAACTGCTCGGTGAAATTCACGATCCGGTTGATCGGGTCCAGGAACATGCCGATGTACATCATGTAGATGATGATGTCGGTCACAGGCATGGAGCCGCGCGAGATGAAAAAGCCCGAACTGACGATCACGACCAGGTACATCATCCCCTGGAGGAAGCCATTTCCCGCGTGGAAGCGGCCCAGGGTCAGGTAGTTTTGCTTGCGCGAAACGAAGAAGCGCTGGTTGCCCTGCTCGAACTTCTCGCGTTCCAATCCTTCGTTGCCAAACGATTTGACCGTCCGGATACCGGCCAGGCTGTCCTGGACGACCGCGTTGACATCGGCGATCTTGCGCCGGTTGTCCATGAAGATCTGGCGCATGCGCAGGTTGTAGTGATAAGAGAAGACGAACATGACCACCGTGATCAGGATCAGGAACACGGTCACCTGCCAGTTGATGCTGGCCAGGATGATAAAGGAACCGGTCAGCTTGATCAGGGAGATGAACACATCCTCGGGGCCGTGATGGGCCAGCTCGGCGATATCGAACAGGTCCGCAACCATGCGCGACATCATGTGGCCGGTGTTGTTCTTGTCGTAATAGGAAAACGACAGTTTCTCAAAATGCGAGAACAGCTGGCTGCGCATGTCGGTTTCCATCTTCGCGCCCATGATATGCCCCCAGGATGTCACGTAATACTGGGCGAACATGCGGATGGCGTACAGGACCAGGAGTCCGGCGCCGACCAGGAGGACCCGGTCGAAGACATAGTCCGGGTTTTGTTGCGGAAAGACTTGCTTCAGCAGGTAGTTGAGCAGCATCGGAATCGTCAGGTCGACACCCGACGCTGTCACCGCACAAAGCAAATCGTACAGCAACGTCCTGCGATAGGGGTGGTAATAGGTCAGGAAACGACGGATGACAGACATGCAAAAACCTTCCTCAGGCAAATAATCCGGGACTGCGTCCCTGGAGGATTATAGCACATTATACGCCGCAAAAACCCGTTTGGAACGGCCTGATCACGCAGGCTATGGATCAAAGGTCCGCTACCAGCATCGTCTTGATGTTTTTGCCCGCCCCGGCATCCCGAAAGGCCCTGTTGATGTCGTCGACCCGGTAGGGCGCTGCCAAAGCGCGAATGGTGTCATGCAAATCAGGGTGTTTTTGCAGGAAATCCAGGTATGCACGGATATCCGCAACAGCATATTGCGACGAGCCGATGATCTGCAGCGCCTTGAAGGTGATCAGCTGCGGGGCGACCGCGACATCGCCGCTGTCGGAGTACTGGCCGGGAACCAGGTAGGCACCCCGGTTGCGCAGCAGCTGCAGCCCTTGCGGCACCGACCGGGGATTGCCGGAAGATTCGACCACTATATCTGCGCCCAGACCGTCGCTCAGTTTACGGATGTGCCGCGCGACATCCTCTGAGGGCACCTGGTCAAGCGCGACAACCTCGGTGGCGCCCGATCGCAAGGCGAGCGCGTCGCGCCCGGGCTTCGTACGGGCCGTGACCGCCACAACATGCCGGACGCCCAAGCGGGCCAGGACCATGACCGCGAACAGGCCGACCGGACCGAGGCCCTGGACGACGGCGACCGTCGCCTGCCTGACCGGGATATTCGCGCGGCTGGCCAGCTGAAACGCGTGCAGCATCGTCGGGCCGGCACAGGCGAAAACAGCCGTCATCCGGGCGTCGCGTTCGTCGGGGATCCGGACCAGGTTGGCAATCGGGGCATAGCTGATTTCTCCGAAGCCGCCGTGAAAATGAGGTGCCGTGTCCGGGTCGCCGCCGTTGGTCACGCCCATGTTGACGCAATTGGCGTCATCGCCGCTTTGGCAGAGCAGGCAGGCGCCGCAGGGACAGGCGATGGTGACGATCACGAGATCGCCAGTATGGATGTCGTGTGTCCCGTCAGGACCCGCGGCAAGGGCCTCCACCTGGCCGACCAATTCGTGCCCGATGATCGCCGGCAGCCGGAGCGGTATTTTCCCCCGCTGGATGTGCAGGTCGGTGCCGCAGATGCCGCTGGCGATCATCCGGATGCGGGCCATGCCCGGCGGCGGGGGCAGCACAGGATAGGACCGGATCGCGAACGGTTCATGGATTTGGGTTAAAACGGCCGCTTTTGCTGTTCTCATGATGGCATCCTTTCTTTTCGACAGGCCATGCCTGCTGTTATCCTTCGATCGTGACGAAAAAATCCGGCGCAAAAATCGCGCTCAGCGCCCGCAGGTGCTCTTTGTGCGGCGGCATGACAGGCCAAAGCGTGTACGGTTTGCCGATGGCATCGTACTTGCCGGCACCCAGGCGGTGGTAGGGCAACAGGTGAACCTCGCGCACCCCGGTGTGCTGCAAGACATCGCGCATCTGGATCCAGTCGGACGCGCGGTCGTTGGTTCCGGGGATAACCGGAATCCGGGCGGTGACTGCCTGTCCGGCCGCGACCAGTCGCGCCATATTTTGCAGGACCAGCGCCAGGCTGCCGCCGCAAAGGTCGCGATAGCCGGTTTCGCTGCCGGATTTGAGATCGACATAAAAGCGGTCGACATAAGGCAGGACCTGTTCAAAGGCCGCAAAGGGCACCTGGCCGGCCGTGTCCAGGATGACCGGCAGGCCCTGCCGGTGACATGCCGCCGCCAGGCTGGCGCAAAAGGACGCCTGCAGGAGCGGTTCGCCGCCCGACAAGGTGACGCCGCCGCCGGAGGCCGCGTAAAAGTCGCGGTCTTCCTCGATGAAAGCCAGCACCTCCCCGACCGTCATGGCGCGTCCGCTCAGGCGCAGCGCATCGGCAGGACAGGCTGCGGTGCAGGCGCCGCAGCTGATGCATAAATCGCGCGCGAAGACATGCCGGCCTGCCCGCAGCATCTGAGCCCCGCTGGGGCACGCGCGCACGCAAAGGCCGCAATCGGTGCAGCGCGGCGGGTCAAACAGGAGAACCGGCTGGGGGGAGATCGTTTCCGGGTTGTGGCACCAGGGGCAGTGCAGGTTGCAGCCCTGGAAGAAGATGGTCGAGCGGATGCCCGGCCCGTCACCGACCGAAAAGTGCTGCAGGCTGCTGATCAGGCCCGTCGGCTCCTGCCGTTCAGCCATGCTCGGTACGCTCCAGGATGTCCAGCTGGACGCGGCGGTCCAGATGGGTGAAATAGGCGCTGAAGCCCGATACGCGCACAACCAGGTCCTGGTATTTTTCAGGTTGTTCCATGGCCTCGGCCAACAGCTCGCGTGAAACGGCGTTGATCTGGATCTCCTGCCCGCCTTTCTGGAAGTACACCTTGATCAGGGCGAGCAGACTGGCCCGCTTCAGCGGGTCGGAGAACAGCACCGGGCTGTATTTTTGATTCAGCACGGTGCCGCAGGACACCCGGGTGTAATCGGGCTTGGCCAGCGACTGCATGACCGCGGTCGGTCCGTTTTTATCCATGCCGTGCACCGGCGAAGCGGCGTCACTGACCGGCTGGCCGCTGCGGCGCCCGTCGGGGGTGGCGGCGATCTCCCGACCGGCCGGGATGTTGCTGACATTCGAGGCGATGGCGGTGTAGATTGCGCCGCCGTCCGGTGTGCGGTAGCGGGAGAATATTTCGTCATGGACGGCGACAAACCAGACCGCGTACCGGTCGGCCGCATCCAGATTGTTGCCGTACTTGGGGGCGTGGAGCAGCTTCGCGCGCAGGTCTTCGCACCCGGCAAAATTCGCCGCCAGGGCGTCCCGGAGCGTGGCCAGGGAAACTGCTTGCTGGTTGTACACGACCGTCTCGATGGCGGCCAGGGAATCGGCCACGGTGGCGATGCCCATGCAGCCGGCCCCGTGCACCGAAGGATAGACGGCCCCGCCGTCGTTGATGTCGCGTCCGCGTCCGATGCAATCCTGGCAGAAGCACGACAGGAAGGGCTGCGTGTAGCGCGTCCGGTTGTAGCGGTCGTTTTCGTTTAGAAAGCGTGCCATGTATTCCGCCGCGCCGTGTGCCATTTGCATTTTGAGCGCTGCCATGAAATCCGCCATCGAGCCGAAAGACGCCGCGTCACCGGTCTGGGGACCGAACTGGACGCCGGTCAGCATGCAGGCACCGTTGTTGAGCGCCAGTTCGAGATACTTGGGAGAATTGTAACGGCCGTCGGACCAGGGCGGCTGCTTACCCGGGATGAAGTTCTCGATGCAGCCGACAAAGCAGTAGTCGCGGCAGTCTTCCAGCGCGTACCCGTGACGGTGCAGCGCCGGGATGTTGATCGCGTCGTTCATCAGGGCCGGGTAGCCGAGTCCGGTGCCGATAACCTCCAGGCAGGCGTCGAGAAACGCGTCGGGCACGCCATCGTAAATGCGCGCCGACAGGTTGGGCCCGGGAATGTTGCAGCGCCGGACCGCTTCCAGGACGATATGGGACAGCTCGTTGACGCCGCCTGTCCCGTCCCGCTTGAGTCCCCCGATGGCGATGTTGACGACATCGGAACCCCAGACGCGCCGCTCGCCGATTTTGCACAGCGTGCAGGAAACCAGTTCGATGGCTTCTTCCCGGTTCAGAATGCCCCGTGAGACATCGCGGGCATAGAACGGATACAGAAACTGGTCCAGCCGTCCCATTGCCATGGCGTAGCGCCCTTCGTACAAAAAGGCGGTGTGGGCCAGCCAGACCAGTTGGAGCGCCTCCTGGAACGTGTCGGGCTTGTCTGATGTCAGTTTTCTGCATATGCGCGCGATTTCGGACAAATGGACCTGTTGGGCTGGTTCGGGGACCTGTGCCGCCAGCACGGCGGCCGCATCCCCGTACTGCCCGACCATGGTGCCGAACGCTCGCATGGCGATTTCGGCGGCGTCCAGAAACTGCCGCTTCTGATCCGCGTCCGGGTCTTCCCGATGCTGCTCCCTAGAGGTGCGAATCCGGGCCAGCGTGCCCGCGACACCCTCGGCGAGAAACGTCTCGTAGTCCGGCGCAAAATGATCCGCGTTGGTCAGAAAGCTGTTCATCCCGTAGCTGCGCACGATGCCGTCTGCCCGTTCCAGCACCGCGTCGCCGATGGGCTGGTCCGCGCGCATGCAGCCCCGGATCGAGCCGGCGATGCGGTCATGGGCATAGATGACCTTGCGATGGCCGGCCAGGAGCGATTCCAGGGCATAGGCCCGGGCCAGCGGCACCGGGTCGTCAAAATGCTGCGTAAAGCCCATCGCAAGGTAATGCGGTGTCAAACGCGTCGTATCCTGAGGCATTCGGGCGATTTCCGACTGCAAGTGTGACAGATTATCCATAGGCCAACACCTCGGAGCATCCCCTTTGTTCTTGCTTCCATTATATCCCGAATCGAAGCAATGCGTTCCTGTTGGGTATGCCCATGAACAGAGCAAAAACAATGTGTCATCGTTGTGGTTCCTGCTCCCTTGCGGCAGATCCACCGCGATTTGAATCTTTTTTGGCGATGGACGACTTGCCATTTGATTCCGTTTCATGCTATCCTGATAACAGATTTCGATATCGGATGTTGATTTTATCCAGACAGGAGATCGGTATGCAGACGCGTGTTCACAGGCGGCTTTTTCTGGGGTTTGTCCAGATCCATATCCTTCAACATGCCACGGCCGGTCCTGTTTACGGGGCCTGGATGCTGGAGGAACTGAGTCGCCATGGGTACATGTTGAGTCCAGGTACTATGTATCCCCTCCTGCATGCCATGCAGACCAGCGGATTGCTGCTGCAAGAGCAAAAAATCGTCAACGGCAAGATCCGAAAATACTATATCGCCACGCGAGCCGGGGAACAGGTACTGGAAGAGGCCCGAAAAAAAGCCGCCGAACTGGTCCGTGAGATCAACCGCTGAAAGAAGGGGTAACCGGTCATGTTTGAACTCAGCGATGTCGCCTACAAGGACATCCTCACCATCGACCGCCTCCGGCTCGAAAAGGGCCGTGTCACCAGCATCGTGGGCGAAAGCGGCAGCGGAAAAACGACCTTGCTGCGCCTGCTGAACAAGCTGATCAGCTGTGACCGCGGAAAGATCACCTACCAGGGGCAGGACATCCAGACAATGGACGCGGTTCTGCTGCGCAGATCGGTTGTCATGCTGCCCCAGAATCCGGCTGTCTACCCAGGTTCCGTGCGGGACAATCTGGCGATCGGGCTAGCCTTTGCCGAAAAGCCGCCCGTCGCGGACGATCGGCTGTGCCAGGTTCTGGCGCAAGTCAACCTGAATAAAGATCTGGACATCAAAAGCGATCTGCTTTCCGGCGGCGAAAAACAGCGTCTGGCCCTGGCACGCATCATGCTGCTTGAGCCCGATGTGTACCTGCTGGATGAGCCGTCGTCCGCACTCGACGAGAACACCGAACGCCTGATCATCGAGGCGCTCGTCGCCACCGCGCAGGAAAACGGAAAAACCCTGATCATGGTGACCCACACGCGCCAGATCGCCCAGGCTTATGCCGACCGGACCATCGAGATCCGCGGCGGCAGCATCGTTTCCGATCAGGAGGTCAGATCATGAATGGCATTATCGATATACCCCTGTGGCAGCTGGGCGCGGCTTATGTTTTCGTGCTCATCCTGCTGGTCATCGTGCGGATCAAGGGCATCTCGCGCGAAAAGGAGATCCTGATCGCCTCGGTGCGCATGACCTTGCAGCTGGTCCTGACCGGTTATCTTCTGGTCGCAGTTTTCGGTCATCCGTCGCCGCTTTATACCGTTCTGATCTTGCTCGCGATGGAGCTTTTTGCTATCTTCACCATCATCCGGCGCAGCAAATCCAAGCTGTCGCTGCAGCTAAAAAAGGTCATCGCCCTCTCGCTGTTCTCGGGTACGGTGACGTGCCTGCTTTATTTCCTGTTTGTGGTCGTGCAAATCAGCCCCTGGTACGATCCGCAGTATTTCATCCCGATCGCCGGCATGATCATCGGTAACTCCATGACCGGCATTTCATTGGGTGTCGCCCGCCTGGCGGACGGCATGCAAACACAAAAGGACTTGGTCGAAGGCGCCCTGATGCTGGGTGCCACCCCCAAAAAGGCTGCCAAAACCATCGTCGACAACGCCTTCGACGCCGCCATTTTACCGACCATCAATTCCATGGTCGGCATGGGCATCATCTTCCTGCCCGGCATGATGACCGGCCAGATCCTGTCCGGAACCTCGCCGGTCACGGCAATTGAATACCAGATCGCCATCATGCTGGGCATCCTGGGCAGTGTCGCCCTGACGGTCATCGTGTTTGTCCAACTCGGCTATATGACCTTTTTTAATAAGCAGAAGCAGCTGATCGTCCCGGATGATTGACCGCCTGGTTGAAAGATCGCTGTACAGGTTGGTCTTCCGTGCCTTACCCCGCCAGTCTGGCTGCCGCCGACAGCGGTCAACACAGTCGCGCGGCAAAACAGTTACAGATGCTTGCTTGACAACCCGGCCGTTATCGCCAACGATGGAAGCAGGAACCGCTCCGTGGTTCACGCATCGCTTGGCGCTCGTTTCGAACCCGCAGACAGGAGGATCAGCCCATGCCACACCCTAAAATCGCGAAAGCCAACACCGCCGTCATGACCATCGTGCTCAGCCAGCAGGTCGGCCCTCAGGAAAACAACGCCGCGAAAGAATTGCTCTACTACCTGGAACGCATCACCGGAGCCTGCTTTGAAATCGAAAAAGCCGCGTCCGCTGCGGCGATGCCAAAACCGGCAATCGCGCTGGGCGAAGCCGCGCTTTGGCTGGGTCTGGACGAACCCCGAGGGCTGGGCGAAGACGGTTTCGTGATCCGCACCCTGGGTGACAGCCTGGCGCTCTACGGCGGCCGCCGCGGCATCCTCTACGCCGCCTACGAACTGCTCGAACAGCTCGGCTGCCGTTTTTTCACACCGCTGTGCGAAAAGGTGCCGACCTGCGAGAACCTGGCGTTGCCCGAGCTGGACTGCCGGCAGGTGCCGGCGCTGGAGTACCGCTACCACAACTACAAGGATTTCACGGCCCACCCGAGTTTTGCGGTCAAGCGGCGCATCAACGGGCCGGTTCCGATCGACGAGGACTGGGGCGGCCACCTGGCCTATGCCTGGTTCGTACACACCTTCGAGCGCAATATCCTCGATCCGGCCGAGGTGTTCGACGCACACCCCGAATATTTCTCGCTGGTCGATGGCAAGCGGCTGCGGGAACGGACCCAGCTCTGCCTGACCAACCCGGACGTGCTTCGGATCACGATCGAAAAGGTAAAAAAGGCCCTGGCCGAAAATCCGCAATGCCGCCTGATCTCAGTTTCGCAAAACGACTGGAACAACAACTGCACCTGCGACAGCTGCCGCAAAATCGACGCAGAAGAGGGCAGCAGCGCCGGCAGCCTGATCTGGTTTGTCAACCAGGTCGCCGAAGCGGTGGAAAAGGATTTCCCCGACGCCGTCATCGACACGCTGGCCTACCAGTACAGCCGGCCGGCCCCGCGCCAGATCCGGCCCCGGCACAACGTCTGCGTGCGTTTGTGCTCGATCGAATCCTGCTTCATGCATCCGTTCGAGACCTGCGACGACGACGCGCGCGCGGTCAAGCGCCCGGATGGTACATCTTCCCGCTTTATCACGGACCTGCAGGACTGGGCCAAGGTCTGCAACCGGCTCTACATCTGGGACTACACGACCTGCTTTGCCCACTACCCGATGCCCTTCCCCAACTGGAACGTCTTGCAGCCGAACATGCAGGCCTTCGTGCGCAACAACGTCAAGGGTGTTTTCGAGCAGGCCTGCGGGGCGGCCGGCGGCAGTACCGACCTCAACGAACTGCGCGCCTACCTGCTCGCCAAGCTGCTCTGGGATCCCGACTGCGACCTGGAAGCGCACATGCAGGACTTCTTGAACGCGTTCTACGGGGCTGCAGGCCCCGAGATCCGCCGTTACATCCGCCTGCTGACGGATACCGTCGAGCAGGAGAACATCCACGTCGGCTTTAACGATTCATGCGACCGGCCCTACCTGACGCCCGAGCGCCTCGACCAGTACGACGCAATCTTTGATCGGGCTGCCGAACAGGTCCAGGGGGACCCGATCCGGCTGCCCCGCGTGGAAAAAGCCCGCTTATCCCTGCGCTGGGTGCGGATCAAGAACCGGGCTATGCTGGAAGGCAGGTGCGATACGGCCGAGATCAATACATTTTTTGCCGACTGGAAGGCGCACGGCCTGACCCGCATCGACGAGTGGGTCAGTGAACAGACCACCCATAAGGCCCTGCTGCGTCCGGTCTGGCGCGGCACCGATTTCTTGCAGAACTGGTGGGAAGAAGGCAAAGAACGGCATTAAGGCAAAACGGTCGGCTCTGCCTGGTTTTTGGCCAGGATACCGGCCAGCACCATAATCGCGCTGACCAGGGCAAATGTCGGCCCATAACCAAAACGGCTGATTAAAAGCCCGCCGGCGAAAGGCAGAATAACAGCCAAAATGTTCAGCGATCCGCGAATACCCAGGTATTCGGTGCGGTTTTCCTCCGGTGCGATGTCCAGCAGGTACGGTTCGAAACCGATCCGGCGGCCGCTGATGATGAATCCGACCAGGAAAAAGACAATGCCGTAAAGCACCGGATTGGTTCGGATCAGCACAAGCGCGACAAGAGGAATGGCGGCGCCCATGAAAATGCAGGACCTGACAATGACGCGCGCCGCGGCGCGGGCGGCGACACGGCCCCAGACAAAGCTGGACAGGACGGTGCCGGTCACCTGGACCAGCAGATACGGGCCCAGGTATTCAGAAGCCGAATCAAAGGACTCCTTGGCGTACAGCATGTAGAACGGCAGCGCCATGACGCTGAAGCTGGCCAGGTTCTCGATCAGGATGAAGCGCCGGAACGTCTTGTCGGCCCTGATGATGCCCGGAACCTGCCGGACATAGGCCAAAAATCCCTGCGGCTGCCGGACGGGCGCCGGTGACATGGGCTCGCGGATGCCGTAAAAGCCGATCGACGCGACAGCCAGGCCGACAAAGCCGATCCCCAGGCTCAGCGCAAAGTTGTCCGGAAACGCGAGCGCGCCCGGCTTGAACAAGCCGGCGATCACGAAGCCGCCGCCAAACGCGGCCACACTGCCAAAAAACTGCTTGACCGCGTAAAGCCTGGTCCGTTGCGGGCCGGCCAGCACTTTTCCCATCACATCCGCATAAGCAATTCCGGCAAATCCTGCGCTGATCGAAAACAGGAACACCCAGGCAAAGAATGTCGTGATCGCCAGTTTCGGGTTACGGACGCCCCAAAGCCAGGTGGACAACGCCATGCCGAGAAAGGCAGCCGAGCGCATGTAGATGCCGAGCAGAAGGTATTTTTTCTTGTAGGGCCGGGTCTTCAGGACATGGCTGAACACCAGGTTGAAAATGAGCGGCGCGCCCAGCATGATCGAGTAGAGTAAGCCGAACAAAGCCTTGGATGCGGTCAGTTCGGAGACCAGTGCCGGAAAGACCGTGTTCAGATCCAGCATCGACATCGTGACGGCCAGGAAAAAGCCGTGCCAGATATAGGCGAAATAGACGGCTCTGACCTGGCCCGTCATGGAACCGTGCGGATCGTCGCCGGCCGGTTTGCGATTTTGGCTCAAAGGCTTTTTCATGGACCTGCCCTCTGTCCTGGTGCTACCAGCATAGACCACCGGCTGGGCAAAAACAAGCAACGCACGCGTTGGGGTCTGCCCACGCACCCGTTTTCCTGCTATGATCAAATCAACCCATGCGATTGACGGGCCTGTCTGCCGGACCGTCTGTCTGGTTCAGATGAAGGAGGGTTTCCTCATGAACAGCCGCGATCTCGTGTATCGGACACTGAATTTTCATAACACGAACGGACGGGTCCCCCGCCAGCTTTGGACCCTGCCCTGGGCTGAGCAGCACCACGCCGCGGCGCTGGCCGAAATCAACCGCGAATTTCCGGCGGACCTCGCCGGCGTCAACGGGTATCTGCGCCAGCGGCCCAGGACAGTCGGGGATCCGTACGAAACCGGGCTGTTCCGCGACGAATGGGGCGCCGTTTTCGTCAATGTGCAGCGCGGGGTGATCGGCGAGGTCAAAGAGCCCCTGATCATGGACGAGGACTGGACCGACGCCGACCGGGCGCACATTCCCGTCGAATGGCTGACCATCGACCGGGACCGGATCAATCGCGACTGTGCAGCCAGCACGTCGTTCGTGATGGGCGGCTGCAACCCGCGCCCGTTTGAGCAGCTCCAGTTCCTGCGCGGGACGGAAGCGCTCTACGTCGACCTGGCACTCGGCAATCCCGGCCTGCACCGCTTTCTCGCCCGGATGCACGACTTTTACTGCCAGTGGGTCGAAGCCTGGGCCAGAACCGATGTCGACGCCGTTTCCATGATGGACGACTGGGGCAGCCAGCGCAGCCTCCTGATTGATCCGGTCCTCTGGCGGCGCGTCTTCAAGCCGCTATACCGCGACTACATCGACATCGCGCATCGTTACGGCAAGAAGATGTTCATGCATTCGGACGGTTACACGCTGCAGATCCTGCCGGACCTGGTCGAACTGGGCCTGGACGCGTTCAACACGCAGATTTTCTGCATCGGCATCGACCAGCTGGCCGCTTTCCGCGGCCAGATCACCTTCTGGGGCGAGGTCGACCGCCAGCACCTGCTCGTGGATGCCCAGGTTGACGATGTCCGGGCCGCGGTCCGGCTCGTGGACCGGACTTTGTGGCAGAACGGCGGCTGCATCGCCCAGTGTGAATTCGGCGCCGGCGGCAGGCCGGAAAACGTCCGGGCCGTGTTCCAAACCTGGCGTGACCTGCACGGATGATCCGATAGCCACCCGACGATTCAGTCCGAAAAAGACAACCGCGCCCGAATAATCCATTGGTTTCGTGACCTGTTTGGGTTACCTTGAATCGGGGTCAGCTCACGGGCAGATGTCCGCCCGCGCCATCTCCGTCATGACCCCGGGAGGTTACCCATGATCAAGCTCATGCTCGTCGGCGGAACCGGCTGCATCAGCGGCGGTATTGCCGATCTGGCCGCACGCAGCGGCAGATTCGACGTGTACATGCTCAACCGGGGCAACCGGACCGATTTCATTCCGCCCGGCACCCATTGCCTGACGGCCGACATCCGTGATGCGGACGATGTCCGGCGCAAACTGGACGGGCTGCATTTCGATGTGGTCGCCGATTTTCTCAGCTACGAACCGGGCCAGCTGGAACGCACGCTCGATCTCTTCCGCGGCCGCTGCGACCAGTTCATCTTCATCTCGTCAGCCGCCGTCTACCGCACCAAGTCGCCCGATGAAATCATCACCGAAGATGGTACGATGGTCGGGAACACGGTCTGGTCGTATGGGCGCAACAAGATCCTCTGCGAAAAACACCTGGCCGGGGAACACACCCGGTCCGGCCTGAAGGTGACGATCGTCAGGCCCTCGTTCACCTACAACCAGCTGCGCATCCTCTACCCGGTCGCCCCTGCGCACCAGACCTATTCCTGGACCATCGCCAACCGCCTGCTGCTGGGCAAACCACTGCCGATTCACGACGATGGCCAGGCATTCTGTACGGTGACCCACGTGTCCGACTTCGCCAAAGGGTTTCTCGGGCTGTGCGCCAATCCCGACGCTTACGGCGAAGCGTTCCACATCACATCCGACCACTATTACACCTGGAGCCGGCTGGCCGAGCTGATCGCTGACGCCCTGGGCGTCACCGCCAGGCTCTGTCCCATACCAGCCCACGAACTGGGGTTCGCGCTGGGCGGCGATTTCGGTGAGAAACTGATCTATTTCTCACACAACGCTTTCCTGAACAGCCGCAAGATCCGTACGCTGGTACCGGATTTTAGCTGCGAAACACGTTTCGAAGCCGGTATCCGCCAGTGCATCCGCTTCTACACCGAGCATCCGGCCTACCAGGTGATCGATACCGCTTTTGACCAGAAATTGGATGATCTGGTTGGCTCGTTCGGTTGACCCGATGACGGATTCAGTCGATCGCCAGGATGCCCAGCTGGGAGGCCAGGTCGCAGTCGATGGCAATCATGCCGTCTCCGGATAAATACTGGTTCCAGGCAGCCATATCCATGTCGTAATTGACAACCGCGTCGTAGTTCCCTTCCAGGACGGCGTCCAGCGCGGTGGTCTCGATCAGGAAATATTGTCCGGAGCCGCGCCAGGTCTCAACCGCAACCTGCATGTGGCCGGGCAGGATAATCAGGACGGCATGCATGTCGGTGGCCTGGATGGCTGACGCGATCGTCACCGCCGTTTCGGCGCAGAGCCCGCCGGCCGACTGAATGACCTGGGTCGGCGTCGCCACGCGCTGCAGCTCGGTACTGGTCGCGCTGAACGGCGCCATCAGGTACTTGACGTTCAGCTTGGCAGACAGGGCGTGCATCATGCTGATGACCTGGACGTAGGTGACCTGCTCCTCGCTGAACCCGGGCACCGCCTGGTATCCGACAATGGCGTTCAACTCGCCTTCGGTCAGCTCGTTGACCGAGTCGGCCGCCAGGCGCAGCAAGGTGCGGATCTCCTCCGCCTCCGGCGTCACCCAGGCCAGGATGTTCTCGTAATAGGGGGTCCCCTGCGCATCGACCCACTGCATGTCGTAGCGCGAGTACAGCTTGACCGGGCGCGATTCCTGCAAGACGAGCGTATCGCCCGTGAGGTCGCGGACCGATATGACAATCTGCGCCTCCTTCGAGGAATTGAGATGGCTGGCCGCGTCCGGCAGCAGCGGCGGCCGGATGCTGATCTCCGTCTCCAGGCGCGACACGGCGATCTTCTGTTCGTATTTCTGGCTGAAGCCGGGGATCTCGACGCTGACCAGCACGTCGGACGCGCCCCAGTCCGTCCAGCACTGCAAATAGACGACATAGTC
>LSQX01114608.1_pt1 | contig 21913 bp, 19 predicted proteins | sample 654561 | NCBI WGS metagenome assembly LSQX01 (sample SAMN04489861, study PRJNA283612) | anaerobic digester metagenome | isolation source: 4 biogas reactors fed with cattle manure at either 37C or 55C with and... | place: Denmark: Kongens Lyngby | collected 2014
CTTATAGGTAGGCTGAAAACCCGTCAACATAGCAATATAAGCCAATTGTATATAAATGTTATGAATATCTTTTAAGTTAAAAATTCTTGGAAAGCTTAAAAATGCGATATTTTACTTCCGTCGATCTCCAGGGTTTTTTACACTATTGCACATCGACGGATTGTTATAGTATTAAATTTTGCCCTCCTATTACAATCTTAGTGTTTTAGCGATAGAATAAATCAGTAGTCCTTAATGTATAAAATAAAATTGAATCATATACTTCATCTGTAATTTTTCTTAACTCTGTTTTTAGCTTAGCAAAATTTGCATTAGATATCAATACTTTTTGTTTGTTTGTTGTATAATAGCAATGGTTCCCAAGGTATTTCTCAAATTTATATAACTCCATCCGGATAAATCACCCGTATGAAACCTGCCTTTCAGGCCTGTTATCAAGCCTATTATTATGATCAACAGCTTTTTTAAAGATGATAAAAGTTCATCACAGATTACAAGTTTATAGCATTTTCCTGATTATACCCATTATTACCGTAATTAAGCAAAAAAACCAAGTTTCATGGGGTTCCGGTAAAAACAGACTAAGGTTGCCGATACTGCTTTACACGACCAAATTCCTGTGCTATAATGTTACAGCGTGAATACGGACGGTCCGCTGTCCGCGGCTTGATATTATTATAATGCGGGCATGAACGTCTATGGTATGGAGGAAAAGAAAATGGATATTATTCGTGCGATCGAAAAAGAGAACATGAAAGAAAACCTTCCTGCTTTAAGAATCGGAGACTTTGTCAGAGTAGCTGTTAAGGTTAAGGAAGGTGCCCGTGAAAGGCTTCAGGTTTTTGAAGGCTATATTATAGGCATGCATGGCAGGGGAATCCGCCGCGCAATTGTTGTCAGAAGGGTATCTTTCGGAATTGGTGTTGAAAGGGTTTTTCCCATCCATTCTCCTAAAGTTGACAATATTGAAATTGTCAGGCGAGGAAAAGTCAGGAGAGCCAAACTTTATTACCTTCGAGACAGGGTGGGCAAGAAAGCCAAAATCAAAGAAGACATCAATGCAAAAAAATAATTCGCAGAAAGGAAGAGGACAAAGTGTCCTCTTTCTTGATTTTAGCAAAACCTGTTGTGTCGGTTGTATTCCTTAAAGCGAATTGAAAATCTGAGCTTTGCTGCTTGATGAAAATACATATACATGAAAATATGCGTACTTGCGGGGACTTGAGATACACGTTTTAGTTTTTTGGAGATGATTTAATGAATATTCAATGGTTTCCGGGTCATATGGCTAAGACAAAACGAATGATTTTGGAAAATATAAAATTGGTGGATGTGGTAATAGAGCTCCTTGACGCACGGATCCCAATAAGCAGCCGGAACCCTGACATTAATGAGATAACGGCTAACAAGCCCAGAGTTGTTGCGTTCAATAAGAGCGACCTCGCAGATGCCGATAAAAACCGTATCTGGAAAGAGTGGTCCATATCAAACGGTATTGATGCCGTCAATGTAAATTCACTTACAGGGGAAGGGATAAAAGAGCTTAAGCATAGAATAAAGACTATTATGAAACCAAAGCTTGAAGCGGCGGCAAACAGGGGAAGGATAAGACGCCCAATAAGGACCATCGTTGTCGGTGTTCCGAATGTTGGCAAATCGGCTTTTATAAACAAAATATCTGGGAGGGCCGTGGCGATCACAGGAGACAAACCGGGTGTAACCCGGAACAAGCAGTGGGTGCGCATAAATCCCGAAATACAGTTAATGGATACTCCCGGTATTTTATGGCCGAAGTTTGACGATGAATTAACCGGAATTCATCTTGCTTTCACAGGCGCTATTAAGGACGAGATTATAGACGTTGTCACTTTAGCCCAAAAGCTTATGGAAGAGCTTTCCGTCCTGTACCCGGAACAGTTGAAAAAAAGGTATAAGCTTAATGAGATTGAAGGCAAAACAGGAGCGGCCCTTCTTGAAGAAGCGGGAAGAAAAAGGGGCTGCCTTGCCGCTGGCGGTGAAGTGGATTATCATCGTATTTCGAATATAGTGCTTGATGAGTTCAGGTCTGCAAAAATCGGCAGGTTTACTCTGGAGCTGCCGGAAAAGAGGGATGATATTGGATAACAGGCTTACAATGGCCGAAATAACGAAAAGGGTTCGGGAAATGCCGGTTGAACAGGCAGTTGAATGGCTTAACAGCCTGAAACATAGCTACGGTGCGTCGGTTAATAAGCTTGCCGATATATATTTTAGAAAGCTGCAAAAAATTAACGAAGAACGAAAAAGGCTTAAAGAGATGTCCCGCTATGAAATTGTTGCCCGCAGCAGCGGCTTTGTCAATATCGCGGGAATAGACGAAGCCGGCAGGGGACCATTAGCGGGGCCGGTTGTTGCCGCGTGTGTGATACTTCCGGAAGAGCTGATAATAGACGGGCTTGATGACTCAAAAAAACTTACTGCGGCTGTAAGGGACAAGCTTTTCGATGTTATTGTCGAAAAGGCGGTTGCATACGGGATCGGAATGGTCCAGCACGACGAGATCGACAGAATAAACATTCTTAACGCGACGAAAAAGGCGATGATGACCGCGGTCTCGAACTTATCTGTTAAACCTGATTACCTTATAATTGACGCCGTTAAATTGCCGCTTCCGATTCAACAGCTTTCTGTCTGCAAGGCCGACAGCCTCAGTGTTTCAGTTGCTGCCGCGTCTGTTATCGCAAAGGTTACAAGAGACAGGTGGATGGAACAAATACATAACGAATATCCGCAGTATGGTTTTAATCAGCATAAAGGTTACGGAACCAGGTTACATATTAACGCAATAAAGGAGCACGGCCTTTGCCCGATACATAGAAGGAGTTTTACAGGAAAATTGGTGGATGATGCGATATGAAAATTTCCGAAGCTGCTCCACAAGAGCTTCTTCAGCTTTTATCACTATATACAAACAACATTAAGGTCGGTGACAAGATAACCGCCCGCGTTATTGCGATTGAAAGCGGTATTTTGATGCTGCAGCTTCCTGACGGCGGAAATATAAATGCAAGTGTAAAAACGGATACGAAATATAACCTGGGTGATATTCTTAAACTGGAGGTAACGGGTACAAAAAAAGGCCAGGTATATGTGAAAGAGCTTGAACACAGACGATCAGCCATATCTAAAGATAATACAAGTGATCCGGCATTAATATTGAAAAATTTAAAGATGCCTGTAAACAGCGGCAGGCTGGATATTGTAAAAGCGATGCTTGATATGGATTTCGAGCCTGAAAGCAGCGTTATAGAAAAAGCTTTGACGCTTATTAGTGAAAAACATGTTCCTGATGCCAAACAAGCGGTATTTTTAGCATTAAATGATATGGAAGGCAAGGCGGAGTATTTCCCTCTGCTGAACCAATTTGCGGCGAAAACCTTCGATTTTGAAAACATATGGTCAAATCTTGCCGGGCAAGTCATGCAATCCGATGAAAAAACACTTAATTTATTGGCACAGGAGTTTTTAATATATGAATCGATACAGGAAAAGAGTGTGAGCGTACCGGTTAATGAAATCAACTATACGGTGGGGCTGGATTCGGAAAACAGCCGGATTATAACCGAAGAAGCTGTTAAAAATATCATTTTTGAGTTATTTCTTAACATGGAAGAAATTGATTCGGATACTGTTCAAAATGAAGCAAATGACAGCGCGGTAATAAATACCGTCAAACGGTTTTTACCCGGTTATGATTCGCTCCCAAAGCTTTCCCAGGATACAATTATCAAAATAATTAAAAACATTTTTACCGAAACACGAAATGAAACCGTTTTTCCGCGCACGAAAGCTGAAGCGGAAAATATCACAGCCAAATTCATGCCGCTTATTCCGAAAAAAATACAGGCGAACGCGAAAGAACATTATATGCCGGAAGTTGAAAATTGGCTCGATGATACCGGAAAAAAGATCGCGATATTAAAAAAGGTATTTGCCATCGCGGACAGGCCGGATAATGAAAGGGTAATGCCCGCCCTTCGCGAGGTCGAAACGGCAGTCAGGTTTTTTCAGGACATACAGTCCTATGAGGCTTTTGTACAAATCCCCGTTGTTTTACGTGATAATACATCGACAGGCGAATTGTATATAATGAAACGGAAGGGAAAACGCGGAAAGATAAAACCGGACGATTTTTCACTGTTTCTTTCCCTGACCACAAAATATCTTGGTGTTGTCGATGCGTTTATACATGTGCGCAACAGAAACGTTTTAATAAAGGTAATGGTTGAGGACGAAAAGTACTTTGATATTTTAACCGGACAGCATAAGCCTTTATATGAGGGATTAAAGGCCAAAGGATATAATATGTATGAAATAAAACAGGTTCTTAAGGATGAAGCGGTAAATATTTTAAATGCCGTTAATAAAGCGTCGGAAATAATAAACGATAACATAAGAATTGATTACAGGGTTTGATTTTTATGAAGAAAAAAGAAATAAAAAAAGCAGCCGCTCTTTCGTATGTCCCGGGGAATGACGCCGCTCCAAGGATAATAGCGTCCGGCAAAGGCTTGATCGCGGAGAAAATATTGGAAAAGGCGGAAGAGGAAAAGATACCTGTCTACGAAGACAAGCATCTGGCCGAAACTCTTGTTAATTTGAAGCTGGGCTCCGAAATACCTGTGGAATTATATGAGGTAGTCGCGGAAGTGCTGGCTTTTATAAGCCGTGTTGATGAATCGGCGGGAAAAAAATTCGGCGGGAATATTACTGGAAGGTAATAATATATATGGAACGAAGGAAAATGGGGGAACTTGGTGAAAAACTTGCCGCTGATTACCTGAAAAAAAACAACTGCAGGGTTCTTGCAAGCAATTACAGGGCAGGGCGGATAGGAGAAATAGATCTTGTTGTTTCAGATCATGAAGCTATATCATTTATTGAAGTAAAAACCCGTACAGGGAAAAAATACGGCACTCCCGCCGAGGCTGTCACGTATGCGAAGCAAATGACAATCCGCCGCGTAGCGATGTGCTTTTTAAAGGAAAAGGGGTTAATTAACAATCCGGTTAGGTTTGATGTGATTGAAGTTATGCTCACTAAAGAAGGAAAGGTTTTAAGCATAAACCATTTAAAGAATGCATTCTGAAATATGCATTCTCAAATTTTCCACTGAAAAAATTAAATTTAAGAGGAGGGCTTTTATGTTTATTGCTGATGGGCACTGCGATACGCTTACCGAAGCGGCAGATAAACACACAGGCCTTGTGAAAAATGTTCTTCACTGGGATATATCAAGAGCTTCGGAGCATGATGCCTTTATCCAGGTTCTTGCCATTTTTCAGGACAGTGAAAAGACCAAACCATCGGTATCCCAGACCGAATATTATATAAAAAAAGCCGAAGCTGTTCAAAAACAGGCTGAAAAATTCATGCTCGCAAAGGATGCCAAACAGATTAAAAAAGCTGTTGATGAGCGTATGGTATGCGGTATACTGGCAGTGGAAGGAGGAGACTGCCTTAACGGGGATATCGACAATTTACTTAAGCTTTATGATATGGGTATAAGGATTATGACGCTTACATGGAACAATGCCAACGAACTTGGGGATGGCTGCTATCAAACACTTCACGGAGGACTTACCCCTTTTGGACGCGAAATAGTACGATTAATGCAGAGTATGGGAATGATTGTTGATGTGTCGCATGCGGATGAAAAGACATTTTGGGATTGTATTGAAGAATGCCGGGAGCCTGTTATCGCCTCCCACTCAAATGTCAGGGCGGTTTATGACCACCCCCGAAACCTATATGATGATCAAATACGCGCAATAGCTAAAACCAAAGGAGTAATAGGCATTAATTTTTATACCGAATTTATAGGGCCTTCAAAAATGAATGATGTTGACGGATTACTTAGGCATATTGAACATTTATGCACTGTAGCCGGTGAAGATATAGTAGCTATTGGGGCTGATTTTGACGGTGTGGAGAGCCTTCCTGAACAAATTCACGGCGTGCAGGATCTTAACGTTCTTTTTAACAGCCTGGCGCGCCTGAATTATCCCGACAGAGTAATCCGAAAAATAGCCGGAGAAAACCTGCTTCGTGTTTTTAACGATGTTTTGTGCTGAAATATGCCTTTTACCCGTTTAACGGCACGAATCAGGGATAATAATACAAATAATACATATGACGAAATTTTCCGTATCAAGGAGCGAATGGATGGATAAAGCGCGGGAAACGGCGCTTAAGGCGCTGATCGAAATAGAAACAAAAAAAGCATATTCAAACTTAGTGCTGAAAAACCTTCTGCGCAGCGACAGCCTCGACACAAGGGACAGGGCCTTTATCAGCGAACTGGTATACGGCACGGTTTCTCGCAAGCTAACCATTGACTGGATTATATCACGGTTTTCAAAAACTAAGCTGAAAAAGATATCGCTGCGCGTTCTTTCAATTCTCCGGCTTGGAGTATATCAAATCATGTTTTTGGACAGGGTTCCGCACGCCGCGGCGTGTAATACGTCGGTAGAACTGGCAAAAAAATATGCGAAAGAGTCAAGTGGATTTGTAAACGGAATTCTACGCAATATTTCCCGCGGCAGTGATGAAATCCGTATGCCTGAAAATACAGGTTCCACCGCATTTGAGCTTTCCATAAAATATTCTATTCCCGAATTTCTCGTTGAAGACTGGCTTAGTGAGTTCGGCCGCGAATTCACGGAAAAAATTCTTGATTCGCTTCTTACGCGCCCGGATTTTTATGTCAGGGTTAACACCCTTAAAACGAGCCCTGAAGCCATCATTGAAGAATTATCAAAAGAAGGTATTGAAGCACTGCCGGGACGTTTTTTAAATGAAGCGCTGATCCTGCGAAATATATCGGATATCTCCCGCTTAAAAGCGTATACCGAAGGGCGAATAACAGTACAGGATGAAAGCTCAATGCTTGCCGCGAAAATTCTTGAACCTCAGCCGGGCGAAACAATACTTGATATCTGTGCCGCACCGGGAGGGAAGACGACGCACATTGCTGAATATATGAAAAACAAAGGCCGTATCGCCGCGTGGGATATTCACAGGCATAAAGTCAAGCTGATATGGAACAATGCGCAAAGATTAGGCGTCAAAATAATAGAGCCGGAGGTGAGGGATGCCCTTGTGCCTGTCGACGAACTGGCGGGCAAATTCCACAGGGTTTTGGTCGACGCACCCTGCTCCGGGACAGGAATTATAAGAAGAAAACCGGATATAAAATGGCACAGGAGACCGGAAGATTTTGGAAAACTGGTTGAGCTTCAACAAAAAATATTGTATAATGCCAGTAGGTATGTAATGCCGGGAGGGGTACTCGTATACAGTACTTGCTCACTTGATCCAAGGGAAAATTCGGCAGTTATTAATGCCTTTGTTAAGGAAAATACGGATTTTATAATGGAACCGATTAAAATTTTGTCCGGTGTTGTTGAAGATAAAAAAGAAACAGCGGAAGGAATGCTGAACCTGTATCCCCATATTGACGGGACAGACGGTTTTTTTATCGCAAGGCTTAAAAGGAACAAATGACAAAGCCGAGGGGTAAGGCTGGTTTTTATATGACGGATAAAAAAAATGTGCTTGATTTTGATATGGAACAATTAAAAAGTGTAATTAGCGATCTTGGTGAACCGGCCTATAGAGCAAAACAAGTGTGGGAATGGGTGTATAATGGGGCCGGATGTTTTGATGAAATGACAAACCTTCCGAGAACATTCAGAGACCTTTTAAATAGCCGCCTTTGTATCGGCAGTATGCGTATAGCTGAAAAACTTGTATCCGACAAAAACGAGACAATAAAATACCTTTTCGCTTTGTCGGACGGAAAGGCTGTTGAGAGTGTTCTGATGAAGTACCGCTATGGAAACAGCGCTTGTCTGTCAACTCAGATTGGATGCAGAATGGGATGCCGTTTTTGTGCTTCGGCTAAACTTGGAATTGACCGTAACCTAACCGCGGGCGAGATGATGGCTCAATTTATCGCAATGCAGAAAGATTGTGGAGAGAGAATAAGCCGTGTAGTACTTATGGGCATCGGAGAGCCCTTTGACAACTATGATGAGGTTGTTCGGTTTATACGCCGCTTAAATCAAAAGGATACTTTTGGTATAAGCTACAGAAGGATGACTGTGTCCACATGTGGTCTTGTCCCGGAGATTAAAAGGTTTATAAGCGAAAACATACCGGTTAATCTTTCGATTTCCCTTCATGCGCCGAATGATGAAATAAGACGGCGGATAATGCCCGCTGCTGCAAGATATTCGTTTGACAAAATTTTGTCCGCATGTCATATTTATATTCATAAGACCGGAAGAAGAGTTACTTTTGAATATATATTAATCAGCGGGGTAAACGACAGGGATGAACATGCGGCTGAGCTGGCTGAAAGGATTTCGGGACTTTTGTGCCATGTGAATCTGATAGCATTAAATCCCGTGGAAGGTTCGGACTATATGAGAAGCGATAGAGAGAGGACGGAAGCCTTTAAGAATATTTTGGAAAAATACCATATACCGGTTACCGTGCGCAGGGAACTTGGTGATGATATATCGGCATCTTGTGGTCAATTGCGTAAAAATTCCATTGAAAGTGACGGGATGGTGGATTAACTTTGGAATATGCAGCTATAAGCGATAAAGGGATAATTCGTGAGCAGAATGAGGATTTCTGGAATATCGTTCTGGACCTGAACGAGAATCCCATAGCTTTCATAGTGGCGGATGGCATGGGAGGACACCAGGCAGGGGATGTGGCAAGCAGAATGGCTGTAGAAATAATCTCCGATGAAATCAGCCGTTTTATAGAATCCAAAGATGCCGGCTCTTCACTGTCGATGGTTTTTGAAAAGGCTATTTATAAGGCTAATGAAGAAATATACCGGTATTCAGTGGTTTTTTTGGGCGGCGCAAGCATAGGAACAACCCTTACCGCCGGTATTATTGAAGGAAATATACTGACTATTGCGCATATTGGTGACAGCCGGTTCTACATAATCCGTGAAGGTAAAATTAAAAAGCTGACCAGGGATCATTCATTTGTGGAAGAGTTGGTGGAAAAGGGTATACTTGATCAGGAAGAAGCAAACAAGCATCCCTTGAGAAACCAGATAACACGGGCTCTTGGATATGAGGAACAGATACAGATCGATTTTTACAAAATTGAAGTAAAAAAACAGGATACTTATTTGTTCTGTACAGATGGGCTGACAATGAAAATGTCATCTTTGGAACTGCTTTCAATACTTTTACAGGAAAAAACGCTTGATGAGATTCTTAAAAGCATGGTGGAACTGGCAAACGAACGCGGCGGAGATGATAACATAACCGCTATTGCCGTAAGAATATGACGGGATGCAATTTTTGCCGTTATTTATGATGTTGAACAAATCGAATTTGAGGTGCGGGAATGACTGGAAGAGTTCTTAATAACAGATATGAACTTGTTGAAAAAATTGGGACCGGTGGCATGGCGGATGTATATAAGGCGCGCTGCCGTGTATTAAAGCGCTGGGTTGCCGTTAAAATACTGAAAGATGAATTTGTTAACGACGAGGAGTTTTTGGAGCGTTTTGAGAGAGAGGCATATGCGGCGGGAAGTCTGAATCATCCGAATATAGTATCCATTTATGATGTTGGAAGAGAGGACAATATCCGTTATATTGTAATGGAGTATGTAGACGGAATTACACTGAAAGACTATATCCGGCAAAATGGAGCTTTGCCCTGGGACGAGGCTGCCGACATAGCAATCTCAATACTCAGCGCACTTCATAAGGCTCACAGGCACAATATTATCCATAGGGATATAAAGCCTCAAAATATACTTTTAACTTCCGATAATGTACCGAAGGTGTCTGATTTTGGTATCGCAAGAGCTTCAACGACTACGACAGTAACCAGAAAAATCGATACGGTCGGTTCTGTCCATTACGCATCGCCGGAACAGGCAAGAGGCGGTTATACCGATGAAAAATCCGATCTTTACTCTGTTGGTGTAACCCTTTTTGAGATGGTTACCGGGCGTGTGCCGTTTGATGCTGACAACCCTGTTACAGTCGCACTGAAACAGATAAATGACGACCCCCCGAAACCATCAGCCTATGTTCCCGAACTACCCGAAGGAATCGATAATATTATCCTGAGGGCAATGAAAAAATCGAAATCGGAACGCTATGACAGTGCTCTTCAAATGATAGCGGAACTGGATCACGTGAAAAAAGGCGAGCTTGGTGAAAATCACTCGAATAACTGGGATACTCAGTTTACCACGCGCGTTATTGTGAATACGGAGGAAGAAACGTTGGCAGGAAAAAAAGATAAAAAAGCTAAAAAAAGAGATAAGAAAAGAGATAAAAATAGAGATAAGAAAAGAGATAAGAAAGATAGCGGTAAACCTAAAAAAAGCTTGGGCGTAGCTGTATTATACGTAATTTTGCTCGGCGTGATTATCGGTGGGCTCTGGCTGATGTATGTTCATGTAATTGGCCCGTTTATTGCAACAATCCTCGAACCTAAGAATCCTGATGTCGAATTGAAAAGCTACGTTGGTATGACTCTGGATGAAGCGGTGGCCGATTTAACGATGTTAAATATCCCGTATGAAGACCCGGTTTATGAGTTTCATGACACGATAGAAAAAGGCGTTGTAATAGAGCAGAGTCCCGCCGCTGGAATGGAAGTTAAAACGGGAGCGGATGCAATGACAAAGGTTAAGCTTACCGTAAGCAACGGAAAGCAGGAGGTCGAAATCCCAAAAGACCTGAAATTCGCTGATTTTCTTGAAACAATGATTTTCTTAAGGGACGATTTGAAATTAAAACCAATGGAGGTTGCCGAGTATAGTGACGAGGTTGCGCTGGGAAGAGTAATAAAAACAGAACCGGAAATGGGTTCCGTAGTTCAGGTCGGAAGCCAGGTAAAAGTTTATAAAAGCCTTGGGCCTGAGCTGGAATTTGTTACCGTGCCTGATTTAACCGGATGTACAATGGACGAGGCAAAGCATCTACTCTTATCAGTTAATCTCAGTATCGGCAGGATATTCCCCGAGGGTAAGGATGGTTACAAGGGGTTTATCATCAACCAGGAACCTAAAGCGGGTGATACGGTTAAAGAACTGACGCCTGTTAATATTTACTTTCAGGATGAACAGTCCCAGGCATCGGGCGATGGAGGCGGGAACGGCTATGTAAGCGTACCGGGCGACGTGCGTATAACCGAGCATATAAATATCCCTGAAGGCGGACAATTCGGTGATACAATATTCCTGGAAGTCTACACGCTTTTCGAAAAAACAGGAGAGGAAGTGCTGGAGCTGCGGGTTAACCTTAAAAAGACCGATTTTCCGAAGTCGGTCCTCATACCTGTTACTCCGGGATACAAAACGACAATGAAGGTTTTTATGGATAACAAGCTGCAGTACCAAAAGGATATATTTGCCCGACAGTAATGGAAATGGAGGAGTGTTTTTGCCGGAAGGTCTGATTCTAAAAGGCGTAGGAGGATTTTATCAGGTAGAAAGCAGGGAAGGCTTATATGAATGCAGAGTAAGAGGGCTTTTCAGAAAAAAAGGAATAACACCTTTGCCGGGCGATTACGTTGATTTCACAATAACGGATGAAGCGGCAAAAGAGGGCTGGATTGAAGAGATTAGGCAGCGGCGCAATTATTTCAATCGCCCGCCTGTTGCAAATATAAACAGATTAGCCGTCGTACTGGCGGCAGCGAACCCCTCACCGGATTTTCTGCTTGCCGATAAATTAATTATATCGGCTTTACTTAATGATATAGAGCCGATTGTGATAATAAACAAAATCGATCTTGTTAAACGTGCTGATATCGACGAAACAGAAAGAATATATATAAAGACAGGTTTTCCGATCGTAAAAATGAGCAAGGTAACAATGGAAGGTTATGACTTACTGCATGAAAAGCTGAAAGGGAAATGTACTGTTTTCGCCGGACAGTCGGGGGTCGGTAAATCCACAATTCTTAACAACATAACATCCTCTTCGGTGATGGAAACCGGAGAAGTAAGTAAAAAAATAAAAAGAGGAAAACAGACAACCAGACATGTTCAATTAATACCCATTGATTATGGGGGGTATGTAGTTGATACACCGGGATTCAGTTTAATGTCTCCGGAAGGAGTTCAGCATGAAGAGCTTTCATGGATGTATCCCGAGTTTGAAAAGTATCAAAGCCTGTGCAGGTTTAATGGGTGCAGCCATATTAAAGAACCAGGGTGTTCGATAAAGGATGCCGTTAAAGCAGGTGAAATATCTGAAAAGCGTTATGAATGCTACAAAAGAATTTATGAGGAGTTGAAGCAATTATATGACAAAAGATACGAATAACGGAATAATTATTGCGCCTTCTATCCTGTCGGCCGATTTTTCACGATTGAAGCAGGCTCTTGATATGATAAAGGAATCAGGAGCGGACTGGGTTCATGTTGATGTAATGGACGGGCATTTTGTTCCGAATATTACGATAGGTCCTCCGGTTGTTGAATCGCTGCGCAAGGCAACCGATATGTTCCTTGATGTCCACCTGATGATAGAGGATCCGGATAAATACATATCCGACTTTGTTTCAGCCGGCGCCGACCTTTTAACTGTTCACGCCGAAGCGTGCACTCATCTGAACCGTACAATTCAATTAATTAAAGAATCCGGAATTAAAGCCGGAGTATCGCTTAACCCAGCAACGCCGCTTGTTAGTATTGAATATCTTCCGGATTCCGTTGACATGATCCTTTTAATGACGGTAAACCCGGGTTTTGGAGGTCAGTCATATATTCCGCAGATGACCGGAAAAATAAGAAAACTTCGCGAACAGCTTAATCGTGAAGGAAAAAGCACAGATATTCAAATAGACGGCGGGATCAGCACAGACAACATAAAAGAGGTTACATCGGCAGGAGCCAACGTTATAGTTACCGGATCATCCTTTTTTAACGCGCCGGATCCCGTGCTTTATATAAAGCAACTGAGGAATCTATCGTCGTTTTCTCCGCAGGGTGAAAAATAATGAATGCTTTGATTGTTGGAAACGGTCACTTTGAGCCGGGTGACACTTTTTTAGAGACGGTAAAGCTGTCTGATTTTATTGTTTGCGCCGACGGCGGAGCACGCCATTTATATAATTTGGGAATAAAACCCGATATACTAATAGGTGATTTTGATTCGATTGACGCTGATCTTCTTGAAGAGTATAAAAAAACCGGGGTGGAAATTATTAAGTATCCCGTCCAAAAAGACTTAACTGATATGGAACTGGCGATTGAATGCGCTGCAGGCCGAGGCGCCAGTCGTATATTCATTATGGGCGCTTTCGGAACAAGAATTGATCACACCCTTTCAAACCTGCAGCTTTTGCACCGAATATTGGATTCGGGTCTGGAAGCTGCTCTTATTGATGAAAACAATACCGTATATCTTATTAAGGATAAAATAAAAATAAAAAGGAAAGAAAATCATAAATTGTCTTTAATACCTGCAACTCCGATTGTTGAAGGCATTTATACCGGCGGGCTTGCCTATCCGTTAGCCGACGCATCAATGAGGATGGGAACAACTATTGGAATCAGCAACGAATTTACGTCGGACGAAGCCTGGGTGAGCATACGAAAAGGCCGTCTCTATGTTGTTGTTTCAAAGGATTAACGTGAAAACATTTGCCACGCGTTAAAAAATGTTTTATACTTTAAAACATTGATACGTTATCCCAGGAGGTTTTACGTGAATAAAACACATCAAAATATGGGAGAAAAGAAAATCCCGGCACTGCTTTTAGAGCTTTCGGTACCGGCGACTGTCGGAATGCTTGTAAATGCACTGTATAATTTGATCGATACGATATTTGTCGGCAAAGGAGTTTCAAGCGACGCAATCGGCGGATTAACCGTGGCAATGCCTCTCCAAATGATTATTATGGCATTCGGCTTTTTAATTGGTATAGGCGCAGGCTCCCTAATTTCACGAAGTTTAGGAGCCGGTGATAATGAACGTGCGTACAGGACAGCGGGAAATGCGTATGCTTTTGTTACAATTATATCCGTTATTGCTGTTTTCATAGGGTTTTTGTTCATGGATCAATTTCTTATTCTGTTTGGCGCGACCGAAACCCTATTGCCATACGCTAAGGAATATTTATCCGTTATTCTGATGGGAAGCGTCTTTTTCATAATAACTCTGTGCTCAAACAATATAATCCGCGCCGAAGGAAATGCAAAGATGGCAATGCTGATTATGATTACCGGCGCGGTTATAAACATAGGCCTTGACGCGTTGTTTATATTTGTTTTCAGGATGGGTGTCGCAGGCGCCGCCTGGGCTACAATCATATCCCAGTTTTGTTCGTTTCTCGTTGTCGTATGGTATATGGCAGCCGGAAGAAGTTCCTTAAAGATTCGATTGCGTCATTTTAAGCCGGATTTAAGCGTGCTGAAAGAAATTTTCGGCGTAGGCACCGCGGGATTCATACGTCAGACTTCAGCAAGCGTCGTTGCAATAGTTGTAAACAACGCTTTGAAAATATACGGCGGAACTGAAGCGATAAACGTTATAGGCATATTTAACAGGCTAAGTATGTTTATGATTATGCCCGTGTTTGGAATCGTACAGGGAATGCAGCCCATTATGGGTTTCAATTACGGTGCGAAAAAACCAAAGCGGGTTATGGAAGTACTTAAGCTGAGCATGATCTCAGCAACGATAATTACAACGACAGCCTGGGCTATGTCACAGTTCATTCCGGAGTTTTTACTGTCACTGTTCATAAGGCCGGAGGAAAAAGAAGTCATACTGTCTATTGGGGTACCGGCGCTGAGGACGCTTATGGCCGTAATGCCGATAGTTGGGATACAGATTGTCGGTTCGGCTATGTTCCAGGCGTTGGGCAAGGCGATTCCTTCCATTGTTCTTGCTTCGCTGAGACAAATAATCCTATTGATCCCGATGGTACTAATACTTTCAAAAATTGCAGGCGTAACAGGGGTATGGATTTCGTATCCCGTTTCCGATTTCATATCGGTTGTTATGACCGCAGTATTTGTATTGTATGAGCTAAAGAAATTAAAAAATATTTTTGAAAATCTAAAATCTCAAACTCAATCATAATATATAACAGAAGAATTATAACCCGGAGAGCGGCGGCTTGTGCGTAAATGTTTTATTCTGTCTATAGACGGCGGGGGGATCAGAGGCATAATTCCATCAATATTTCTTGCATCTCTGAAAGAAAACCTGCAAAAAATAAATATTAACGAGCCTTTTCACCAAATATTCGACCTGATGGCAGGGACATCAACCGGCGGTCTGATAGCTCTTGCTTTGAGCGTTCCTTTATTTAAAAAGACAGATGGGGATATGTACGATCTAAACGGGGGCATACAGGCTCAAAAGCTTCCATTTTTGTATGAAACAATGGGCAGCGCTGTGTTTCCCGGTAACAAACATAAGGTAATTAAGGTTATAAGGCAGCTTTTTACAAGTAAATACAGCTCGGTGCCGTTCAGAAAGATATTGTATGATATTTTTAAAGAATGCAAGGTTAAGCAGGCTTTGACGAATCTGCTTATTACGTCATTTGATATGAAAACGATGCAACCTGTGTTTATTAAAAAAAGGCCGGACTTTGTCGGAGGAGATGAAGACCTCGATTTCTACATGGTGGACGCCGCTTTGTCAACGTCGGCGGTACCGACTTATTTCTCTCCCGCATATGTAAAAAGCTTAGGGCAGAGCAGTATGGAATTCTGTCTTGTGGACGGCGGGATTTTTTGCATTAATCCTTCACTCAGTGCTCTTATAGAAGCCCGCAAGATACTCCGGTGCGATGAATATGTAATTCTTTCGTTAGGTACCGGTGTTCAAACGGAAGAGTATAAAACCGAAACGATGAAAAGGTGGGGGTTTTTTAACTGGATTGCGCCGTGGCTGAATGTTCCGCTTATAACTGCAGTTGGTGACGGGCAGAGGATAAGCACGAACCATATGCTTAAAAAGCTGCCGAAAGTGAACCTGTACAGGGTTGATGTAAATCTTGACAGAGGAAAAGGAAAGATGGACGACGGCAGCGATGAAAACCTGACCTATTTGCGGAATAAAGCATATGAAATGCTTTATCTGCATGATGAAACGATTAAAAACGTCGTACGGGAAATAATTGAAGCATAATACGTTAAACGGTTACACCCTTACCCACAATCAACGGCCAGTTCGTATCACCGTTAAGCTGTTTTTCAATGCTGATGATCACATTCTTATCAAGTATACAGTTATCAAGAGATGCGTTCTCGCCTACAATTGAACCCTGCATTATTATGCTGTTTTTAACAATAGCTCCTTTTTTAATTTTTACACCCCTGAAAACAATGCTGTTTTCGACATGACCTTCAATTATGCAGCCGTCTGCTATAACACAGTTTTTTACCACCGCTTCCTCGTTATATTTAGCGGGAGGCTCATCTTTTACCTTTGTAAAGATTTTTCCGTTTTTAACAAACAATTCATAGCGGACATCAGGATTTAAAAGCTCCATGTTGGAGCGGTAATAAAGTTGTATTGTCGTCAAAGGCCTCCAGTAACCTTTGAATTCATACGCATATAAACGCAGTTCGGTAAGCTTTTTTATCAAAATGTCCTTTACAAATTCAAAATACCCGTGTGCGGCGCTGTCTTCAAGAAGGGATATCAACAGTTTTCTTTTTATAATATATATGCCCATCGAAGCAAAATTACTTTTGGGGTTTAATGGTTTTTCCTGAAAATCAATTATGCGCTGCTCACTGTCTCTTTCGATTATCCCAAGATGTGTTAATTCTTCCTGACTGAAATCATACATGTACCGGCACGCTATTGTTATATCCGCATCCTTGTCAACATGCTGTTCGAGCATCTCACCGTAAAGCATGTTATAGATCGCGTAACCCTGGTTTATAACGACAAATTCCTCATTGCTGCGATTTAGAAACGTAAGGTTGCTGTACATTGCGTCAGCCGTTCCCCTGTACCACCCGGAGCCGTATTCGGAAAGGTATGGGGGGAAAATAAAAAGCCCGTCGTTTTTTCTGTCCAAATCCCATTCCTTCCCCGAGCCAAGGTGATCCATCAGTGAGCGGAAATTATACTGCGTTGGTATCCCAATATTGCGAATCCCCGAATTTACCATGTTTGAAAGCGCAAAATCAATCGCCCTGTATTTTCCGCCGAAAGGCACCGCTGAGATTGAGCGTTCAAGCGATAATTCCTTCAGCCTGTTGTTTTTTCCTCCGGTAAGTATAATGCCCATAGTATTATGCACTTTGCTCATCTCCTTTCATTACGAATGAACCCGATGGAATATAGGAGGACGTGAAATCCTCGGCGGAAATGTGGTTATCGATAGCAACATTACAGCCTATAACCGTATCATCCGGTATATTCGAGCATGAACCGATTACGGTAATTTTCGTCTGGTAAACCTTACTGTTATAGCTGCTCTCAGCATATTCACCGTTTCCGGTCACCACATTCGTTCCTATCGTTGTTTTTTCACCTACAATTGTGCAGCAAATGTGCGAGTTTGATTTTATCGTGCTGTTTGACATAATAATAGAATCTTCAATCAACGCGTTTTTTTCAATAACGACACCCGGAAAAACTACGGAATTTTTTACATGCCCATAGATCATGCATCCTTCCGCGATAATTGAGCGTGTGACATGACCGGTATCGCTTATATAATTCGCGGGTTTTACAGGATTTGGGGTATAGATCCTCCAATACGGATCAAACAGATTGAATTGCGGCACCCTTGTAACCAGATCCATATTCGATTCCCAGTATGACTGAATGGTTCCGACATCCCGCCAATAGCCGGAGAATGGATATGCCCATATATTCCTTTTTTCCTGCACAAGCATCGGTATAATGTTTTTGCCGAAATCGTGCACGGATTGTTCATTTTGGTGGTCCGAAACGAGAAGTTCCTTGAGAACCGGCCATTTGAACAGGTATACTCCCATAGACGCCAGCGTGCTTTTCGGGTTTTCCGGTTTTTCCTCGAATTCATAAATTTTTCCGTCATCAGTGGTATTCATTATTCCATACCGGCTTGCTTCTTCAAGCTTAACGTTTATTACCGAAATAGTGGCGTCGGCGTTGTTTTTTTTGTGATAGTCAAGCATCAGCGAGTAATCCATTTTATATACATGATCCCCTGAAAGGATAATAACGTTTTCCGCGTTCTGTTCTTCAATGTAATGTATGTTTTGATATACCGCATCGGCACTGCCGGAATACCATTCACCTTTATGCTGTTTTGTAAATGGGGACAGTATCGTTACACCACCGTTCATCCTGTCCAAATCCCATGGCTTTCCGATCCCTATGTGATGATTCAATTGAAGCGGGCGGTATTGTGTAAGAACGCCAACAGTATCAATCCCGGAGTTAATACAATTGCTGAGTGTAAAATCAATAATCCGGTATTTCCCGCCGTATAAAACAGCTGGTTTTGCGAGAAGTTTTGAAAGAACCCCAAGCCTGCTTCCTTCTCCTCCGGCCAAAATAAGGGCTATCATTTCTTTCGCCATTTCATCTCTTGCCTTCCTTCTCTTTTTAATGTGAATGTTTGAAAATATCATTCTATGTATGCGGGTGAAAATATCGTTTTTGCCCGCTAAATCATATTTATATTACTGTTTATTAAATAAAATGCCCGTATTTCATAAAAAATAAAATTAAATATGGGGAAGTAAAAAATATTCCCCATATTTTAAAATAATTATTGATTTATCAGGGCAAAATTTGTTATAATTAAATTAAAGTCAAAGAAAGTCAAAGTCGATGGAGGGTGACAGATGCAGTACAGGGACTACTACAAAATCCTTGGTGTTAGTAAGAACGCAACCCAGGATGAAATAAAAAAGAGCTTTCGTAAACTTGCAAAAAAATATCATCCCGACGCGAACCCCGGAGACAAAAAAGCCGAAGAAAAGTTTAAGGAGGTTAACGAAGCTTACGAGGTTTTGGGAGATCCGGAAAAACGAAAAAAGTATGATCGGTTCGGGGTAAATTTCAGAAACGGTATGGATTTTGATCCGTCCCAATTTGGGCATTATCAATATAGAACAAGTAACAGCGGATTCAGTGACTTTTTTAACATGTTTTTCGGTGACGGGGGGATAGATATTGATGAACTTTTCGGGGGCATGCGCGGATTTAAAACAGGTTATACCAGCGGGCAGCACCGGTACCGCGGCGATGATATCGAAGCAGAGATGCATATAACCCCGGAGGAAGGAATGGCAGGAAGTGAAAAAACTTTCAGCATTCGAACGGAAGCTGGTACGAAGACACTTTCGGTAAAAATCCCGAAGGGAATTCCCGAAGGCGGAAAAATTAAGCTTGCCGGTCAGGGCAACCCCGGAATCGGCGGCGGACCAAACGGTGACATGTACATTGTTATACGTTTTAAAGAAGGCAAATACAGGCTTGAAGGAAACGACCTTATTCAAAAGGCCGATGTATACCCATGGGTGGCTGCTCTTGGAGGGGAAATAAAGATATCGGCTCCTGACGGACAGATGCTCGTTAAAATACCACCGGGCATACAAACCGACCAGAAGATACGTATTTCAGGAAAAGGCTACGGGAAACCCGGCGGCAAGCGCGGTGATTTGTATATATTGATTAAAATAGTCAATCCGAGAGCATTGACAGCCGAACAGCGGAAATTGTATGAAATGCTGAAAAACACATAAGCGGTTTTTTTACCTTAGCAGTTTCTATATTTAATATACACGTTTAAACTTCTGAAAAAATTGTTCTGCGAGATACTTGGAAGGGGAGAGTGAAAATGAATTTTGAAAAATTCACCGATAAAGCACAGGAAGCTGTTGTCCAGGCCCAGCAGCTGGCAATAAAATTTGATCACCAGCAGGTTGACGGAGAACATCTGCATATGGCGCTTATAGATCAGGATGACGGCTTGATACCAAAGCTTGTACAGTTATGCGGCGCCGATCCCGGGCTTTTAAAAAAAGATCTGGAACAGATCCTGGATAAGCTGCCCAGGGTTTATGGTACCAATGTTAACAATGTTTACGCAACCAGGCGTTTTAATCAGATCCTTATTAAAGCCGAAGATGAGGCAAAACGTTTCAAGGATGAATATGTCAGTGTTGAGCATATATACCTTGTAATGCTTGCCGAAAGGAACACTCCGTCGAGCCGCCTGTTTTCAAGCTACGGTATTGACCGGGAAAAAATATTGTCTGCGCTTACTAAAATACGCGGTGATGAAAGGGTAACAAGCAAAAATCCGGAAGAAGGGTACGAAGCACTTCAGAAATACGGCCGTGACCTTGTTGAGCTTGCAAAGAGCGGTAAACTTGATCCGGTAATAGGAAGGGATCAGGAAATACGGCGCGTTATACGGATCCTTTCCCGCCGCACAAAAAACAACCCGGTTTTGATCGGTGAGCCCGGAGTGGGCAAAACCGCGGTAGCGGAAGGACTTGCCCAGAGGATACTGAAAGGAGATGTTCCGGAAGGTTTGAAGGACAAGACAATATTTGCGCTTGATATGGGAGCGCTGATAGCCGGAGCGAAATTCAGGGGAGAATTTGAGGAGCGACTTAAGGCGGTACTCAAGGAAATATCACAATCAGAGGGCCGAATAATATTGTTCATTGACGAACTTCATACAATTGTAGGGGCAGGCAGAACCGATGGCGCGATGGATGCCGGAAATATCCTTAAACCAATGCTTGCGCGCGGCGAACTTCACTGCATAGGCGCAACAACGTTGGATGAATACCGTAAATATATTGAAAAAGATGCCGCTCTCGAAAGAAGGTTCCAGCCGGTTATCGTAGATCAGCCGACAGTTGAGGATACGATATCAATACTCAGGGGACTAAAAGAGCGGTTCGAAATACATCACGGCGTACGCATTACCGACAATGCCATTATTGCCTGCGCAGTTTTATCAAACCGTTATATAACTGACCGTTTTCTTCCGGATAAAGCAATAGACTTAATGGACGAAGCGGCTTCGATGCTCCGTATGGAAATCGACAGTATGCCGTATGAGCTTGATGAAATAAACCGCAGGATAATGCAGTACGAGATAGAGCACCAGGTCCTGTCAAAAGAGAAAGACGAAGCCTCTAAAAAAAGAATGGAGCAGATACGGCAGGAGATTCAGCGCCTTAAGCAGGAAGCCGAAAACCTGAAAGCGCAGTGGGAGATGGAAAAGAGCTTTATCCAAAAGGAAAAGACGTTAAAAGAGGAAATAGAGCAGGTTAAATATGATATTGAAAAAGCGGAGCGCGACTATGACCTTGAAACGCTTGCGAAATTGAAACATGGAAGGCTTCCGGAGCTTGAAAAAGAGATGGAGGAATATAAGAGCCGTCAGGCAAGTCTTGATAAGCAGCTGCTGAAAGAAGAGGTAACAGAGCATGAAATAGCCGAAATTGTTTCCAGGTGGACCGGTATTCCGGTAACAAAATTAGTTGAAGAAGAGAAGGAAAAGCTTCTGAACCTTGAAAATCAACTGCATAAGCGTGTCATCGGACAGGATATAGCGGTTAAAGCGGTATCCGACGCAGTGTTAAGGGCGCGTGCAGGTTTAAAGGATCTCACAAAGCCGATAGGCTCGTTTATTTTCCTTGGACCTACCGGTGTAGGCAAGACAGAGCTTGCGAAAGCATTGTCCGAAGCCCTTTTTGACAGTGAAGACAACATGATCCGCATAGATATGAGCGAATATATGGAAAAACATTCGGTTGCACGCCTTATTGGAGCGCCTCCCGGATATGTGGGGTATGAGGAAGGCGGCCAGCTCACCGAAGCTGTTCGACGTAAGCCCTATTCAGTTATTCTTTTTGATGAAATTGAAAAAGC
>LSQX01064299.1_pt1 | contig 21911 bp, 17 predicted proteins | sample 654561 | NCBI WGS metagenome assembly LSQX01 (sample SAMN04489861, study PRJNA283612) | anaerobic digester metagenome | isolation source: 4 biogas reactors fed with cattle manure at either 37C or 55C with and... | place: Denmark: Kongens Lyngby | collected 2014
GGAAACGGAGGTCGTTCTCGAAATAGTGCCGGAGGTCGTTTACCTGCCATTTCAACATGGCGATGCGCTCCAGCCCCATGCCGAAGGCGAAGCCGCTGTATTTCTTCGAGTCGATCCCGGAAGCCTCGAGCACGTTCGGATCCACCATGCCGCAACCCAATATTTCAAGCCAGCCGGTCCCTTTGCAGACGTTGCAACCTTTGCCTTTGCAGATGTTGCAGTTCACATCGACCTCTGAAGAAGGCTCCGTGAACGGGAAGAAGGAAGGACGCATCCGGATCGCCGCGTCCGGGCCGAACATCTCGCGGGCGAACAACAGAATCGCCTGCTTGAGATCGGCAAAGGTCACGTGCTCGTCGATGTAAAGTCCCTCCACCTGGTGGAAAATACAGTGGGCGCGCGCCGAGATCGCCTCGTTGCGGAACACACGGCCCGGGCAGATGACCCGGATGGGAAGTTTCATGCTTTCCATGACCCGTACCTGCACTGAAGAGGTATGGGTCCGCAACAGGAGGGGATTCGGATGGCCTGTGGAGACGAAGAAGGTGTCCTGCATGTCGCGGGCAGGATGGTTCAAGGGGAAGTTCAAGGCCCCGAAAACGTGGTAGTCATCCTCGATCTCGGGCCCTTCCGCGACATCGTAGCCGAATTTCCGGAACAGGTCCACCACTTCCTGTCGGACGATGGAAACCGGATGTCTGGAACCCAGCTCGAAGGGTGTTCCGGGCATTGAAAGATCCTCTTTCGGTCCGGCGGATTCCGTTTCAGACCCGATAGAAGACTTCAGTTCTTCAATCTTGGCCGCAGCGGCTTGCTTGAGTTCGTTCAAAGCACGACCGAACTCCTTCTTGCGTTCGGAAGGATATTCCCGGAATTCTTCAAACAGTCTGGTGATTTCTCCCTTCTTGCCGAGCAGGCGCACACGCGCTTCCTCGACCTCTTTTGCCGTTTTGCACTTCAGGTCCGAAACCTGGGCGAGCAATTGCGCTATTTTTTCTTTCATACGTTCAAATTGACGAAACGGCGGCAAATTTAATCATTTTCTCTCAGTTTGGCAGCAGCCTTGGCCATCTTCTCCTTCCGTCTCTCGCGGGCCTTCCGATCCCGTTCCGCCCCTTGTTTCAAATATTTGGCCCACTGGTCGTCGTTCAGGAACTTGCGGAAAGCTTGGTACATCTGTTCAGCCCACTTGTCCTGTGCCTGGGTATAGAGATCGAGGTTGCTGACCTTGGAGTCGCGCAGCCCCTTCAACTCGTCCTGCAGCGCGTTATAGTCGTGGTGCAGCACCGAATCCGTGTAGAAAACCTGCCAGTCTTCGAGATTAAGCGTCGTTTCGTACCGATCGACTTCTTTCAGGATGAATTCCTCCAGTTGTTTCGCCTGCTCTTCCTCTGTCGGAGGATTTTGCTGAGCGGCGGCCGTGACGCAAAAGCCCGAAAGAAGGAATACGGACAGGATTATCCGGGAACGGTTTTCAAAACCAATAAATATTTTCATATCTTTACGCATAGAAAACAAATTTACTGAATATTAAGAAAAGCGCAAAATGAGAAGATTATCAATCCGCTGCTGCATCCTGCTCTTGATTACGATACTTTCAGCACATTTGAACAGCAAAGCTTGTACCAACATCCTCATCACTCCGGGGGCAAGCGCGGACGGATCCAGCCTGGTATCCTATTCGGCGGACTCACACTGGCTTTTCGGCGACCTCTATTTCCAGCCCGCCGCCCGTTGGGCGCCGGGCACGCGGTTGTCCATCCGCGAATGGGATTCGAACCGCTATCTGGGTGAAATCGCCCAGGCGCCTCGCACCTACAAGACGGTCGGAAATATGAACGAACACCAGCTGATCATCGGGGAGACCACCTGGGGAGGACGCAGGGAATTGTCGGACTCGACCGGCATCATGGACTACGGAACCCTGATCTATGTGGCCCTCCAAAGAGCCAAGACGGCCCGCGAAGCCATCCAGGTCATCGTGGACCTCGCCAATGAACATGGCTACTGCTCCGGGGGAGAGTCCTTCTCGATCGCGGATAAAAACGAAGTGTGGGTCATGGAACTCATCGGCAAGGGGGCTGAAAAGGGCATCGTCTGGGTCGCCCGCCGGATTCCCGACGGATTCATCTGCGCCCATGCCAATCAAGCGCGGATCCAGACCTTCCCGCTGAACGATCCGGAAAACTGCCTGTATGCCGCGGATGTCATCTCGTTCGCGCGGAAGAAGGGCTACTTCAGCGGCGAAGACCGGGACTTCGACTTTGCGGAAGCCTATGGTCCCTACGATTTCGGCACGGTCCGGGGCTGTGACGCCCGGGTCTGGAGCGCCTTCAACCGACTCTCCGGCGGGGAATTCACCTACGAAGACGAATCCGGAAAGTTAATCACCCGGCCTGCGAAAGACTTCCTGCTCTACGCGATGGGCTATGACCTGCAGCACGGACGGCTGCCGCTGTTCATCCGGCCTGCCGGCAAAATCAGCGTCAAAGATGTGGCTGACGCTATGCGGGACCACTACGAAGGGACCCCGATGGACATGACGCTGGACATCGGCGCGGGCGGAAACGCCCTGCCGTATCGCTGGAGGCCTATGGATTGGGAATATGACGGGGAGACCTATGCCAACGAGCGGGCCATCGCCACGCAGCAAACGGGATTCTGGTTTGTCGGACAGGCGAGGAAGAGCCTGCCGGATCTCATCGGGGGCATCCTCTGGTTCGGTACCGACGATGCCGCAACCTCCTACCTGACCCCGATCTACACCAACACCGACGAAATTCCCGAATGCTTCAAGGTGGGAAATGGGGATCTTCTGACCTATTCTCCGACCGCCTCCTTCTGGGTCAACAACCGGGTTTCGAACGCCTGCTACAAAGCCTACAACCTGATGGCCCCGACTGTGGTCGCGGAGATCGACCGGTTCGAGAACGAGCAAATGACCGTCAAAGTGGCGGAAATGGATGCCAAAGCCCTCGCTGCTTACCACTCGATCCTTCCGAAAGCCGAAAAGAAAGGGCTGGAAAGCAAGGACTGGTTCGCTCCCGTCCGCAAGATGCTCACGGACTATTCCGTCAACACGGCCCAAACCCAATTCCACAACTGGGTGAAGTTGGAAGAACTCTTGCTCGTGAAATTCATCGACGGCAACGTGAAAGCCCAGAACGAAGACGGCACGTTCAAGCACAGCCCGCATTCGGCAGGGATTCCGGCCGGACTCACGCAGCCCGGATACACCGAACACTGGAAAAAAGTCGTCGCGGGAGATCGCGGCGCGATCATCAAGGTTCCCAGATAAATGCACCGAATCGTTTCCTCCCTGGCGGCTTGCCTGCTGTGCGGCTTGACATTCGCGCAGAGCTACCGGATCGCCGGAACCATCCTGAACAAGAAGGATGACTCTCCGGTGGCGTTCGCAACGGTCGTGCTTGCCAACACCGAACAATGGGCGGTGGCGGATGAAAACGGAAAATTCGAAATCAAGAACATTCCTCGCGGGAAAAACACGATCAGTGTGTCGTGCCTCTGCTTCGTGACGGACACCAGGGACATCCTGGTCGAACGGGACATCCCCAACTATACGATCCGGCTCTCCGAAGACAATCTTTCCCTGCAGGGAGTCGTCGTGACCGCCAAGGAAAACGAAAACAGCGCGACCACCTCCCGCACGATCGACCGGAACACGCTGAATCATGTCCAGATGGTGGGAATATCCGACATCGCGGGGTTGCTGCCCGGAGGGGTTACGACCAATCCTTCCCTCACATCGACGCAGCGGTTCAACCTCCGCGCGGAGGGTCTGACCGAGGCGGGAAACGCCTCCTTCGGTACAGCCGTCGAAGTGGACGGGGCGCGCCTGTCCAACAACGCGAGTTTCTCGGAAACCCGGGGCGTCGCCACGAACAACATCGCTTCCAGCAATGTAGAATCCGTCGAAGTCATCTCCGGCGTCCCTTCCGTTGAATATGGCGACGTAGGTGCCGGCATCGTGAAAGTCAACACCAAAAAGGGAAAGACACCCTACGTGGTGACGTTCACCACCAATCCGAACATCAAACAAGTGTCCCTGAGCAAGGGATTGACGCTGGGTCAGACCCGGAAAGACCGGTCCCGGGGCGTCCTGAACCTGAGCGCGGAGTACACGAATTCTTTCACCGACCGGCGTTCCCCGTACACCTCCTATGTGCGCCGGCAACTTTCGCTGACCTATTCCAACCTGCTCAATTCCGGATTGTTCTCAACAACGCCGCTGCGCTTCAGTCTGGGGGCTTCGGGCAATCTCGGCGGGTGGAACTCCGAATCGGATCCGGATCTGTTCCTGGGCACCTACGAAAACCGGAAGGACAACAGTTTCCGGGGAAACGCGGATTTCAACTGGCTGCTCAGCAAGCCTTGGATCACAAGCCTGGAGTTCAAGGGATCGATCGTGTACGGAGACCGGCTCTCGAAAACACGGAGTCACTATTCCAGCGCGGCGGGCGTCGTGTCCCTGCACGGAAAGGAGGAGGGCTATTTCGTCGCGGAGGATTACCGTTCGGACACCCAGCCCGCCATCATGATCCCCCGCGGCTACTGGTACAACATCATGTACCTGGACGACAAGCCCCTTACGTACAAGCTGACCCTGAAGTCCAACTGGGCGCGCAAGTTCGGGGCGGTCAACAACAAGCTGAAACTGGGCACCGACTGGACCGGGGACGGGAATTTCGGACGGGGTGAATATTCCGAAGATCTAGCAACCGCCCCGACCTACCGGACCTATGACTACAGCGAGGTTCCGTTCATGAACAACCTGGCGATCTTCGCAGAGGACAACATCAGCATCCCCATCGGAAGGCTGTCCCATCTCAACTTGATCGCCGGACTCCGCGGAGAGAGTACCTTCATCAAAGGATCCGCCTACGGAACAACTTCGAGCTTCTCGCCTCGATTCAATGCGAAATGGTCCGCGTTGGAAGAAGCAAGCCGGAGAAACCATTTCCTGAAATCCCTTTCCCTGCGCGCTAGTTGGGGAATCGCCGTGAAGCAACCTTCCTTCGCCATGCTCTATCCCCGGCCGAACTACCGGGACATCCGGGTCTTCAATCCCCCCACCGCCTCGGACGGTACGGCCTATTACGCCTACTACATCATGCCGACTCTCCCGCTGTACAATTCGAACCTCGTCTGGCAGCGGAACAAACAGTCAGAAGTCGGACTGGACATCAATCTGGGCGGGAACAGAATTTCGCTGGCCGGCTACTGGAACCGGACGGAAAAGTCGTATATACAGCCCAATTCTTACATCGAATTCTCCTACAACTACACGGATCAGAAGGCTCTGGAGTCCTGCACGATCCCCGTCGACAACCGCATCTACAACATCGATGCGTCCGGCGTCGTGACGGTGACCGACAAGACGGGGGCTCTAAACCCCGAAACGGTCGCGGGGATCTTGCGCCGCTCGCTGATCCGAAGGGATTTCGCCGACAACAGCATCTCCCCGGTCGACCGGTACGGCCTGGAATGGATCGTGGACTTCAAAAAGATCAACCCCATCAACACGGACATCCGCGTGGATGGTTCCTGGTACCGATACAAGACCGTCAACAGCAATATGCTGGCCTATTCCCCCGCCACCCAGACCATGGCCGACGGATCACCGTACACCTATGTCGGCTGGTACTACGGAGGCAACTCCATCGCCAACGGAAGCGAGTCCCGGCTGCTCCGGACCAATCTGACGCTGACGACGCACATCCCCAAAGCGCGGATGATTCTCTCGATGAAACTGGAAAGCACCCTGCTGAACTACAGCCGGAACCTGAGCGAAAAGGCCGTCGGCCGCCGAACCTATGCGATCGACGACCGGAGTTCCTTCGTCCCTTCCGCCGATCCGGAGTTCATGGACAGGCGGCGGTTTACGGTGAGTTATCCGGAGTATTACACGGCCTACGATGATCCGACCCAGGTACCCTTTCTGGACAAATTCCTTTGGGCGAAGGATCATGACCCCACCCTCTACAACGAACTGTCGAAACTGGTCGTGAAGTCCTCCTTCACCTACCAGTTCGCCAAGGATTACCTCGATCCGTATTTCTCGGCGAACTTCAGCGTCACGAAGGAGATCGGAGACATCGCCTCCCTTTCCTTCTACGCCAACAATTTCTTCCGCAACATCGGTCAGCTCTGGTCCACCCGGACGCAGCGGTATGTTTCCATTTCCAGCTACATCCCCGCGTTCTATTACGGTATGACCATCCGAATCAAATTTTAGACAATATTAATTCATCTTAAAAAACAAAAAAATGAAAAAATTCATTCTCATCGCACTGGCTGTCCTCGTGAGCTTCGCGGCTTGCAAAGAGCACGAAGACAAAATCAATGAAGTGAAGATCCAAGCGATCGTCGAAGGCCTGCCTCAGGCCTCAGTAGAGATCCTCCTCGTGGACAAGACCCACGGCACATCCTATACGGCCGTGACCGGAGCGGACGGCTACGCCGTGTTCAATCTTGTCGCAGGCCTGTACGAGGCCTCCTCGACTTTCTACAAGGAAGCCGCGATCTACAACGGGATCAATTCCGCGATCTCCGTCACGGACGCCGGCCCGAACAACTTTAGGCTGGACATGGTCACCTCCACGGCCAGCCAGGTCATCATCAAGGAACTGTACATCGGAGGCTGCATGGACGACGCCGACAAGCAATATTTAAACGATTGCTATGTCATCCTCTACAACAACTCTCCGGTTGAAGGCGATGCCAGCAAGTTCACCTTCGGCATGTCCCCGGGCGCGAACAGCAACGCCACGAACCCTTACTTCAAAGACGGACAATTGACGAATACGGATTTCATCCCCGCATGGAACGCGGTCTGGTGGTTCCAGACAACCGTCACCATTCCGCCCTATTCCCAGATCGTGATCGCCATCAACGGAGCGATCGACCATTCGGCGACCGTCTCCAGATCCGTGGATCTGTCAAACGCGGACTACGTGTTCTACGATCCGGATGTGTTCAACATGGCCGCCAAATATCCCGCTCCATCCGCCTCCATCCCGACTTCCAACTATCTCCAGACCTACTGTTACGCGCAGGGAAAGGCCTGGCCGCTCTCCAGCAGTTCCCCTGCCTTCTTCGTGTTCTCCCCGGAAGTCACGACGGCTGAAGCGTTCGTCTCGTCTCCGGACAACATCGATGTCCCGACCAACACCGCTTCCTCCTGCGCGAAGGTTCCCGTGGACTGGGTCAAGGACGGCATAGAGGTGTTCAACGCATCCGCCATGGACAAGAACAACAAACGTTTCCTCTCCAGCGTCGATGCCGGCTACGTGGTGTTCACCAACAAACTCGGCTATTCCATCTACCGGAACGTCGACAAGGAGGCTACCGAAGCATTGGCTGAAAACCAAGGGAAACTCGTCTACGATTATGCCGGCGGCACCGCGGACCTCGAAAACGGTTCTACGGATCCTTCCGGAATCGATGCCGAAGCTTCCATCGCGAAGGGCGCCCACATCATCTACAAGGACACGAACAATTCCACGAACGATTTCCATCAGCGGAAAGTCGCTTCCATCAAGAAGTAGTTCTTTTCGATGAAAAGGTCTCTGACGATTCTTGCATTCCTGCTCCCGCTCCTGTCTGCCCGCGCGCAGACAGGAATGCGGGATGCCTATTCCTACACCTTGGCGAACACCCCCTGGCTGACTTCGCGGAACGCGGCGGGTATCTGGTCGCTTCCTTCGGACAAGATGTCGAAGGTCCAAGCCGGTTTCCGGAAGGAGGGCGGAGGTTTGACGGATCTGCATCAGTCAGACGACTGCTATGAAGCCGAAGTGGCCGCGGAATCCTTCATGAAGGTTTCGGAGCATCTCGCCTTCTACGGCCATCTGGGTTATTCCTCCTTCAGCGGACGGAATATGGGAGGGCCGATGCTGATGGATCCCTACTACAATCCGGTCAACTTTCTGGAGAGCACGGACACGACCACCGGCATCAAATCAAAGGAAATGTACAACCTGCAGGGTGGATTGGCGTGGAAATTCAATCCCCGCCTCGAAGCCGGCGGAAGAATCGGCTACCGGACCGGTAATTACGCGAAACGCAAGGATCCCCGTCCGGAATCCGACTGGATGGAACTGGAGACCGCCGTCGGGGCGAGATATTCCTTTCCATCCGCGCGCATCGGCCTGAACGCCCGTTACAAGCGGACGGTGGAAACCCTGGAGGCCAGAATCTTCGGAACCAAAGACCGACGTTACTACTATCTGATCGATTACGGTGGATTTTTCGGCAAGGTGGAAGAATTGGAAGGGGACTACGGTTACGTGGGCACCTACAGCCAGCGTCCTATGTTCAACCAGTTCGTCGGCGGAGCCGCCCAGATCGAGGCGGATCTGCAGCGGTTCAAGGTGTATTTCGAAGCGGGCTGGATGTACCGTTCCGGCTATTACGGGAAAAAGGCTTCGGAATCCGTCCAATACTATACGCTTGACGGCTATTCCCTCGACGGCAGGCTCCGCGTCAGTTACGATGGTCCCCGGGTCCGCCATGTGCTGGATATGCAAGCGGAGTCGGACGAAACCGCGGGAAGGGAAAACTCCTTCAACTATTCCACCACCCCGGGCAGCGGAACCGTGATCCAATACTTCGGGAGCCAGAAGGCCGGCGACAACCGGGTCACCCGGGGACAGATCGGCTACCGCGCTGAAATCGATCCCGCCTACGGCAAACTGCCGAAGTGGATGGCCGGAGCCGGGGCGGAAGTGTTCGGCGTGGACAGAACCGGCATCCTCTATCCTTTCTACCGTTCGCAGCGATTGCTTCGGGAACATTTCTACCTGACCGGTCAGCGGTACCTGGAATGGGGGCGGAACGCGTTCAGCTTCAACCTGGTCCTTTCATTCCTGACGGGCACGGAACCGGAATTCGCGGAGGGGCTGCTCGCGCAAGCCAGCGGTAATCCCCGGTCGAATGCAGTCTATGCCGGACGAAACCGCGAATATTTCACGACGCCGGCTTACGGCGGAACCTTTTCCTTCCGCTGGTCGGGTGCTTTCAACGACAAGCTGCAAGGCTACTTTGACATCGGAGACCGCTATTTGTTCACAAACCAAGATTTGACCTTCCTGACCGGCAGGGATCGGAACGTCTTCGCGATAAGCGTCGGATGCGTTTTTTAAACGCCGGACACCGCGCTGAAAATCTAAGACAGCGAGGCGTTGACTTCAACATTCATTGAAAAAAGAATATGAAAAAAACCATTTGCTGTTTCCTGCTCCTCGCGACGTTTTGGCAATCGGCCCGCTCTGACGAAGGCATGTGGATGATTCAGGATATTCACGAAGGTTTGGAAAAGAATATGAAGGCCCGCGGATTGCGGCTTTCCGCCGGTGAAATCTACAATGCCGACGCCCCGGGAGCATCCATTTCCGACGCCGTCGTGTCCCTCGGCTTCTACTGCACCGGCAGCGTGATCTCGGACGAAGGACTGATCATCACCAACCACCACTGCGCCTACGGCAATATTTCCAAACTCAGCACTCCGGAACACAACTATCTGGAGAACGGCTTCTGGGCGATGAACCGACGACAAGAAATCCCGATCGAAGGCGAGCAAGTGTTCTTCTTGAAGAAAATCCTGGATGTGACCGAAGAGGTGAGCGCGCTGGCGGACGAGTTCCGCGCGAAGGGCGAAGCCTTCGGAAACCGGAAGTTGGGCGCGGCGATGGAGCGGAAATACAAGGAGGACACCGGACTGGAGGCCATCATGACTTCGATGTGGACCGGAGAGAAATACTATATGTCTCTATACAAGGTGTACACCGACCTTCGGCTGGTCGCCGCCCCGCCGGTGAGCATCGGCTACTTCGGAGGGGACACGGACAACTGGGAATGGCCGCGGCACAACTGTGATTTCGCGCTCTACCGCGTGTACGATGAGCAGGGCGTTCCGGTCCGCTGCGGGGCGAAACTCAAGATTTCGAAGGCGGGGTACGTACCGGGCTCCTTCACGATGGTCATCGGATACCCCGCAAGTACCGACCGCTATGCTTCCGCGACCCAAGTGGACTATCTGGAACGAGTTTCCCTACCGATCTCGAACGAGTTGCGGGGCGAGCGGATCAACATCATCCGCAAATGGATGGACCGGGATCCGATGATCCGGATGAAGTATTCCGACTGGTTCTTCAACCTGAGCAACGTCCAGGAGAACAATGCCGGCATGGTTGCCTGCTTCAAGCGCTTCGGCGTGACGGCAGAGAAGCGCGCCCAGGATCGCGAGCTCCAGCGCTGGATCGATGCTTCGCAAGAGCGGAAAGCCTTGTGGGGCAATCTGACTGAGGATCTCCGGAAATCCTACGCCCGGACGGAAAAGGGAGAGATCGAAAAAGCCTACTTCCGAGAGACCCTGTTCACCGGCACCTACATCAGCAGGTATATCCTCCGCGCCGGCAACGCGAGCACGCTGGAAAAGGCCAAAGAAGCCCTCATGGATGCGATCCGGGAAACGGATCCCCGGGTGGAAAGGGAACTGCTGGCCTACGCGCTCGAAAAATATTACACCTGTCAGGACAACTATTACTTCGGGGAAATGCAGTTCACGCTCCAAGACCGGTTCGGAACGGACTACAAGGCGATGGCGGACTACCTCTGGAAAAAGAGCCTGCTTTTGTCTGAAGAGCAGATCCGGGCCCTCGAGTCGATCGAGACAATTAAGAAGGATCCGCTGCATAAGCTGCTTGCCGAATCCCCGATCACCCTGTACAACCATCGGAACGACCACCTTCAGAAACGGACACAGGCGCTGGACCTGGAGCGGGAATACAAGCGCGCGCTGTACCGGATGAATCTGAACAACGAGAAACTGCAATATCCTGACGCGAATTCCACGATGCGGATCAGTTACGGCACCGTGGGGGGATACGAGCCGAACGATGCCGTCTTGTATTCCTGGTACAGTACCACGGAGGGTATCCTGGAGAAATACGATTCCTTGAACCACGATTTCAATCTGGACGCCCGGCAAAAGTTCCTGCTCGAGAAAGGCAACTGGGGGAAATGGGCGCCGGAACGGAAGGGAATCATGCCCGTGGACTTCTTGTCGGACAACGACATCACGGGAGGAAATTCCGGCAGCCCGGTGCTGAACGCCCGGGGCGAACTGATCGGACTCGCCTTTGACGGGAACAAGGAATCCCTGGCCAGCGATGCCTCCTACACACAGAGTTACAACAAGTGCATCAACACGGATATCCGGTTCGTCCTCTGGGTGCTCGACAAATACGCCGGCATGAAGTGGATTCTTAGGGAACTGGACATCACCGACAAGCCCGTTTGATCCCACATTGGGATTCACTCATTTTTCGATGTCCTTGCCGACGCGCGCTCCGAATTCCGGGGTGACATAGTTGTACCGGCTCTGGCAGCAGTCGGCGGAAAAACTTTGGGCGCATTCGACGAGACGATCCCACAAGGTCTCGGAGAGGCCGCGCGAAATCATCTCTTTCGTGATTCCGTATCGCACCATCCCGAAGATGAAACCGGCGTTGAAACTATCTCCGGCCCCGATCGTGCTGACCGTCCGGATCGGGGCGACCGGGTATTCTTTTCCGAAGCCGTTCGCTCCACGTACGCTCAATGGATCCGATCCGCGCGTGTAGATGAAGTGTCGGGAATAGGAGGCGATCTTGTCCCGGTAGACCTCGTCGACATCCTCCAGTTTGAACAAGGTGTGGAAGTCGTCCCGGCTGCCCCGGATGATGTCGGCATATTCAAAATTCTCCCACAGATTGCCACCGATGTTCCCGAGATCCTTGATGTGGGAGGGACGGAAGTTGACGTCGTAATAGAAAAGCGCGCCCCGTTCGCGGGCATATTCCAGAAAACCCTTCAACTGCGGGCGCGTGACGGGGTTCAAGGCATAGAAAGAGCCGAACAGGACGATGTCGTCCGGCTCCAGTTCCGGATGGACGAAGTCGGGATGCTCCTCGAGTTTGTCGCGGTAGAAACTGTATTCGGCTTCGTTCCGGTCGTTGAGGAAGGCCAGAGAAACGGGAGACTTGGCTTGCAGAGTGTTGATCTGTTCCGTATGGACGCCGTTCTTGACCATGAAGTCCTTGATCATGCTTCCGACCCGGTCGTTCCCGACCTCGGAAAGGAGGGTGGCGTCGATGCCGCACCGCCCGAGGGTGATCATGGAATTGAAAGTTGAACCCCCGGGGACAGCCGCTTCGGGCTGCCCGTTTCTGAATACGATGTCGAGAACCGTCTCGCCGATACCGAAAACTTTGCGCATAGGATAAGAATATTTTATGTCTGTCGCGAAGCCGAAGCCTTGGCTTTCGCGAGAAATTCCGCGGGAGTGTAGATCTGCTGTATGGTGTACTTGTCCGTGAAATGTTGTTTGTCGCGGGTGATGATGATGTCGCAGCATTCTGTAGCCGAACAGACGAGTTGCAGGGCATCTTCGAAATCGGAATGTCCCATTTTGAGTGCCTCATCCACCACATAATCAGGCATATCCGCGATTCCCACATAGCGCCGGAAAATCTTGGTCGTCTCCAAAAAATAATCCGGTTCGTCTCTCAGGACATAGGCTGAGGTTGCAAGCGACATCGCCGAGGTAAGCATCTCTAGTTTATTATATTTCGAAATGCCCAAAATGGTCTTCATCGCCGCATGATCCTTCCGCGTGGGGATCATGAAATCCAGAACCGCATTCGTGTCGAGAAAGATTTTCATATACTCAGAATATGCCGGAGCCTTTCGTCTTGTTCCAACCGTTCCTTGGGAATCGGTTTGATGCCTTTTCCCAGCTGCTTCAAGTCTTCCGGTAGTTCGTCGGGAATGACGAGATTCGCGAATTTGTCTTCCTCCGCAATCGATCGCAGAATCGAGACGACATAATTGTTGAGAGATCGGCCTTCGCTCCGTGCCTTCCTTTTCAACTGCTCGTATAGCGACTTGTCCATCCGGATGCCGGTTTGGATCTTTTTGGTTACAGTTCCCATTGTGTTATCATTTCAAGCAAATATATAACACAATGGGAACATTTCCAAAAAAAGGGATCACTTGTCCCGCAGTACGATCTGGCCGCCCGCGGCGTCGACCTGGATGACGGAATCCTTGTGGACGGTGCCGTTCAGGATGGCGGTGGCGAGCTGGTTGATCAGTTCGCGCTGCAGCAGCCGCTTGATCGGACGGGCTCCGTAGGCCGGTTCGTACCCCTTCGTGACCATCCAGTCTTCAAATGCCTGCGTGAATTCGATGCTGACGTTGTCCTCGGCCAGTTTCTCCTGAAGCTGCTTCATCTGGATATGCAAGATGTCCCGGATGTCGTTCCGGGTCAAGGGATCGAACAGAATGATCTCGTCGATTCGGTTTAGGAACTCCGGACGGACCGTCTGCTTGAGAATCTCCATCACGTGGTCCTTGCACTCGTTCAGCTGCTCCCTCCGTTTGGCGATCGTCTTGGCTTCTTCAATCGGATCCGCGCCCGGAAAACCCATATCGGGGAGCTTTTCCATATAGTCTTGGATGATGTTGGATCCCACATTCGAAGTCATGATCAAGATGGTGTTCTTGAAATCCACCGTCCGACCTTTGTTGTCGGTCAGGCGACCGTCGTCGAGCACCTGCAGCAGAACGTTGAACACGTCCGGGTGCGCCTTCTCGATTTCGTCCAGCAAGATGACCGAATAGGGCTTGCGCCGGACGGCCTCAGTCAACTGCCCGCCCTCGTCGTAGCCCACATAGCCGGGAGGCGCGCCGACCAGGCGGCTCACCGTGTGGCGTTCCTGGTATTCGGACATATCGATTCGGGTGATCATGTTTTCGTCGTTGAACAGGAATTCGGCCAGCGCCTTCGCCAGTTCGGTCTTCCCCACACCGGTCGTTCCCATGAAAAGGAAAGAACCGATCGGGCGTTTTTCATTCGAGAGCCCGGCCCGGGAGCGTCGCACCGCATCGGAAACGGCTTGAATGGCCTGATCCTGCCCTACCACACGCCGGTGCAGTTCGGCTTCCATCCGGAGGAGTTTCTCCTTCTCGCTCTCGAGCATCCGGTTCACCGGGATGCCGGTCCACTTGGCTACCACCTCGGCGATGTCCTGGGGCGTCACGGCCTCCGTTACGATCGGATTCCGGATCTCGGCCTGCCGGGCGGAAAGCGAATCAATGGTCTTCTGGGCTTCGGCGATTTTGCCGTAGCGCAGTTCGGCCACCTTTCCGTAATCCCCGGCCCTTTCCGCGGTCTGGGCTGCGATCTTGTACGCTTCGATCTGTTGACGGGCATCCTGGAGCCCCTTCAAGATCTCCTTCTCCTCATTCCAGCGCTTTAAAAGCGCATCCCGCTGCGTTTCCTTGTCCGCCAGATCCTTTTCGATCTTCTCGGACTTCAGCGAGGTTCCTTCCCGCTTGATAGCCTCCTTTTCGATTTCGAGGTGGCGGATGTCCGAATTCAGTTCCGCGATCGGTTCGGGCACGGAATTCATTTCCAGGCGGAGTTTCGAAGCCGCCTCGTCCACCAAGTCGATCGCCTTGTCCGGCAGGAAGCGGTTCGTGATGTACCGGTGCGAAAGGCTGACGGCAGCGATCAGCGCGTCATCCTCGATGCGCACCCGGTGGTGGTTCTCGTATTTCTCCTTCAGTCCCCGAAGGATGGTGATGGATTCCGCCGGTGAGGGTTCATCCACCATCACCATCTGGAACCGCCGCTCCAAAGCCTTGTCGGTCTCGAAATATTTCTGATATTCCTCAAACGTGGTTGAACCGATGGTCCGGAGTTCTCCCCGCGCCAGTGCGGGCTTGAGGATGTTCGAGGCATCCATAGCACCGGACGTCCGACCCGCTCCGACAAGCGTATGGATCTCGTCGATGAACAAGATGATCTCGCCGTCGCTGTCCACCACTTCCTTCACCACGCCTTTCAGGCGCTCCTCGAATTCGCCTTGGTACTTGGCCCCCGCAATCAGGGCGCCCATATCCAAGGAATATACTGTTTTGCTTTTCAGATTTTCGGGCACGTCTCTGTCCACGATCTTCTGGGCGATGCCTTCGGATATGGCGGTCTTGCCCACGCCCGGCTCTCCGACGAGAATCGGGTTGTTCTTCGTCCTCCGGCTCAGAATCTGGAGGACCCGCCGGATCTCGTCGTCTCTTCCGATCACGGGATCCAATTTGCCCTGCGACGCCATGTCGTTCAAGTTGATCGCGAACTTGGGCAGAAACTGTAGATTGGTTTTTTTCGTATTGTTTTCCATATAAATTCCTTATAAATAAAAAGTCGTTCGGTCCCAAAGAGGACCAAACGACTACAGGTCAAATAATATTCCAGCTCTCCGGAACTGACAGATTGTCAGTTACTCGGCCGGGGTGACAGGGGTTTCCGCGGCTGGCGCCTCCATAGCGGGATCCGCTTGCAGAAGCGGAGCGGTCGGGAATTCCAGCTGCTGTTCGGCGGCCGCGCTCTCAATTTGCTCGGTCACGTCGATATCCGTTCCCTGCGCACCGGTGATCGTGAAGGAAGTGATGATGGAAACCACCAGAATGAAGGTCATAAGGCCCCAAGATACCTTCTCGAGGAGGTCAGCCGTCTGCCTCACGCCGAGGGTCTGGTTCGCGGACACGAAGTTAGACGCCATGCCTTCCCCCTTGCCGCTCTGAAGCAGCACCACCAAGGTGAGCAGGACGCTCGCAATCACTATCAAAATCGTGAGAATGGTAAATAACGTATTCATATTCCTAAATGATTATTCTTGTTCCAATTTTTCGATAAGGGATGCAAAGTAAGCACTTTTTTCCGGATATCGCAAGACCAGTCTCGAATAAATCTTCTTAGCCTGAGGATAATAGCCTTGTTCGGCATAGACCTGGGCGAGGGTTTCCGTACAGAAACCCAGTTCCGGATCCTCCCACTTCCGCGCCGAGGATTCTTCGGACGAGGCGGCAACGAACTTCGAGAACAGGTCGTCTTCGTCCCGCCGCACGGCATCGTACTGGCTCTGGGAGAAGAAGTCTCCACCCGCCACGCGAACCGTTCTCCGGTAGCCGGTCTGCGCTTGTGCCGGACGGGAAGTCTCGAGATAGGAACGCAGCAACTCGGCAATATCCTTGTCGGAATAGTCTTCCTTACGGGTCGAACGAAGAATGTCGAATATCCGGCGCCGTGAAGGAAGATACATCGCCGCGTCGGCGTATTGTTCCGTTCCCCACTCGCTTCCCCCCATCCGGGCCATTCGGACGCAAAGTTCCTTGCGTGCCGCACCATACCACGGGTAGAGGTTCACCACGTCGGTCAGTTCGTCCATTGTCAACGTATGCAGATCCTTTCTTTCCATCCTGTTACCATTGGGCCACACTGGCGTTGAACATGTCTTCCACGAGTTTTTCCACGATTTCCTCGCAGAGAGCGGCTTCGACGGCATCCAGGGAATGGGTGGAGTCGTAATCCGAGTAGGCCGAAAAACTCTTTTCGAAATCGTCCTCCGGGTATTTCCGGTTCGTGAACGTCAGGTTCACGGTGACCGTCAGCCGATTCTGCGCCGCGACTTCATTGGCGGTCACAGCGGCCGCCCGGACTTCATAGCCCGTCACTTCTCCCTGCAGTTCCAGGTCACCGTCCATCTCCACGGCCTCCAGTTTCGTGAGTTTCTTGAACTTGTCCTTCAAGGCTTCCGTGAGATCGTTGCTGAGGGTCGGATTCACCTTCAACGCTTTGTAGTCAAAGTAGTCGATGGTCACCGTCCTGACGTCCGACTGAATGGACGTCCCCGAAAACGAATAGATGCCGCATCCCTGCAGGAGCGCGGCTGCGAGCGCGAGGACTATGATCAGAGATCTTTTCATCGATTTTTTCAATTCTTCTTCTCCGGCTTGTCGCTCAAGCGGTACTTGTCGATCCAGCGGTACAGCGTCCTTTCCGAAATTCCGACTTCCTTGGCCGCCAATTTCCGGTTTCCGTCATGCATTTCAAGCGCCTTCATGATCACCTCTTTGCTGATCTTCTGCAAAGAAAGGGTCCGGGGTTCCTCCTTGTGGATATCAAGAATCTTGCCGACTTCCACGGAGGGCACCGGCGCGCCGGGCCCCTGCCAGTCCGGCTCGTCAGCGGGCTTGAGCGCGGGAACAGGCGGAACCCATGTTTCCATCCGTGCCTTGAGGTTGTCAACCTCCTGCTTTAAATCCAAAATGGCCTTGATGATCATCTGCCGCTCCGAGTCCGGCAGCGGATCCCCGCGCATCTCCTTGGCTACGACGGGAAGAAGGGCACTCTCGTCCTTGGGCATATATTTCCCCAAAGTGTCGGCATCTACCACGCAACGTTCCGAGGTCGGGGTCAGCCTCTCCGACTCGAGAGCCGTGACCGTTTCGGCCAGGTTCTTGAGCTGTCGGATGTTGCCAGGCCAGCGGTAATTGATCAGCAGGTCGATCGCTTCGTTGGTCAAGGTCACCTTGCCCATCCCGTATTTCTCGGAAAAATCCGATGTGAATTTCCGGAAAAACAGATAGATGTCTTCCTTCCGATCCCGGAGGGCAGGCATCAGAATCTGAATCGCATTCAGCCGATAGTAGAGATCTTCCCGGAATTTGCCCTTCCCTACGGCATAGAACAAGTTCGAATTGGTGGCGGCGATCACCCGGACATCCGTCTTCTCCACTTTGGAGGAGCCGACCTTGATGTATTCACCGCTCTGGAGCACCCGCAGGAGCTTCGCCTGCGAAGCCAGGGGCAGTTCTCCGACTTCATCTAAGAAGAGCGTTCCGCCGTTCGCTTCCTCAAAATAGCCTTTCCGTGTCTCGATCGCGCCCGTGAAAGAACCCTTCTCATGGCCGAAAAGTTCGGAATCAATGGTGCCTTGCGGGATCGCTCCGCAATTTACGGCAAAATATTTGCTGTTCTTTCGTAAACTGTTATGGTGAATGATTTTGGGAATATTTTCCTTTCCGACTCCGCTTTCGCCCGTAACGAGCACGGTAAGATCGGTAGGAGCGACCGCAACGGCCGTTTCCAAGGCTCTATTGAGCGCAGCATTGTTGCCAATGATGTCGTATTTATTTTTGAGTCTTTGCAGGTCTTGTGAATCCATTTCAATCTTGCATGATTAGACAAAGTTAAGAAAATAATCATTATATTTGTATGTTCCCCTTGTTTGTGAGGAGTCCGCATGAATTATTATTTTTTGCACCATATAAAAATTTAAAGAACCAAAATGAAAAAAGGAATCAAACTTTTGGCTGTAGCGGTCATGGGAATGGCCGTCGTCGCTTGCTCGTCAGCTGAAAAAATGGCTGATCTTGCACAAAATGTGGTTGTGAAGTGCAACCCTGAGGTTTTAGAGGCCATCGGCGGCAACGTCGATGCCGATATTTCCATTACCTACCCCGACGACTATTTTCATCCGAAGGCGATCCTTGAAGTGACCCCGGTTCTCGTGTACCAGGGCGGCGAGGCCAAGATGACGCCTTTCATCTACCAAGGTGAAAAGATCAAGGACAATTACAAAGTCGTATCCCGGAACGGTGCTACCGTGAACGAGAAAGTTCACTTTGATTATGTAGAAGGGATGGAAAAGTCCACCCTCGAGTTCCGGGGCGTCGTGAGATACAAGAAGCACAACTTCCGGATGCCGATCCGGAAAGTGGCCGACGGTGTCAACACCACCTACATGCTCGTGAAGAGCCGGGGCAGGCTTCCGTTCAAGGCGGACAATTACCAGGAGATCATTCAGCAAAGCGAAGAGGGACAGATCCTCTACCTGATCAACTCCGCCCAAGTCCGCGCAAAAGAATTGAGAAGTCAGTCCATCACGGACTTCCAGGCTGCGCTGGATGAAATCAAGGCGAACGAGCGGAAGACCCTCGTCGGCACGGAAGTCGTAGCCTACGCTTCCCCGGACGGTGGAGAAGAGCTCAACACCAAGCTTTCGGACAGGCGTTCCCAATCCGCTGACAAGGCTTGGAGCAGCGTCGTGAAGAATCGCGAAGTTGCCGATCCCGAGGTGAGGAGCATCGGTCAAGACTGGGAAGGATTCGAGGAACTCGTGCAGAATTCCGACATCGAAGACAAGGACCTGATTCTCCGCGTGCTGTCCATGTACAGCGATCCGGAGGTTCGCGAGAACGAAATCAAGAACATGTCTTCTGTCTACACGGAACTCAAGAGCGGCATTCTTCCTGAACTGCGCCGCGCTCGTTTCATCGCAAACGTGGAATACAAGAACTATACACCCGAGGAACTCATGAAACTCGTCGAGGAGAACCTCAACGTACTTGACGAAGAGGCCCTCCTCCGCGCCGCGACCCTCGTGAGGGACAACGATTCCAAGTACAGGCTCTACAATCAGGCCATCGAAAAATTCGGCAGCGACCGCGCCCGCTTCAACCTGGGTGTCGCCTATGCCGCCGCCGGTGAACTGGACAAGGCAGCGAACGCGTTCGCACAGGTACGGAACAAGGATGCCGATCTCCAGAACGCGCTCGGCGTGCTCGCGCTCCGCAACGGGGACTACGAGACGGCTTCCAATTACTTCAAGCAATCCAAAACGGAGGTTGCGAATGCCAACCAGGGTGTCATCGACATTCTCACCGGCAACTACGAGCAAGCAATCCGGAATTTCAAGGATGCAGACGGATGCAACTTCAACCTGGCCCTCTCCTACCTGCTTACCGGCCAACTGAACCAGGCCGAGAACATCGATTGCGATCGCGATCGCGATTGCGCGAGATGTTCGTACCTGAAAGCCATCATCGCTGCTCGCAAGGGCAACACCGACGATGTCAAGAAGTATCTCGACGAGGTGGCGGATAAAGACAAGGCGCTGGCCGAGCGCGCCTACACGGACATCGAGTTCGCCGAATATTACAAATAATCGATAATTCTTTTGAATTCATAAAGACCGCGCAGCAATGTGCGGTCTTTTTGTTATATTTGTTTCCGATACAACATTTGGTTCATGGCACTCATCATCACATTGATCATCGTGGGCATCCTCCTGCTGCTGATCGAGATGCTCGTCATTCCCGGCATCGGATTCGCAGGATTCCTCGGTCTCGCTTCCTTGGCGGGGTCCTGCTGGTACGCCTTCCACCAATTCGGCAGCACGGCCGGAGGAATGGTCACCCTGATTGTCGTCTGCATGGTCGCAGGAATGCTGTACTATGCCCTCCGCGGAAAGACCTGGAAGCGCCTGAGCTTGCAGGAAACCATCGACGCGAAGTCCACGCCCGACGAGAGCCGGATCGCCGTAGGCGACCGGGGCCGGACGCTGACCCGCCTCTCCCCTTCCGGAATGGCGAAAATCGGCGAGCTCTCCTGTGAAGTAAAATCGCAGGACAGCATGATCGATCCGGACACCGAGATCGAAGTCATCCTGATCGAAGACAACAAGATATTCGTAATACCCGTTTCAAACGACTAATGATTCCTTAAGAATATGACAACTTTTATCATCTGGATCGCCATTGCGATCGTCGCGCTTATCATCCTTCTGTGGTTCTTCCCGGTTGCGCTCTGGTTCCAGGCCCTGCTCTCCGGAGTCCGGGTCTCCCTGCTGCAACTCATGCTCATGCGGTGGAGGAATGTAAACCCGAACACGATCGTGATCGCTATGATCACCGGTACGAAGGCCGGACTGAAACTGTACACCAAAGAGCTCGAAGCCCACTATCTTGCGAAAGGCAATGTCACCAAGGTGGTGAATGCGCTGATTTCGGCGGACAAGGCCAACATCCCGCTGGACTTCAAAACCGCAGCGGCCATCGATCTGGCTGGCCGGGATGTTTTTGAAGCTGTGCAGATGTCCGTGAATCCCAAGGTCATCAACACCCCTCCGGTGACGGCCGTGGCCAAAAACGGCATTCAGCTCATTTGCAAGGCGCGCGTGACCGTCCGTGCCAACATCGCCCGCCTGGTCGGCGGCGCCGGTGAAGAAACCGTGCTGGCGCGTGTCGGAGAAGGCATCGTGTCTTCCATCGGTTCCGCGGAGACCCATGCGGACGTGCTGGAGCGTCCGGAATCCATTTCCAAGGTCGTGCTTGCGAAGGGACTGGATGCCGGCACCGCCTTCGAAATCCTGTCGATCGACATCGCGGACATCGATGTCGGAAAGAACATCGGAGCCGAGTTGCAGATGGACCAGGCCAATGCGGACAAGAACATCGCGCAGGCTCGCGCGGAAGAGCGCAGGGCCATGGCAGTGGCGGAAGAACAGGAGATGAAGGCGAAGGCGCAGGAGGCCAGAGCGAAGGTCATCGAGGCCGAGGCCAAGGTGCCGCTCGCCATAGCGGAAGCCTTCCGCAGCGGCAACCTCGGCATCATGGACTATTACCGCATCAAGAACATCCAGTCCGACACCGACATGCGGGACAGCATCGCCAAAGGCTAGTGCTTTTAGTGATCCCTCCCCACAATCCTTCAAAAAAGTATAACAAAACGTAGGTCGGCATGTGCATGAACCGCCGTCCATTCTCGCATCCTGCGTCCCTTCGGGACTTGTCTGCTGCGGCTGAGTGCGGCCCACGCCCATTGCCGGACCTTTGGCTTTACGGAGAAAGTAGTTGCGAGTTGGGATTTTTATTGTATATTTGCAATCCATTCCGCTGCGCAAGCGGCATGACAATTCGGTATCACACCGACCTGGAGAGGTGGGTGAGTGGCTGAAACCAACGGTTTGCTAAACCGTCATACGCGTCAAAGTGTATCACGAGTTCGAATCTCGTCCTCTCCGCAACAATCCCCCGCAGGAATCCTGCAGGGGATTGTTTGTTTGTAACCGGTCGCATCTCCATTTCCGGAAATCGGAAGTCCCTCTTGGATACCCTGCATCGCAAATCAAGGCTGAACAGCTTGGCCGCTGAAGAAAACCGTTATCCCCTTCTCTCTGATATCGGGGTCGCGGACGGTAGTACGCCCCTGACGACCGTGCAGG
>LSQX01149047.1_pt1 | contig 21910 bp, 20 predicted proteins | sample 654561 | NCBI WGS metagenome assembly LSQX01 (sample SAMN04489861, study PRJNA283612) | anaerobic digester metagenome | isolation source: 4 biogas reactors fed with cattle manure at either 37C or 55C with and... | place: Denmark: Kongens Lyngby | collected 2014
AGTATAAGGTAAAGTCATTTTTTGCAATCAATGATTATGCACAAACATATAGGGTTAGAAACCAGGATTTTGAAGCCAAGGTCCTAAAGCTTTTTTTACAAGATGCGACTGATGAATTGGCTGTTTTAGCGCGCTTAGATAATCCAAATGTTGTAAAGCTTGACCGTGTTGGTGATGTGGCTGTCAATGGTCAGAGTTACCGTTACGCTATCCTTGATTTTGTAAATGGTGAAAGTTTGAGTGAAAGGGTCCAGCGAGATGAACCCTTGTCCTTTATTGGTGCTAGAAATATTTTTTATGGCATTATTAATGGCTTAATTTATTTGCGCCGACTGCATCCTCCTGTTCAGCACAATCGTTTATTGCCAAAGTATGTTCTTTTAAATCTAGCTAGCAATACTTCTGCGCCAGTGATAGCTAACTATAGCTTTAGTAGTGGTAAAAACATTCATTACTTAGATGATGAGCTGTATTTTGTTGGTGCTGAGGCTTTTACAGGTGATGTGTTACCAAGTAGTGATTTATATGCAGCAGGGGCTATTTACTATTATCTGTTACATGGCTTCCCACCATTTTCTAACGATCTTCAAACTGATATTGCATTTTCTGAGGCGATTCGTCAAAAGAAGAAGATGGGGGTTGAGTTTTATGAGGAACTGTATGAGTCAACTCAATATATTATTGCTAAGGCTCTGCACCCGAACCCTGAGAATCGTTATCAAGAACCTGCAGAAATTAGAAGAGATTTGTATAAAGATCCGCATGATCCCTCTTTTACTGAGTTGTTAGCAGCTCTCAGGGATTAAGATAAAGGTTTTGGAGTTTTTATGGAGCAGCAATCTTCAGGTTTAGGGTTATGGCTTAGTGTATATTGTGCACTGTCGATAATCTCTGGCTTTGGGTTGTTCGTGTTTGCCCTAGTTGGTTTGAAAAACTTAGCTGGCGCACCTGATGGACTAGGGTCAATTGTATTTTTATTTTTCTTAACGGCTTTACTTAACTTTTTTATCGTTTATCGATTGATGGGCTCTAAGAATCCTAAGACGATTTATTTGGCCAGAGCCTTTGAAGGTTTAAAAATTGTTTTAACCCTTTTTGCCGTATTTTCTTCAGGACCGGCAACAGTGCTTTACCTATTGCTTTGTGTGGCGTGGCTATTGTATTTCTTTAAATCGCCACGGATAGTGGAGCTTTATTTTAGGTGCTAGCGTGACGTAGTGGTGTAAGAGTCGTATCAAGAAGGGAGCTCTACTTTAAAGTGTTGCTCCTCTTGTACTTATCTATTTAGGCTAGCAAAGCTTCTCGCAGGATGCTTAATGCCTCATCAAATACCTCATCACTGATGGTTAATGGGTATAAGAAGCGGATAACGTTTGCATCAGGGCCGCAAGTTAGGAGAATGAGGCCATTTGAAAGTGCATGTTGCTGTACTTTCTTGACATAGTCTGCTTGTGCTTTGCCAGTCTCAGGGCAACGAAACTCTACTGCAACCATTGCACCTAAGCCGCGGACCTCAGAGATTAGCGGAGCCTCACTACGCAGCTCATTTAGTGTTGCTTGTAGTTTATCGCCTAGGGCTGCGCCCTTAGCTAGTAGGTTTTCTTCTTCAATTACATCAATGACAGTTAAAGCAGAAGCCAAGGCTAAGGGATGGCCGGCATAAGTACCTCCGAGACCGCCTGGTAGGGGGGCGTCCATAATGTCAGCGCGACCGCAAATACCTGATAATGGCATGCCGCCAGCTAAACTTTTTGCCATCGTTGTAATATCAGCAACTACGTCATAGTGCTCCATAGCGAAAAGCTTACCTGTACGACCAAACCCGGTTTGAACTTCGTCGGCAATTAATAGGATGCCATGTAGATCACATATTTCACGTAAAAACGTCATGAACTCTGGAGGGCAAACGTTAAATCCACCTTCACCTTGAACAGGCTCAATAATAATTGCCGCTACTTGTTCAGGGTCTACACTGACATTTAATAAGGTCTTAAGTTGTTGTATTGCGTCTGCTATGCCCACTCCTTGTTGTTCATTTGGAAAAGGTGCGTGATAAACATTTGGAGCTAATGGGCCAAAGCCTTTTTTATAAGGACTAACTTTGGCAGTTAAAGTGATACCCAAAAGGGTGCGTCCATGAAAAGAATTATTAAATGAAATAATGTGGGGACGCTTAGTTGTATAGCGAGCAATTTTAATAGCATTTTCTACGGCTTCAGCACCAGTAGTAAAAAAGGCTGTTTTTTTAGGAAAATCACCTGGTACTAAGGTATTGATTTTCTCAGCGAGCTCAATGTATCCCTCATAAGGTATGACCTGATAGGCAGTATGGAGGAAGCGGCTTAGTTGCTCTTCGATAGCACTTACTAAGCGAGGATGGCGATGGCCTGTATTGCAGACGGCAATACCGCTAGCAAAATCAATGTAACGATTGCCCTCAACATCCCAAATCTCTGAGTTTTCGGCACGATCTGCATAAAATTCGCAAAGTACACCGATCCCCCGAGGGGTTGCCGCATTTTTGCGTTTTACTAATTCAGCATTGCTCATTAAAGTGTCTCCTTTATTATTTGAAAAATATTAATGATATATTTCGATAGCTTATCGCCAATATGGCGCCTTTAAAAGAGCCATTTATGTCAAAATATAGAGAGCCACTTAAGGAGGGGATATGCATATAGATACTTTGCAGGAGCATATTTTACAGCACTTAGAGCGAGAAGGTGAGGCACCTTTAACTCGTCAAGTTTATACGATTTTTAGTGATTTGATCTTGTCAGGAGAGTTGGCTGCTGGAGTTAAGCTGCCTGCTAGTCGTGTGTTAGCGGCTGATTGCGGTGTTTCTCGTAATACCATTATGTTTGCTTATGAGCAGTTGTTAGCTGAAGGTTATGTGATTTCAAGAACTGGTAGTGGTACTTTTGTTTCTGATACAGTTCCTGTTACTAACTGGTCAAGCGATAATATAGAGATTACAGAAAGTGTTTTGGCGAATAGGCAACAACCGACTTTATCCAAGCGTGGTTTAGCGTTGGTAAACTCTGCTCAGGCGTCACCTGAACAGTGGCACCCCTTTGTTTCAGGTGTCCCTGATATTTCTCTTTTTCCAAAGGATATTTGGTTAAGACTGCTGCGTAAACATTGGCAAAAAGCAGAACCAACCATGTTAAGTTATGCACATGGTGCTGGTTATTTGCCTCTGCGTAAGGCGTTGATTGAACGTTTGCGCCTTTCTCGTTCGGTTAACGGTACGGCAGATCAGGTGGTGATGGTTTCTGGTTTGCACAATGCGATTAGTTTGATTGCTCATTTAATGATTGACCCTGGTATGACTGTTTGGATGGAAAATCCAGGTTATTGGGGAGCGTCGACAGTTTTGAAAATGGCAGGAACAAATGTAGTACCCATTAATGTTGATGAGGAAGGTATGGCTCCCACCCCAGAGCAGCTTGCTCAACCACCCAAGCTTATCTTCGTTAGCCCCTCTCATCAATATCCTTTAGGACATGTTATGAGTTTGGCTCGCCGTAGAATGCTACTTGATTATGCCAATGCGCATGACGCTTGGATTGTTGAGGATGATTACGATAGTGAATTCCGTTTTGGTGGCTTACCTATTGCTTCATTACAAGGTTTAGACTCCTATCAACGAGTCATTTATTTAGGTACTTTTTCTAAAACCCTCTATCCAGGGATGCGTTTAGGCTACATGGTGTTGCCTGAAAACCTCGTTTCTTATTTCTCAATTGGATTATCGGAAATGTATCGAGATGGTCGACTGTTGGAACAGGCAGTGCTGGCTGATTTTATGTCTGAGGGGCATTATGCTGCTCATGTGCGTCGAGCGCGTTTACGTTATGCCAAGCGTTCTACATTATTGCGTGAGGCCATATCAGAAAATCTAGGTCCAGACTGGATATGCTCGAATCAAGAGGCTGGTTTACATATGGTCATACATTTGCCAGAGGGGAGTGATGATATTGCTATTGCTCAGGCTGCTAAGGCTGAAGGTATTATAGTCAGGCCGCTGAGTAAATATTATTTGGAGGGACCTAAATCCTCTGGACTCTTGCTCGGCTATGCGAATGTGGATGATGAAGTGATTAAACCCCTGTTTGCGAAACTCGCTCAAATTATTATTTTAAAACTAAAACAATAAGTGCTATTTTAAAAAATAGCAGCAAAGCATATTGCAAAAGCTAAGTGGCTTAGATATTATCCCTTAAAGTGTTGTTAAATGTGGGGCCACTTAAAGCCTCCCGAACACTCATAGAAGTATAAGTAAATAAGTGACGTTCACTTTTAAAATATAAGACTATTTACTCAGGAGGAGTTATGCAAGGATTATTTCGTAAGGATTTATTTAGACAACAGGCTTACATTAATGGCCAGTGGCTTGATGCTGATAGCGGTAAGACGCTAGAGGTGACTAACCCTGCTACTGGCGAGGTACTTGGTACTGTACCTAATATGGGGCTGGCTGAGACACGCGCTGCGATTGAAGCGGCGGAGCAGGCGCAGAAGCTATGGCGTACTAAAAGCGCTAAGGAACGAGCTATTATTTTGCGTAAATGGTTCGACTTGGTGATATTACATCAAGATGACTTAGCACTTATCATGACTCTAGAGCAAGGTAAGCCATTAGCAGAGGCTAAAGGTGAGATCGCCTACGGGGCAGCTTATCTTGAGTGGTATGGCGAGGAGGGCAAACGAGCCTATGGTGATGTTATTCCAGGCCCTGCTTCTGACCGTCGAATCGTAGTGACTAAAGAGCCAGTGGGGGTGTGTGCTGCGATCACACCTTGGAACTTCCCGTCCTCGATGATTACTCGCAAGGTGGGAGCGGCGTTAGGGGCCGGTTGTTCAATTGTCGTTAAACCAGCAGCCCAAACTCCTTATTCAGCATTTGCCTTATGTGTACTAGCAGAAGAGGCTGGTGTGCCAGCAGGTTTAGTTTCAATTGTGACGGGATCTGCTTCGGAAATTGGTAAGGAAATGACTTCTAATCCAATTGTCCGTAAGTTTAGTTTTACTGGTTCCACTGAAATTGGTCGATTATTGATGTCACAATGTTCAGCTCAAGTTAAAAAAATATCTTTAGAACTTGGTGGTAATGCACCATTTATTGTGTTTAATGATGCAGACATTGATGCCGCTGTTGAGGGAGCGATGATTTCTAAGTATCGAAATGCAGGTCAGACATGTGTTTGCGCTAATCGAATTTATGTTCAAGATGAAATTTATGATGTATTTGCTGAGAAGTTTGTCGCAGCAGTAAATCAAATTAAGGTAGGTGATGGAACCAATGCTGGTGTGACTCAAGGGCCTCTAATTGATGAAACGGCAGTTGCTAAGGTACAAGAGCATATTGATGATGTGTTAAGTAAAGGCGGAAAGGTCGTGGCTGGTGGTAAAACACATCAATTGGGTGGTTTGTTTTTTGAGCCGACAGTGGTAACAGAGGTTACTTCAGAGATGAAGGTAGCCAAAGAGGAAACCTTTGGTCCATTGGCACCGTTATTTCGTTTTAAAACAGAGGAAGACGTTATTCAGATGGCCAATGACACGGAGTATGGCTTGGCAGCCTATTTTTACAGTCGTGATTTAGGCCGAGTCTGGCGTGTTGCTGAAGCTTTAGAGTACGGTATGGTGGCAATTAATACAGGAATTCTCTCTAATGAAGCTGCGCCATTTGGTGGTATTAAGCAATCTGGCATCGGTCGTGAGGGTGCTAAGTATGGTTTAGATGATTATATGGAAACTAAATATATGTTGATGGGTGGAATTTAGTGATTATTTAGTTTTACCCTTGAAGTAAATTATTTTAATACTGTAGTATTTAATCCGCAGAATCAAACTATATGATTCTGCGGATTTTTATTGGTGTTTGTTCATTTAAAAAAGAAATACAGGGATAAACCCTAGATATTTTATAAGTTATTGATTTTTAAGCCTATTAAAATAGTGGATCCATGAGATTGTCTAAAAATGGCACTTTAAAGTAGAGCCACTTATCCATAAAATAAAGTTCATAAGAAAAATATTAACCAATAAATATATAAAAATTTCAGGAGACAAAGATGAAATTAAGTCGTTTATTTAAAAGCGTTTTAGCAGCTACCGCTTTATCAATTGTTGCTACTTCAGTTTCTGCTGAGAATTTGCGTTTACGCTTCCATACTTTCTATGGCTCGGAGATGGATGAAGCTGCAAAGCGTATGCAGGACTCTCTTCGAGAGAAAAGTGGCAATAAAATTCGTATGCAATATTTTAGAGGTGGTGAATTAGTTTCTAGTGACCAGTTCGTAGAAGCGGTAGGTCGAGGCACTATTGATATTGCATATGGTGTGGGCAGTTATTGGCCTGGCCAAGTTGAAATCGGCAATATTGAGGCTGGATTACCGGGAGCTTGGACTACAGCGGATGAGGCTCGGGAGGTATTTAAAAAGTTAGATCCTATCATTGCTGAAGCATATGAAGAAAAGGGTGTTGTACTTATTGGACGTGGTTTTGGTAGTGACTATGAACTATTAACTAAGCAGCCTGTTACTTCATTAGAAGATCTTAAAAGTATGAAGATTCGTTCCACTGGTCAAATGGCCAAGGTGTTAAAAGAGTTTGATGTGCCTACAGTATTCTTACCTGCCGAGGAATTATATGTTGGTTTATCAACTGGAGTGATTGATGGAGTACTGTATGGCGGTCCCTTAGAGTATGAACAACTTAAGCTTAATGAGGTAGCTAAGCATTACACTTCACTCAATTTACTTAATCCGGGGTGGATTGAAACAATCATCATCAATCAAAAAGTTTGGAACAAGATGAGTGATGAGCAGCAAGCTTTAGTTAAAGAGGCTGTTAATCAATATGCTGAGGATATTCATCAATGGTTAGACTCAGGCAATAAAAAGTTGATGGAAGAGGGTGAGCTTTTTGAATTTGCTTCCTTAAATGAAGAGGATTCGAAGCAGCTAGCTACAGCAGCCGAGAAAATTTGGGATGAGGAAGCAGCGAAGTCAGAGCGTAACGCGAAAGCAATTGAAATTCTTAGAGAAAACAAAAAGCTTCAAGGTCGTTAATTGTATGAGTTAAATGGTCGGCATAGTCTCTTGTCGACTATTTAACGTAGTTGTTAATTGAAGATAAGTTGGTTTTCTTATGATTGAAAAGTATTTACGCATCCAAGATGGGTTCTCTGAATTTATTGGAAGGTTAATTTCTTGGTTAGCTTTGATTTTAATTTTCACTTTGATTTATGAAGTGATTTCTCGATATTTTTTTAATGCACCTACTATTTGGAGTCATGAACTATCGACCATGATTTTTGGGGCTTTTGCCATTTTATCTGGTTGTTATACATTAAAGCACCTTGGTCATGTACGTAGTGATGTAATTTATTTGCTTTTTCCACCTAAGCTTCAACGTTTTTGTGACATTTTAGTTTATTTGATAGGACTCTTTATATTGGGTATTTTTTTAGTTCAGTCAATAGAGTTTGCTGCAAAATCATGGGAAGCTAGAGAGGTTTCGGCACGAAGTATTTGGCAGCCGCCTTTGTATTACATTAAGTCAATCATTCCAATCGCGGTATTTCTATTAATGCTGCAGAGCTTGGCGGAGCTAGTACGAGCTGTTTTACTATTCTTAGGTATCTCTTTTACAGACCCTCGCGAGTCATTATCTACTCCATCTAGCACAGGGGATGAGCATGTTTGATTTTTTACTTGATGCGAGTCCGCTGACTGTAACGGTCATTATGTTCTCGACTATGCTGTTTATGATGGCCATAGGTGCCCCTTTAGCCTGGGCCTTAATGGTCTCCGGAATGCTGAGCGCTTATTTAATGTTTGGTACAGGTGGTTTGGATTTGCTGTTGGCATCCGCTTATTCAACTATGGATAACTTTATATTAATTTCATTGCCATTATTCATTTTGATGGGATTGATATTGGAGCGTTCTGGGATTACTGACGACTTGTTTGAAATGATTTACAAGTTGATGGGTTCAATCCCTGGTGGTTTAGGCGTAGGGACAGTGTTTATATGCGCCATTATTGCAGCGATGGCAGGTGTATCCGGTGCGGCGACCGTTAGTCTAGGGCTTATTGCATTACCAGCGATGATTAAACGCGGCTATGAGAAAAAAATGGTTATGGGGACCATCATGGCAGGAGGTGCCTTAGGCTTCTTAATCCCGCCCAGTCTATTAATGATTATTTATGCTTTCTTATCTCGTGATTCGGTTGGTAAGCTCTTTGTGGCTGGAATCATGCCGGGTCTCTTACTAGCCACGATCTATATCGCTTATATTTTGATACGTAGTTGGTTAAACCCTAAGATGGGGCCGGCTATACCTCTTCAAGAGCGCGTTTGCTTAGCAGAAAAGTTTAAGGCACTTAGACACATGCTATTGCCTGGAGCTTTAGTGCTAACAGTGCTTGGTTGTATCATTTTTGGGGTAACGTCTCCTTCTGAAGCTTCAGCGATAGGTGCTGGTGGAGCGCTAGTTATCGCGGCTATGCGTGGTCGCATGAATTTAAAAGCTTTAATGGATGTTTTGCTTAGCACAACCAAGTTAACGGGTATGTTAATTTGGATCGCTATTGCTGCAGTCTTTTTTAGCAAGGTTTATATGGGACTAGGTGCTGGGATGCTAGTAAGCGACTTTATTGATGCTAGTAGCATATCGCCAAAAATGGTTATTGTGTTGATGCTCATTTGCTATTTTGTTCTTGGTATGTTCTTAGATGATTTTGCGATAGCATTTATTACGGTACCAATTTTTGTACCTATTGTGAGTGAGTTAGGCTTTGATACGATTTGGTTTGCTATCTTATTTGTGTTAAGTATGCAGACAGCCTATTTGACACCACCTTTCGGTTATAACTTATTTTATATGCGCTCGGTGACGCCAAAAGATATATCAATTTATGATATTTATTTGGCGGCGGTTCCATTTATTTTATTGCAAACTGTAGGTTTAATAATTATATTTTTATTCCCAGAAATTGCTTTATGGCTACCGAATAAACTTTTCCCATAAGATTATTTCTGCATATGTCTCTTAAAAAATTCCCATATCAATTGACTTGAATTAGGGCCATATTGGGAGTTAAAGGGCAGGCGGTAATCACCACCTGCCCATGCGTGATCTAAGCGCTTGATTTTGATAAATTCAAGTATTCTTTTATTACCACTTCGGTAAATTGTTTGACTATATTCTTTATTGCTATGGGGAAAGTATAGCTGCGAAGATCCTTCAGAGCCCATAGGCAGATTGTTAAGATATAAAAATTGCTTAACTAATTCATCTGCGTTGCGCTGATGGACAACATGATCGCGCTGACCTTGAATAATCATGGCGGGAATAAGCTCTTTCTTAGATGGATTTAGAGGGGCAACATAGGAAGCGAGTGCCTGGTCATCATCTAAATGTATATCTTGCATTACTTTTACTGCGGTCAATGTATCGTGGGCGCGGCCTAATACTGGGCAGCTGTGCATTGCTACAGCAGTAAACTGTTCAGGATAGCTAGCTGCTAGTACGCCGGCCATTGCAGCGCCAGCAGATAGGCCTGCAACATAAACTTTGTGAGGTTCTAAGTCATGCATCATGATTGTGCTGCGGATGATTTTCATGATGGTATGTACCTCTGACATACCAGGACCATCGTTTATGTCATGCCAACGCCAGCACTTAGTGATATGGTTACGTCTACTTTGTTGGGGGTAGAGTACCACAAAGCCATTGCGTTGTGCCACTACGTTCATCTGTGTACCTTGGGCAAAGAGTGCGGCATCTTGTTGGCAACCATGTAGCATCACAACTAAAGGCATACCTTTGGTGTCAGGTTTACGCGCCGTAGCAGAGGGTGTAAAGATAAAGTAATCGAGTCTTGAAACGAGTTTTTCTTGGCTAAAGGCGGGGGCGATGAACATATATTTTTTCCACTCGCCACGGTTTTGAGGGTCAGGTTTTTTTAATAGAACATTAGCTGCTTTTAACTGCTCAGGGATAATGACTTTTGCTTGTTTAGTGAGGTCACGTTGCAGCTTTAAGAATTGTCTAGTTGCCTTAGCGACGGAACCTTTAGAATGCGACCTCTTAACCATTAGCTATTACCCTTTATTAGGTGTGACATATCGGTAGAAAAACCTTAAAATCGTCTCGCTGGAGTTAGGACCATAGTTTGAATTAAAAGGTAGTGAGGTGTCACCACCAGCCCAGTTATGCGTCATATTATCGACCTCGAGCACTTCAACGATAGGGGTTTCTTCATAAGAATAAACCTTTTGAGTATAGGCGTTTGGTGTGTCAGTATCGTGTCTAGTGACTACAGCAGGCGTATCTAGGGGGAGGTCGTTTAAGTAAAGTGCTTGTTTACTGAGTGCTTCTGCATTGCTGATATTGACCATCCGATCCTTTACCCCATGAATAATTAGGGTGGGTATATCGTGTGCTTTAGGCTTAGCAAAGGTTTTAAGATAGGAAATTAATTCCTCATCATTCTCATAAGAGATACCACCCATGACTTTTAAACCACTACGGACATTATTTGCCTGTCCAAAAACTGGGCCACTATGTAGGGCAACAGCCGCTATTTTTTCTGGAAACTTAAACGCTATGGCGTTTGCCATACCTGCACCAGCAGACATACCGGCAACAAAGATGTTTTTAGGATTAACTTTATATTTTTTGACGGCCTGAGCGATTAACTCCATAATGGTGTTGGCTTCAGCCATGCCGCTCTCAGGATCTAGGTCATACCATTGCCAGCACTGAGCGAAATTGTTTTTTTTGCTTTGCTGAGGATATAGCACGATAAAACCGTATTTTTGTGCATATATGTTCATTTGAGAGCCTTGAGCAAAGACACTGGCGTTTTGCTCGCAGCCGTGTAGCATGACGAGAATGCTGCGATGCTTAGTGTGTTGGTTCTCCGTCGTCGTGCTAGGGATAAAGGTATAATACTCCAAGCCATCAATAAACTTTTTTGATGTGCCTGTAGCTTCTTGATTAGGAGCTTTAAATACACCTCTTTCCCAGTCTCCGATGTCAACAGGGTCTGGGTGTAAGACAGTCATATCACTTGACGGAAAATTAAAAGCCAGCAGTTGCTCGGCGCTTTTCATAAAGTTTTGTTGCATATCATGAAAGACCTTGGTCTGTGTGATAAAGCTCGAAGCGCCTGCGAGAAAGGGATTAAAAACCATCAATTTGTTATGTCCTATGCTGAGCGTATTTCAATCCTTTAGGATAGCAACCTATACTCTTAGCTGGCAAGGGTAATTACTATTATTTGGTTATTATGAATCAGGACTATCTGTTTATGAGAATGGCGTTACAGGAAGCAGACAAAGCTGCAGCGCTTGGTGAGGTACCGATTGGTGCCCTAGTTGTCGATGCTGATAAGCATGTCATTGGTAAGGGCTTTAATCAAACGATACATACTAATGATCCTACGGCTCATGCAGAGATATTAGCCTTAAGACAGGCCGCCTCAGCATTAGGTAACTACCGCTTAACTGGCTGTACTTTGTATGTGAGCTTAGAACCCTGTGCTATGTGTATGGGGGCCATTTTACATAGTCGTGTTAAGCGTGTTGTATTTGCAGCAAGTGACTCAAAAACAGGAGCTTGTGGTAGTGTGATTAGTCTGCAGTCTGAGTCACAATTAAATCATCATTGTGTGGTTACACAAGGTGTGATGGCTCAGGAAGCGTCAAGTTTACTGAGAAGCTTTTTTAAAGCAAGGCGTTCGGCTAAAAGATGCTGTTAAGCACGACATTATTTATATAATATAGCGGTAAATTTTTAAGGATAGGGCCTAATGGATAATCATGAGCACAGCGATAAGAGCTTTTTGGAGCAAGCAGTAGAAGAACATTTTGATGATGAACAGATAGTCTCTGATGAGGCTAATGATGTTCCTCCCTATATCGCGCAATATGACGATCTAATGTCACTTTATGTGTTATCACCGTCAAGTGCTGTTATAGATGCTTCAATGTTCGATATTGCCGAAGCACGACTGACGGATTTGGGTTTTGATGTCCAGTTAGACCCAGTGGCTGATGCTAAGGTCACGCGCTTTGCTGGTACTGATGAGCAGAGAGCAGCGGCTTTTAGTCGTGCTGCGACGAGTAACGCTGAGGTGGTCTTAGCTAGTCGCGGGGGGTATGGCCTTAGTCGAATTTTGCATCTGATTGATTGGGATTTACTTGCTAAGCACCCTAAATGCTATGTGGGGTATAGTGATTTTACGGCCTTTAATTTAGCGCTATTAGCCCAAACTGGTATGAGTAGTTTTACTGGGCCTGCGGCAATTCCGGATTTTGGTAAGGCAGAGGTTGATGATCTGACGGCTGAGCTTTTTGTTGAGTCCATGCGTGATGAGCTAGAGATTTTATGCTTTGATGCTGATGGCTCTGATGAAGTGGATTTACGTGGTACCTTGTGGGGCGGTAATTTAGCGATGATCTGTTCACTTATCGGTACACCGTATATGCCTAAGGTTGAAAATGGTATTTTATTTATTGAGGATGTTTCTGAGCATCCTTATCGTATTGAGCGGATGCTGTGGCAACTGTGGCAGGCAGGCATTTTAGCTAATCAGCAAGCGATTCTATTAGGTCATTTTACCGATTATCAGCTAGTTACGCATGATAATGGTTATGATTTTGACTCGGTCGTTCAGTGGTTGCGCGAGGTTGTACAAATCCCCGTTGTTACTGGTTTACCTTACGGCCATGGTGAGGTTCGTGCAACCTTACCTATAGGTGTTGAGGTTGGCTTAGCCACTCAAAATGATATTGCTTATTTAGTCTTAAAAGAGCATGTTGATGACCACGCTCATGAGCACGAACACGAACACTAAGAATTAAAGAATTAAAGATTTAAAGGAAAATTAATTGATATCCACATCGAATTTGACCATTCAGTTTGGTCCTAAACCCTTATTTGAAAATGTTAGCGTAAAGTTTTCTGATGGCAATCGTTATGGTCTGATTGGGGCTAATGGTTCTGGTAAGTCTACTTTTATGAAGATTATCGGGGGCGACTTAGAGTCAACTTCCGGTTCAGTAACTTTAGATCCGGGGCTGAGGCTGGGTAAGTTGCGTCAGGATCAGTTTGCTTTTGAAGAGTGTCAGGTAATTGATGTGGTCATGATGGGGCACACAGAAATGTGGGCAGCGATGCAAGAGCGGGATGCCATTTATATGGATCCTGAAGCGACTGATGATGACTATATGCGTGCGGCTGAGTTGGAGGCGAAGTTTGCCGAATATGACGGCTATACTGCAGAGGCTCGTGCCTCTGAGTTGCTTTTAGGCTTAGAGTTTCCAATTGAACAGCATCGCTTACTAATGAGTGAGATCGCGCCAGGTTGGAAGCTACGCGTGCTATTAGCTCAGGCTCTTTTCTCTAATCCTGATGTGTTGCTATTAGATGAGCCAACCAACAACTTAGATATCCATACGATTCGTTGGTTAGGCGATATCTTGGATGGCTATGATTCTACGATGATCATTATTAGTCACGATCGTCATTTCTTAAATCAGGTCTGTACTCATATGGCCGATGTTGATTATGGTGAGATTCGTATTTATCCGGGTAATTATGATGACTATATGCTTGCTTCAGCTCAAGCTCGAGAGCGATTATTAGCAAATAATGCCAAGGCTAAGGAGCGTATGGCAGATCTTCAGGATTTTGTTAGTCGCTTTGCAGCTAATAAGTCTAAGGCTCGACAAGCGACTTCGCGTTTAAAGCAAATTGATCGTATTAAATCTGAGCAGGTTGAGGTGAAGCCATCTTCACGCCAAAACCCTTTTATACGCTTTGAGCAAAATAAAGCCTTACATCGTTTAGCGGTTAGTGCTGAGAAGCTAAATAAAAGCTACGATCAGCCAGTTATCAAAAACTTCAATGCCATGATCGAAGCAGGGCAAAAGGTAGCGATTATTGGTGCTAACGGTGTCGGTAAAACGACCTTATTACGTCTCTTAGCTAATGATATCAAGCCTGATAGTGGTGAGGTAAAATGGGCCGAAAATGCTGATATCGGGTACATGGCTCAAGACGTGTCCGAGCAGTTTGAAGCAACGGTTAATCTATTTGATTGGATGACTGATTTTCGACAGGCAGGAGATGATGATCAGGCAGTACGTTCTATTTTAGGTCGTTTGCTATTTTCCGCTGATGATATCGTTAAGCAGGTGTCTGTCCTTTCAGGTGGTGAAAAGAACCGCATGACTTTTGGTCGCTTAATGCTTGGGCGCCATAATATCTTATTACTAGATGAGCCGACGAACCACTTGGATATGGAGTCTATCGAGTCATTACAAATGGCGTTAGAAAAGTACAAAGGTACAGTTATTGTGGTTTCACATGACCGTCAATTTGTATCAGGTATTGCTGATCGAATTATTGAGATTATGCCGAATGGTGAGATAGTTGACTACTTCGGTGATTATGATGGATATTTAGCTTCTCGTGGCTTAGAGAGCTAGTTTACATTTTTGAGGTTAATTTTTTGTTAGAACTGACACAAGCGGTCTCTTACGAAGAAGCAATTAAAAAAAGTCTTTTTATTGTGCATGCTGCACCGGTCTTTACTGCGGAGGAAGCCTTGCGCTTTATCGAGGAGCATAGCGTGGCTGATGCGACTCATAACTGCTGGGCTTTTCGTATCGGTGGCGAGTATCGTTTCAATGATGATGGGGAGCCAGGTGGCACCGCAGGACGGCCAATTCTTGCTGCTATTGAAGGGCGAGACCTAACCAATATAGTGGTTCTAGTAATTCGTCATTATGGAGGTATTAAGCTGGGCACGGGTGGTTTGGTACGTGCTTATGGGGGGACCGCAGCAAAATGTCTACATGATGCACCGAAGCGTGAAATTGTGGCCATGAGTCGCGTGCTTTGTGATTGTCCATACTCCGATATGGAGCGGCTCAAGGTGCAGATGCAGCAAGAGGGTGTCCAGTTAGTCACAGAGGACTTTGATAATATAGGAGTTAAGTGGGAGTGGCTCATCCCCGTAACTAAGGTCTCAGAGCTTGAGGAAACTCACCGCAATCTGACCAGAGGTCAAGCTAATTGGGAGGTCATTTCCAAAGAGGAGTTGATCTAAATAAAAAAGGTCGGCACATGATATGCCGACCTTTTGTTCAATTTAAAGGCGAGAAGCACTTTAATTGAGCTTAGGCTTGGCTTTGACCGCCTTCTTGTTCTTGAGCAGCGATTTCAGCACGAACTTGGTCCATATCAACCTCTTGGACTTTAGTCAGTAAGCTTTCAAAGTCAGCTGGAGCTAAGGCACCAGGCTGAGAGAATAAAAGAATACGATCACGGAAAACCATTAGAGTAGGAATAGAACGGATTTTAAGTGCCTGAGCAATTTCCTGTTCCTCATCCGTGTTTACCTTGCAAAACTTGATATCAGTATGCTTTTCTGCAGCGGCTTCAAAAGTTGGGCTGAATTGTTGGCAAGGGCCACACCATGGTGCCCAAAAATCGATTACCACGGTGCCATCTTGATTAAGGGCATCTTGGAAGGTTTCTTTAGTTAAATCTTGATAACTCATAACTGTCCTTTACTGTTAGGGTGGATGGGCAGAAACTTAAAGCAACTGCTAGCTTGACTCATTATATGGAGATAGAGCCAATAAATCCAAGTGCATAAGCTAATTTATCCCGTCAGACTACATTATTTTATGCCTAGGCCATCGTGAAGCGTACGACAAATAGGGCTGCAACAATAACTGTTGCTAAATGTAACTCTCTGAATTTACCTGTAATCAGTTTAAGTACAACATAACTGATAAAGCCAAAAGCGATACCTTCTGCAATTGAATAGGTGAATGGCATAATCAAAGCGGTTAGTGAGGCAGGTACTGCTTCGGTTGGGTCAGACCAGTCAATTTCTATCAATTCGCGCATCATTAAGCCAGCTACGTAAAGTAGTGCGGGGGCGGTGGCATAAGCTGGTACGACACCAGCGATAGGAGCAAAGAATAGTGACAGTAAAAATAAAATTCCGACGATAAGCGCTGTCATTCCGGTACGACCACCACTTTGTACACCTGCAGCACTCTCTACAAAGGCTGTTGTACTACTAGTACCTAATAAAGAACCGCCTAAAATGGCTGTACTGTCGGCGAATAAGGCTTTACCAAGACGGTTTGGTTTGCCCTCAGGCATTAAGCCGGCACGTTTTGCGACACCAATTAAGGTGCCGGTTGCGTCAAACACCTCAACTAAAACAAAGACTAAGATGACATTAATAAAACCAACATTTAAAACCCCCCATACATCAAGCTGCAAAAAAGTAGGCTTAATAGAGGGTGGCATGGACATGAGACTGCTCGGTGCATCTGTATAGCCAAAGAGTATTGACATTATACTGACGGCTAAAATACCAATTAAAATGGCGCCACGAACACGCAATGTATCTAAAGCGACGATTATAAAGAAGCCGATGACGGTAAAGATAACCTCGTGTGAGCTCAGGTCGCCTTGGCTTACTAGAGTGGCTGGGTTTGCGACGACAATTCCTGAAGTTTGTAAAGCAATAAAAGCTAGGAATAATCCAATACCAGCCACAATGGCAGAGCGTAGAGATTTTGGAATCCCTTCAATTAGCCACGCACGAATCCCAGTTGCGGTTAAAATAAGAAAGATTACCCCAGAAATAAATACGGCACCCAGCGCCTGCTGCCATGTATATCCCATTGCGCCCACTACGGTAAAAGCAAAAAAGGCATTTAAACCCATGCCTGGTGCCATACCAATTGGCCAGTTAGCAAAAAAGGCCATAATGAAGCAACCCAGCGCCGCCGCTACGCACGTACTCACAAAAATGGCACCCTGATCCATACCAGTAGTGCCTAAAATTTGCGGGTTAACAAAAATAATATAGGCCATGGTTAGAAAGGTAGTGATACCAGCGACCAGTTCAGTGCGAGCAGTTGTATTGTGCTCTTTTAATTTGAAGATAGACTCAAACATAGTGGTTTGTGCTCTTTTAGGTAGAAATAGAAACTTACTTTGTAAAGTAGTATTTTAATTCTTTACAAAAACTTTATACAGCAATTTATGAATATTCTTGGTTTTGAAAGCTCCTGTGATGAGACAGGTGTAGCTATTGTTAATACAGAAAAAGGTTTGCTTGCCCATGCCGTGCATAGTCAGATTGATATGCATAGGGCGTATGGTGGTGTAGTGCCTGAGTTAGCTTCACGCGATCATATTCGTCGTGTCTTGCCACTGACTTATGATGTATTAAAAAATGCTGAGTTGACAATTGAGGATATTGACGCGGTAGCTTTTACTGCAGGCCCCGGTTTATCGGGTGCTTTATTGGTGACAGCGAGCGTGGCTCAAGCTTTTGCTTGGAGTCATAATTTACCAGTTATTCCAGTTCATCACCTAGAAGGTCATTTGTTATCACCGATGCTATCTTCTGAGGTGCCGGAATTCCCTTTTGTTGCTTTGCTTGTTTCCGGTGGACATACCCAATTGATGAGGGTCAACGGTGTGGGACAGTATGAGCTACTAGGCGAAACCTTAGACGATGCAGCCGGTGAGGCCTTTGATAAGTCGGCCAAGTTGATGGGGCTGCCATATCCTGGTGGACCTCATCTTGCAAAATTAGCTGAGGGTGGTAACTCAAATCGATTTCAGTTACCGCGCCCACTTAAGCATAGTCCAAACTTAGATTTTAGCTTCAGTGGTCTTAAGACAGCAGTGCTCACTACACTAAGAAACTTAGAAAAGGAAGGCGAGGTGAGTGATCAGGATTTATCTGATTTAGCCGCTTGTACTGAAACGGCGATTGTTGATGTACTAGGTTTCAAATCGATCAAAGCAATGAAGCAAACGGGTCTAAAACGCTTAGTGGTAGCCGGTGGTGTTGGTGCTAATATTCATCTAAGAGGTTTTTTAGAAGAGCAAATGAGTAAGTTGGGAGGTCAGGTGTTTTTCCCACCGCTAGTCCTTTGTACTGATAATGGCGCAATGATTGCTCATGCGGCAAGTGAACGAGTCAAAGCGGGTCTGGTTGATTTAACTGAACGCAACTATAGTACCCGCATCCGTACCCGTTGGGATTTAGCCGAAATTTAGCACTGAACTGGACTAGTGTTTTTTGTTTCTTTTCTTCTTTGAGCCTAGGGTAGCGGGCTTAGCAACCGCTACCTTTTTACTGCCAATCTTGCTCTCTTTACCATTCATCAGATTATCAATGTTTTTCTTATGCTTGTAGAGTAGCCAAGAGACGACCACCAAAATCGCGATAAACCAAGGCCATGCAAAGGTGCCGCTGTTGATATTTAAAAATAAATAATAAATTGGTGCCATGACAGCGCTGATAATAGCAGCCAAAGAAGAGTACTTGAATAGTATCGCCACAAGTAGCCAAGTGGCGATACAAATTAGACCAAGCAGGGGACTGAGAGCCAATAATACGCCCACGCCGGTTGCTACACCTTTGCCACCCTTGAAGCCAAGCATGATCGAATAAACATGACCTAAAAACACAGCAATAGTGGCGATGGTAACTAGCCAAGGTGAAAGATGCCAGAGCTCGACAACTTTTATTGCCACTAAGACGGCCACATAGCCCTTGAGAAGATCGCCTAACAGCGTGATAATTGCCGCTTTTTTATTACCGCTGCGTAAAACGTTGGTGGCGCCGGGATTGCCTGAGCCATAACTCCGAGGATCCTCAAGATTAAGCAATTTAGAACTGATAACTGCAAAAGAAACTGAACCTATCAGGTAGCCTATGACTGCAAAAATTACGGCAAATAATAAAGAAGACATGCGCTTTAGACTCTCAAAATGGTGAACAACGGCTTGTATTATATTGAAAAAAATTAACAATCTAGATTGTAGTGATGGGAAAAATAATTTTCTAAGCCTTTTTCGACGGCCTCAATGACAGAGAACGGCTACAAGACTGCTATAATCTTCTAGTCTAAATTAATTACTGGTCTTTTTGATGTCTATGAGAAAACATATTCTTCTTTCTAATGATGACGGTTACAGTGCAAGAGGCATAGAAGTTTTGTACGAAGCGCTAAGTGAGATTGCTGATGTAACCGTTGTAGCGCCTGAAACTAACCATAGCGGGGCATCTAATTCATTAACCCTAAACCGTCCATTGGCTGTTCGTCAGGCAAAAAATGGTTTTAACTATGTTAATGGCACACCATCAGACTCAGTGCACGTAGCCCTTACCGGTTTGGTTGATAGAAAGATTGATTTAGTTGTTGCCGGTATTAATAATGGCGCAAATTTAGGCGAAGATACGCTGTATTCAGGTACTGTTGCAGCTGCTACCGAGGGTTTCTTGTTTGGTTATCCAGCCATCGCTTTTTCTTTGGTAGAGCGTGATTGGCCTCATTTGGATGCTGCGGCTGAGATTAGTCAATATATTGTCAAAAAGCAGTTGGCGGAACCACGCCAGGAGCCGATGCTGTTAAGTGTTAATATCCCGGCTTTACCAAGTCACGATCCGAGTGATATCCGTATTACTCGTTTAGGTCGTCGTCACCCATCACAATCCGTCGTACCAACAACAAGTCCAAATGGTGAAACCATGTATTGGATTGGTTCAGTGGGCAATGTCAGAGATTTTGCAGAAGACACGGATTTTGGTGCTGTGCAAAGTGGTCATGTCGCAATCACGCCGCTAGATTTAGATTTAACGCATCATAATGAAATTGACTTAACTCGGCGCTGGCTTAATCGTTAGTAATTTTAGTTGTAATGTCAAAAAACTCTTTAACATTCAGACCGCATTTGCGAGATAGGCAGATTAAGCGCGAAGCTACCAAACTCGAAGGGCTTGGAATGATTCGCAAGCCTGTCGTGTCGGCGGCCAATAGTAATACACGTATTTTATCGGGGAACCAGTGCTTAGGTGGTGAGACGATAAAGGCGTCTCGTCCATTAGAACGCTCAAATAATCGTGTTTCTATGAATATTGGCCTCAACTCAACGCGCATGCGTGAGTCGATGGTTTATCGTTTACAGCAACACGGCATTAGTAATCAGGCGGTCTTAGAGGCTATGCTAGCGGTACCCCGTCACGCTTTTGTAGACCAGGGCTTAGCTAGTCGCGCGTATGATGATGCCGCTTTACCAATTGGTTTTAAACAGACGATTTCTCAGCCTTATATTGTTGCGCGTATGGTGTCTTTAGCACTTGAAGGTGCAAGCAATAATCGGGTCTTGGAAATAGGGGCTGGATGCGGTTATCAAACGGCAGTGCTTGCTGAGCTTTATCATCAGGTGTTTGCGATTGAGCGTATTCGTGGACTTTATGAGTTGGGTTCAGAAAACTTAACTCATTTACCATATACCTCTCATATTTATTTGATGTATGGTGATGGCCTCAAGGGTCTACCACAATATGCTCCATTTGATGCGATAGTGATTGCCGCTGCTGGCTTAGAAATTCCTCAGACGTTATTGGAGCAATTGGTCATCGGTGGGCGTTTAATAGCTCCTGTTGGCGGTGCTCGTCAGTATTTAGTTATGTTTGAAAGGGTTGGGCAGCAGCGATGGGAGAGGCATGAACTTGAGGAAACGCGTTTTGTGCCGTTACTTTCGGGTATTCAGCCTTAAAAAAAATTGTTACCCCCTACATAGATTCGATAGGCTACAATTAATTTGATATAACGATTTTTCGTTAGATAGTATTGTAATTTTTGATTTTTAAAAGTTCCTTAGTGAAAAGGTTTATTTGATGAATAGAAAAATATATATCGTCGGAGCAATATGTTTTTCAGCTTTATTAGCTGCTTGTGGTTCTAGCTCAAAAGCGCCGATCACATCGGCTGGTGGTGCTACAAGCTCCGCCGGTAGTTACGTGGTTCAGCGTGGTGATACCTTATATTCAATTGCGCGACGTCATGGTACGACGGTAGCCAATCTCTCAAGTCTTAATCGTATAACAGATCCTTCACAGTTAGAGGTTGGTCAGAGCTTGAGTATTCGTGGTGGTACTGCGTCAAGACCAAGCAGTTCGGCGAGTGCTACGAGCAGAACGCCAGCTTCAAGTGCTTCTCAGCCGGCTCGCGCTAGTGATGCGGCAGCGATTTCTTGGGACTGGCCAGTTCGTGGTAAGGTCATAACCCCGTTTTCTAGCAATACTCGAGGTGTTGATATTGCTGGTACGGTAGGTACACCGGTAAATGCAGCTGCTGATGGTACAGTATCGTATGTGGGTAATGGCTTACGTGGTCTTGGTAATTTAGTATTAGTTACGCATAGCAATGGTTTCATTACTGCGTATGCACACAATAGTCGTATTACGGTGCAGACTAATGAGCGCGTCAAAAAGGGTCAGAAAATTGCTGAGCTAGGTGATAGTGATGCGGATTCTCCGCGTTTACATTTCCAAGTGCGCCGCAACGGTACGCCTGTAAACCCTTTGTCCTATTTACCTCAATAGTTTTCTTAGTGAATTGCCATGTCCCCACATCTTGTCTTTGACCTTGAAACAATTCCTGATGCTCATGGTATTCGCCAGTTGATGCAGCTGGATCCTGATTTATCGGATGCTGAGGTAGTTCAGTTAGCTCAGCAGCAGCGAATTGAGCAAACTGGCTCTGATTTTATGCCTTTGCATCTACAGAAGATTGTAGCGATTGGTTGTGTTTTTAGAAATAAAAATGATTTCCATGTTAAATGCTTAGGCGAACCTGATGACGATGAGGCAGCCTTAATACGTAGTTTCTTTAAGGTCATTGACCACTATACGCCTACCTTAATTACATGGAATGGTTCAGGTTTTGATTTGCCTGTATTACATTACCGCGCCTTAATCCATGGCATATCCTCAAGACGTTATTGGGACAAGGGTCAGGATGATCGTGATTTTAAATTCAATAACTA
>LSQX01309271.1_pt1 | contig 21902 bp, 18 predicted proteins | sample 654561 | NCBI WGS metagenome assembly LSQX01 (sample SAMN04489861, study PRJNA283612) | anaerobic digester metagenome | isolation source: 4 biogas reactors fed with cattle manure at either 37C or 55C with and... | place: Denmark: Kongens Lyngby | collected 2014
ATACTGTTTCCATCTATTTCAAACGTTTAAAATTTTATAATTATTTGTAAATAAACTAATTAAAAATTTTCATCTTATTAAAATTGTTTATTTATATGGAACAAAAAGGAACTCGCTCATATTTTAATCACACCTTTTTGTCCCGATATTAATCGGGATGCTCGTTTCATTATATTTTAACTACTAATTAATGATTCTGTAATTCTCCTGGCTTCAATGTTAGTCTGAATCAAATCATCAAGACCGGGATCTTTAATAAAAACCACCTCCTTCATTGTCTTTTCAATGAGCACCGGCATATCTGTGAATCCGGTTCTTCCTTCCAGAAAAGCCTGTACCACCACCTCATTTGCAGCATTCAGGACACAGGGAGTATTACCTCCTGTGTTCAATGCCTCATAAGCAAGTGCAAGATTACGAAATTTTATCAAATCAGGTTGCTCAAAACTTAAAGTCGGGAAATTATTAAAATCAAACCTGGGAAATTTATTTTTTATCCGGTAGGGAAAACCCAGGGCATACTGAATGGGAAGACGCATATCCGGCAGTCCCATTTGAGCCTTAAGCGACCCATCTTCAAACTGTACCATTGAATGAACAATTGACTGCGGATGAACTATCACTTCAATTTTTGAAGAAGGCAATCCGAACAGCCAATGCGCTTCAATAACTTCAAATCCTTTATTTATAAGTGTTGCAGAATCGATCGTTATTTTTGTACCCATATCCCAGTTAGGATGGTCAAGCGCCATATCAACAGTGACATTCTCAAGCTCATAACTTGATTTCCCCCTGAACGGGCCTCCTGAACAGGTAAGAATTATCTTTTCCACTCTGTTTGCCAATTCCCCGACAAGGCATTGAAAAATGGCTGAGTGCTCTGAATCAACAGGGATAATTGCTGAATTATTCTCAATGGCAAGCCTGGTTATAAGCTCACCCGCTACCACAAGGGTCTCCTTGTTTGCCAGGGCAATAGTTTTCCCGCTTCTGACAGCATGATAGGTAGGTATCAACCCGGAATATCCTACCATGGCGGTCAAAACCAGGTCAACCGACCCCATCTCCACAACCTGGTTAATGGCATCACTGCCTGCATAGACTTTTACCGGTAAAGACTTAAGGGCTTCCGCCACTTTACTGTATCTGTCCTTATTGGCAATAACAACAACATTGGGCTTAAATTTCTTAGCCTGACTGATAAGCAGGTCAACATTATTGTTGGCCGTCAGTACCTCAACCTCAAATATGTCAGAGTTGTTTTCTATGACTTCAAGTGACTTTGTGCCTATTGATCCGGTGGAGCCAAGAATGGCTATTCTTTTTTTTTCACTCATAATCTAATAAAAATCCCCTATGAATTCTAATTGTCATGACAGTTCTGAACTAAATTTAAAAATCTATATACTGCTCAGGATCAAGCGGATTGCCTTCATGCCAAATCTCAAAATGAAGATGCGGTCCTGTCGATAATTCACCAGTATTACCTATAAATGCAATTGATTCACCAGCTTTAACCTTGTCGCCACGGAATTTCAACAATTCAGAATTATGCATATATACTGATATAAGGTCTGAATGATGTTGAACATGTATTACATAACCCGTTTCAAGTGTAAATCCCGAAAAAATTACCGTTCCGTCAAGAACAGCTGAAATACGGGAGTTAGGGCTGCTGACCAGGTCAACGCCAAAATGATCTGTAGCTAAATCAAAATGATTTGTTACCACCCCCTTAACCGGAACGAAAAAATGGATCTGACTGAGGCTAAGATCAGATTTTCCCGAATTGTCAACCGACAAACTGGTCTGTTCAGCCAAAAGCTTGTCCTGGAACACTGAATCATGATTATACACTTGAAATTCGACATTTTCAACTTCGGGCACACTATCCTCTGCCAGGTAATCCTCAGGCACCTCCCCGGAAATGATAGTTTTAATAGTTGCCAGGTATTCATCACGCCTGTTCAACTCAGTTTCAAGTGAATCAGCTATCAGTGCATTCCTGACAAGCATCTGCCTGTATTCGGCTCCGGGATAACCCGGAATATACTCCCTCAGGCCTGTTGTTGCAATCAATAAAATAACAAGGATCACAATAACTGCCGATAACAGGCTGGTAACTGTAAATACTTTCAGCCGGGAGAGCTTCATGCTCCAGACGGACTGAAAAGTAGTATCATTATAAATGATAAGCCTGTACCGGTCGTTAAGTTTTTTAAATATTTTTTTTTTCACAATTTCAATGCAAATAAATTGAAGGCTACAAATTTAGAAAGAATTGATAAACAATCGTCCGGTTTATGATTTTTTAACCAGCCCTGACCTAAAACACAATCTGTAATAAGTGGCAATAATATTTGAAATATTATATTTGTACTTTTATTAAGATAAAATTAATTCTATGAGACAACTTATATTAATCCTGCTAAATGTAATTCTGTTTTTTAACAGTGGGATTGCCGATGAAGGTATGTGGCTTCCGTCACTTATTCACAAATTGAATATCAATGAGATGCAGGATAAAGGACTGAAACTAAACGCAAACGAAATATACAATATTAATAATGCAAGCCTAAAAGACGCAGTGGTAGCGCTGGACAGAGGTTCCTGTACTGCAGAACTTATTTCAGAAAACGGACTTATCCTTACCAATCACCATTGCGGGTATGATGAGATCCAAAATCATTCTTCTGTTGAAAACAACTATCTGGAAGAGGGATTCTGGGCAATGTCTTATGAAGAAGAACTTCCCAATCCGGGAAAAACAGTTTCATTTCTTGTAAGTATTGAAGATGTAACAGACAAAGTTCTGGCTGAGGTGACTGACGATATGAGTGAGGAAGAAAGAAGTAAAAAGATTTATACTGTAGCTAATGAACTGGAAAAAGAGGCAAAAAAAGATACTCATTATGAAACCTTTGTAAGAAGCTTCTTCAATTCAAACCAATATCATCTTTTTGTTACAGAAACCTTTTCAGATGTCAGGCTGGTAGGGGCGCCTCCACAGGCACTTGGCAAATTCGGAGGTGATACTGACAATTGGATGTGGCCACGTCATACAAATGATTTCTCGATTTTTCGCGTTTACTCAGGCCCGGACGGAAAACCTGCAAATTTTTCTGAAGACAATATCCCCTACAAGCCCAGACATTTTCTGCCTGTTTCGCTGAAAGGCTTTAAAGAGGGGGATTTCACAATGATAATGGGATATCCCGGCCATACCAACAGATATATTACATCTTATGATGTCGATTATATTATGGAAGTTACCAATCCTGTGCGCGTTGAGGTACGGGATGCCAAGCTTAAAATAATTAATGAGTATATGTCTACCGGCCCTAAAGCGAAAATACAATATGCTTCAAAATATGCTCAAAGTTCAAATTATTATAAATACAGCATTGGGCAGAATAACGGGCTGGACAACCTTAATGTAATAGAGAGAAAGAAAGCCCTTGAAAATGAATTTAAAAATTGGGTGAACAGTGATGAAAGCCGAAAAGAAAAATATGGTAAGGCTCTTGAATATATTGCTGACTCATATGTACTGGCGGATGCCGGCAAAGCACAGGAATATATGGCTGAAGCAATGATCAGGGGACCGGAGATTTTTTCATTTGCTTACAGAGCGTTACCACTTTACAGGTTGCTGAATGAAAAGGAGATAAAAGATGAATTTATAGACATGATAAAAAGCAGGGTAACCAGTGGAATGGACAGTCATTTTAAAGACTATAATGCTGAAACTGATAAAAAGGTGGCAGGAACTCTTCTTTCCATTTATGCTAAAAATAACAATCCTGCTTTCTATCCCGATTTCTTTGCTACTGTACAAAAAAAATACAAAGGGGATTTTCTGAAGTATACAGAAAAGATGTTCAAAAAGTCAGTATTTGACAATCAAAAAGAGCTGATAGCATTCCTTCAGGATCCAAATTTAAAAGTACTAAATAAAGATATGGCCTTCCGGGCAGCACAGGATATCTTCGACAAATTCAGGGAGATAGGAGAAATGGCAGAAGAGAAAAATGAACAATTACAGAAGGGGAGCAGACTGTTTTTAGCCGGATTAATGGAGATGCAGAAAGATAAAAAATTCTATCCTGATGCCAATTCAACAATGCGGCTCACCTATGGCCAGGTTCTGAATTATGAGCCCGAGGACGGAGTGATATATAAATATTACACCACCCATAATGGTTATCTGGAAAAAGAGATTCCCGGCGATGATGAATTTCATGTTCCTGAAAGGATGAAAGACCTGTTAAACGCGAGGGATTTCGGCCGGTATGCAGGGGATGACGGAAATTTACATACCTGTTTCATTACCAACAATGATATAACTGGCGGAAATTCAGGAAGTCCGGTTCTTAACAGCAACGGAGAACTTATTGGCATCGCATTCGACGGCAACTGGGAGGCAATGAGCGGTGATATTGCATTTGAACCTGAACTGCAACGCTGTATAAATGTGGATATACGTTTTGTTCTCTGGGTAATTGATAAATATGCAGGAGCTACTCATCTCATTGATGAGATGCATATTATAGAATAACCACAGACCCAATAATGCCCACACCGAAAATAACAATATATACTGACGGGGCAGCCCGTGGAAATCCGGGTCCGGGCGGTTACGGTGTAGTGTTAATCTCAGGAAAACATCGTAAAGAGTTGTCACAGGGATACAGGTTCACTACTAATAACCGGATGGAATTACTGGCTGTAATCAAAGCTCTGGAGGCATTGAAAATTGAAGGAAGTGATGTCACTATCTATACTGATTCAAAATATGTCGCAGATGCCGTAGAAAAAGGCTGGCTGTTCAGATGGGTAGCAAAAAATTTCAAGGGCAAAAGAAATAAGGATCTCTGGCTTCAGTTTCTGGAACTGTACAAAAGACACAATATAAAACTTATCTGGATCAAAGGACATGACAACCATCCCCATAACGAACGCTGTGACCAGATTGCAGTCGGGGCATCATCGGGCCCGGACCTTAAGGAGGATGAAGGGTATACACCTGAATGCGGGGGAGTTGAAACAGACTCCCCGGAGGATCACTAAAATTACAGTTATACTCAGAACTGTAACCTGAGCTGCTCATCCAGTAACCGGAACGATAACCGGTGGTACTTTGAGATCCCGATCCTGGATATTGCCTCTCTGTGCATCTTTGTGGGATAACCTTTATTTTTATTCCATCCGTATAAAGGGAATTCACAGTGAACCCTCTCCATAAATTCGTCACGATATGTTTTTGCCAGGACTGAAGCGGCAGCAATGGAAAGAAACCGGCCGTCTCCTTTTACCATACAGGTAAATGGTATGTTTGTCAGGGGACGGAAACGGTTACCGTCGATCAGAAGATGATCCGGAGTGACTGCCAGATTATTAACTGCCCTGTTCATTGCCAGAAATGATGCATTCAGAATATTGATCTTGTCAATCTCCCCGTTAGTGGCAATCCCGATAGCCCACGCTACTGCCTCCTTCTCAATTACCGGACGCAGTGCAAGCCTTTCTCTGCGAGTCAGTTTTTTGGAATCATCCAAAAGTTCATTTTCAAAACCCGGAGGAAGAATCACTGCAGCAGCAACAACAGGACCTGCAAGACAGCCTCTTCCTGCTTCATCACAACCTGCCTCGACAACTCCTTCTCTGTAATATGGCAATAAAATTGATCCGTCCATTATTTTAATGCTCTCTCTAAACTGCTCCATAAAAGCCGGGAAGTCTTATCCCAACTAAATTTTTTCTTTTGCTCAAATCCTTTTTTTATCATTGTCCTGCGCAGTTCCGGTTCATCGGCCATTCTGGACAATGCATATGCTATCTGCTCAATATTGAATGGATCCACATATAAAACCGCATCACCACCAACCTCCGGCAGGGATGTAGTATTTGAACATATCACAGGAACCCCCGCACTCATTGCTTCAACAACAGGAATTCCAAATCCCTCAAAAAAAGGAACAAATACCAGTGATAATGCAGCTCCCATTATTTGTTGCAACTGAACGGTTGCCACCCTGCCGGTAAAAACCACATCTTCCTTATAATCCATCTGCTCACAAAATCTGAAAATTTTATCCGCTTTATGCATCTCGCCTCCCACTATAACAAGTTTTATGTCGCTGCCACTCAATTTTTTAAATTCGTTAAATGCCCTCAGCAATCCGTAAATATTTTTACGCGGATTCAGTGCGCCCACAAAAAGAAAATATCTCTTTCCACCCGCTATTTGATTACGAACAGCCAGCTGTTCTTCTTCAGTAAAAGGCTTAAATATCTTATTAACACCGTCATATACTACATCAATCTTCTCCTTACTTATATTAAACGATTTGATAATGTCTTGCTTTGAATACTCAGAAACAGTAGCAATACGGCCCGCTTTCCGGGCAAATCCAGGAAAGAACCAGTTATAATATCTGCTTTTGAGCCATGGGAGGTCGCCCGGACGATGGACAAAATTAATATCGTGTATCACTGCCAGTTGAGGAACATTTGTATTAAGAGATAAATAACCGTCGGGTGAAAGGAAAATATCGGCATTATATTTTTTTAATATCTTAGGAATCTGAAATTCAAACCACAGATACCAAAGCAGGGGATGGCGTGTCTGCGGACCGGCAACCACGGGGATAATGTTATCAGAAAAAATGAAATCACGACAGTAAGGCCTGTCAAAAATAAATATGAACTGATGTTCAGGATGACCGGTTGTCAACCTTTTGAGAGTTTCAAATGTAAACCACCCTATACCTTCAAGCTTACCATTTAACAATAGCCTGGCATTTACGGCAATTACCATAGTACAGATTTCAATTTCCGGTAAAAGTACAAAGTCTGTTTAAATATTTATTACTTTTGGCTGTTCATTAGTACAATCTTGTTAAAAACCGGGATTTGAAAAGGAAATTTTTAACCAACCTTATATTGCTGGTTTTTCTTAACCTCCTTATAAAACCATTCTGGATCTTTGGAATAGACCGGACTGTTCAGAATATGGTGGGAGATGAAAGTTATGGATTATATTTTGCCCTGTTTAACTTTTCAATGATCCTGAATATCCTTCTTGATGTAGGAATAACAAACTACAATAACTGCAATATTGCCAAGCATAATTTTCTATTGCCTAAACATTTGGCAAACATTGTAGGATTAAAATTCATTCTCGCCTTTGTATATGCAATTTTTAGCCTGACAGCTGCATTTATCATAGGATATAACAAGATACAATTCCACCTTCTTTTCTTCCTGATATTAAATCAGTTTATGATATCTCTTACTCTTTACCTCCGGTCAAATATAAGTGCACTTCACCTTTTCCGCACTGACAGCCTTTTATCGGTACTGGATCGTAGCGTGATGATTATAATATGCTCTCTTCTTCTGTTTACCGACATCATAAATGGCAATTTCAATATACGATGGTTTGTATATGCACAGACCATCGCATATTTCATAACTGTTCTGATAACATTTACTATCGTACTGCATAAGTCAGGCAGGATCAAATTACAAATTCACAAAAAATTTATACTTGTTTTTCTTCGAAAATCCTACCCTTATGCCTTACTTATTCTGCTGATGTCGCTGTACAACAGGATTGATTCGGTAATGCTTGAAAGAATGCTCCCGGAACCAACCGGTAAGGAACAGGCCGGTATTTATGCCCAGGCATTTCGCCTGCTTGATGCCGTAGCTATGTTCGGGGCGCTTGTTGGGGGCCTGCTATTGCCAATATTTGCCAGGATGATCAAACAGAATGATCCTGTGAACCAAATGGTAAAGCTCTCATTTTCGCTGCTTATTGTACCGGCGATTATCATCAGCGTTGCAAGTGTGCTGTATAACTCCGAAATAATGACACTTCTGTACAAATCTAATACCGGACAATCATCCGAATTGCTGGGGATATTAATGATTGGTTTTATTGGGATTGCTTCCACGTACATTTTCGGCACCCTGCTAACTGCCAACGGGAGCATGAAACAACTTAACATTATGGCATCCTGCGCAGTGTTATTGAATATAGCTTTAAACCTAATCCTGATTCCCGAATACCAGGCTTACGGGTCAGCCTATGCAAGTATGGCCACACAGTTACTGGCAGGGGCATCACAGTTATTTATTGCTATGTATATTTTTAAATTGAAACCCGGCATAAAATACATAGTCAAAATAATTACATTCGTTGTAATGGTTATTATAACAGGTATATTGTCTAAAAATACCGGGAACTGGCTGGGCGGACTGGTTATATTTGGTGCAGTATCTCTTTTGACTGCCTTTATTTTAAAACTTATTAATGTTAAAAACCTCTTTGAAATTGTTCTCTCTAAGCAAAATTAAAAATCCTTCCATCGAAGCCCTTCAGAAACAGGAGGAGTATGAACTGATGGCAGAATTATCACATCCGCAGATCAAGGATTTCGTAAAGGAACAGATTAAAGATGACAGCAAACTCATAAAATATTTCATGATTTATCAGGTTCTTATGGTCCTTCTGGGCACCTTTTTCCTGATCCGTTCGGTTTTTATTGCTTTCGATGGAAATACCCGGCCACTTTTATATGTTATTGCTGCTGTTGTTTTTTGCTTTTCATTTCTGATAATTATCCATGAACTTCTTCATGCTATGGGACTCAAACTCACTGGCGCCAGTCACATTAAAATCGGAGGCATTGCAAAAAAATTTATCTTTTATGCCGAAGCAGACAGACATGTGCTGAACAGAAAACAATTTGCATTTATCGCATTAATCCCGTTAATAGTGGTAAAACTTACATCACTGGCAGGGATAATTATCTATAGAAATATGCCTGCTCTGTATTTCCCGTTAATGGTAATGTGCATACACAGCCTCTTTTGTGCAGGAGACATTATCATGCTTTCAATATTTTACCGTTTCCCCGGATCGGAATTATTCACATATGATTTAAGCGAAAAAAGGAAAAGCTATTTCTATAAAAAAACAAATCCCGGCCAGGAGTGATAATTTCTCTTATGTTCAGATAGTTTCAATCAGATTTTTCATTATCAGGGTCATTTTCGGCTCAGCCTTCATAGCCACTTTCTGCACCTCATCATGCGATATCTCCACAATCTCGCCCGGAACACCGCTGTCAGTAATAATAGAAATGCCAAAAATCCTCAATCCCAAATGCCGTGCTGCAATAACCTCAGGAATAGTCGACATACCAACAATATCACCCCCTAAAATACGGAACATCTTATATTCAGCAGGAGTTTCAAATGTCGGCCCCTGCACACCCACATATACTCCCTCCCTGACAGGTATATTATGCTCAAGAGCAATTAGTTTAGCTTTATTTCGCAACCGCTCATCATATATTTTGCTCATATCCGGGAATCGCGGCCCCAGTTCCTCATCGTTCTTTCCATAAAGGGGATGTTCAGGAAAAAAATTAATATGATCAGAAATTAAAACTATATCTCCTACATGCCAGTCAGGATTCAACCCTCCCGATGCATTTGAAACAATAAGGTTACTAATCCCCAAAAACTTCAGTACCCTGACCGGGAAGATAACCTCCTTCATTGAATAACCTTCATAAAAATGAAACCTTCCCTGCATAGCAATTATTTCTTTATTTCCCATACGGCCACTTATAAGCCGGCCGGCATGACCGTCGACTGTTGACACAGGAAAATCAGGGATCTCTTTATAGGGAATATAATCAATAATATCAATCTCATTAACCAGTCCGCCAAGTCCGGTACCCAGAATTATTCCAATTTCAGGATTTGTATTAAACCTCTTTTTTATAAAGTTTGCGGTTGCTTTTATTTTCTCCAACATATTTCAAAATCTTTATATCAAACATTTTTTCTTTCTCATTGAGGAATTTTACTCTCACCGGTAAATAGTAAAGAACCTCCTTAAAAATTTCAGGCAAGTCAGGCATATCCATCAACCGGACTGCATCTTTTTCAGTAGTTATAATTATTTTCTGTTTTATATCTGTTTCACCAAATTTTTTCAATATCAATTCAATATCCCTTTCAGAGAAATTATGATGATCGGGAAATGACAAATAATCAGTCTCTCCTGCATAGTTATTGATGTAATCATACATAAGCTTCGGATTGGCAATTCCGGTAATAATCAGAACAGAATAAGTACCAGCCTCATAAAAATCTTCAGATAACTCTTTCCCTGAAAAAACATGTTTTATTTTATCATATTCATAGGTAGTAAAATAAAGCTGTTGATAAGGTTTTAAATCTATCTCTATACTATTAAGCCTTCTTTGTATCGGAGTAACCTTATTTTCAGGACATTTGGAAAAAATAATAATTCCGGCACGGCGAACCTGGCCAGACCCTTCACGCAGACGTCCTGCAGGCAGCAGCATATCCTTCCAAAGAGGCCTGTTATAATCGATCAATAAAATATTAACGCCCGGCTTAATGCGGCGATGCTGAAATGCATCATCAAGCAGGACCACATCAGGAATTTTCCTGTTCTCAGCTGAGAAAAGCCTTCTGAGTCCGGTCAATCTGTTTTCACATACTGCCACGGTGATATCCGGAAATTTTCTTTTTATCTGCGCAGGTTCATCACCTGCTTCACTCACTGTTGTTTCAGCTTCCACCCATTTGAATCCTCTGCTTTTTCTTTTATATCCGCGACTAAGCACTGCGACTTCAAACTGCTCTTTTAATAAATCTGCCAGATACTCAATATGAGTAGTCTTCCCTGTACCGCCGACGGTAATATTTCCAACCGAAATAACTGGTATGTCAAAGTCATGTGAACTGAGAATACCCAGATCGTAAAAACGGTTACGAAAGAAGACTGCTACTCCGTATAAGAATGAAAAAGGATAAAGAATTATTTTAAGCATTAAAATGATTCATAACAGGGTTAAATACAATTATTGTCCCACGATCTTAATCATTTTACCTGACCTGACCTGATCAGTTAACTCCAGATTATTAAGCAGCGCCAACTCTTCCATCATTGCCTGTGGCACTCCGAAACTACTGAATGTATTTGCCAGTGTTGCATTACGGGGTGCAGGCTTAACAAATATTCTCCGCGGTTTAACATTCAATTTTGAATTGTCAGTCAACCTGGCAAAAGACTTCATAATTCCCTCCAGACTGTTGCGGTAACTTGCAAATTCAGCCTCGGAAGAGACTCCGTGAAAAACATAGAATCTGCTGTCGTACTCAATAAAATAGGATAAAACTAAATTAGTATTTGTAGCTCCGGTAGACTGATCCTGAACCACCTGCTTTGATAAAGCTGCAATGGCAGGCAATCCGTTTACTGTGGTATTGCCACTTTGCTGAACTTCAAGTTCCAGCTGTTGCAGGGTTTGTTGCGCTGCCTCCTGTAAACTGTTCTGGTTAGCAATTCCAAAAACTGCCAGGGCATGCCCCCCCTGAGGCGCCATACTGACCTGAATTGGTGAATTCTGGAGGTCCCAGCCGGAAGGGAACGAAAACCTGAATTTCAGGTCCGGATGATAAAAGGTATTACTTTCTACATACCCCTGGCGTGGGTCTTCCCCATAAACAACACCATCAATAAGCTTCAGATAACTGTCTGCGTTTACCTTCCAGTTTGAAAAACTCAACTCCTGCTGCCATTCCGATGCATATCTGTTTACTGAATTATAACGGTCGCCCGGGTCAGGGTGTGTTGAGAGGAACGTGGGCACTCCTCCTTCCGATTCCGAGAGATTCATCTTGTTCAGTACCTGGAAGAAATCAGCCATCTTATGGGCGTCATACCCTATTCTGGATGAATATTCAGCTCCCAGCTGGTCAGCCTGCCGCTCATCATCCCTGCTGAACTTCAAAAACAGAAGCTGCATGCCCTGAAATGCATAATCAGCCATTTGTGCAAATTTCTCTGAAGCGATCATCCCGCCGATCAACAGAAGTGTCCCCAACTGCTGCTTTGTTTGCTGACTTGCAGAGTGACGGGCAGTGATATGGCCCATTTCATGACCGATAACTCCGATAAGCTCAGCTTCATTGTTTAACTGGGCAAGAATTCCCCTCGTCAGATAGATATAGCCCCCCGGAACAGCAAAAGCATTTACTACAGGGGAATCCAATATCTTAATATGATATTCCAGTTTCGGCCTGTGTGAAATAGTACCCATTTCAGCAGTTACCCCCTGCACGAATGAAAGCAACTCCTGATCCTGATACTCTCCAAAAGTAGAAATCACCTGAGGGTCATATTGGGTGCCAAGTTCAACCTCTTGTGCTTCTGACATAAGCATTAACTGTTTCTTTCCGGTAACCGGATTAACAGCGCATGAAGGAACAAGAAGCACAGCAAGTAATACCAATAAAAGTTTACGAAAATCATTAATTTGCTTCATAATGATGATTTTTTGAATTTTATTTAAGCCTTTTTTATATTCCCGGCAGAACAGATATTCCAGACCCCAAAATATCTCTGAAATTTAAGACGATCTGTTAATCTGTTAGTACAAGTTAAATATCGCAATTTATTTTTATAATCAAAATGAGATTCACCAAATATGTTTAACAAATCCAATAAACCTGAAACTTACATGTAATTATCCCAATTTAGTTCACTGCTATCTCTATTTTACTATTTTCGCACTTAAAACCACCATAAATTTTTAATAAATGCGAATAGTAGTACTGGATGGACATGCTCTTAATCCCGGTGATTTAGACTGGAGCTGTTTACAAGAACTTGGGGATTTTACTGTTTACGACCGGACTCCGGAGGAAAAAATCATTGAAAGGTCAAGGGGTGCGCAGGCAATATTTACCAATAAAGTTGCCTTCACTAAAGATATTATCTCCCGGCTGCCCGGACTTCAGTTTATAGGAGTCATGGCAACAGGTTATAACGTAGTAGACATAAATGCGGCCGGTGAAGCAGGTATAGTAGTCACAAATATTCCGGCTTACAGCACTGATTCAGTAGCTCAAATGGTTTTTTCACACATTCTCAATTTTGTTCAGAATGTATCTGTCCATGCTGAATCGGTAAGATCCGGAGAATGGTCTGAAAGCAAAGATTTCAGCTATCACCTGACACCCCAGACCGAGCTTGCCGGTAAAACGTTAGGCATAATAGGGTTTGGCCGTATTGGAGGTGCTGTAGCAAAAATAGGCCTGGCATTCGGCATGAAAATTGTATTCAATAACAGAAGCAGGAAAGAAACTTCTCCGGGAATTATCCAGACAGATTTAAATACATTACTTAACACAAGCGATTTTATCAGTATTAACTGTCCTCTTAATGAAGATAATGAGAAATTCATTAATGAAGAAGCCATACAAAAAATGAAGCCAGATGTATTTTTAGTAAATACCGGACGGGGCGCTTTGATTGACGAAAATGACCTGGCTGAAGCATTAAACAGCGGAAGAATAGCCGGAGCGGGACTTGACGTATTATCGGAAGAGCCTCCTGAGCCTGACAACCCGCTGATAACAGCAAAGAATTGTTATATTACGCCACATATTGCCTGGACCACAACAGAAGCAAGAAGAAGGCTTATGAAAATAGCAAGTGACAATCTGAAATCATTTATTCAGGGAACTCCAAAAAATGTTATCAAACTATAAAACATTTCATATATTAATATCGTTAGATGGGAAAGTAATCACATGGCAATAAAAATCCTACATGTAATTTTGCTGGCCGCAGTGAAGTATATTATCACCCTTCCATATGCCATGATCATAGGGCTCAACTATGAACAGGCTATCTTTGCGGTATTGACCGGGGGTATTGGGGGATTTTTATTTTTTTATTACCTGAGCAAACCTGTAATTAAAGGTTTCAGGGCTGTCAAAGATTTCATCTGTCTTAAAATTTCCAGGCTACATAAGGGAAGTAATAAAAGTCATTGTAAAAGAGAAAAGATTAAAAAGAAAATTAAAATATTTACCAGAAAAAACCGGTTCCTGGCCCGATTTAAAAAAACTTACGGGTTCTGGGGAGTTATTGTATGCACCCCGCCTTTTTTAACAATCCCTTTAGGAGCCTTTCTTGCCGGTAAGTACTATTCCAAACGGAGGCATCTGGTTTTATACATGATAATATCGATCACAGCCTGGGCTGCCGTTCTGACCGGCGTAATGAATATCTTTCCGAAATTATTTTTTGACTGAAATTAATATTTGAATGAACGAAAAAGAGCTTACCGGACTGCTTGAATCATGGGAGAATCTTCCCCTGCTGATCAGTCAGTTGAGCGAGCAGCCTGAAGAAGCCGGTATGCTTATGAACATTGCCTTATACAGTGATCACGATAAAAGCTGGCGTGCAGCATGGATAGCAGATAAAATTAATGATACAAACCCTGAACTGATCACCCCTTTTTTGGGAAAGATGATAAACCAGCTAAAAAAGGAGACCAATCCAGGAAAAAAAAGACAATTCCTGAAATTGATAAGCCTCAATAAAATACCAAAAAAACATTTTTCTTTTCTGGCAGATTATTGCTTCAAATGTTTTACCTCTGCCAATGAGCCGGTTGGGGTAAAAGTTCACGCTCTCCAGATCCTGTTTAACCTTTCTGAAAAAGAGGCTGATCTTAAATCTGAATTGCTTTCTCTCATTGAGTATGAGTTAGAACTTAATCCAATGGCAGGAGTTAAAGCAAGAGGGAAAAAACTAGCCGGTATATTAAGAAAACAGATAAGTAACTCAGGATCCTGATTCATCTGACAATCTGTTTATAAGTTTTTGCAGCCTGCCGTCAATCTCCTTATTCAGATCTTCAAGGCCATAACGTCTTGTAAGCACCATTAGGTTTTGTAATTGCCCCATTTCCCTCTCCTGCTCTTCCTGTACGAAGGGGGCAAAATATTCCGGAAGAGTAATATAATAATTGAGCATTGCCAGACTGTTCATTGCCATTTGCCCTAACTTATCACTGCCCTTTTCAATTTCACCTGCCCTCAGGTATTGTTCAGTTGCATGGAAAGAATCGTAATCAAGCGGTATTATTTCGTCAGGGAAAAGCTCAAACATTCTGTCGAGCACATTAACAGCTTTATCTTTTTGTCCTTCATTTATCAATGCTTCTGCCAGTCTTGCAAAAATGGAGTGCGCCTGAATTATTTTCAGTTCTCTCTTATTATAATCATCCAGAAAAATATCAGGATCATTAACATTGCCCCAGACATACTTATTCATCACCCTGTCGTACAGAATGTCTGTATTAATATGGCCCCGGTATAATCCTTTGCTTTCAGTTTTGATTGGCACAAATCTGTATGCCAGCCCTTCAAACTGCAGCCAGTCTGTGAAGAATATATTACCTGTATGTAAAAGGCTGTGGTCTATATATACCGGACGTTCCCAATTATTTGCCGCAATAATATTTAAAATAGCCCATTCACTTTTTGCCAGATATTGTTTACTGATATTAAACTCCACCCTATCTGCAATTAATGATGAATCGCCGGGTTGCACGGTTCCGGTTTCAATGACCTTTTGTTTATCAACTGTAATATGAAAGTCTCTAGATGGCAGATAGTCTATAAGCTGTCCGTTCGACAATTTTACCTTACTGCGCTCATCATCGCTTCCCAAAAAAGATATAGCATCACTCAGCTCAACAGAATTTTCAATCCGTTCCTGAAAAACAACCAAATCACGAATGCCGGTATAGTATTGATCTTTATTAAAAGAGAATGGTACCGGTTTTGCTTCGTAAGAAGTTCTCCGGTGCTGGTTTATATACCAGTCCATTGCCAGATAGCTGATATTAATAATTTTGATATCGGGTCTGACACCTTCAACCTCCTGGACATACCAAAGGGGGAAAGTGTCATTGTCACCGTATGTAAATAATATAGCATCAGGAGCGCATGATTCAAGGTAATTAATTGCATAATCGCGGGTCATATAACGACCTGAACGGTTGTGGTCGTCAAAATTCTCAAAAAACAGCAACCCGGGAACTATTAACATTGAGGTTGCTGTAACTATAAGAGCACCTGGTGTTCCCCTAATCAATTTTTTCACCGTTGAGTGTATCGCGGGGACTGCCAGTCCGATCCATATGGCAAAAGCATAAAACGAGCCGGTGTATGCATAATCTCTCTCCCTTGGCTGTATTGGTGTCTGGTTAAGATAAATGATTATTGCAATACCGGTAAATATAAACAGGGTCATCACAACAGCGAATCCCTCTCTGCCTGATTTGCCCTGTTTATACTGATATAACAGGCCAATCAAGCCAAAAAGCAGTGGCAAAAAATAATAGACATTCCGGGATGGGTCATTTTTCATCCATTCCGGCATATTATCGCGTGGGCCCACCCTGTAATCATCCAGGAGATCTATTCCGCTGATCCAGTTACCGTAAAGAAAACTTCCATGTCCCTGGACATCATTTTGCCGTCCCGCAAAATTCCACATAAAATATCTGAAGTACATATGTCCCAACTGGTAGGTAAAGAAAAACCTCAGATTTTCAATAAATGCAGGTTTTGCAACAGTTTTTAATTCACCACCATCCCTGATCCTGACAGGTTTACCATTTACCCTGCCCCACTCCTTATAAACTTCAATATGCCTGGATTGGTCGCTGTACATACGGGGAAACAAAGTCTGCAGTTTTGGCTCATACAGAGTCCTTTTGGCAGTAGTGCCGGTAACTACATATTTCCCGTCCAATTTATTGTATAATTTTCTTTCGCCAATGGCGGCAACAGCAGGGGCATTATAGTATGGGCCATACAGCAGCGGCCTGTTCCCGTATTGTTCACGGTTAAGATAGCGCTTCAGTGCAAAAGCATTATCCGGGTGATTCTGGTTCATTGGCGGATTTGCATCTGCCCTAATCAAAATAAGTGCGAAGGAAGAGTATCCGATAAAGATGACAATTACTGAAGTCAAAACCGTATTCCATACCACCAGGTTTTTTTTTCTGGTATATCTGATTCCCCAATATGACATAAAAACCATCACGGCAACTAAAAAAAGAATCCCCGAATTGAAAGGCAGTCCAAAGAGATTAACAAACAGTTTATCAAATATAAAAGCCAATCCCGGAAGTCCCGGAATAATAATATACTGAATAGACATCAGGATCAGGCCGGAGATCAGGAAACAATTAATTAATCCTTTAACAGAAAATTCATATCTCCTGAAATAGTATACCAGTCCGATTGCCGGAATAGCCAAAAGGTTAAGTAAATGAACCCCTGTCGACAATCCCACCAGGTAAGCAATAAAAATTATCCAACGGTTACCGTACTTATCATCTGCCTCATTTTCCCATTTCAGGATAGCCCAAAACACAGCAGCAGTGAAAAAGGATGACAGAGCATACACTTCTCCCTCAACCGCAGAAAACCAGAATGAATCAGTAAATGCAAATGCCAGGGATCCCACCACTCCGCTGCCTGTAATTATTATCTTATCACTGACGGTCAACTTTTCATGCGAATACAATTTTGCAGTCAGATGGACAATACTAAAGTAAAGAAGCATGACAGTCCCGGCACTGGCCATGGCTGACAAAAGGTTAACCATAAAAGCCACACGGGATGTATCTCCTGCAAAAAGTGTAAATATCCTTCCAAGGATCATATGGAAAGGAGCGCCTGGTGGATGTCCGATCTCCAGTTTATATGCACTTATAATAAATTCGCTGCAATCCCACCAGCTGGCAGTGGGTTCGAGGGTAATATAATAGGTCACCAGTGCAATAATAAATACAGTCCATCCTGCTATATTTGTTACTATTTTAAAATTCCGCATCATAAAATTTTATAAACGACATAACAAATATAAAGTTTTTAAGACAACCCGGTATTCGCTGATGGCAAGGCTGCTTTAATAGCTGTACTGGTTACAATTCACAATATCCTGCACAAATGGACTCATCCAATGCGGAGGCAGTGATTATTTATAAGCCTGTTATGACCTGTTTTTGAATAACGTTGCAGATATTTGTCTGTAGATACTTTATTCAGAATTTCCCCAATTTAAAAATCAGACCTAGATGCCACCCTTTTAATACATCCGGAGCTTTGCCGGTCAGTTCGACATTTGAAGTAAAACGATAACTTAATGAAAGAGCAGTACGCAAAAAATTAGTCAGATTAAGTTCTACATCCATTGCCGGCTCCACTATAAAAAAGATATCATTTTCGGGAAGGCTGATATTAAATGGATCTTCCCAGGTACTGTTTCCCGTAACTCTTACAAGTCCGGCGCCACCCATTCCGAATAAAACAGGAAAAGAGACATGGACAGGTTTTGATCCGGCAATAATTGGCTCAATAAAAATACCCCCGTAACCACCTGACAAAGAATACCAGGCTTCAGTACCAACCGGCCAATGATATCCGCCAAGGTTATTGAAAAATCCATAACCTGCCAGTCCTACAGCTATGGAATGATTAAAAATCAAACCAGCACGGCTCCCGATAATAAGTGCATCATTACTTTCTATCTGAGAATAACCTGCAGCACCGGCAACATAAAATCCCACACCTTTCGGGCCGGCGAGAGTACGGATTTCACTTTCTTTTTTATCTTCCTGTGCAAATGCAAAAACAGATGTAAAAATGAATAATAAGAACAATTTTGTTTTCATACTTAAATTTATTAAATAAGTATAAGACAATTTTGTCTGAATTTGGTTGCGTGGAATGAAAAAAATTATAATTTTGCACCGTCTTTAACAAAAAGGCACTGAATGATTGACCCGTGGTGTAACTGGCAACACATCTGATTTTGGTTCAGAAGAGTCCAGGTTCGAGCCCTGGCGGGTCAACTGAAAGGGGTACCATAAATAACAAAAAAGCTTGAAATCAATGGTTTCAGGCTTTTTTGTTTTATAATATTTCCTTTAAATCTCCACATTTTGGTGACCTATACGGTGACCTGTAAAAAATGGTCAAATAATTAATCATGAGGATTCTAAGCAGGAATGTATATAATATAAATATATTTACATTGTAAACTGATAACAACGTGGGCAGTTATATTAAAAAGCATGATAAAAAGAGCATATGAAAACAAAATTTATTTCACTTGGACTAATCTTGCTGCTAATGGGCTGCAATTCCAGACAGCGTGATGACAGTATTAAAGTTGACACAATTGCCAACATTTAAGGAATTAAGGCACAGTTAAGTTTATGAAGTAAATAAGGACGTTCAAACATAACATTTAAATTTACTCAATATGTTGAGTAAAATTATTCAAAATTATAAATTGAACCAAAAATTTTCCATTCACCCGGGACCTATTTTTGCTTTATTTCAAAAAAATGAGTGCCAGGCCCTACTCCCTCAACCATCACATGATTTTTCACTTCCTTTCCCTGTTTCTGTTTGCCGTTGTGGGAAAGAGAATAACGGGTATCTTTCAATGGAAGATAGACGTCTGACTGACAATTGGGAGGAATTGTCACATTCATCAAAAAAGCAGTATTACTATTTTCAAAACTGACCTCCACACTTCCCCTGATGGTGGGATGTTTAATCTTAGCCCATTTCAGATTGCCGGGATGTGGTTTTATTTGAATTTTTCTGAAAGATGGTTCTAAAGGTTCGATACCACAAATTTTTCTGGCAAAAACATAAGCGGGTATAGCACCCCAGGCATGGTTCCATGTCATATTTTGTTTATACTTCAAATCCCATGCTTCTGAAGTTACAGTTGTACCAAAACGGATCATATTCATCCAGCTCCGGTCTGTTTCATTTGTTATTAGTTCCAGTGAATAATCCTCAGCACCCATTGTATACAAAGCATCAAAGAGGTACATCGACATTCCCGGACTGCAGGCCATGCCTCTGGAAATGAGAAATTCCCTGATTTCAGGATAGTGGTTCTCCGGTGCAAGTCCGAATGCCACCGGAAACATATTGGCATGCAGGGCGCTGTGGCCTATGCCTTCTCCGTCAGTATATATCCCGGTTTCCTTACTGAGTAATTTTTCGTTAAAGGAAGATTTTACAAGACAAGCCCGTTGCTCATAAAATGCTCTATCTTCTTCCTTGCCCAGAACACCTGCAATTTTTCCCATTAACACCAGGTTGCGATAGTGAAAAGCATTAACCACAGTATTAATATCAGAGAAAACATACCTGTCGGTTTCCCCTTCAAAAGTAACACTGCCATGACCACTCACGAGCTTCGTTTCATTGGCAGGTGTTCCCTGTGGCCAGTCCACTATATCCCTGAAACCTTTCCCCCGGTAATGAATACTTTCCAGGAATTCAGATGTCACAAGTCCTGTGCGGGTACTGATTAAACCATCTTCTCTGGCAAGGGCGATCAGGGTTTTCTTTTTTAGCTCATCATATCGTCTTTCCAACAAACGGGCATCACCGGTCGACATATAATCAGCCCAGGCCATTAATACGATATGGAGGTGCCATTCAGTTGGCCAGCTGGGATTATAAATCAGAAAATCTGTAGTGTAACGCTGTATGGCAAATTCGCGATCCACACAATAATGAGCTACCTGTTGCATGTATGCATCTGCCTCATAAGGCATCCGTTCCCGGGCACCGCCATCAATATAGACTCCCATAAATGGAGTTACCTTTAGGGTGTGTTTACACAGCTCCCATATTTGATTAAGTTTTTCATTGGAAGATTGAAAATCAGCTGAAGTATCATCAAATTGATATTGCAGTGCCATCTGGCTCACCTTGTCAACCGTTAAATCTTCCTTTAGTCCTTCAATTTCTACATACCGGAAAGATGTCACTTCCGGCATATGTTCTGCAAGTACCTGGCTGTTGGGATAATGTGAAATAAACCGGGGAATTTCAACAAGGTAGTCGGTTTGCCCGGACTTAAGAGCAACCTTCACCTTGTTATAAATAATTGAACCGCCGGGATTTTTGTTGACCTTATTTGCATCAGTAACATCTTCTCCCAGGTGAACGATAACCGTATCTCTGCTTTCTGTTCCTTCAACGGTCAGTTTCAGCGCACCGAATGCTGCCCTCTCAAAAGTGACGAACTGGTGTCCGTCAGCATTTTTTTGCACAGAAACAGGTTTAATCTCATGGTAACGAACAGGATGCCTGTTTTCATAAACGTACTCCTCTTTGCCGTCGGTTTCAAGCTTCACCCACCGGCTTTCTCCGGGCCATTTTCTTTGTGAATCTGAAAAAATACCGGTATTAAATTTTTGTGGATTGCTGTAATCACTTGCCATGCCGTTTTGATCCCATGTTCTGACCTTCCACCAAAAAGCCGTATTTTCTTTTAATGGTGCTCCGGCATAAGGTATCGATATTGACCGGTCTGATTCAACTTTTCCTGAATCCCAGATGTCTCCCCTGTTTTGCTCCAGCATCTTTTCATCCGATGCAACTATAATCTGATAAGCAGTCTGCATTGATTCAGGCCCGGCAACGATCCAGGAAAAACAGGGCCGGGGATTGGTTATTACTGCACTTTCCGGATTGGATAAAAGATCGGACATTAATCCTTCAGGTGCATTATCAGATTTCTTCTTCTGGCAGCTAAAGAGCATAACTGTTATTATTAGCAATGCTAACGTATAAAGAGGCTTGTGGTCAAAGTCTTGTTCTTTTGACATGGTGATATTTATTGTATAGCAACTTTTTATTTATAATCTGCCCCTGTCAGACTGTTCAAAACCGATTCCTGCCATTTGCGAAGTTCAACCTGCATCTCCTTTACAATATCGGGATACTCTCCGGCAAGGTTTTTCTCTTCTCCCGGATCCTTCATAATATCATACAGTTCAGATTCCTGACTTCCGGTTGATAGTTCCTTTACCAACAGTTTATAATGATCTTTTATAATGGAACGTTCGCCAGTAAAGTCATTTTCTGATATTTTATTATACTTGTAATTCTTGAAATCCCGGGTAAATTTTCCGGCGGCCATTTTTACAAGC
>LSQX01114899.1_pt1 | contig 21896 bp, 14 predicted proteins | sample 654561 | NCBI WGS metagenome assembly LSQX01 (sample SAMN04489861, study PRJNA283612) | anaerobic digester metagenome | isolation source: 4 biogas reactors fed with cattle manure at either 37C or 55C with and... | place: Denmark: Kongens Lyngby | collected 2014
GATGTGTATAAGAGACCACATCAACTTCGCCAATAAAGCCACCCGCTGCGCCTCGCTGCGCCTCGGTGTAGCCCGCCGGAACATCGCTGGACGGATCGACTGGAAGCTGCTCACCTGTGGGGATGATCGGCTGTTCGTAGAGCGGATTCGCCTCATCATCGAGTGGATACCAGACGGGAATGGGCACGCCGAAGAAACGCTGTCGTGAGATCAACCAGTCTCCGGAAAGCCCCTCGACCCAGTTCTCGTACCGCACACGCATGAAGTCCGGATGCCACTGGAGCTCTCGGCCATGGGCGATCAACCGCTCGCGCAGTGACTCATCGCGGGCCCCGTTCTTGATGTACCACTGTCGAGTGGAGACAATCTCGAGCGGACGGTCACCCTTCTCGAAGAACTTGACTGGATGAGTGATCTTTCGAATTTCACCGATCAGCTCACCACTCGCTTGCAATAGCTCAACCATCGTCTGCTTTGCACTAAACACGGTCTTCCCAGCGATCTGCTCGTAGGCGGCGCGGCCAGCCTCTGAGGTGATGGCCTCGGGCATCTCACGAAGCACTCGGCCGTCAAAACCAAGAATTGCGCGAGTGGGGAGATCGAGTTCGCGCCACCACACCACGTCAGTGACATCGCCAAAGGTACAAATCATGGCGATACCGGTGCCTTTATCGGGCTGTGCGAGGTGGTGTGCGAGAATCGGCACCTCCACATCAAACACGGGCGTGCGGACCGTGGTCCCGAAGAGTGGCTGATACCGCTCATCATCAGGGTGCGCAACGAGGGCAACGCAGGCTGCGAGGAGTTCTGGTCGGGTGGTGTCGATGACAATGTCACCTGAGCCATCACTCTTGTGGAAGGAGAGCGCATGGTAGGCGCTTGGCTCCTCACGATCTTCCAGCTCGGCCTGAGCGACCGCGGTGCGGAAGGTGACATCCCACAGCGTGGGAGCCTGTGCCTGATAAGCCTCACCGCGCTCGACGTTGCGAATAAAGGCGAGCTGTGAGGCGCGCAGCGAATCATCACCAATGGTTCGGTACGTCTGCGCCCAGTCCACTGAGAGGCCGAGCGTTCGCCAAAGGTCTTCGAACTGCTGTTCGTCTTCGAGCGTCAAACGCTCGCACAGTTCGATGAAGTTGCGTCGTGAGACGGGCTGCTGGTCGGCCGCCTTTACGCTCTTACCATCTGCGCCGTTGTGCGGAGGGACAAAACCGTCGACGTAGGGGAGTGACGGGTCGCAGCGCACGCCATAGTAGTTCTGCACGCGGCGCTCCGTCGGGAGGCCATTGTCGTCCCAGCCCATTGGATAGAAGACGCGCTTGCCCTGCATTCGCTGATAGCGAGCCACCGTATCGGTGTGTGTGTAACTAAACACATGACCGACGTGCAATGATCCGGAGGCGGTCGGGGGCGGTGTGTCGATACTGTACACGGCGTCGCGAGAAACCCCAGTTCGGTCAAACCGGTAGGTGCCCGACTCTTCCCATATCTGCCCCCACTTCGCTTCGAGTCCTTCGAGTTGGGGCTTGTCAGGGATCGCGCTCATGTGGGCTCCGATTTCAGTATGGACGGCACCGAGTGATCGGCCCGCAACACACTGCGCGGAACCTGGGTGCCTGAAGGTTGTCTCTGCCATTCTAGTCGACCCTGCACCGGGCGTTGGCGGTGACAAAGGCTCTCTCGAATGAGGAAGAGGCGGGGATGGGTTCGCGCTGGCTCAGTAAGGTGAGAGGCATGAACGAATCAGGTGTCTCGCCGAATCCTTCGCCTGCGGTCGTGCCCGTGGTGATCGCGGCGGTACTCGACGTGGTGTTTGTGGTGGCTTTTGCTGCCATGGGCCGGGTGGAGCACGGGGGAGAGATCGCCCTGTTCGCACTGTGGCAGGCAGCATGGCCGTTCTTGCTCGGTCTTGGCATGAGCTGGGCCGCCGCACGAGTATGGCGGGCTCCCGCCGCCCCACTCCGCAGCGGCCTTGTGCTGTGGGTCGGAACCGTGACGATCGGCATGATCACGCGTGTGCTCTTCACTGAGGGCGGAGCCGCGATACCCTTTGTGCTGGTTGCGGCGGGTGTGCTCGGTGTCACGCTTATCGGATGGCGGCTCATTGCAGTGCTCATCCGGCGGATTCGTAGCCGAAGCGGAACTGTCGAGTAACGCACCCGAACGAGCCCCGGGCTGTGGTAAGGCCGGGTACTGAGCAAATGGATGATGCCCCTGCTCAGTACCCGGCTTTGGCCTGCAATTAGCTGATCAGTGTGGGGAACGCCCCAGGGTTCTCTGAGATCCACAGCGCCACCGCGCCGGCGGGATCACCTTCCCAGGGTTCGCTCGTCACGAGGCCTTCGAGCGATCCATACGCTTCGTCATCGAGCTTGATGCCGGCGATGTACTCGGCAGCCTCTGGGAATTCCTCTGCGAAGCCACGCTTACCGAGGAAGTGGAGTGACTCAGACTCACCCATAGCTCCGAGCGGGTCAGCGAGATCCTTCACATCGTAGGCGTTGTAAGCCCAGAATGGGCGCCAGAGCGTGACAACAATATCCTCGTTCTTATCGATGGCCTCACCGAGCGCGGTGAGCATCGTCGCAGTCGACGAGGTGATCAAGTTGAAGCTGTCGCTGAGCCCGTAGGCTGGCATCATCGAATTCTCTGTGACACCAGTCAGACCCGCCCCGGGTTCGATTCCAATAATCTCGCCACCGAAGAGGTCAGCGTTTGCAGCCAACTCATCGAGTGAATCGATGTCGGTGTAAGAAGGCACGGCAATGGTGAGGCTCGCACCGTCGTAGTAGGCGCTGAGGCTCTCAATATCGTCACCGAAGGTCTCCATATACTCCGCATGAGTGACTTCGGGCCATGCAGACGGGTACACGTCAATGTCACCGTTCGACAGCCCTGCGTAAAGCACCCCTGCTTCGGTGAGCTCTTTCAGCTCAACGTCATAGCCCAGCTGCGTGAGCTGATTCTCCAAGAGATACGCGGTGCTGAGGCCATCAGTCCACGAAGGAATGAACCCGAGGGTGATCGTCCCCTTGCTCTCTGCGTCGCCGGAAGAACCGGCGTCGGATGCATCTGGGGCTCCGCTCGAGCACCCAGCGAGCATGAGACTGACGGCAGCGCCAATCGACAGAAGCGCTGTCAGGCGTTGCTTTTTCATGGTGTTTCCTTTCGTTTGCGCCGCTGGCGCAGAATGCCAAGCAGCGACTGTGGATGGTCAGCAGGTGCACCGAGCGCGGCGGTGACCCGATCGAGGAAGATCGCGATAATCACAATGCTGAGACCGGCTTCGACACCAGGTGCTAGGCGCATCGTCGACACGGCAGCCACGACGTCTTTCCCGAGCCCATCTGCGCCCACAAACCCAGCGAGCACCGCCATTGAGAGTGCCAACATAATCACCTGATTGATGCCGGCCATAATGGTCGGCATCGCAAGTGGGAGCTGAATGCCTCTGAGAATCTGTCCCGGCGTTGCTCCGAACGCGGTGCCCGCCTCGACGGTCTCGGAGTCGACCCCTCGGATCCCAAGCTCCGTGAAACGAACACCGGGTGGCAGGGAGAAGAGGACGGTGGCAAAGATACCCGGGACGTACCCGATACTGAACAGCAACACGGCAGGAATCAGCCACACAAACCCGGGCATCGTCTGCATGAAATCAAGCACCGGTCGAATCATTCGACTAAACCGATCGTTTCTCGCAGCCAGGATCCCGAGCGGCACCGCAATAATCACCGCAATGAGCGTTGCGACGATGACGAGGCTCAGCGTCTGCATGGAGCTCTGCCAGAATCCCATCGACACAATGAGGAGGAACGTTACCGCGGTCGTCAGCGCGAGCTTCCAGGAGTGCACGAGCCAGCCGATCAGGGCGAACACCAGAATCAGCACGGGATAGGGAATCGCGAGCAGTGTGTCGACGAGGCCTTCGGTCGTTGACTTGAAGAACGCGGTGAAAAAGCTCAGCAACCAGTCAAACGTGTGCCGAAACCAATCTAAGCCGAACTGCACCCAGTCGCCGATGGGAATGCGGGGAATGTCGAAGTTCACTTGGCACCCTCCTCTGTCTCGGTTGTACGGGGTCTGTCCGCATCGTCTGCAGGGTTCTCTGCGAGCGTTTCGGTGATCATTGCCGCAGGCACGTCCGGGCTCGGTTCAATGGTGGGGATTTCTGTGGTGACCGCAGGCAGATCTGCAAGCGAAGCAAGCAAGGTGACTCTGGGAACCACACCGACGAGACGTTCCTGATCGTCGACAACCGCAACTGGGAGCGGGCTTTCAACGGCGTATTCAAAGAGCTCAGCAATGAGCTGGGCTTCACGAACCACTCCGGTTGCCGGGCGCAGGCGCTGGGTGAGATCGCTGCTGCCCTCGCGCACCTGTCTCAGGACGTCCCGGTCTCGCACGACACCTAAGAGTTTTCGAGACCCGTCGGTGACAAAGCAAGCCGAGGTCTGGAGGTCACGCATCAGGAGAAGCGCGCTTCGTGGTCCGGCGGAGGCGAACACAACTGCGCGGGGAGGTTCCATCACGTCAGCGGCAGTGAGCACTCGTGCCCGATCGACGTCCTGCACAAACTGTGCCACATAATCATTCGCTGGGTCCGTCAGGATCTCGTTGGGGGTGCCGATCTGCACGATGCGCCCATCTCGCATGACCGCGATGCGATCTCCGAGGAACATCGCTTCGTTGAGGTCGTGGGTGATGAAGATGATCGTCTTATTGAGTTCCTGTTGGAGCGCGACCAGTTGTTCCTGCATTTCCCTGCGAATCAGTGGGTCGAGTGCGGAGAAGGCCTCATCCATGAGCAACACGTCGGTGTCTGCAGCGAGCGCTCGAGCGATGCCAACGCGTTGCTGCATGCCGCCAGAGAGCGCATCTGGGGTGCTGTGCTCCCAACCCGAAAGCCCGACCTTCTCGAGCCAATACTTCGCACGCTCCGTCCGGTCCTGAGCGCCCAGTCCCTGCAGACGCAGACCGTAGGCGACATTTTCCAGCACCGTGCGGTGAGGCAGCAATGCAAAGTGCTGAAACACCATTGACATACGAGTGCGCCGTAGCTCGCGCAGCTCTTTGGGATCGCGCGCAACAACTTCCTCTCCAAAGACCTGGATTGAGCCTTCGGTAGCTGGGTTGATGCCGTTCAGCATGCGAATGAGTGTCGACTTGCCGGATCCTGAGAGACCCATGACCACGAAAATTTCGCCGGGTGCCACATCAAAAGAGGCATCGATCACGGCGGCAGTGCCCAGCGCGCGGATTCCGTCTCGGCTGTCGCCGGTGCGCAAGCGCTCGACGGCTTCCTTTGGTCGGCGGCCAAATATCTTGAAGGCGTTCCGCACGCGTAACGCGACGGATGATGCTTCGGATTCCATGGAACTCCTCGTTTCGGCGAATACATGACGGCAGCACAACGCAGCGCGCTCACGCGGATGCGAGAATTGAGCGCACTCGAACTGTGGCCTCACGAAAGGCCCGAATCATGTATTGCGGAGCCTGAAAACCGGAAATCGTACAACGGTTCAAGCTCAACGCTACTTTCGACGCTAGCAAGGTCCTTCTGCCGCTGGCAAGGGTGCCAAGTCGAAGATGCAGAAGGATTACCGCGCTCTTCTTCGATGCTGACCAGGTGTTTTGTTGCACATTGCCCGCAATCTCAGTCGTTACGCACTCGTTACCCAAGCGGGGGATGAAGGTGTTCGGGCACAAAAGTTCTCACACCACGTCAGGTAAGATGGCGTTAACGACAGCGAACCGGCTATCACCGGGGAGTCTTCAGAAGAACAGTCTCCGCTTTCTCCGTATTGGAGGATGAGGGCACTCAGTAGAACTGAACGGGTGCGGCCCGTTATCGCCGAATGAAGTGACAGTGGAGCGCCAGCTGGCGGTTCACTGTAAGCGGGGTGGTACCGCGGGTGCAATCGCAGATTGCTTCCGTCCCGGCAGACCGTACTGACACGTATGCCGTTCGAGGATCAGATGACCTACCCAAAGCAACCCACTGACGCACACTCTGCAGCAGGCACCAGCGAGACAAGCTCGCCGACGAGTTCCGGTGTCGCCCCCTCGCCGTCGTTTCCAGCCATCGAGCGTCGTGTGCTGGAGTTCTGGAAGAAGGATGACACCTTCCGCGAGTCGATTCGACAGCGTGAGGGCGCGCCGGAATGGGTATTCAATGATGGCCCCCCATTCGCCAATGGGCTGCCGCACTACGGCCACCTACTGACCGGGTACGCGAAAGATGTGTTCCCGCGTTTCCAAACCATGCGTGGCAAGAAGGTGGAACGCCGCTTCGGTTGGGACACGCACGGTCTGCCCGCGGAGCTTGAGGTGATGAAGCAGCTCGGTATCACTGAGAAGAGTGAGATCGAGGCCATGGGTATCGACGTCTTCAACACGAAGGCGCGGGAGTCGGTGCTGTTCTATACGCGTGAGTGGGAAGAGTATGTCACCCGTCAGGCGCGATGGGTCGACTTCGAGAACGACTACAAGACCCTGAATCTGAGCTTCATGGAGAGCGTCTTGTGGGCGTTCAAGCAGCTGCATGAGCGGGGTCTTGCCTACGAGGGGCACCGGGTGTTGCCGTACTGTTGGCGAGACGAAACACCGCTCTCTAATCACGAGCTTCGCATGGACGACGATGTCTATCAGATGCGCCAGGACCCCTCGGTCACCGTGACGTTCCCACTGCGGGGTGCCAGCGCCGTAGCGCTTGATCTAGACGGTGTGCGCGCACTTGCGTGGACGACAACGCCCTGGACCTTGCCAACGAACGTGGCGCTCGTGGTCGGCCCTGAGATCTCTTACGCTGTCGTGCCTGCTGGGCCGTTGGGAGGGGCAGACGGTGGTGTTACGGGCGGCGCGCGCTACCTGTTAGCTGCAGACCTCGTGACTGCCCACGCGAAGGAGCTTGGGTACGAATCGGCAGAAGCGGTGCGGGAAAGCATCGAACGCGTGATTCTCGGCGCAGATCTCGAGAATGTCGAATATGAGCCGGTATTCGACTATTACACCGATGCCGAGACCTGGGGAACCGGTGACTGTTGGCGGGTGCTCGTCGACGACTATGTATCAACCAGCGACGGCACCGGCATCGTGCACCAATCGCCGGCCTACGGCGAGGACGATATGCGCATCACTGCTGCGGCGGGGATGCCCACGATCGTGAGCGTTGACGAGGGCGGTCGCTTCCTGAGCCCGGTCACCGACGTGGCCGGAGAGCTGTGGTTCGAAGCAAACCGGCCGCTCATTCGACTGCTCAAGCAGCACGGCAGGCTGCTTCGCGAGGCAAGCTACGAGCACTCGTATCCGCACTGCTGGCGCTGTCGCAACCCGCTGATCTATCGCGCGGTCTCCAGCTGGTTTGTGCGAGTGACCGACATCAAAGAGCGCATGCTTGAGGTGAACGAACAGATCACATGGGTTCCAGAGAACGTCAAGCACGGCCAGTTCGGCAAGTGGCTGGAGGGCGCTCGTGACTGGTCCGTGAGCCGAAACCGGTACTGGGGCAGCCCGATCCCCGTGTGGAAGAGTGACAATACTGAGTATCCACGTATCGATGTGTACGGCTCGCTCGAAGAGCTCCAGCGTGACTTTGGTGAGTTACCAATCAATCCGGAAACCGGCGACGTTGATTTGCACCGGCCGTTTATCGATACGCTGACCCGGCCTAATCCCGATGATCCGACTGGGCAGTCCACGATGCGGCGCATCGAGGATGTGTTCGATGTCTGGTTCGACTCTGGATCGATGCCGTTTGCTCAGGCACACTACCCATTCGAAAATCGCGACTGGTTTGACTCGCATCAGCCCGCAGACTTCATCGTCGAGTACATTGGGCAAACCCGTGGCTGGTTCTACGTCATGCATGTGCTCGCCACCGCGCTCTTCGACCGGCCGGCGTTCAAGAACGTCATCAGCCACGGCATTGTGCTCGGGAGTGACGGCAACAAAATGTCGAAGAGCCTGCGCAACTACCCCGATGTGAATGAAGTATTTGACCGGGATGGCAGCGATGCAATGCGCTGGTTCCTGATGGCTTCACCGGTGGTGCGCGGCGGCAACCTGGTCGTGACCGAAGAGGGCATTCGAGAGGGAGTCCGGCAGTTCCTGCTCCCGCTGTGGAACACCTGGTACTTCTTCACCCTGTATGCGAACGCAGATGGGACCGAGGCGGTGTGGAGCACGGAGAGTTCCGATCCACTCGATCGCTACATTCTCGCAAAGACCGGCAAGCTCATTCGAGATGTCGGCGCACACTTCGAAGGCCTCGACACCACGAGTGCGGCCGAGTCACTGCGCGACTTCGCCGAGGTGCTCACGAACTGGTACGTTCGTCGGTCTCGCGACCGTTTCTGGGAGGGTGTGCACGGCGAAAGCGGAACCCCTGAAAACCAGCAGGCCTTCAACACTCTCTACACGGTACTCGAGACACTCACGCGTGTCGCGGCACCAATGGCTCCGCTCATCGGTGAAGAAATCTGGCGAGGCCTGACCGGGGGAAGGTCAGTGCATCTTGAGGACTGGCCAGACGCTGCGCAGTTCCCGAACGAGGAGGAACTTGTCGGGGCGATGGATGAACTGCGTCAGATTACCTCGCAGGCCCTCGCGCTGAGAAAGGCGAATCGCCTGCGCGTTCGGCTACCGCTTGCTCGGCTCGAAGTCGTGACTGCGCACGCTGAAGCGCTCACACCCTTTGTGCACATCCTCGCCGAAGAACTCAACGTGAAGCAGGTGGATCTCACTCAGCTTGAGCCGGAGAGCGCCGCAAACTACGGAATCGTGCACACACTGACGGTGAATGCGCGGGCTGCGGGTCCACGCCTCGGCAAGCAGGTGCAGGAGGTCATTCGCGCCGCCAAATCCGGTGACTGGAGTGAGTCGGGCGCTGACGTCGTCGCGGGCGGAATTGCTCTTCAACCGGGGGAGTACGAGCTGACCTTGCAGGTTGGCGCTTCAGGAGAGGGCGAGGACGCCCTCGGGCTCCTCCCGGGAGGCGGGTTTGTGCTGCTGCGCACGGCAACCACCGAAGCGCTCGAGGAAGAAGGCATCGCGCGGGACGCGATCCGTGCGGTGCAAGAGGCGCGAAAGAACGCTGGGCTTGACGTGAGCGATCGCATCGTGCTCGCGCTGAATGCGGAGCCAGCGAATGCTGTGGCGCTTGAACGCCACCAGTCGCTCATTGCGGCGGAAACATTGGCAACTGCCATTGCTGTCCAAACGACCGAGGGTCTGTCAGATCCCTCGTTCTCAGTAACCTCGCCCGGTGACGGTGTGCACCGAACGTACGCCGAATCGCTCGGCGTTGAGAAACAGCCAATCGTCATTACGATTGACACAACCATAGGAGCAGCACATGACTGATCCACAACGTGCCGCACTGCGCGTGTATGACGAACTGATGACGCGTGTTGGCGAGGCGCACCCGAGACCTCGGATTGAACCGGTCCGGCGGCTCGCCGAACTCGTGGGGTCGCCTCAACTGTCGTTTCCCGTGATCCAGGTGGCGGGCACCAATGGCAAGACGTCGACGAGCCGTGCGGTCGAGTCGATGCTTCGTGCGCACGGGTTGCGCACCGGATTGTTTACCAGCCCTCATCTCGTCGATTTCACGGAGCGCTTCCAACTGGATGGCGAGCCGGTCACCGGCACCGTGCTTGCAGAGGCCTGGGACGAACTGCGCCTACCGCTGCAGGTGCTCGACGCCGAGCTCGAGGCCGAAGGTCTCGGCCCCATCACCTTTTTTGAGGCATTGGTCGTGCTTGCCTTTGCGCTCTTCGCAGATGCTCCGGTGGACGTCGCGGTCATCGAGGTGGGCATGGGCGGCGAGTGGGATGCCACGAATATCGTTGATGCGACTGTCGCAGTCTTGACCCCCATTGATTTGGATCACACCTCCGTGCTTGGGAGCCGCTTGGCAGATATTGCGCGCACAAAGGCAGGGATCATCAAGTCAGGCAGCGTCGTGGTCAGCGCGCAGCAAGCACGGGAAGCGCTCGGCGAGATCGCCGCGGTCTGCGAGCAACAGGATGCCCGGCTCTTTTTGGCAGGACGTGATTTCGTGATCACGGAAGATCTCATGGCGGTAGGTGGTCGTCAACTCACTGTGCAGGGATTGCACGGGCACTCGTATGATCCGGTGTTCGCGCCCGTGTACGGCAGCTACCAGTCCGAAAATTTGACGCTGGCGATCGCTGCGGTGGAAGCCTTCTTCGGTGCGGAGCGGCCACTGCCACAGGAGGTGGTGCAACAGGGGCTCGGGCAGCTCACGGTTCCCGGACGGCTGCAGCTGATCGATAGCGAGCCAATTGTCTATGTGGATGCCGCACATAATCCCCACGGTGCGGAGGCGCTGGCTCGCGCCGTCACAGAAACGTTTGCCTTTGCGGAGCTCGCTGTGGTGGCGGGGGCACTCGCCGAAAAGGATGCTGCGGGGGTGCTTGACGCACTTGCACCAATTACCGATGCACTGTTTTTAACTCCTGTTGCCTCACCACGAACCATTGATGCAGGCGAGCTCAGCATGCTTGCCGAGGCCCTTCATCACGAATTTCCAGTCGCCGTCGCAGAGTCGCTTCACGACGCTCTCGAAGGCGCTCGTGAGTGGGCTCGGCAGGGTGACGGTCGGGCAGTACTCGTCGCAGGATCGGTAGTGCTTGCGGGCGAGGCAATTGCCTATGCGCGCGAGGAAGGGTGGAGCACTCCGTGACACATCACTCGCCCGAACACAGCAGGGAAGAAGAACTCGAATTGTCTCCGTCCGAGACGATGGCACACAATGCTGCCATGCGGGTGTCTGGTGCTGCGCATGCAGAGAGCTCTGCCAAGACCCAGCGCGCGCTCGCGTCAATTGTGCTGGGGTTTGAGCTGATTGTGGTGGTACTGATTGGGCTTTCGATCTTTGGGCTTTCGTTACTTGAGCCTCGGGAACTGGGTCTGTGGATCGCCGGAGGGCTCGCCTTTGCATGCATTCTCGCGCTCTCGCTCATGCGTTTCGGTAAGCTCGGCATCTGGGTTGGGTGGGTAGTGCATGTCTGCATGCTCGCCACGGCATTCATTATGCCGATGGCGCTCGTCGTCGGAGTGCTCTTCACCGCCCTCTGGGTGTATTGCATGATCAAGGGGCGGCAGATTGATCGGGACCGCGCCGCATGGATGGCTTCGCACTAGCGCGCGAGCGACACCCGAACGTCACTAGACTTGAAACACACTCGCAGCACGAAGGAGCATCATGCAGGCAGAAGAAACGTTGATCTTGGTGAAGCCCGACGGAGTCGAGCGTGGTTTGACCGGTGAGATCCTGCGTCGAATTGAAGCCAAAGGTTACACGCTGATTGATCTGCGCATGGTTGACGCTCCGCGAGAGCTGTTGGAGGCTCACTATGAAGAGCACCAGGGCAAGCCATTCTTTGAACCACTGGTTGAGTTCATGATGTCGGGTCCAATCGTCGCGGTGCGGGCTTCGGGTAATCGGGTCATCGAGGGCTTCCGTTCGCTCGCGGGTGCGACCGATCCCACTGCCGCACTTCCCGGCACGATTCGCGGTGATCTTGGGCGCGACTGGGGTGCCAACGTGCAGAAGAACCTGGTGCACGGGAGCGACAGCACGTTGAGCGCTGAGCGGGAGCTCGCGCTCTGGTTCGGTTAGCCCTCGGCTGCGGATGGCCTGCGCGCGAGCGCAGGCTCGTGGTTCACATTTCGGCCGGGTCGGTAGGCTGACACCGTGCGGTCACCGGCGACCCAGAAGCGCCACGGATAGCCGGTGCCACCAGCGACACCGCTCACACCCACTCGTGGGCCGGAACTGATGTGTTCCAGTGCACTCTCGGCAAGTTGAAGGTCGAACGGTTCGGCAAAGACATCGAGTCCGTCATGTATTGCCCTGGTCACTCCTAAGGCCTGGCCGAGGTTGCCAGGACCACGCGCAAGCTGGTTGAACGGCACAGACCTGGCTCCGTCTCGGCGACCCCTCCGGTGGTGGGCGAGATCAAGCCCGCTGACTACCTCCCCAGCTCGGAGCAACACTCCTGAGGCGGCTCCCTCAGGTGAGCACACGAGATTGATTGCAAAGTGGATGCCATAGCTCAGGTACACATAGGCGTGACCGGGAGGGCCGAACATGGAAGCGTTGCGGGAGGTCATCCGGTCTCGTGAGTGCGATCCTGGGTCATAAGGGCCGGGAACACCCACCCCATGGTACGCCTCGACCTCGGTGATACGAATCGCGACGGGGCCCTCCGCGCTCTGTACGGTCAAACGGCTGCCGAGGAGACGTGGCGCCACCTCAGCAGCAGGAGGAAGAAAAAAGGAACGTTCCACACCACTATCCTGCCAAGCGATACTGTGCGCTCTACGGACTCGCTCACAAGTGCTGCCATGAGCGAACGACAGGCGCACACACAGTCTCCGCTTTTAGGATGGTGACATGGAAACGACCCGGAGTGTACGGCCGTTCGAAGTCGTGAGCGACTATCAGCCAAGCGGTGATCAGCCACAGGCGATTCTTGAACTCGCTCAGCGCATCAACGCCGGTGAGACCGATGTGGTGCTTCTCGGCGCTACGGGCACCGGAAAATCTGCGACAACTGCGTGGCTGATTGAGCAGGTCCAACGTCCGACGCTGGTGCTCGCCCATAATAAGACGCTCGCAGCCCAGCTCGCCAACGAGTTTCGTGAGCTCCTTCCCAATAATGCGGTTGAATACTTCGTGTCGTATTACGACTACTATCAGCCGGAAGCCTATGTTCCGCAGACCGACACGTTCATCGAGAAGGACAGCTCGATCAATGCTGAAGTCGAACGGTTGAGACACTCAACTACCAACGCCCTGCTCAGTCGACGCGATGTTGTGGTGGTGAGCACGGTGTCATGCATCTACGGTTTGGGAAAGCCGGAAGAATATTACGAGGCGATGGTGCCACTCGTCGTCGGCGATCGCCTCGACCGTGATGTGCTGCTGCGCAAGTTCGTCGATATGCAATATCAACGAAATGATATCGAGTTTGTCCGGGGAAACTTTCGCGTGCGCGGCGACACGGTTGAGATCATTCCCATGTACGAAGAACTCGCCATTCGCATTGAGTTCTTCGGCGACGAGATCGAAGCGCTGTATTACCTGCATCCGGTCACAGGCGATGTCATCAAGAACGTGGAGACGGTGTCGGTGTTTCCCGGATCGCACTATGTGGCAAGCCGTGACGTGATGAACCGTGCCATGGGCACTATTGCTACCGAGCTACACGAACGCACCCGCGAGTTGAAGCTTCAGAGCAAATTGGTCGAAGAACAGCGGTTGCGCATGCGCACGACATTCGATCTCGAAATGATGGAGCAAATCGGGTTTTGTTCGGGTATTGAGAACTATTCACGACATATCGATGGTCGCTTGCCAGGGGAGGCGCCGCACTGCTTGCTCGACTATTTTCCCGATGATTTTCTCGTGGTGATTGATGAGTCACATGTGACTGTGCCGCAGATTGGGGCGATGTACGAGGGTGATGCGTCGCGAAAGCGCACCCTCGTTGATCATGGGTTCCGGTTGCCCAGTGCACTCGACAATCGACCGCTCACGTTTCAGGAGTTCAAGGCGAGAGTGGGACAAACGGTGTACCTTTCGGCCACTCCAGGGTCATACGAACTCGATTGCGCCGACGGAGTCGTGGAACAGATTATTCGTCCCACCGGACTCGTCGACCCGAAGATTGTTGTGAAGCCCTCGGCAGGTCAGATTGACGACCTGTTAGAAGAGGTTCGTGCGCGAGCCGAACGAAATGAACGCGTGCTTGTGACGACGCTCACCAAAAAAATGGCGGAGCAGCTGACCACCTTCATGGAAGAAGCCGGGGTGCGGGTCAGGTATCTGCACAGCGACGTGGACACGCTGCGTCGTGTGGAACTCCTGACAGAACTGCGCGCGGGCGTCTATGACGTCTTGGTTGGCATCAACCTGCTCCGTGAAGGCCTCGATCTCCCTGAAGTGTCGCTCGTCTCGATTCTTGACGCTGACAAGGAAGGCTTTCTGCGCTCGAGCACGTCGCTGATACAGACCATTGGCCGGGCGGCCAGAAACGTGTCTGGTGAGGTCCACATGTATGCGGACAGGATCACGAGATCCATGCGACTCGCCATCGACGAAACCAGCCGCCGTCGAGAACTGCAGATCGCCTACAACACCGAACACGGGATCGATCCGCAGCCGCTGCGAAAGAAGATCGGGGACATCACCGAGGTGCTCGGTCGAGAAGCGGCGGATACGGCTGAATTGCTGGCAAAGTCGGCCGGGACTGGGCAGGAAAAGAACCGCTCGGCACAGCGCGCCAAGGGTAAAGCTGCCGCACGCGCAGGTGCGATTGGTGCTGAGGGTGCAGCGAAGCTTGAGGAACTCATTGCCGATCTGAACGAGCAGATGCTGGCCGCGGCGGGAGAGCTCAAGTTTGAGCTTGCTGCTCGTCTGCGTGACGAAGTCGCAGAGTTGAAGCGAGAGCTCCGCAGCATCGATGAAGCAGGCCACCGCTGAGCCGCTCACGAACAAACTATTCTCGAACATATCTTCGAATAATCTGCCGAAACTCGGTAAGCTAGGGGAGTGAGTGTGAAGGCAGTATCAACGCAAGAGTCAGTCCGCAAGCATCAGGCGCAGATCAGTGTGCAGGGTGCGAGAGTACACAACCTGAAGAACGTCGACCTGGCGATTCCTCGAGACTCCATGGTGGTGTTTACCGGGCTTTCCGGAAGCGGAAAGTCATCGCTCGCGTTTGACACGATCTTTGCAGAGGGCCAGCGCCGCTATGTGGAGAGCCTGAGCGCATACGCCCGTCAGTTTCTCGGACAGGTCGACCGCCCAGACGTAGATTTCATCGAGGGCCTCAGCCCCGCGGTGAGCATCGATCAGAAGTCGACCAACCGAAACCCGAGATCCACGGTCGGCACCATCACCGAGATTTACGACTACATGCGTCTACTCTGGGCGCGGGTGGGCATTCCGCACTGTGCCGTGTGTGGGGAACCGATCCGTTCGCAGACGGTGCAGCAGATTGCCGATACGTTGATGGAGCTGCCTGAGCGCACCCGTTTCCAGGTGCTTGCTCCGGTCGTCAGCCAGAAAAAGGGCGAATTCGTCGACCTGTTTGCCGAGCTCGCCGCAAGCGGATATTCGCGCGCCATGGTTGACGGTGAGCTGATTCAGCTCAGTGAGCCTCCAACACTCAAGAAACAGGTGAAACACGATATTTCGGTGGTGATCGATCGACTGGTCGCAAGTCCCGAAGGGCTCGGCAGGCTGACTGACTCGCTCGAAACCGCGTTGAAGTTGGCCGGCGGCTTAGTCACGATCGATTTCGTGGACCGCGAAGAGGGCTCAGCAGATCGCACACACACCTTCAGCGAACACCTGAGCTGCCCAAACCGTCACCCGGTTTCTTTGACCGAAATAGAGCCACGGACGTTCTCGTTTAATGCGCCGTTTGGTGCCTGCCCCGCCTGTACTGGGCTCGGTACGAGCATGTCGGTCGACGAGGATCTGGTGCTCGGAGACCCTGAGCTGAGCATCGCCGAGGGAGTTATCGTTCCGTGGACCAGCCAGGGCAAAAGTCTCTATAACTACTATGAAAAGCTGCTCCGTGGCCTTTCGAAGGATCTTGATTTCAGCCTCGAGTCGCCGTGGCAAGATCTGCCCGACGAGGTGCAGGCTGCGGTCATGTATGGCAACGATTTCAAGGTCAACGTGCGGTGGAAGAACCGCTTTGGCCGGGAAGTGAAGTACACAAGCGGCTTTGAAGGGGTGATTCCCTTCATCGAGCGTCAGTATGCGGAAGCCGAAAGCGATACGCGCCGAGAACGCTGGGCTGAGTTTCTTCGCGAGGTGCCGTGTCACGCATGCCACGGGCGCCGACTGAAACCAGAGGTTTTGGCGGTCACCATTCAAGGCGAGTCCATTGCGAGTGTGGGCGAATTTAGCTTGATCGACGCCCAACAATTCTTCGAGACGGTGACACTTACCGAGCGAGAGGCCAAGATTGCTGCGCAAGTACTGCGCGAGATTCGTCTTCGTTTTACATTCCTGATCGAAGTAGGGCTCGGATATCTCACCCTCGCCCGTGCCGCCGGAACACTCAGTGGTGGTGAGGCCCAGCGTATCCGCCTGGCCACTCAGATTGGTTCAGGGCTGACGGGGGTGCTGTACGTGCTGGACGAGCCCAGTATTGGTTTGCATCAGCGTGACAATCGCCGCCTAATCGAGACGCTGCTGAAGCTCCGTGATCTCGGCAACACTCTCATCGTTGTTGAGCACGATGAGGAGACCATCGAGGCAGCTGACTGGATTGTCGATATTGGCCCAGGTGCGGGAGTTGAAGGCGGCAGTGTCGTGCACTCGGGAGATTACGCCTCTTTGCTGCAATGCGAGGGGTCGGTTACTGGAGAGTACCTCTCAGGGAAACGAGAAATCGCGACTCCCAAGAAGCGTCGCAAACGTGAGAAGGGGCGTGAGCTTCAGGTCAAGGGAGCTCGTTCGAACAACCTGCAGAACGTTGATGTCACCTTCCCACTCGGCGTAATGACCGCGGTGACTGGGGTGAGCGGCAGCGGCAAGAGCACGCTCGTCAACGATATTCTCTACCGTGTGCTCGCGAATCAGTTGAACGGGGCACGACTCGTGCCCGGAAAGCACACGCGAGTGACTGGTCTTGAGCACCTCGATAAAGTGGTGCACGTCGATCAGGCGCCGATCGGCAGAACCCCACGCTCGAACCCGGCGACGTACACGGGAGTATTCGACAAGATTCGCACGCTATTCGCCGAGACCCAAGAGGCAAAAGTGAGGGGCTACCTGCCCGGGCGCTTCAGCTTCAACGTGAAGGGCGGTCGATGTGAGGCCTGTTCCGGAGACGGCACGCTCAAAATCGAGATGAACTTTCTCCCCGATGTGTATGTTGCCTGCGAGGTATGTGAGGGCAAGCGGTACAACCGTGAAACCCTGCAGGTGCGCTACAAAGGCAAGAACATCAGTGAGGTACTCGACATGCCAATCGCTGAGGCCGCCGAGTTCTTTGAACCGATCTCGAGCATTCATCGATACCTCAAGACCCTCGTCGATGTGGGGCTCGGATACGTCAGGCTTGGTCAGAGCGCGACCACCCTGAGCGGTGGCGAAGCTCAGCGAGTGAAACTCGCAACCGAACTGCAGAAGCGCTCGAATGGTCGCAGTATCTATGTGCTCGATGAGCCCACCACGGGCTTGCACTTCGAGGATGTGCGAAAGCTCCTGCTCGTGCTCAACGGTCTGGTTGACAAGGGCAACACCGTCATCACGATCGAACACAACCTTGACGTCATTCGCTGCTGTGACTGGGTGATTGACCTGGGGCCTGAGGGTGGCAGCGGGGGAGGCACGGTGATTGCAACCGGCACCCCAGAACAGGTGGCGAAGGCGAGCGGCAGCCATACTGGTCAGTTCCTCGCAGAGGCTCTCGCGAAAGCGACGCGTTGAGTGATGCTCATCTCGCCGGTGGAGGCGAGGAGACAGACGACCATCGAACCGAGTTCCGCCCGGCGCCCGGTGAAATTCCGGTAAGTCCTGGTGTCTATCGATTCAGTGATCGCCACGGTCGCGTGCTGTACATCGGTAAGGCCAAGAATCTTCGCGCGCGTCTGGCGAACTACTTCCAGCCGCTGCGTTCGATCGCCCCCAGAACCCAGCGGATGCTGATGCTTGCGGCACGTCTTGACTGGACGGTTGTCGCAACTGACACCGAAGCGCTGGTGCTTGAACACACATGGATCACCGAGTTTCAGCCCCCGTTCAATGTGCAGTTCAAAGACGACAAGACGTACCCGTATCTTGCAGTAACGCTCGGGGATGAGGCTCCGAGACTGATGATCACGCGAAATGAAAGAATTCGTGGGGCGCGATATTTTGGGCCATACCCGAAGGTGTGGCTCGTCAAAGAGATGACGGCCCTGTTGCAGCAGGCATTCCCGATTCGAACCTGCAACGACAGCGACTATCGGCGTGCGATGTCGAGCGGGAGACCGTGTCTCGCCGGGCAGATTGGGAGGTGTGCCGGCCCGTGCTCCGGCACAGTGACGACTGAAGTGCACCGGGCGCGAGTAGAGCAGTTGGTGAGTTTTCTTTCCGGAGCCGATGACCAAGTACGCCGGGAGCTGAGCGCGGCGATGATCCTCGCGGCCGATGAACAGCGGTTTGAAGACGCCGCGAAACTCAGAGATCAACGTGAAGCACTTGACCATGTGATGGAACGAAACTCGGCTGCGCTCAGTATGAGCCTTGATGCTGACGTGTTTGGCCTCAAGAGCGATGAGCTCTCTGCTGCAGCACACCAGTTCATTATCCGCGGAGGACGCATTCGTGGCGAACGAAGCTGGCTCGTTGATGTTGAGCTCGACGACTCTCCAGCGGTGCTTCTCGAACAAGTGCTCCAGTCCGCGTACGAGGGCTCCTCCGATGTTCCACCGGTTGTTCTCACCTCAGTGCTGCCAGAAAATCTCGAGGCGTTAGAGGATGCGCTGCGCGCACGCAGGCCGCGTGGAGGTCGTGTTCGAATCCAGGTGCCTGAACGCGGCGACAAGGCGCAGGTGCTGAGTCGTGCGCAGCTCAATGCCGGCGAAAACCTTCTTCGGCACAAAATGAAGCGGGCCGCAGATATGACTTCACGAACTGATGCGCTCGCTGAGTTGCAGAAGTATCTCGGTCTCGCAGAGGCGCCTCTCAGAATTGAAGGCATCGATGTTTCTCACCTGCATGGCACTTCGGTGGTCGCGTCGCTCGTCGTCTTTGAGGATGCGATTGCAGCAAAAAGCGCCTATCGAAAATATCGCATCGAGCACACGACAGACGACACCGACAGCATCGCTCAGGTAATGAGCCGGAGGGCAACCCAACTACTGCAGCAGCAGGAAAAACCGAGTGAGTCAGTTGGGCGGTATCGTGATCGGCCGCAGCTCTTCCTCATCGACGGTGGAATGCCACAGGTGAATGCGGCCGCACGGGCGCTGAGTGAAGCAGGGGTGCGTGATATCGCGGTCGTTGGTGTCGCGAAACGCCTGGAAGAACTCTGGCTGCCCGATGACCCGTTTCCCGTGGTGTTGCCCCGGGCCAGTGAAGCGCTGTTCTTGGTGCAGCGCATTCGCGATGAAGCACACCGGTTTGCTTTGACCTTTCAACGGCAGCGTCGCAGCGCGGCAATTTCGAGCCAACTTGCCGAGATTCCCGGTCTCGGAACCAAGCGAGTGCAGGCTCTCCTCAAGCATTTTGGGTCTGTCTCGCGCCTGCGTGACGCGACGGCTGAAGAGATCGGAGCTGCACCCGGTATCGGCTCACAGCTTGCTGCCCAGATCCGGCAGCATTTGCAGCATGTGAGAGAGACTCGCGTCGCTCGCCAGGACGAGGCGAGGGCTAAGCTAGAACCTGGACAGAACGCATGAGCATGGAGAAGGGGGCGTCGTGGTGAAGCAGAGCACAACACAAGAGATCCTGATCGTCACCGGCATGTCCGGGGCTGGGCGCAGCACGGTCGCGAATGCGCTCGAAGACCTCGGATGGTACGTCGTTGATAACCTCCCGCTTGCGATGTTGAAGACCCTCGCCGATATGGCCGACCGCTCCGGTGGAGCCCTTCCGCGCATCGTTGCCGTCGTCGATGTGCGCGGCGGTGACCTCTTCGAAGACATTCAGTCCACCGTTGAGTCACTGCGAGAGAGCGCCGAGGTGCGCGTTGTGTTCCTTGATGCGACCGATGACATTCTGGTTCGTCGGTATGAAGCAGTTCGCCGACCGCACCCCCTCCAGCACTCGGCGGGGAGCCTGCTTGACGGCATTCGACTCGAGCGTGAGCGACTTCAAGAGCTTCGCGCATCAAGTGATGTGGTGATCGACACCTCGCGTTATAATCCTCACGAACTGTCGACCGCAACCCGTGAGCTGTTCACCGACGAAGACACCCCCGGGTTGCAACTGTCAGTGCAAAGCTTCGGATACAAATACGGGACGCCGACGGATGTTGATTTGATTGCCGATATGCGGTTTCTGCCGAATCCGTTCTGGGAGACAGACCTGCGCGCGCTGACCGGTGTCGACGCTGAAGTCAAAGAGTTTGTCATGAGCCGAGACGGCGCCACTGAGTTTCTCGAACACTATGTGGCCGCTCTCGAGCCAATGTTTGCTGGCTTCCAGCGAGAAAACAAGCGACATGTCTCGCTCGCGGTGGGGTGCACCGGTGGTAAACACCGGTCCGTTGCCATGGCACGAGAACTTGCCGATCGTCTTGCGGCTCTTCCGGGGGTGAGCGTGAGCCTGCGTCATCGCGATCTCGGCAGGGAATAACTGCACCAAGTTTCGCATTGCACTGTATTGAAAGGATCACGATTGCCCTCAACGCCTGACGTCAAGAACGAACTTGTTCGAGTCCCTGCCTCACATGTAGGTGAGCGAATGACGGAACTTGCGACAATTCTGCGACTCGCAGGAGGGCTTCACACGATTTCCGGTCGGATTGCTCTGGAAGCCGAACTGCACACCCCGGCAATTGTGCAGCGTGTGCGGCGAGATCTTGCGGAGATTTACGGAGTGCGTTCCGAAGCGAAGCAGATGCCGGCCGCCTCAACCCGGCCGGGGTCTCCACAGTTTGTCGTGCGTGTGCTGGACGGCGAAACACTCGCGCGGCAGCTCGGGCTCCTCGACCAGAAACGACGACCCATTCGGGGTCTTCCTAATCGCCTCACCACCGGTTCGCCGGCGGAATTGGCAGCGATTTGGCGCGGTGCATTTCTCGCCCGTGGATCGGTGACTCCGCCAGGGCGTTCTGCGAGCCTGGAAATCGTGTGCCCGACGAACGAAGTCGCGATGGCGTTGGTTGGGGCTGCTGGTCGACTGGGCGTCACCGCGAAAGGTCGTGAGATTCGAGGCCAGCATAAAGTCCTCATCCGTGACAGTGAAGCCATCGGCCAGATGCTTGGGATTATGGGCGCCACGGCGGCACAGTCGCAGTGGGACGAACTGCGCAAAGCTCGGGAAACCCGAAATACTGCGAATCGCTTGGTCAATTTCGACGACGCAAATCTTCGCCGAAGTGCGCAGGCATCTGTTGCAGCGTGCGCTCGTGTGGAGCGTGCACTCGAGATACTGGGTGAAGATGTGCCGGAGCACCTGCAATACGCGGGGGAGCTGCGCCTCAGTCATCGAGATGCAAGCTTGGATGAACTCGGGGCAAAGGCTGATCCACCACTCACCAAGGACGCGATCGCGGGCCGTATTCGTCGGCTTCTTGCGCTTGCCGATAAATCGGCCGAGCAGCAAGGTATTCCTGGCACCGACGCAAACCTGCCCGACGAACTTGATTCACTTTAGACTTGGAACCCCAAGAGAGAACGACTTGGAACGGAGAGAGAAATGACTCACTACACCCTGCCCGATCTGCCCTATGACTATGCTGCGCTCGAACCGCACATCAGCGGCAAGATCATGCAGCTGCACCACGACAAGCACCACCAGGCCTACGTCACCGGCGCAAACACTGCGCTGGAGCAGCTCGCCGAAGCTCGCGACTCGGGCAACCTCGCGGCAGTCAACAAGCTCGAGAAAGATCTCGCATTCAACGTGGGAGGCCACGTCAACCACACCGTGTTCTGGAACAACCTGTCACCTGAGGGTGGCGGCGCACCAGAGGGCGAACTGGCATCCGCGATCGATGAATTCTTTGGATCCTTTGACAAGTTCCAGGCGCACTTCACCGCAACCGCACTCGGCGTGCAGGGCAGCGGCTGGGCAGTGCTCGCATGGGATGCACTCGGACAGCGCGCGAACGTGGTGCAGCTGTTTGATCAGCAGGGCAACCTGCCGGCTGGCACGATCCCGCTGCTCATGCTCGATGTGTGGGAGCACGCCT